>Ga0209902_100857_pt1 | contig 22254 bp, 21 predicted proteins | sample FECB27metaG_FD_188304 | JGI IMG/M metagenome (GOLD analysis project Ga0209902, IMG submission 188304) | Cyanobacterial communities from the Joint Genome Institute, California, USA - FECB-27 (SPAdes) (version 2) | ecosystem: Environmental > Aquatic > Thermal springs > Hot (42-90C) > Microbial mats...
GGGCCGGAAGGCCGAGGCCGCGACCGCTTCGCCCACCGTGAGCTTCACGAGCTCGGCGACCGATGCATCCTGCGGGCGCAGCGTGGCCACGGTGCGGCCGCCACGCATGACGGTCACGCGGTCGGCATAGGTCTTCACGTCGGCCATCTTGTGCGTGACCAGCACCACCGCGGCGCCGCCGCGCGCGAGCCCCTGCACGGTCTGCAGCAGCCGCGCGGCCTCCTGGTCGGTCAGCACGGCGGTGGGCTCGTCGAGGATCAGGATGCGCGCGCCCGCGAGCAGCACCTTGAGGATCTCCACGCGCTGCTGCTCGGCGATCGAGAGCGTGTCGACACGGCGCATCGGGTCGATGTCGAAGCCCAGCGCCGAGGCCTTGTTGCGGATGTCGCGCGCGATGTCGCGCAGCCGCTCGCCATGGCTTCGGAACTCGGCCGAAGGCGGCGCGGTCAGCAGGATGTTCTGCGCCACGGTGAAGGGCCGCACCAGCTTGAAATGCTGGTGGACCATGCCGATGCGCTGGCGCGCCGCATCGCGCGGGCCGGCGAAGCGCACGGCGTTGTCGTCGACCAGCAGTTGGCCCGCCTCGGGCGCATAGAGGCCGGCCGCGATGTTCATCAGCGAGGACTTGCCCGCGCCGTTCTCGCCGAGCAGCGCATGCACCTCGCCCCAGCGCGCGGCGAAGTGCGCGTCGGTCAGCGCCGCGAAGCCGTCGAAGGATTTGCGGATGCCGGTGAGTTCGAGCGCGTTGGGCATGGGGGCGGAACTCCTCGCGGCCTACTTCTGCGTGACCACGCCCTTGACGAACCAGTCCATCTTCCAGAGGTCGGCATCGGACAGCACGGCGCCCTTGGCCACGCGCTCCTTGCCGTCGCGGTCGGCCAGCGGGCCGGCGTAGATCTGCTTGCCCTTCATGAGCGCGTCGCGCTCGGCGGTGATCAGCGCGGCCTTGTCCTTGGGCACGGCCGGACCGAAGCCCGCGATGTCGGTGCCGCCGTCCTTCATCGAAATGAAGGCGCCGTACTCGGCGGGCTTCCAGTTGCCGGCCATGATCTTCTTGAGCTCGGGCGTCAGGAAGCGGTCCCACACCCAGACCGAGGAACACAGCGTGGCCTTGGGCGCGAACTGGCGCAGGTCGCGGTGGTGGCCGGTGCCGTAGACGCCACGCTCCTGCGCGACGATCTGCGGCGTCGGGCTGTCGACGTGCTGGCCGATCACGTCGGCGCCCTGGTCGATCAGCGCGGCGGCGGCCGCGCGTTCCTTCACGGGGTCGTTCCACGCGCCGGTGTAGATCACGTTGACGGTGGCGTTGGGGTTCATCTTCTGCGCGCCGAGCGCGAAGGCGTTGATGGTCCAGTTCACCACGCCGAAGGGATTGGCGGCGACGAAGCCGAGCTTGCCGCTCCTGGAGGCCGCGCCCGCGGCCATGCCGCACAGGTACTGGCTCTCGTAGGTGCGGCCGTAGAAGGATTCGAGGTTGCGGCCGTTGGTGGTGCCCGAGCCGTTGAGGAAGGCGACGTCGGGGTACTTGGCGGCCAGGTCCTTGAAGCTGTCGGAGTAGCCGAAGGCCGTGCCGATGACGATGTTGGCGCCGCGCTGGATGAACTTCTCGGCCGCGGGCTTGATGGCCGAGGCGTCCTCGGGCACGTTCTCGACGAACTGGATCTTCTGGCCGAGTTCCTTCTCGATCTTCGCGCGCGCCTCGTCGAAGGCCTGTGTCCAGCCACCGTCGTTCTTGGGGCCGAAGTAGAGCATCGCGATCTTGGGCTTGTCCTTGAGCGTGAAGCCGTCGGCGGCGACCGCGGGCAGCGCCGCGAGGGACGCCGCGCCCGCCGCGAAGGTCAGGGCGAGGCAGGAAACGGAAGTGCGCGGCATGGAGCAACCTTTCGAAAGAGGCATGGCGGAAGGGGGAAGGAAAGCGAAGAGCCGCGAGGACGCCGCGTTCGCGTCACAGCATGAAGTTGATGCGGAACACGTTGCCCTCGGGATCGAGCAGCACCGACTGGTACCAGTCGTAGTAGGTGCGATAGGGCGCCTTGACGAGCGTGGCGCCGGCCTCGAGCGCGATCGGCACCATCCGGTCGACCTCGTCCTGGCTGTCGACGTCGATGTTGAGCAGGAACTTCACGCCGCGCGTGTCGGAGAACTCGGCGAGCTGCAGCAGTTCGTAGGCATCGAGCGCGTTGAAGCCCAGGCTCGACTTGCCGGTGTCGAGGCCGCGGAAGATCGGCGAGCGGATCGCCTCGATCTCGGGGAAGCCGAACACGCGCTGGTAGAAGCCGCTGAGCGCGACCACGTCCTTCGCGAAGACGTTGACGTAGGACAGGTGGGCCATGTTCGCTACGCCGTCACCTTGGTGCCGCCGAAAGTCGTCTGCTTGACGAACTTCGAGGTCAGGTGGTCGCCCGAGGAGATCGGCGCGTACTTCGGCTGTTCGCCGGGCGCGAGGCAGCTCGGCAGGCACTCGACCATCGCGTCGTAGTTGGGCTGGTGGAAGAACACCAGCGATTGCCGGCGGTTGGTGCTCGCCACCTCGAAGGGCGGGTTGATCACGCGGTGCAGCGTCGACACCCACTGGTCGTTGGTCCACTGCATCATCAGGTCGGCGATGTTGACGACCAGGCCGCCCTCGACCTGCGGCACGTCGACCCACTGGCCGGCCTTGTTGAACACCTGCAGGCCCTTGTCGTCGGGCAGCACGATCGTGAGGCTGCCGTAGTCGCTGTGCGCGCCCGCGCGCAGCTGGCCCGGCAGCGGCTGCTCGCGCTGCGGTGGATAGCTCAGCACGCGGAACATGCTGATGTGGCGGTCGATCTTGTCGTCGAAGAAGCGCTCGGGCAGCGCGAGGCCGAGCGCGAATACGCGCATCAGCGAGCGCGAGAGATCGCTCATCGCCTCGAAGTAGCCCTCGTAGGCTTCGCGGAAGCCCTCGATCGGCGGCCAGCTGTTGGGCTCGAAGTGCGGACCGGCCGCGGGACCGCGGTGGTAGTCGTCGTCGGGCACGTTCGAGGGGCCGATCGAGAACGACTCCTTGAGGTCGCCCGGTGCGGCTTCCTCGAGGCTGTACGAGAGGCCTTCCTCGCCGACCGCGCTGTAGCCGCGCACCGCGTCCTCGCGCGGGCGGTCGACCTTGCGCTTGTCGGCCAGGGGCAGCTCGAAGAAGCGCCGCGACAGCGAGGCCACGCGTTCGATCAGCTCGGGCGCGATGCCGTGGTTGGTGATCACGAGGAAGCCGATGCTGCGGCAGGCTTCGTCGACTTTGTGCGCGACCTCGGCCTTGCCTTCGGCGGTGCCGGCGAAGTACGGCGCGAGATCGATGATGGGAACGGACAGCAGGGTCATGGCGAATGGCTCCATGGGCTTGGCATGCCTTTCGCCATGCAACGTCTGTGCCAGTTGGACCAAATGGACAAATCGCTTTCGTCGCGTCAGCATGGTGCGCGCCGAGGCCTGGTCAACACCGGCGCGACGCGGTGCGATGCATCGCGGCCTTACAGTGGTGCGCGTTCCGACCAATGACCGACGACGATCGACGAACAGAGAAAGAGCGAGGGAAGATGCCGAAGACCAAGGCGCTGGCCGCGGCCAGCCACAGCGAGAAGCCGAGCCGCAAGCCCGCCGTGCGCAGCGCGTCGGCGGTGAACCGGCGGCTGCGCCAGATCGAGAACAAGCGCAGCGCGATCCTGGGTGCGGCGCTCGGGCTGTTCTCGCGCTTCGGGCTGCACGGCACCTCGATCGACCAGGTGGCCGCGCGCGCCGACGTGTCGAAGAGCAACCTGCTCTACTACTTCGCGAACAAGGAAGAGCTCTACGTCAACGTGCTGCGCGACCTGCTCGCGCTGTGGCTGGAGCCGCTGCGTGGCTTCAGCGCCGAGCAGGATCCGCGCGAGGCGATCGGCGACTACATCCGCCGCAAGCTCGTGATCTCGCGCGACCGGCCCGATGCCTCGCGCCTGTTCTGCCTCGAGATGATCCAGGGCGCGCCGCTGCTGCGCGACGAGCTCGATCGCGAGCTGCGCACGCTGGTGGAGAAGAAATCCGAAGTGATCCGCGCCTGGGTCGAGGCCGGCAAGCTCGCGCCGGTCGATCCGCCGCACCTGATCTTCGCGCTGTGGGCGATCACGCAGCACTACGCCGACTTCGGCGTGCAGGTGCAGGCGTTGTCGGGCCACACGCTGGAGGACGAGGGCTTTTTCGAGCGTACGGTGGAGAACGTGCAGCGCATCGTGCTGCAGGGCATCGAGCCGCGTTGAGTTCGCGGCTTCAGTGCGGCGGCGCCGCGATCTCGTGATAGCGCCGGTCGAAGTAGATCAGCCCCTGCGCCGCGCCGCCGATGGCGATGGCCACGGCTTCGCAGAACAGCACGTCGTGCGTGCCCGCGCTGGTGGCGTGCATCACGCGGCAATCGAAGGAGACGGCCGCGTCCTCGAGCATCGGCGAGCCGGTGGCATCGCGGCGCCAGCGACCGGCGGCGAAGCGCTCGTCCATCGGCGTGCGGCCGCCGAACAGCGTGGACAGCGACTGGTGGCCCGCGGCGAGCACGTTCACGCACAGCACGCCATTGGCCTTGAAGGCCGGGTACACCGAGGCCGAGCGGTTCAGGCACACGAGCAGGGTCGGCGGCTCGTCGGTCACGCTGCAGACGGCCGAGGCCGTGAAGCCGGCGCGGCCCGCGGGACCGTCGGTGGTGATGATGTTGACGGCCGCGCCCAGTCGCGCCATCGCGTTGCGGTAGTCGGCTTTCTGCAGGCCGGATGGCAACCCGGCGGACATCGGAGCGCAGGCCATGGCGTGTTGCATGCCGAGGGCTTTCAGGCCAGCACGCAGGCCTCGTCGAAGCCCAGGCGCGGCAGGCGCCCGAACAGCTTCGACGCGTCGCCGTGGCCGAGGTTGATGAGGAAGTTGACGGTCCAGTCGCTGCCCTCGAAGAAGGCGGCGTCGACCTTGGCCTTGTCGAAGCCCGACATCGGGCCCGCGTCGAGCCCGAGCGCGCGCGCCGCCAGCAGCAGGTAGCCGGCCTGCAGGCTGGCATTGCGAAAGGCCGTCTCGTGCGCGGCCTCGGGGCTGCCGGTGAACCAGCTGCGCGCATCGGCATGCGGGAACAGCGTGGGCAGCCGGTCGTAGAACCTGCGGTCCCAGGCGGCGATGACGGTGACGGGCGCGCTCATCGTCTTCTCGAGGTTGCCCTTGGACAGCGCGGTCGCGAGCCGAGCCTTGCCCTCGGGCGTGCGCACGAACACGAAGCGCGCGGGCGAGCAGTTGGCCGAGGTCGGGCCGAGGCTGGCGAGCGCATGCAGTTGCCGCAGCTGCGCGTCGGACACCGGTTCGTCGGTCCAGCCGTTGTGGCTGCGCGCGGCGGTGAAGAGCAGCGCGAGCGCCGCGTCGTCGAGCGAAGTGGAAGTGGTCATGCGATGGCGGCGGGTGCGGCGACCCGCGAGAGGAAATCGAGCAGGCCGCGGTTGAAGGCCTCGGCCTCGGTCACGCTGTGGGCATGGCCGCCATGCGCGACGAAGTCGAGCGTGACGTCGCGCAGGCCGTTGGCCAGGTGCTGCGAGCAGGTCCAGGGCACGAGCACGTCGTCCTTGGCGGCCGCGATCAGCGCGGGCGCGGCGATCTCGCCGAGGCGCGCGGCCACGTCGAAGGCGCGCAGCGCGCCGATGCGCGCGCGCATGTTGGCTGCGCCCGGAAAGTGCGCGAAGGCGTGGTCGACCTCGTCGGCCACGCGCTGCGCATGCTCGGCGGCCCAGGCCGCGGGGTACAGGAAGATCGGCTGCGCCTCGACATAGGCGCGCGCGCCGCAGGCGCCGAGCAGCGCGAGCCGCGCATCGAAGCAGCGCGCCGAATGCGGATTGGGGCGGGCCCACGCGTTGACGAGCACCAGGCTCGCGATGCGCGCGGGTGCGTCGAGCGCGAGCTGCAGGCCCACGAGGCCGCCGAGCGCGTGGCCCGCGAAGTGGCACTGCGCGGTGCGGGTGGCATCGAGGATCTCGAGCACGTCGCGCGCCATGTCGGCGATCGCATAGGCCTCGGGCAGCGCGGCGGGGCTGCGGCCGGTGCCGCGCTGGTCGTAGGCGATGACGCGGTGGCCCGCGGCGATCAGCGCGCCGAGCTGCGGCTGCCAGAAGCCAGCCGAGCCGCCGAGGCCCGACGACAGCAGCACGGTGGCCGCGGCATCCGAAGGGCCATGCACCTCGTAGTGCAGGGTGCTCATCGAGCTCAGGCCTTGCGGCCCACGTGCGCGATCGAGGCGATCTCGATCAGCGCGTCGGGCTTCACGAGGCCGCACTGGATGCAGAAGCGCGCCGGCTTGGTGCCGGGGAAGAACTCGGCATAGACCGCGTTGATCTTCGCGTAGTCGGCCCAGTCCTTGATCATGATCTGGTTGAAGGTCACGTCGTCCATGGTGCCGCCCGCGGCCTCGACCACGCCCTGGATGGTGGCGAGCACGTGGCGCGCCTGCGCGGCGGCGTCGCCGACATGGACCACGTTGTTGTCCTTGTCGAAGGGCAGCGTGCCCGAGACGTAGAGCACGCCGTCGGCGAGCGTGCCGGGCACGTAGGGGGCGAGCGGCACGCCGGTGCCGGGCGGGATGATGGCTTGCTTGGGCATGGAAGGCTCCTGGAGAAAAGAGGATCAGGCGGTGGCCGCTTCGGCCGGGGCGGGTTGCGACAGCGGGGCCGGCGCGAAGCTGCGGCAGAAGTGGTCGACCGAGGAGACCCAGCCGAAGAAGGTCTCGACGTTGTAGACCGAGGCCTGCTGGATCGCGAGCCCGCCGAGCTCGTGCGTGGCGTCCTCGAGCATCACGGCGAAGTACTCGAGGTGGAAGGCGTCGCGCAGCGTGGATTCCACGCAGACGTTGGTCGCGATGCCGGTGAACACGAGGTGGCGAATGCCGCGCGAGCGCAGCGTGCTGTCGAGCGTGCTGTTGAAGAAGCCGCTGTAGCGCGTCTTGGGCACGACGATGTCGCCGGGCTGCGGCTTCATCTCGTCGATGAGTTCGTAGTCCCAGCCGCCCTTGGCGAGGAAGCGGCCCTGCAGCTCGGGCCGCGCGCGCATGGTCTTGAGTGCGTTCGACTTGTGCCAGTTGGGCGAGCCGGGGCCGCCGGCCTCGACATAGCCGGCGTCCCAGCCGTTCTGCAGGAACACGACCAGCAGGCCGGCCGCGCGCGCCGCGGCGATGGCGCGCACGATGCCGGCGATGGTGCCCTGCGCGCCCGAGATGTCGAAGCCGGCCGAATCGACGTAGCCGCCGAGCGAGGCATAGGCGTTCTGCATGTCGACCACGACGAGCGCGGTGTCGCTCGCATGCAGCGCGAGCGGCTCGGGGCGCGCGGGCAGGATCAGCGGGGCGGGCGCGCCCGCGGCGCGCGGCGCGCCGACGGGCGTGGTGGAGGTGAGGGTGGCGTTGCGGGCCGGTGCGTTCATGGCGTGCTCCGGGTCAGGCCGCGAGGCGTTCGGGTTCGACGCGCGAGGGCACCGGGCTCGGCACGTGCGCGCGGCTCTTCATCAGCGGCTGGATGCGCTCGCCGAAGGCCTCGACGCCCGCGAGGAAGTCGTCGAAGGTCAGCAGCACGCCCTCGGTGCCGGGTACCTCGGCCACCTCGTCGAGCAGGCGCGCCACGGTCTCGTAGGAACCCACGAGCGTGCCCATGTTGATGTTCACGGCCGAGGTCGGGTCGGCCATCTGCCGCACGTTGGTGTCGGCGCCCGACCTGGTGTCGGCCGCGCCCTGCGCGCCGAGCCAGGCGATGGCCTCGCTGTCGGCGCCGGCCTTGTAGTGCTCCCACTTGGCGCGCGCGGCCTCGTCGGTCTCGTCGGCGATCATCATCATCAGCACGTAGCTGGTGACGTGGCGGCCCGTGGCGGCACTGGCCTCGATCAGCTTCTCGGCCGCGGGCGCGAAGGCGCGCGGCGTGTTCACGCCCTTGCCGAAGCAGAAGTTGTAGTCGGCGTACTTGGCGGAGAACGCCATGCCGGCGTCGCTCTGGCCGGCGCAGATCACCTTCATGTCGGCCTGCGGGCGGGGGCTCAGGCGGCAGTCGTCCATCTGGAAGTGCGCGCCCTTGAAGTCGCAGCGGCCCGTGCCCCAGAGGTCGCGCAGCACCTGGATGTATTCGGACAGGTATTCGTAGCGCGTGCCGAAGAACTGGTCGCCGGGCCACATGCCCATCTGCGAGTACTCGGGGCGCTGCCAGCCGGTGACGAGGTTGAGGCCGAAGCGGCCGTTGGAGATCGAGTCGATGGTCGAGGCCATGCGCGCGACGATGGCCGGCGGCATGACCAGCGAGGCCGCGGTGGCGAACAGCTTGATCTTCGTGGTGACGGCCGCGAGCCCGGCCATGAGCGTGAAGGACTCGAGGTTGTGGTCCCAGAACTCCGTCTTGCCGCCGAAGCCGCGCAGCTTGATCATCGACAGCGCGAAGTCGACGCCGTAGTGCTCGGCCTTCAGCGTGATCGCCTTGTTGAGCTCGAAGCTGGGCTTGTACTGCGGGGCGTTCTCGGACAGCAGCCAGCCGTTGTTGCCGATGGGAATGAAGATGCCGACGTTCATGGAAGGGCTCCGGTTGCGGGATGGCGAGGCTCCTTGCATGCGGCGTGCCAGTCGAAAAAATCCTTTCGAATCAAAGGCTTGATGATTTTCAGGGCCGTTGTTTTGTCCAAATGGTCCAAAGTGGAGCGGTCGATCGCCCGAGGCTGCGGCGGCACGGTGCGCGCCGTGCCAAAGCAGTGCAGCGCCCGCGTCACGCACGGCGCGGCAGAATCACGCCCATGCCCAAGTCCCCACTCCGCACCGCCGCGGCCATCGGCGGCACCGCCGACGACATCGAGGCCGCCTTCTACGAGGCGCTGCAGCGCGGCGACATCGACGCGCTGATGGCCTGCTGGGCCGACGAGGACGAGGTGTTCTGCGTCCATCCGGGCGGTCCGCGGCTGGTGGGCACGGCGGCGATCCGCTCGGCCTTCGAGCAGATGTTCGGCAACGGCGCGATCCACGCCACGCCCGCGCACGTGCGCAAGATCGACTCGATCGCGAGCGCGGTCCACAACGTGCTCGAGCGCATCGAGGTGCTCACGGTCGAGGGACCGCGCCATGCCTTCGTGCTGGCGACCAACGTCTATCACAAGACCGCGCAGGGCTGGCGCATGGTGGCGCACCATGCGAGCCCGGGCAGCGCGCGCGAGCCCGACGACGCGAACGAGCTGCCGCAGATGCTGCACTGAGCGCCGGCGTCTTCTTCCTTCGTTCGATGTCCGCGTTCCTTCCTTCTTCCTTTCCCTCCGGCACGCCCGACGCGTCGTCGCCATCCGCGATGGACTACCTGGCGCCACGCTGGCTGCCCGGCGGCAACATGCAGACGATCTGGGGCGCGCTCTATGCGCGCCGCTTCGAGGGCGCGGCGCCGGTCTACCGGCGCGAGCGCTGGACCGCGCCCGACGGCGACTTCGTCGACGTGGACTTCGCCGATGCGCCCGGTTCGCGGGGCGAGTCTGGCGGCCGGCCCTTGCTGGTGCTGTTCCACGGCCTCGAGGGCTCCTCGCGCAGCCACTATGCCGAGGCCTTCGCCGACTTCGCCGCCGCGCGCGGCATGGACTTCGCCGTGCCGCATTTCCGCGGCTGCAGCGGCGAGATGAACCTCGCGCCGCGCGCCTACCACTCAGGCGACTTCGAGGAGATCGGCTGGATCCTGGCGCGCATGCGCGCCAGCCGCAAGGACGGCGCGCCGGTGCTCGCGGCCGGCGTCTCGCTCGGCGGCAATGCGCTGATGCGCTGGGCCGGCGAGGCCGGCGAGAGTGCCTCGCGGGTGGTGAGCGCGGTGGCCTCGGTGTGCTCTCCGCTCGATCTCGCGGCGGGTGGCGATGCCATCGGCCGCGGCTTCAACCGGCTGGTCTACACCCGCATGTTCCTCGCGACCATGAAGCCCAAGGCGCTGGCCAAGCTGGCGCAGTTCCCGGGGCTGTTCGATGGCGCCCGGCTCGCGGCCGCGCGCGACCTGCGGACCTTCGACGACGTCTTCACCGCGCCGCTGCACGGCTTCGTCGACGCGGACGACTACTGGCGGCGCGGCTCGGCCAAGCCGCACCTGGGCGCGATCCGCGTGCCCGCGCTGGCGGTCAACGCGCGCAACGATCCCTTCATTCCCGCGGCCAGCCTGCCGCGGCCCGGCGAGGTCGGCCGCCACGTCACGCTGTGGCAGCCCGCGCACGGCGGCCATGTGGGCTTTCCGATGGGGCGGCCGCCGGGCCATGTGCGCGGCATGCCCGAGCAGGTCGGGCGCTGGCTCTGCCGCCAGGCCGGCGTGCCGGCCGACGCCGTGCGCGCGGCGCCGCGAGGACAATGAGGCCATGGACGACATCGTCAGACAGGCCCTGGCCAAGTGGCCCAACGTTCCGCACTGCTACGGCTGGCTCGGCCTCGACGCGCGCGGCAACTGGTACATGCGCGACGACCGCACCCAGGCCCAGGGACCGTTTCCGGCTGCCAAGGGCTCGATGCTGCGGCACGACAAGCTGATCGACTTCATCCACCGCAACTACGAGCACGACGACGAGGGCCAGTGGTTCTTCCAGAACGGGCCGCAGCGCGTCTACGTGGAGCTGGAGGCGGCGCCGCTGGTGTGGCGCATCGCCGAGACCGGCTTCGCGGTGACGGCCCACACGGGGCAGGCCGTCGAGGTCACGGGCTGCCTGCTCGACGAGCATGGGCACCTCTATCTGTCGGCGGGCCTCGGCCTGGGGCTGGTCCACACGCAGGACGTGGGGCTCGCGGCCGATGCGATCGAGCAGGGGTTGTGGACGCCCGAGACGGTGACGGCGGCGGAACTGCCGGCGCGCTTCGGGCATGTGCTGAGCCCGGCCGAACGCCATGCCACGCAGGCCTGAGTTGCTATCTAAAACGTAGCAAGCGAACACAAAAAAGCCGGCGCGAAGCCGGCTTTTTGCTGGGTGGACGCGGCGCGCGGGCCGCGGTCCTCTTCCGAATTACTTGCTGGCGCTGGCCGCCGGAGCCGCAGGCGCCGCGCCAGAAGCCGCAGGCGCCGCGCCCGAAGCCGCGGGTGCCGCGGCCGCCGAAGCGCCATCGGCCGGGGCTGCCGCCGCCGGACGCTCGGGCACCGGGAACTTGGCGCCGCCGGCATTGGCCATGTAGACCACGGCACGGCCGATCTCGAGGTCCTCGAAGTCGCCGCCGCCCTGGGCCGGCATCGCGCCCTTGCCCTTGAGCGCATGCTCGAGCAGCGTGGCGTAGCCCTGGCCGATGCGCGGGCCCCAGGCGGCCGCGTCGTTCAGGTGCGGTGCGCCGGGAATGCCGGGCGCGCCGTGGCAGGCGACGCACTGGGCCTTGAACACCGCTTCGCCGGCCGCCAGCGGGCGGTTGGCATCGCGGATCTCGATCGCGCCGATCTTCTTCAGGCGCTCGCCGACCTCGCGGTCGCGGGCTTCCTGGGTGACGCCGTAGAGCGCCATGTTGTCGCCCTCGGCGGTACCTGCCGGCTTGTTGCCGGACACCACGTAGGCCACGAGGCCCACGATGATGAAGATGGGTGCGAGGAAGGAGAAAAAGACCGCCAGCAGCAGTTGCTTGGGATTCTTGATCGGACCGGTGTGGGCTTCTTCGGTGGCCTGGTAATGCGGGTCTGCGCTCATGGCGTCCTCAAAATCGGGGGCTCGTCGGGGGGCGTTTTTCGAATCAACCGACGATTATAGAGAGGCCCTTCGCCGCAAGGCGAAGGGCCTGTCGCATGAGCGTGCGCGGATTTGCGCGCAAACAACCGTCGAGGCGGCTTCAGCCCTTGCGGCGGATGACGACGGCGGGCGGCGTTTCGGCCGCGCCGGTCGTGGCCGCGGGTGCCGCGCCACCGCTCGCGCCGCTCGTCGCGGTGCCGGCCGCGGCCGCATCGCGCGAGGCCCAGCCGCCGCCCAGCGTCTTGTACAGCGTGACCTGGTTCTGCAGCAGCTGCAGCTGCGTGGTCACGGCCGACTGCTGCGCCGTGAACAGCGAACGCTGCGCGTCGAGCAGGTCGAGCGCGCTGGCCACGCCGTTGCGGTAGCGCAGGTCCGAGAGCTTGAAGCGCACCGCCTCGGCATCGGCCTGCGCCCGCTGCGCGCGCGCCTGCTCGCCGAAGGTGGCGCGGCCCGCGAGCGCGTCGGCCACTTCGCGGAACGCGGTCTGGATCGACTTCTCGTACTGCGCCACCGCGATCTCGCGCCCGGCCTTGGCCGAGTCGAGGCCCGCGATGTTGCGGCCCGCGTCGAACAGCGGCAGCGTGACCGAGGGCGCGAAGCTCCAGGCCTTGGTGCCGCGGTCGAACAGGTTCGAGAACTCGCTGCTCGCGGTGCCGATCGAGGTGGTCAGCGAGACGCGCGGGAAGAAGTTCGCGCGCGCCGCGCCGATGTTGGCGTTGGCGCCGATCAGCTGCTGCTCGGCCGCGCGGATGTCGGGCCGCTCGGCCAGCAGGTCGGAGGGCAGGCCCGCGGGCACGTCGGGGATCGGGCGGATACCGCCCAGGCCCTTGGCGCCCGCGAAGGCGCTGGCCGGCACCGGTGCACCCAGCAGCAGCGCGAGCGCGTTCTCGTCCTGCTGGCGCGTGCGCAGCTGCTGCGCATAGGCGGCGCGCGCGGTCTCGGCCAGCGAGTTGGCGGCCTGGAAGTCGAGCTCGGACGACACGCCGTTGTCGAAGCGCAGCTTGGTCAGCCGCACCGATTCCTCGCGCGTGCTCAAGGTCTGGCGCGTGATCTCGAGCAGCTCGTCGTCGGCCAGCACCGTGAGCCAGCCGTTGGCGACCGCGGCGATCAGGCTGATCTGCGCGGCCTTGCGCGTTTCGTCGGTCGCGAGGTATTGCGCCAGTGCCTGATCCTTCAGCGCGCGGATGCGGCCGAAGAAGTCGATCTCCCAGGCGGTGATGCCGAGGTTGACCGAGTACTGCGACGTCACGCTGCCCTGGCTGCTGTCGATCGCCTGGTACGGGTTGGGGCTCGAGCGCGAGCCGTTGCCCGACAGGCCCAGCGCGGGGAACAGGTCGGCGCGCTGGATCTGGAACTGCGCGCGCGCCTGCTCGATGTTGAGCACCGAGACGCGCAGGTCGCGGTTGTTGGCCAGCGCGGTCTGGATCAGGCCCGCCAGGCGCGGGTCGGTGAAGAAGTCCTGCCAGGGCATGGCGGACGCCGCCGGCCCGGCCGGCTGCGCCGGATCGCCCGGGTAGGTGGTGGGCACCGGCGCCGCGGGGCGCTCGTAGGTGGGGATCAGCGAGCAACCGGCCAGCAGCAGCGTGGCCGCCAGCGCGGTGGGAATCAGTCTGTTATTGAGATTCATGTTTTTCCTCCGAGATGCCGGCGGCTTGCGCATGCCGCTTGTCGGCCTCGTGCTGGCGCGCGCTGCCCTTGAACAGCGTGCGCACCACCACGAAGAAGACCGGCACGAAGATCACCGCGAGCAGGGTGCCCGTCACCATGCCGCCGAGCACGCCGGTGCCGATCGCGCGCTGGCTCGCCGAGCCGGCACCCGAGGCCGTGAACAGCGGCACCACGCCGAGGCCGAAGGCCAGCGAGGTCATGATGATCGGCCGGAACCGCAGGTGCGCGGCCTCGAGCGCCGACTCGATCACGCCGCGGCCCTGCGCCTGCAGGTCCTTGGCGAACTCGATGATCAGGATCGCGTTCTTCGCCGACAGGCCGATGATCGTGATCAGGCCCACCTGGAAGTACACGTCGTTCGAGTACGAACGCAGCAGCGTCGCGAGCAGCACGCCGATCACGCCCAGCGGCACCACCAGGATCACCGACAGCGGGATCGACCAGCTCTCGTACAGCGCGGCCAGGCAGAGGAACACCGCCAGGATCGCGAAGCCGTAGAGGATCATGGCCTGCGAGCCGGCGAGCTTTTCCTCGCGCGACTGGCCGGTCCACTCGAAGCCGAAGCCTTGCGGCAGCTGCGAGGCGAGCTTTTCCATCTCGGCCATCGCGGCACCGGTGCTGTAGCCGGCCGCCGCGTCGCCGCTGATGCGCATCGCGGGATAGCCGTTGTAGCGCACGGTCTGCGTCGCGCCGGTGACCCACTTGGTGGTCGCGAAGGCGCCCAGCGGCACCGGCTGGCCCTGTGCGTTGGTCGCGTTGAGCTTGAGCATGTCCTCGGGCTGCATCCGCGCCGGGGCGTCGGCCTGCACCACCACGCGCTGCAGGCGGCCGCGGTTCGGGAAGTCGTTGATGTAGCTCGAACCCAGCGCGGTCGACAGCGCGCCATTGATCGCGTCGAAGCTCACGCCCAGGGCGTTCGCCTTGTCGCGGTCGATGTCGATCTGCAACTGCGGTGCGTCTTCCAGGCCGTCGGGACGGACCTGCGACAGGATCTTGCTCTGCGAGGCCATGCCCAGCAGCTGGTTGCGCGCGTTGACGAGCGCCTCGTGGCCCGCGCCCGAGCGGTCCTGCAGCCGGAAGCTGAAGCCGCTGGCGTTGCCCAGTTCGGGAATCGGCGGCGGGCTCAGCGGATAGATGAAGGCGTCGCGGATGCCCGAGAGCGCGCCGAAGGCCCGGCCGGCGAGCGCGCTGGCCGAATTACCCGGGTCCTTGCGCTCCTCCCAGTCCTTGAGCGTCACGAAGGCGAGGCCCGCGTTCTGGCCCTGGCCCGAGAAGCTGAAGCCCATCACGCTCACGATGCTTTGCACTTCGGGCTGCTTCATGATGAAGCCCTCGACCTGCTGCATCACCGACAGCGCACGTTCCTGCGTCGCGCCCGGCGGCAGCTGCACGTTCACGATGATGTTGCCCTGGTCTTCCTGCGGCAGGAACGAGCTCGGCAGGTGCGTGTAGAAGTACACCACCGCGCCGATGATCGCCGCGTAGATGATCAGGTAGCGCGCGGCGCGGCGCAGGATGCGCGCGACGACGCTTTCATAGCCCTTGGCGGTGCGCGAGAAGCCGCGGTTGAACCAGCCGAAGAAGCCGCGCTTCTCGTGGTGGTGGCCGGCTTCCACCGGCTTGAGCAGCGTGGCGCACAGCGCCGGCGTGAGCGACAGCGCCATGAAGGCCGAGAAGCCGATCGAGGCCACCATCACCGCCGAGAACTGGCGGTAGATGTTGCCGGTCGAACCCGCGAAGAAGGCCAGCGGCACGAACACCGAGATCAGCACCACGGTCACGCCGATGATGGCGCCCGAGATCTGCTGCATCGCCTTGCGCGTGGCTTCCAGCGGCGACAGCCCTTCCTCGCTCATGATGCGTTCGACGTTCTCCACCACCACGATCGCATCGTCCACCACGATGCCGATCACCAGCACCATGCCGAACATGGTCAGCACGTTGATCGAGAAGCCCAAAGCGAGCAGGGTGGCGAAGGTACCGAGCAGCGCGATCGGCACCACGATGGTCGGGATGATCGTGTAGCGCCAGTTCTGCAGGAACAGGAACATCACGAGGAACACCAGCGCGACGGCTTCGAACAGCGTCTTCACCACTTCGGTGATCGAGATCTGCACGAAGCGCGAGCTGTCGTAGGGGATGTCCCATTTCACGCCCTTGGGGAAGTAGCGTTCGAGTTCGACCATCTTCGCGCGCACGGCCTTGGCCGAACGCAGCGCGTTGCCGGTCGGCGTGGGCTGCACGCCGACGCCCACCGCGGGCACGCCGTTCAGGCGCGCCGAGGTGGCATAGCTCTGGCCGCCGAGTTCGACGCGCGCCACGTCCTTCAGGCGCACGGTCGAGCCGTCGGTGTTGGCGCGCAGCACGATCTCGCGGAACTGCTCGACGCTGGTGAGCTGGCCATTGACCGTCACCGTGGCGGCGATGGCCTGGCCCGGCACGTTCGGCAGGTCGCCGAGCGTGCCCGAGGCCACCTGGGCGTTCTGGGCGCGGATCGCGGTGTTGACGTCGGACGGCGACAGGTTGAAGCCCTGCAGCTTGGCCGGGTCGATCCAGATGCGCATCGCATTCTCGGAACCGAACAGCTGCACCTTGCCCACGCCCTCGATGCGCTGCAGCTCGGGCACGATGTTGCGCGCGACGTAGTCGCCGAGCGCCACCGGGTCGACGTCGGGGTTGTCCGACGAGAGCAGCGCGAACAGCAGGAAGTTGTCGCGCGACTTGTCGACCTGCACGCCCTGCTGCGTCACCGCCGAGGGCAGCCGCGGCGTGGCGCGCGAGAGCCGGTTCTGCACGTCGACCTGCGCGAGGTCTTCATTGGTGCCGGGCTCGAAGCTGATGGTGATCGCACCGGTACCGTCGGCCTGCGCCACCGATTCCATGTAGATCAGGCCGGGCGAGCCGTTCATTTCGCGCTCGATGACGGACAGCACGCTGTCCTCGAGCGTCTGGGCCGAGGCACCCGGATAGGCCACGTTGATCACGATGGCGGGCGGCGCCACCGGCGGGTACTGGGCGATCGGCAACTGCGTGATGGACACGCCGCCGAGAACGATGACGAACAGTGCGATCACCCACGCGAAGATGGGTCGATCGATGAAGAATTTGGCCATTGCGGGCGCGCTCCTTGATTACTTCTTCTCGGCCGGAGCCGAGGCTGCCTTCTGGGGGGCGGGTGCCGCGCCAGAGGCTGCCGGCGCGGCGGCGGGCGCCGCACCGTTGGGATTCGGTTTCGTCCACGGGACGGCCTTCACGGGCGTGCCCGGCGGCATCATCTGCAGGCGCTGGAAGCCGTCGACCATCACCTGTTCGCCGGCCTTCAGGCCTTCGAGCACCACCCACTGGTTGTCCTTGGCGGCGCTGATCTTCACCGTGCGCTGGCTCAGCTTGCCGTCGGCGCCCACCACCGTCAGGTGGTCACCCTGCTGGGTGCGCGTGACCGCCTGCTGCGGCACCGTGATCGCGTTGCTGACCTGCGCCTGCTCGAGCTTCACGCGCACGTACAGGCCCGGCAGCAGCTCGCCCTTGGGGTTGGGGATCTCGGCGCGCAGCGTGACCTGGCCGGTGGTGGCGTCGACCGTGAGGTCGGAGAACAGCAGCTTGCCGTCCTGGCCGTAGTCGGTGCCGTCCTCGAGCACCAGGCGGATGCTGGCGGCGTCTTCGCCGCTGGCGCGCTTGTACTGGCCCGCGGCGACCGCGCGGCGCAGCTTCAGCACGTCGGAGGCCGACTGGGTGAAGTTCACGTACAGCGGATTGATCTGCTGCACCACGGCCAGCTCGGTGGCATCGCCCTGGCCGACCAGCGCGCCTTCGGTCACCAGCGCGCGGCCGATGCGGCCCGAGATCGGCGAGGTCACGTCGGCGTAGCCCTGGTTGATCTTCGCGGTCTGCAGCGCGGCGCGGCTGGCGGCCACGTCGGCCTCGGCGGTCTTCTGCGAAGCCACCGCGTTGACGTATTCCTGCTTGCTCACGGCATTGGCCTCGACCAGCGGCTTGTAGCGGTCGGCCAGGGCCTTGGCCTGCGCGGCATTGGCTTCGGAGCGGGCCAGCGCGGCCTGCGCGTTCTGCGTGGCGGCCACCAGCGGGGCCGGATCGATGCGGAACAGCAGCTGGCCGGCCTTCACGTCGCTGCCTTCGCGGAACTCGCGTTTGAGCAGGATGCCGGCGGCACGGGCGCGCACCTGGGCCACGCGCGAGGCCTCGAGGCGGCCCGGCAGTTCGGTCACCAGGCCGACATCGCCCGGCGCCGCGACGATCACGCCCACTTCGGGGGCGGGATGGCCGCCGCCACCACCACCGGCAGCACCGGCGCCGGCTGGCGCGTCGCTCTTCGAACAACCCGCGATGACCAGCAACACGACGGCAGCCACGGTCGCGAGGCGCGGCGAAAGAAACGATGGGCGCGAAACATGCAGGAGAGGCATGCGATTCCTTTGAAGCGAAGACGGGAGACGGCGATTCTTGCGGCCGCGCCGGAAAGCCAGCACGGCCAGGTGGGCCATCGGGAAGGGCGACAGTTTACATACATTCATGGATGTATAGTGACATCCACGCAATGGCCCCACGATATGCAAAGGGCGTTGCCTTTACAAATCAGGAGACTTGGTGGCACGTCGTACGAAGGAAGAAGCACTGGCGACGCGGAATCGACTGCTCGATGCCGCGGAGTTGCTGTTTCAGGCGCAAGGGGTCTCCCAGACCACGCTGCAGCAGATCGCGCAGCAGGCCGGGGCGACGCGGGGCGCGATCTATTGGCATTTCAAGGACAAGGCCGATCTCTTCAACGCGATGATGGAGCGGGTCATTCTTCCGCTGGAGGCGCCGCCCAAGGCCGCGGCCCTGAGCCATGACGACCCGCTGGCCGAGATCGAGGAGGGCATGGTGCATGCGCTGACCCTCATGACCACCGATCCGCAGGTGCGCCGCGTGTTCGACGTGGCGACCCACAAGGTCGAATACACCCACGACATGGCCTCGGTGCAGCAGCGCCATCTCGATGCGCGCAACGCCTGCGTGGTCGATTTCGAGAAGGCCCTGCGGCTGGCCGCGCGGCGCGCCCGCATCAAGCTGCCGGTGCCCGGCAGCGTGGCGGCGCAGGGGCTGCATGCGCTGATCAGTGGACTGATCCAGAACTGGCTGCTCGATCCCGCGGCCTTCGACCTCGTGCCCACGGGTCGGCGCACCTTCCGCGTGTACCTCGCGGGCCTTGGTTTCACGCGGCAGACGGGGGCGAATGGCGCGGCCGTGCACGAAGCCGAAACAGCGGCCGCGTGATAGGCGATAATGCGAGGCTCCGGTTCGACCGGAAACCCATTTCTCGCTGTATTTCAACGGATAGAATTCGGCCCTCCGAAGGCTGAGATCCAGGTTCGATTCCTGGCGGCGGGACCAGACACACGGCAAAAAGGCCGGAAGCTCCAAGGGGCTTCCGGCCTTTTTCATGGGGCGGTCATCGGGCGAAGGCGGATCGCCCGCGCTTCAGACCCGGCAATCCGGCGCCAGCCGGTCGAGCGCCTGCACGATGCGCATCGACAGCCGCTGCGAATAGGCGCCCGCCGGGTGCAGGATGTCGGCCATCTCGTTGGCCCTGAACTCTTCCGCGCCCCAGTCCGCGAAGCCCGCGCCGGTGTCCTGCGCCACCTTGCGGATGGCCGCGTCGTACTTGTCTCGGCCCGGCACCGCGATGCGCTGGCGCGACAGCCCGGTGACGATCACGACCCGGCCCTCGCGCATCGCGGTGGCGATCATGCTGCGCAGCGGCGCCTCCACCGGCAGCGACAGCGCCGCGTCGTTGATGCCGTGGCCGATGACCACGAACCGCGCCTCGCGCTTCTCGCTCGCGAAGCTCGCCGCGCGCGTGGTGGCCGTCTCGCCGTTGGCGGTGCGGTCGTCGATGGTGTAGCGCGGCCGCAGCCGCTTCAGCGCCGCGGCCGGCGGTTCGGCCAGCCGCTGGTTGCCGCCGTAGCCGCCGTGCAGGATCGAGTCGCCATAGAGCACGACGCTGCAATTGGGAGCGGCCGCGGCGGCAGGGGCCACCGGCGTGGCGGGCGCGGCGGCGACCTGGGGCGGCGCCTCGGGCGCGCGCTGCACGGCCGGGACAACCGGCGCCGCCGGTGCGAGCGCCACGGGCGCGGGCGGCCGGGCCTTGTCGGGGGCAGACACCCCGCAGGCCGCGAGCGCGCAGGCACCCAGGAGGGAAAGGAGGGCCCGCGACGCGCGCGAGGCCTGGCGCGCACGGGCGTGCACTGCGAGGTGGGAAGACATGGGAGGGGGAATCCGGTTCCGAGGTCGCCATCTTGCGAGTGCAATGTGGAGCAACTGTGAAGATCGTACCCCCGACATGGCCTTGCTTGCTTTTGCGGGCCGTCGCGCAGCCAATCGCCGCAGGGCCGCCCGCGCCATCGGCCCGCGCGGCATCATCGGCATCCATCATGAGAATCGGCATCCGGACCAAGCTCTTCTTCTTCCTGCTGGTGGCTTGCGCCGCCGTGGTGGTGGTTCAGGCCGGCGCCATGCGCTTCGTGTTCGCGCGCGGCTTCCTCGGCTACCTCAACCAGCAGGGCCGCGCGCATGTCGAGGAGATGCTGCCGCGCGTGGCCGCGGCCTATGCGGCGCATGGCGACTGGCAGTTCCTGCGGCAGGATTTCCGCAACTGGATGGAGCTGGTGCTGCCGATCGCGCGCGAGCCCGGCGTGGATCCGGCGCCGCAGCTCGCCTCGTCCGACCAGACCGGCGCCCTCGCGCGCATCGGCCTGCTCGACGCGCAGCTGCGCCGCGTGGTCGGCAATCCCTCGGTCGGGCCGGACTCGATCCGGCTGCCGGTGACGGTCGACGGGCGCATCGTGGGCTGGGTGGCGATGGTGCCCTTCGAGGACGTGCTGCCCAAGGACGACGCGCGCTTCCTCGAGCGACAGTTCAAGGCCCTGACGCTGATCGGCCTGGGCTCGATCGCGGTGGCGGCGCTGCTGACCTTCGTGCTGTCGCGTGCGCTGCTGCGGCGGGTGCGCGGCATGGCCGGCGCCACGCAGCGGCTGGCCGCCGGCGACTACGCCTCGCGCATCGAGGTCGGCTCGAACGACGAGCTCGGCCATCTCGCGAGGGACTTCAACCGCATGGCGCAGACGCTGGAGCACACCGAGCGCGCGCGCCGCACCTTCATGGCCGACATCTCCCACGAGCTGCGCACGCCGCTGGCGGTGCTGCGCGCCGAGCTCGAGGCGATCCAGGACGGCATCCGCTCGACCACCGCGCAGTCGGTCGACGCGATGCATGCCGAGGTCGGCCGGCTGGGCAAGTTGGTCGACGACCTGCACGACCTCTCGCTGACCGACATCGGCGCGATGACCTACCGGCGCACGCCGATCGACGTCGCGACCGTGCTGCGCGCGGCGGTCGGCAGCATGCAGGGCCGGCTCGAGGCGGAGGGCCTCGAGCTGCGGGTGCAGATCGCGCAGGCACCGCTGTCCATCAGCGGCGACGAGCGGCGGCTGCAGCAGCTGGCGGCGAACCTGCTCGAGAACTCGCTGCGCTACACCGATCGCGGCGGCGTGGTGCAGGTGTGCGCCGACCGCCACGAGGGCGGCGTGCGTATCGTGGTGGAGGACAGCGCGCCCGGCGTGCCGCTCGACAAGCTCGAGAAGCTGTTCGAGCGCTTCTACCGCGTCGAGGGCTCGCGCAACCGCGCCAGCGGCGGCAGCGGGCTGGGCCTGGCGATCTGCCGCAACATCGTCGAGGCGCACGAGGGCCGTATCCAGGCCCAGGCCTCGCCGTTCGGCGGACTGCGCATCGTCATCGACCTGCCGGGGATCGACGGATGAGCGCCGCGCCGGGCCGCCCCAAGCAAGCTCGCACCGCAGTGCGAAGCACGAAGGTCTTTCAATGAGCCCGGGCCTTCCGACCCTGGGCCATGTGCTCGTCGTCGAGGACGAGCCACGGCTGGCGGCCGTGCTCGGCGACTATCTCGCGGCGGCCGGCTACACGCACCACTGGGTCGCCGACGGCAACGCGGCGCTGCCGGCCTTCCATGTGCAGCGGCCCGACCTGGTGCTGCTCGACTTGATGCTGCCCGGCCGCGACGGCGTGGAGATCTGCCGGGACCTGCGGCGCCTCGGCGCGGTGCCGGTGATCATGGTCACCGCGCGCGTCGAGGAGGTCGATCGCCTGCTGGGGCTGGAGATCGGCGCCGACGACTACGTGTGCAAGCCCTTCAGCCCGCGCGAGGTGGTGGCGCGCGTGGGCGCGGTGCTGCGGCGGCATCGGGCCGCGAGTGCCAGGCCTGCGGCCACGCTGGCGCAGGCCCCGCTGCTGGTGGTCGAGGCCACGGGCCGCGCCAGCGTGCGCGGCCGCGAACTCGACCTCACGCCGGTCGAGTTCCGCCTGCTGGCCGTGCTGCATGGGGCGCTCGGCCGTGCCTTCTCGCGCGACCAGTTGCTGGGCCGCATCTACGACGACCGACGCGTCGTGACCGACCGCACCATCGACAGCCACATCAAGAACCTGCGCCGCAAGCTCGCCGAGGCCGGTGGCTCGGAGGACTGGATCAAGTCGATCTACAGCGTGGGCTACCGCATGGAGCTTTAAGGCCCGGCGTCGGCGAAGTGCGAGGGCGGGCGGCCCAGCGTGCGGCGGAACATGGTGGAGAAGGCGGCGGGACTGTCGTAGCCCAGGTCGAGTGCCACCGTCGTCACCGCTTCGCCGGCCGCCAATCGCGACAGCGCCAGCAGCACGCAGGCGCGCTGGCGCCACTGGCCGAAGGCCATGCCGGTCTCGCGGCCGAAGCGGCGGCTGAAGGTGCGTTCGCTCACATGCAGCCGCGCGGCCCATTGCGCCGGCGTGGCGTGGATGTCGGGCGCGCGCAGGAAGCCCAGGCACAACGCGGCCAGCGCCGGCTCGCGCGGCAGCGGCAGG
>Ga0209902_100858_pt1 | contig 22250 bp, 21 predicted proteins | sample FECB27metaG_FD_188304 | JGI IMG/M metagenome (GOLD analysis project Ga0209902, IMG submission 188304) | Cyanobacterial communities from the Joint Genome Institute, California, USA - FECB-27 (SPAdes) (version 2) | ecosystem: Environmental > Aquatic > Thermal springs > Hot (42-90C) > Microbial mats...
GACCTAAGAGCCCAAGCAGGGCCCGCCCGTCAACGGTTACGATGGCGGCAGATGGCTATCGCTTGAAAGCGAAGCGCGTCCCCTTCCCCCCGATTGCGGTGGGGAAGGGTTAGGGATGGGGGGCCGAGCGACCGGGTGAGCCGAAGCGATCGACGCCGTGCCCAGTCTAACCGCCCCCATCCCAACCCTCCCCACCGCAAGCAGGGGGAGGGAGTTGAGAGCGCAGCGCCTCGCAGAAAATGGCAGCGATGCCTTGTCGCTACCGGCCTCAGCCTCGTCCGCCGAGCGCGACCCGCGTCGCCTCGTCGGCCGGGAAGAAAGCCTCGATCGCCAGTTCCGACAAGGTGATGTCGACCGGCGTGCCGAACACCGTCGTCGTCGAGAAGAAGGACAGCACCGCCTCGCCGAGCCGCAACTGCAGCGGCACGACGATGCCGGGCTCCTGTTCGGGTTCGGGGGCCTTGCCCTTGCCGCTGCTCTTGCGCGGGGTTGGCGCATCGGGGGCTGGATAGCCCGACAGTTCCTCCAGCAGCGCCGCCAGCACCGGGTCGGCGGTGGCCCGGATCTGCTGGCGCAGCCGCGCCAGGATGTGATGTCGCCATTCGCCGAGATTGACGATAGCCGGCGCGAGCCCGCCCGGATGGAGGCTGAGTCGCAGCACGTTGACCGGCCCGCGCAGCAGCGCGGGGTCGCTCGCCAGCCCGAGCAGCGGCGGCACGGCGGCATTGGCGGCCAGCAAGGTCCAGTGCCGGTCGACCGCCAGCGCGGGGTAGGGCTCGTGACCCTTCAGCACGAGGTCGATCGCGGCGCGCGCCGCCCGCAGCCCCGGATCGTCGAGCGGCCGCTCGCCATAGACCGGCGCGAAACCTGCCGCCAGCAGGAGCGCGTTTCGCTCGCGCAGCGGCACGCAGAGCGTCTCCGCCAGCAGCAGCACCATGTCTCGGCTCGGCTGCGAGCGGCCGCTTTCGATGAAGCTCAGATGCTTCTGGGAAATCTCGGCGTCGAGCGCGAGATCGAGCTGGGACAGCCGGCGCATCTGCCGCCAGTCGCGGATCAACGTGCCGACGAAAGGGTGTGTGTGCGTGTTCATGACGAGATCTGGTTGATCGTAAGACTCTGCCGGCTCTCGCGGCGGCGTTCAATTACCTCCCGCTTAATCGCGCGCCCCTGCGGTTTGCGTCAGCATCGTCTCCATCGACCACGGCCAGCCGGGCAAAGGGCGCGGCGGCCACAATCACGGGAGACCACCGATGTCCATGATCCAGTCGTCCATCCAGTCCTCGCGCTTCCTGAAGAACGCGCTGGCCCTCGACGCCGCAGCCTGCGCCGGCACGGGCCTGCTGCTGGCTTTCGGAGCCGGCGCGCTCGCCGCTCCGTTCGGATTCCCGGCGGGTTTCCTGCGCGGCGCAGGGCTCGTGCTGCTGCCCTGCGCCGCGCTGCTCGCCTTTCTCGCCTCCCGTGAAACCCTGCCGCGTCTCGCCGTCTACGCCGTGATCGGCGTCAACCTCGTCTGGGTCGTCGACAGCCTCGCGATCCTGCTGATGGGCTGGTTCCAGCCGAGCGGGCTCGGCATCGCCTTCGTGCTGGGCCAGGCCGCAGCGGTTGCCGTTGTCACGGAGCTGGAGGTGATCGGGTTGAAGCGATCGGCCCGCTTCGAGCCGGGCGGCGTCACCGCCTGACGCTCGTTCCGCCGCCTGCGACAGTGCGCGGCTTGACGACGAGCCCCGAGCGGCGGCATCTGCGCTCCATGTCGGCCGGCAGCCCCATCCTCCCGCATCTGCGCCGCTCCCTGCTCGGAGCCTGGCTCGCGGTCGCCTATGGCCTGGCGGTGCTGGCGGCCGGCCTCGCGCCTGCTCCCGCCCATGCGGCTGTGGATGGCGCACAACTCTGCTCGGGCCTGTCCGCGCCGCTGCCGGACGCGCCCGCGCCGGCCGGCGAGGCCAGCCATTGCAAGGGCTGCCCGGTCAATCCGGTTCTGGCGAGCCCGTCCGCGCCGGAGATCGCAGCGATTACCCGGCAGGCGAGGCCTGTCACGCTTGCCGCCGCCGTCCCCGCCGACGTCAATGCGACGCCGGCCTGGCGGCTGCCGCCCTCGCATGCGCCGCCGCGCGCGGACGCCTGAGACCACCAGCCCTTTCCTCCGGATCGCGCGGCCCCATAGGCCCGATCCGCTTATGGCAACCCGTCATCCGCGCGGCCGCCGTAGTCTTTCAGGATGTCCCATGAACACGCTCACGCATTATCTCGCCGCCATCGCTCTGACCGCGACCAGCGCCCTTTCGCTCGCTCACGACGCGCTCGCCCATGACTACAAGCTCGGCGCGCTCAAGATCGGCCACCCCTGGTCGCGCGCCACGCCGGCCGGCGCCAAGGTCGGCGGCGGCTATCTCTCGATCGAGAACACCGGGGCTGAGGCCGACCGGCTGGTCTCGATCTCGGCGTCGTTCTCCGGCCGCGTCGAGGTCCACGAGATGGCGGTGACCAACGGCGTCATGACGATGCGCCCGCTCGAGGCCGGCATCGCCATCCCGCCCGGCGGCAAGATCGAACTCAAGCCCGGCGGCTTCCACATCATGTTCATGGAACTGAAGCAGCCGCTGAAGCAGGACGAGCGGCTCAAGGGCACGCTGACCTTCGAGAAGGCCGGCTCCGTCGAGGTCGAGTTCAAGGTCGAGGCGGTCGGCGCGAGGGCGGCGGCGGGCGAGCACACCGGGCATTGAGGCGGGGATTGCCTTTACGCCTCGCTCTACGCAAGGCCAGGGTTGCTCCTCCCTTCCCCCTCGTGGGGAAGGGTATGGGGATGGGGGGCGAACGACCGGGCGAGCAGTAATTTTGGTTGAAAGCTGGTATCGGCGTCTCGTTGGGCGGCAAACCGATCGCTTCGACTTTTCGCCCCCCACCCCTAACCCCTCCCCACAAGGGGGAGGGGAACACCCCCCTCAAACCTTCGCCCTTGCATCCACCTTCGCGACCCGCGCCAGCAGGTAATCCACCTCGGCCTTGGCCGTGGCGCTGATCGCGGAGCCCGGCTTGCGCTGGGCGTCGCTTGCGAGGATGCCGCGCTTCATCATCGTGTATTTGCGCACCGCCAGCCCCGCGCCCTGCTGCTGCTCGTAGCGCAGCAGCGGCAGGTGGGCGTCGAAGATGTCGTGGGCCGCGTCGCGCTGCCCGGCCTTCTGCAGCCTGACCACGTCGATCAGCAGTTCCGGGAAGGCGTAGCCCGTCATCGCGCCGTCCGCGCCGCGCTCCATCTCGAAATCGAGGAAGAGCCCGCCATTGCCCGTCAGGATCGAGAGTTCGCGCAGCGAGCCCTCCTTCTGGAACCTGCGCAGCGTCGAGATCTTCTCCAGCCCCGGCCAGTCCTCGTGCTTCAGCATCACGCAGGAGGGGTTGTCCATGACGATTTTCCGGATCACCGCGGGCGTCATCACCACCTGCAGCGTCAGCGGGTAATCCTGGATCACGAAGGGGATGTCGCCGCCGATCGCCTCGACGGCCTGCGCATAGTAGCCGGTGATCTGGTCGTCGGTGCGAAGCGAGGGCGGCGGCGCGATCATCACGGCCGCCGCGCCGAGCTCCATCGACTGGCGCGCCAGCGAGCGCATCGCGGCGAAACCCGGGGCCGAGACGCCGACGATCACGGGCTTTCCCGGCATGTTGCGGACGGCGCTCCTGACGATGCCGAGCGATTCCTCCGGCTCGAGCTTGGGCGCCTCGCCCATGATGCCGAGCACGGTGGTGCCGTCCGCGCCGATGCCGTCATAGAAGGCAAACAGCCGGTCGGTCGAGGCCTGGTCGAGCGTCCCGTCGGGATTGAACGGCGTCGGCGCGATCGGGAAGACGCCGTTGGCGGTGGCGGTCAGAGTCATGGGGTTGGTCCTTCCAGATAAGGCTGAAGCACGTTACCTCCGCCCTCATCCTGAGGAGCGCCGCAGGCGCGTCTCGAAGGATGCTCCAGTGAAGCGCTGGCTGGAGCATCCTTCGAGACGCCGCTTCGCGGCTCCTCAGGATGAGGGCGGAGCGTGGTGATCGAGTCGCCGTCAGACGATCCGCGTCCGCACCGTGCCGACGCCGGCGATCTCGCCTTCCAGCGTATCGCCCGAGACCACCGCCGCGACGCCCTCGGGCGTGCCGGTGAAGATCAGGTCGCCGGCCTTGAGCTCGACGAGGCCAGACAGATAGGAGATCGTCTCCTGGACGTTCCAGATCTGCTTGGAGAGGTCCGAACTCTGCCGGGGCGCGCCGTTGACGACGAGTTCGATCTTGCCGGCGGACGGATGGCCGATATGGCTGGCGGGCGCGATCTCGCCGACCGGGCCGGACTGGTCGAAGCCCTTGCCCATATCCCAGGGCCGGCCGGCCTTCTTGGCCTGCCCCTGCAGGTCGCGCCGCGTCATGTCGAGGCCGGCCGCATAGCCGAAGACATGGGCGAGCGCCTCGGCTTCGGAGATGTCCTTGCCGCCGGTGCCGATGGCGACGACCAGCTCCATCTCATGGTGGAAGTCGGCGGTCTTGACCGGGTAGGGGATGTCGGCCCCGTTGATCACCAGCGCGTCGGCCGGCTTCATGAAGAAGAACGGCTCCTCGCGATCGGGATCGCCGCCCATCTCGCGGGTGTGTTCGGCGTAGTTGCGGCCGACGCAGAAGACGCGCCGGACCGGGAACAGCCCGCCGCCGTGGACAGGCACGGCTGTGACGGCCGGCGGTTCGATCACATACTGCGTCATGGGACTGGCCTCTCTGGAAACAGGTTTCGCAGCCGTTCATGCGGGAGCCGGGCGCATCGGGCAAGGGCTTAGCCGGCGGGGGCGGCCTTGCGCCTGCGACATCGGTCGAAAAGTCCGCCTTCGGGCTGTGTTGCGGTGCGTCGTTGCAACCGGAGCGGAATGCCATCACACTGTATTCCGGGTCGGCATGTGCCGACCTGAACAGAGACTGAAGGAACAGAACGTGAGCACGGGTACCGTGAAATGGTTCAATGAAACCAAGGGCTACGGATTCATCACCCCCGATCAGGGCGGCAGCGATGTCTTCGTGCATATCAGCGCAGTCGAGCGCTCGGGTATGCGCGGCCTGAACGAAGGTCAGAAGATCAGCTACGATCTCGAGGCCGACCGCAAGACCGGCAAGTCTTCGGCGGTGAACCTCAAGACCGCTTGATATGAGCCCCAGACGGGAGGCCGATCGGCGGCGACGCCTCCCGAGCCACTGCGAATCTCTACGATCTGTGACGGACTGGAAGACGATTCCCGGCATGCCCGTCGCCAAGAGGCGGCGGTTGAAACACAAGGCGGGCTTTCCCCGCCGCGGCGCGGATGCGCCATCCCCCACATTCGGAATTCCAACGCCCTCATCCTGAGGAGCCGTGAAGCGGCGTCTCGAAGGATGCTCCAACTCGCTCCGGAGTCATCTGGAGCATCCTTCGAGACGCGATCTTCGATCGCTCCTCAGGATGAGGGTTGAGGGCCGCCCGCATCTTGAATTTCCTGCTCATCATCGCGATCTCATAAGGAGCCGGGTCCGGGCCCCTCTGGCGGCAGCCATTCGTCCCTGCCGCGATGTCGGACTCTTCCACCTCCGCGACGCCCTCGGTGACGGGCCGCGCTTCTGGAAGATCAGCGATGACCACGCGCTTCAACGCAGCCTATAACCACCCCGCCTTCGACGAGGCGCGACGCTTCGCGGGCGGCGATGTCGCCGCCACCCGCACCCGGCTGGCGGCGCTGGCGCGCCTGCTCGATACGGCTTTCCGCATCCCCGGCACGAATATCCACATGGGCGCGGATGCGGCGCTGAACCTCATCCCCGGCGCGGGCACGCTCTTCGCCAAAGGTTTGTCCGGCTATCTGATCTGGGAAGCGCGTCGACTTGGGGTGCCCAAAGCGACGCTGGTCCGCATGCTCGGCAATCTGGGTGTCGATTTCGCGATCTCGATCGTGCCGCTGGCCGGCTGGGTCGGCGACATCTTCTTCCGCGCCAACAAGCGCAACATGGCGCTGCTGGATCAGCATCTGGCGGGGCTGGAGCGGAGGTGAGGACAAAAGCTCGGCCGGCTAACTCCCGGACTAGTAGCGCCCACCCCGGTTCACGCAGACCAAGAATGCCGCATGCGCGCCGGTTCCGACTCTCGGCGTTCGCCAGCGCATGCGGCCGGGACGTTGCGGGTCCTCATCGATATTCCCGCCATTCTCGATGGCGCAGTTGCAGGCGTGGTGATCTCGCGACGTCCGGCACTCGGGATAGAACCGTCCCGATTGCGCCAACGCGGACTCGGATAAGGCAATGCCGAAAAGCGCCGCAGTGGCGAACGAAGCCAGGAGTCTCATGCCGTGTCGTCCCCATGCCGGGACGACCGCGGCCATCCCCTGCACGGACGCATACGGACCTCCCGCATGGGTTGCAATTCTGAAGTTACCGAAGCGTTAACGCCAGCGGCGGAGCGGCCCTACTCCGCCAACTCCCGCATCACCCTGATCAGGTCCGACTTGCCCTCGAAGCCGATGCCCGGCAGCTCCGGCATCACGATATGCCCGTCCTCGACGCGCACGGAATCCGGAAAACCGCCATAGGGCTGGAACAGGTCGGGGTAGCTCTCATTGCCGCCGAGGCCGAGGCCGGCCGCGATGTTCAGCGACATCTGGTGACCGCCATGGGGGATGCAGCGCGCCGGCGACCAGCCATGCTGGGACAGCACGTCGAGCGTGCGCAGATACTCCACAAGCCCGTAGGAAAGCGCGCAGTCGAATTGCAGCCAGTCGCGGTCGGGCCGCATGCCGCCATGGCGCAGCAGGTTGCGCGCGTCCTGATGCGAGAACAGGTTCTCGCCCGTCGCCATCGGGCCGGGATAGAATTCCGCCAGCGCCGCCTGCAGCGTGTAGTCCAGCGGGTCGCCGGCCTCCTCGTACCAGAACAGCGGATAGTCGCGCAGCATCTTGGCATAGGCGATGGCGGTCTCGAGGTCGAAGCGGCCATTGGCGTCGACCGCCAGCCGCGCCTGCGAACCGATCTCGGACAACACGGCCTCGACGCGGACCCGGTCCTCGTCGAGCGAAGCCCCGCCGATCTTCATTTTCACGACGTTGTAGCCGCGGTCGAGATAGCGCCGCATCTCGGCCCGGAGCTGGGAATTGTCCTTGCCGGGATAGTAGTAGCCGCCCGCCGCATAGACGAAGACGCGCGGGTCGGCCTGCCGCCCCTTCATCTCGGCAAGCAGCCGGAACAACGGTTTGCCGGCGATCTTGGCGACCGCGTCCCACACCGCCATGTCGAGCGTGCCGACCGCGACCGAGCGCTCGCCATGGCCGCCCGGCTTCTCGTTGACCATCATCGCCGCCCAGATCTTGTGCGGATCGAGATTGGTCCCGGCCGCGTCGAGCAGGCTGTTGGGCTGTGCCTCCAGGATGCGGTCGCGGAAGCGCTCGCGGATCAGCCCGCCCTGGCCGTAGCGGCCGTTCGAGTTGAAGCCGTAGCCGACGACGCGGCGGCCGTCGCGCACCACGTCGGTGACGACGGCGACGAGGCTCGCGGTCATCTTCGAGAAGTCGATATAGGCGTTGCGGATCGGCGAGGCGATCGGCTTGGTGATCTCGACGACATCGACGATACGCATGGTTCCAACCCTTCCCTGTTGCTTCGGGGCTTCGGCGCTGCCGGCCCGCCTTATCGAGAGATCGCTAGAGCCGGCGAGCGTGAAAGGCTAATGCTGCTGTCGAGATTGCTTATGCAGGTTCGGCATCACCGATGGAGCTGATCTGGCTCGAGGATTATCTGGCGCTGGCCAGGACCCTGAACTTTTCCAGGGCGGCCGAGGCGCGCCATGTCACCCAGCCTGCCTTCAGCCGCCGGATCAGGGCGCTGGAGGCCTGGGCGGGCGCTGCCCTGTTCACGCGGACCACGCACAGCGTCGAACTGACCCCGGCGGGCGAGCATTTCCACAATCAGGCGCAGGTGCTGACCCGGGCGCTGCACCAGTTGCGCCGCGAGACGCGCGAGATCTCGGGGCGCGGGGCGGTCCCGCTCCCGATCGCTGCGACGCATGCGCTCTCCTTCACCTTCTTCCCCAAATGGGTGCGCGGCAACGCGGCCATTCTGGCGCTCGGCAACCTCAACCTGATCTCCGACAGCATGCAGGCCTGCGAGGAGATGATGCTGCGCGGCGATGCGGTCTTCCTGCTCTGCCACTATCATCCGGCGCTGCGCAGCCGCATGGAGGTCGCACAGTTCAGGAGCATCGTCGTCGGGACCGACACGCTGATGCCGCTGAGCGCGCCCGGCGCGGAATGCGCGCCGCTTTGGTCGCTGCATGGCGGCGGCAAGATCCGCTACCTCGCCTACAGCGAGGCCTCGGGGCTTGGCCGCATCATCGCGGGGCAGCGTACCGGGATCGCCAACGAGGTCGCGTTCGACACGGTCTTCACCTCGCATCTCGCGGCGACGCTGCTGCAGATGGCGCGGGCCGGCGACGGCGTCGCCTGGCTGCCGCGCACGCTGGCGGAAGACGATCTCGCCGCCGGTCGGCTGGTCGAAGCCGGACGGCCGGAGCTGGCGATTCCGATCGAGATCAGGCTGTTTCGCCCGGTCACGCGTCAGAGCAGTGCGGCCGAGGCGATCTGGGCCGCGTTCGAGAGCGGTTGAGCCTTGCTAGCTCCTCCCGGCCGCCGGCCGAAACAGCCGGCCCTTCTCCGCGACCAGCACGATCGCCAGCGCCGCCAGCCCGCAGAGCGAAAAGCCCAGCGTCAGCGGGATGACGGTGCCGTCGAAATGCTGGCCGATCCAGAAGCCGAGCAGCGCGCCGCCCACCGTGGTGACGAAGCCCTGCACCGAGGAGGCGGTGCCGGCGACATGGCCGAGCGGGTCCATCGCGATCGCGCCGAAATTCGGGGCGAGCAGGCCAAAGCAGAACATCGCCCCGCTCTGGAAGGCGGCAAACAGCCAGAGAGTCTCGTAACCGCCGAGCGCCACCAGCGCATGCGCGCTGGTCAGCGCGATATAGCCCAGCAGCGCGCCATGCGAGACGCGGCGCATGCCGAGTTTGCCGACGATGCGGGCGTTCAGAAGCGAGGCGCAGGCCATGAAGCCGGCGATCAGCGCGAAGATGCCGGTGAACAGGTCCGGCGCGGCGAAGACGTCGACGAAGACCTGCTGGGCCGAATTGATGAAGCCGAACAGCCCGCCGATGATGAAGGCCATGGCCAGCATGTAGCCGACCGCGATCCGCGTCGTCAGCGTGATGCGGAAGGCCTCGACGACGCTGGCAAACGCGATCGGCTTGCGGTCCTCGACATGCAGCGTCTCGGGCAGCTTGAGCGCGCTCCAGATCATCACGATCGCGCCGAAGGCGGCCAGGCAGCCGAAAATCCAGCGCCAGGGCGCAAACCAGAGGATTGCCTGGCCGATCGAGGGGGCGAGGATCGGCACGGCGAGAAACACGATCATCGCCAGCGACATGACGCGGGCCATGTCGCGGCCGGAATAGCAGTCGCGCACGATCGAGACCGCCAGCACCCGCGTCGCGGCCGCGCCGACGCCCTGGATCACCCGCGCCCACATCATCGCCTCGAAGGAGGGCGCGAAGGCCGCAGCAACGCTGGCGACGACATAGAGCGCCAGCCCCCAGAGCAGCACGGCGCGCCGCCCGAAGCGGTCCGATAGCGTGCCGTAGATGATCTGCGCCACGCCGAAGCCGAGCAGATAGGCGGTCAGGATCCATTGCCGGTCGTTGGGCTCGCCGATGCCGAGCGCCTCGCCGATCTGCGGCAGGGCCGGCAGCATCGAGTCGATCGCCAGCGCATTGGTCGCCATCAGCGCCGCCATCATGCCGACGAAGGCGCGGAAGCTCATGCCGTGGCGCGGCCGGGCGGGTACGGAGGTGTCGGTCATCACGGCCTTGCGCGGGTCGGCTCCGCGCATGCGCGAAAGCAATCGTATCGAGCCCCTGTGACGCCAGAATAGACATCGCAAAAACGCCGGACAAGCGGGCTTTGCTGCGGTGCGATATGCGCTGGGCGGGAGACAGTCGGGTTTTCACGATCCCTCTCCGTCATCCTGGGCGAGCGAAGCTCGACCGGGATCCATCCTAGAGCGCAGTCGGTCCTCTAGGATGGATCCCGGAGCTGCGCCGCTGCGCGGCTTGTCCAGGATGACGCGAGAGGGTGAGCCTAGAGCCTACGAGCCCTGCGGCTTCATCTCCGCCATCAGCGCGTCGTCGATCTCGCGCGCCTTAACCGCCGCCGGGCGGCTGTAGATGCGAGCGATATAGTCCTCGAAGCCGGGCCGCTTCTCGATCGTCCCGAACTGCACGCCCCAGGCGATCTGCGAGCCGAGATAGACATCGGCCGCGCTGAAGCGCTCGCCGAGCAGATGCGGCCCGGCCTTCAGCGCGCCTTCGAGCGTGTCCAGCACGGCCTCATAGCTGCCGTAGCCGACAAAACCCTCCTTGTCGTCGGGGACGACGACGCCCAGCGTCCGGTTGGTGGTGGCGGCCTCGGTCGGCCCCGCGCCGAAGAACAGCCAGCGATAATAGCTGCCGCGTTCGGGCGTGCCCGGCGCGGGCGCGAGGCCGGCATCGGGAAAGGCGTCGGCGAGATAGGCGCAGATCGCGGCGCATTCGGTCACCACCGCGCCGCGATGGACCAGCGCCGGCACCTTGCCCATCGGGTTGATCGCGGTGTAGCCCGGCCCCTTCATCGGCGGGCCATAGCCGACGATCTGGGCGCGATAGGGCTGGCCGACCTCCTCCAGCATCCAGCGCGCGATGCGCCCGCGCGACATCGGGTGGGTGTAGAGCACGAGTTCGTCGGTCATGGCAGGCTCCCTTTGCGCGAAGCCTGCCGCGCCGATGTGGCGCGGACAAGACATCGGCTTCCGTCGCCCGCCTCATGCGCTAGACTCGTGCCGGAATCTGTCCGGAGACGCGGCCGCGATGCCTGCCATGCCGATCGAGCCGATGCCGTTTCGCGACGGGCCCTACCGGGTGCGGATGGGGCTGACGCCGATCGGCCCCGCGCAATGGCTCGTCATCGGGCCCGATTACGCCGCCCAGATCGCCGAAAAACGCCGGCTGATCGCGGTCGACCGCGAGGCCGTCTGGCAGATGCTGCCGGAGGCGCAAGGCGCGGCGGCCGAGCTCGCCGACATGCTGGCGGAGAACCTCAGCCAGCACCATGGCGCGCATTTCGCCCTCGAGGCCGGCCGCCTCGAAAACCGGCTGCTCGGCGAGAGCGAGGCCCTGCCGCCGGGCGATCTCGGCGCGGTCATGCGCCATGTCCAGGAGGATTTCTGCCTGCTTCAGCAGGAGCAGGCCGACGGGCTCTACCGCCTGACCGGGGCGAGCCTGTGCTTTCCGGCCAACTGGAAGCTGGCGGACAAGCTCGGCCGGCCGCTGATCGCGATCCACGAGCATGTGCCCGATTACGAGCCGGCGGTCGGCGCGGGCGTCGACCGCTTCCTGCAGCGGCTCGAATCCGGCCGGCTGGTGACGCGGGCGAACTGGCTGCTGTCGGACGAGCCGGCGCTGTTCCAGCTCGGCAAGCGGCCGCTCCCGGAGGCGATCCCCGTCGACGAGATCGGCCGGCGGCTCGTGATGCGGCTGGAGCGGCAATGCTTTTGCCGCCTGCCGGAGAGCGGCGCGGTGGTGTTCTCGATCCGCACCTTCGTGCATGCGCTGGAGGACGTCGTCGCCACGCCCGCCGACGCGCGCGACCTGCTGACCTCGCTGTCAGGGCTCGACGGCCCGGCGCTGGCCTATCGCCATATCGGCCCGGTTCTGCCGCAACTCACCGCCTGGCTGGAGGGGCGGGCGGGCTGAACTCGCGCGAAAAGCCCCGCCGGCTTATCGCCTCGGGGTTTCCGGCAGTCCGTCTTGCGTATCCAAGGGGGATGCGCGGGGTCCGGGCGGCGTCGCAGTCGACGGCTGCGTGCCGATGTCGAAGTCGAGCCGATTGCCGAGCAGCGCCACTGGCCACTGCCCGAACCCCGCGCGCGGTTCTCTTCAGGGTTCGCTCGCCGCCCATTAAGGTCGGGGATGACCGGGATGTCCGAAGGCCCCGGCGACGAACGACACCTCCATGATCCTCGGCCCGCAACGGCCGCGACCATGAACACCGCCATTCCGCCCGGCCGCACGATGCCTCGCGACAGCCCCCTTGGTCGGGTGGAACGCGGCGGTTATGGCATGGGTCCCTGGGGGCGGGGATTGAGGTTTTTTGCATCCCCATGGGGATTGCGTGCGGGTTCTTCCTTCTCCCCCGAGGGGAGAAGGAAAAAGCCCCTCAGCTTCGCCCGGGGATCATCCTGATGGCGTTGCCCAGATGGCCGGCGCAGGCGTTCATGTCGCCCTTCGCCATCATGTCGCTGGCCAGGGTCATTTCCTTCATGGCGGCCGACTTCTTTGCCGCATCCGTCATCTTGGCGGTTTCGGCGTTCATCTTGGCGAGTTCGGCGTCGCTGCAGGTCGTCGGCGGCAGCGGCGTGGTGTTCGGCGCCATCGGCGCGGTCTGGGCCCCGGCCGGCGACAGCGCCAGCGCGAGTCCGAGCGCGGCGAGGGTCATGGTGGTCTTGAACATGGTTTCTCTCCCTGTGGGGCCGGACGGCCCTTTTGCGGGAAACAGGGCGAGGGGGCGATTGTTCCGGTTTGCGCCGCCGCCACTTCCCTTCTCCCGTGTCGAAGTCGGCTGTTGCCGACTTCGACACTCCACATGGCCCATCTCGGGCAGGCCCGAGATGGGCGGAGAAGGTGGCCCGGAGGGCCGGATGAGGGCCTGCCGTTGCAGCGTTAAGGCGCAACGGCTCCGTCTCGTTTCGACAACCAGCGGCGGTCCCTCACCCCTGCCCCTCTCACTGAACTCGGGTGTACCCGAGTTCAGCACTCAGAGTCTCGAAGTCGGGTATACCCGACTTCGAGGCGGGAGAGGGGTCCTTCCAGCGCCTCTCGCCCCCACCGTCATGCTCGCCATTGCGGCGAGCATCCACGTCTTCGGCGTCGCGCTCGACGGAGGAATACGTGGATGGCCGGGACAAGCCCGACCATGACGGGGAGGGCGCGGAAGCCCGACGCTTCTTCCCTTCTCCCCTTGCGGGAGAAGGTGGCGCGCAGCGCCGGATGAGGGGTGGTCGCGCCCTTTCCGGCCTGCGTGCGTTCACGCGGCGATCGCAGCGCGACCCCTCATCCGTCTCGGCTGCGCCGAGCCACCTTCTCCCGCATCAAAGTCGGCTGTTGCCGACTTTGATACTCGGAGTGCCCATCTCGGGCATGCCCGAGATGGGTGGGAGAAGGGGTCTCGCGCCTCATCCGGCTGGCGCGGAAGCCCGACGCGGAACCCTCTCCAACCCAAGTCGGATGTTTCCGACCTGGGTCACTCTGGATGCCAGTCTCGGGCAGGCCCGAGATTGGCGGGAGAGGGCAGAGTGAGGGGTCGGACGGTCTCCGCATGAGGCGAGACCTTGCCGGTGCTGCGAGTGGCTCGGCGTTTCGCTGGTCGAGGGGCCGACACCCCATCCCTGCCATTCTCCTTACAGGAGAAGGGTTCTTCCAGAGCCTCTCACCCTCGCCGTCATGCTCGCCCTTGTGGCGAGCATCCACGTCTTGGACGCAGGCTCGACGCGGGAAGACGTGGATGGTCGGGACAAGCCCGACCATGACGGCACCCCCGTTTGCGATGGAAAAAGCTGTGGCTCAGGGATCATAATTTCTGGATTGAGCAACGACTGCCATCGACCAAGACAACGTAGACTTGGCCGTCTGCCTTTATATTGAATACGTGGACGATTTGGATCAAATTGATCGGATCAATATCGTCGGCGATGTTCTCTATACGTCGATGCGCGAGATCGTGCTCGCCATGGCAAATGGGCTCGTAGCCAACCAGTTCAATAGATTGAGGGGTAGGGTCGATATCAGCGGCCAACGTGCTGATTGCCAAGAGCAGAGCGCCCTCACGATTGAAGCGCGTCTTGCGATGAAAAAACCTCGAAAGACGCAGGCCTATTTTGATCCATGCGTCAATATTCTCTTCTATTTTCTTGCCAGCAAGGAAAAGAGCCAAAAATCCCGCTACTGGATACGCACCAATAGGAATTGATGCAACAAAAGCCGGCAGATCAAAGCCCGGCCCGATATTTGTTCCCTCGAAATCTAACCCGTATTCCTCTGATATTTCATCCCGAAATTCATCGGATCGCGATTGATAGGTACTTTCATCTCCTTCGAGATAAGCGGAGTCAGGCACGTACGCTTTGACTTCATTAACTGCCTTCACCTCCGCCCCCGCCGCTTCGTACCACTTTCCTGCGCCCCCTTCGGCCTTGCCTCCACCCGCGGCCCCATCTCATCCAGCCCCGGCTTCTTCGGCTTACCCCCCGGCCGCGCCAGCGGCTTGCCCTCACCCCCACCGAAATTATGCGGCCCCATATCCGCATCCGTCGGCTTGCGCGCCCGCGTCGGCAAATTGGCCGACGCCCCATAAGCCCGCTCGCCCTTGTAGCGCCCGGCCGAGGCCTCGACGTCGCTTTGCCGCGCCAGCGGGTCGTCCGAGATCGCCAGTTCCGTCGCCTGCAGGCGCTTGATCTCGTCGCGCAGGCGGGCGGCGGTTTCGAACTCCAGATCGGCCGCTGCCTCGCGCATGCGCTTTTCGAGGTCGGCCAACGCCGCCTTGAAGTTGTGCCCGGCCGCTGGCGTGCTCATGCCGGCATCGACCGTGACGTGGTCGCGCTCATAGACCGAGCCGAGGATGTCGCCGATGGCGCGCTTGATCGTCTGCGGCGTGATGCCGTGCTGCGCGTTGTAGGCCTCCTGCTTCTCGCGGCGGCGCGAGGTCTCGGCCATCGCCCGCTCCATCGAGCCGGTGATGTGGTCGGCATAAAGGATGACCTTGCCGTCGACGTTTCGCGCGGCGCGGCCGATGGTCTGGATCAGCGAGGTCTCGGAGCGAAGAAAACCCTCCTTGTCGGCGTCGAGAATGGCCACAAAACCGCATTCCGGGATGTCGAGGCCCTCGCGCAGCAGGTTGATGCCGACCAGCACGTCGAAGGCGCCGAGCCGCAGATCGCGCAGGATCTCGATGCGCTCGATCGTGTCGATGTCGGAGTGCATGTAGCGCACCCGCGTGCCGTTCTCGTGGAGGTATTCGGTCAGATCCTCGGCCATGCGCTTGGTCAGCACCGTGACCAGCGTGCGGTAGCCTTTCGCCGTGACCTCCTTGATCTCGTCGAGCAGGTCGGCGACCTGGTGTTTTGCGGGGCGGATTTCGACAGGCGGGTCGATCAGCCCGGTCGGGCGGATGACCTGCTCGGTGAAGACGCCGCCGGTGCGCTCCATCTCCCAGGAGCCGGGCGTGGCCGAGACATGCACGGACTGGGGCCGCATCGCGTCCCATTCCTCGAAGCGCAGCGGCCGGTTGTCCATGCAGGAGGGCAGGCGGAAGCCGTATTCGGCCAGCGTCGCCTTGCGGCGAAAGTCGCCGCGATACATGCCGCCGATCTGCGGCACTGTGACGTGGCTCTCATCGGTGAAGACCAGCGCGTTGTCGGGCAGGTATTCGAACAGGGTCGGCGGCGGCTCGCCCGGCTTGCGGCCGGTGAGATAGCGCGAATAGTTCTCGATGCCGTTGCAGGAGCCGGTGGCCTCGATCATCTCGATGTCGAAGGTGCAGCGCTGGTCGAGCCGCTGCGCCTCGAGATAGCGGCCCGAGCGGTTGAGCTCGTCGAGGCGGCCGCGAAGCTCCGCCTTGATCGACTTGACCGCCTGCGTCAGCGTCGGGCGCGGCGTGGTGTAGTGCGAATTGCCGTAGACCTTGACGAATTCGAGCTCGGCGGTCTTCTGGCCGGTGAGCGGGTCGAATTCCGAGATCTGCTCGACCTCGTCGCCGAACAGGCCGATGCGCCAGGCGCGGTCCTCATAGTGGGCCGGGAACAGCTCGATGACGTCGCCGCGCACCCGGAACGAGCCGCGCGCAAAATCGTGCTGGGTGCGCTTGTATTGCAGCGCCACGAGATCGGCGATGAGCTGGCGCTGCTCGATCTTCTCGCCCAGCTTGATGCCGAAGGTCATCGCCGTATAGGTCTCGACCGAGCCGATGCCGTAGATGCAGGAGACCGACGCCACGATGATGACGTCGTCGCGCTCCAGCAGCGAGCGCGTCGCCGAATGGCGCATGCGGTCGATCTGCTCGTTGATCGAGCTTTCCTTCTCGATGAAGGTGTCCGAGCGCGGCACATAGGCCTCGGGCTGGTAGTAGTCGTAATAGGAGACGAAATACTCGACCGCGTTGTCGGGGAAGAAGCTCTTGAACTCGCCATAGAGCTGCGCCGCCAGCGTCTTGTTGGGCGCGAGGATCAGCGCCGGGCGCTGCGTCTTCTCGATGACCTGCGCCATGGTGAAGGTTTTTCCGGAGCCGGTGACGCCGAGCAGCACCTGGTCGCGCTCCTGCCGCGAGATGCCGTCGATCAGCTCGGCGATGGCGGCTGGCTGGTCGCCGGCGGGCTCGAACTCGGCCTGCATGCGGAAGGCGACGCCGCCCTCGGATTTGTCGGGGCGCGGCGGCCGATGCGGCGTCCAGGCCTTGCCGGGATCGATGAACGGGCTGCCGGTCTCCAGCAGCGCCTGCAGCGACTGCGCGGTGAGGCTGGCGGCGGTCTCGCCCTCGATCCCGTCGAAGGCGGAATCGGCCCTCTTCGTGAGCTTGCGCTTCGGCCTCTCCTCGCCGCCGGGCCTTTCCGTGGCGTAGTCGGGCTTTGCTTCATAGCCGGCCTGCGGCCTGTCCGAAAACCCGGCCGCGCCGCCGGGCACCGCATTGCCCCGGTTGATCGCGGGGTTGAGCAGATCGGCGAGATACCCCTCCAGCGGCTTCAGCTCCTGCCGCGACGCCTTGGAATTGGGCGTACGGGCGGAGGAGGGCTTCTTCGGGGGCTTGGGCTTGGCGGCGTCGGAGAGCTTGGGCATGGCCGCAATATGGGGCGGAACGCTGGCGGGCGCGAGGGGGCAGGGCGCATGGCGGGTGGGATTGGTGACAGGAGGTGGCAGGAGTGTGCGCCTTCCCTCACCCCCGCTTCAACTCCCGATGCGACTTCAGCGCCCTGTCGCCGTCGTCCTGCTTCGCGCGGTAGGCCGGCTTTTCCGGCGAGGCGTTGCGGCGGATACGCTTGCCCTTGATGCTGCGGTTGACCGGTGCGGTGAAGACCTCCTCCACCGTGCCCTCGGCGGTGCCGCCGCCCCAATTCCACCGGACCTGCGCGCCCTTGCGCAATGGACTTGTCATGCGAACGCTCCATGATCGGCTGTCGATGCGGCCTCAACGCGCGCAGTCGCCCGAGGGTTTACGGAGGAGGGGAGAGGGATGCGCAAGCTCGCGATCATGCTCTGGACGGCGGGACTGCTCATCGTCGCCCCCGCCCACGCCGTCGGCCCCGACTGGACCTGGCTCGACGACGACCCCGAATACCGGCAGGCGCGAAGCTGGATCGAGGAGAAGAATTTTTCGCCCGCGATCGAGAAGCTGGAGGTGCTGCTGAAGCGCTCGCCGACATCGCCGGTGCTGCTGAACTGGCTCGCCTTCTCGCATCGCAAGCTGAAGAACTATCCGCTCTCGAAGGAGTTCTACGACGCGGCGCTGAAGAGCGACCCGACCTATCTGCCGGCGCTCGAATATCAGGGCGAATGGTTCCTCGAGACCGGCGACATGGCGAGCGCGAAGGCCAACCTCGCCAGGCTGGAGCAGCTCTGCGGCCGCTGCCATGAATGGGGCGACCTGCGCGATGCGATCGCGAAAGCCGAAATCGGCAAATAGAGAGGCCCCGACATGAAGCAGGGCCGCTCGCGCGGCCCTGCCTGATCGGTCAATCGTCGTCGTCGTTGCGCTGGCGCCGGCGGCGACGCTGGCGCTGGCGGCCGCGATTGTCATCGTCGTCGTCGCGCCGGCGGCTGCGATCCCCGCCACGGCCGCGATCGTCGCGATCGTCGTCCCGGCCGCCCCACCTCTGCGCCTGCGCCGGCGTCGCTGCCAGCGCGGTGGCGGCGAGCGCCGCGGCCGGCAGGCCCAGCAGCGCCACGAGGAAGGAGCGCCTGCCCGTATCGGCTGTCATCATCCGTCTCCTTGTGTTGAACCGGCGCGCGCCGGCCTCCGATGCGACAACGCAAAGGCAACCGGATCCTTCCATGACGTTTCCGTGAACAGAGCGCGGGCTTCCGCCTCCGCCGATCACGCAGCGTTCACCGCGAGTTCATTCGCATCCGGCTAACCGGGCCTTATGGTTCGGCTGCGGGGGCTGGCTGTCATCGTCGTGAACAGGACCGATCCGGGGGGATTGTAGCGTCTTTGGCGAAACGTGACGCGAGCGGCGAGGCGGCATCGGCCGGGCCGGGCGACCGGCAGGTCGCGCTGCGCTTCGCGCAACTGACCGGCGGGTTCTGGCGCGGCAAAAGCGCGGCCAAGGCGTGGTTCTGGTCGCTCTCGCTGGCGGCCGCGATCATCATCGGCGTCTTCGCCAACGTCACAGTCAACCGCTGGAACGGCTGGTTCTTCGACGCGCTGGAGAAGAAGGACGCCGAGAGCGCGCTGATCGCGATGGCGGTGTTTCCGGTGCTGGTCGTCATCGTCGCCGGGCTCGGCGTCGCGATCCTGGTCTCGCGCGAAACCTTTCAGGTTTACTGGCGCGAATGGGTGGCGGCGAAGCTCGCCGATGGCTGGATCGGCGGACGCCGCTTCTTCCGCCTCAGCCTCTCGGGCTACGAGCCGGCCAATCCCGAATACCGCATCGCCGACGATGTCCGCTGGGCGACCGAGCCCGTGGTCGATTTCGCCATCGGCCTGCTGTCCTCGATCATCACCGCGATCACCTTCATCGGCATCCTCTGGAGCATCGGCGGCAGCTTCACCATCCAGACCGGCGGCGGGCCTGTGGTCATTCCCGCCTATATGGTGCTGGCGGCGATCGTCTACGCCATCCTCGTCTCCCTGCTGATCAGCGTCGTCGGCCGGCGGCTGCCGCGTCTGATCGCGGCGCGCAACGAGGGCGAGGCGCGGCTGCGCTTCTCGCTGATGCGCATCCGCGACCATGGCGAGACCATCGCGCTGACGCGGGCCGAGGCCGGCGAGCGCCGCGCCGTGAAGCAGACCTATGACGGGCTGGTGCAGCGCTGGCTCGCCATGATCAAGCAGCGCGGCCGGCTGACCTGGATCACCAACGGCTCGGGCGCGCTTGTGCCGGTGGTGCCGCTGCTGCTGGCTGCGCCGAAATACCTCTCGGGCGAGATGTCGCTCGGCGGCGTCGTGCAGGTCGCGGCCGCTTTCGTGGCGGTGCAGAACGCCTTCAACTGGTTGCTCGACAATTTCATGCGCATCGCCGAATGGCTCGCCGCCGCGCGCCGCGTCAACGAACTGGCCGATGCGCTGGAACGGCTCGAGCGCGATCCGCCGGGCGCGCATCTGGCGCTGGAGCCCAGCCGCGACGGGGCCCTGAAGCTCGACGACGTCACGCTGGTCGACCGGGACGGCCGCACGCTCGCAGCCGAGATCGGCCTGTCGGCGCAGCCTGGCGACATGCTGCATCTCTCGGGCGAACTCGGGCTCGGCAAGGCGGCGCTGATCCAGGCGATCGCGGGCCTCTGGCCCTGGGGGCGCGGCAGCATCGCGCTGCCGGAGAATGCGCTGGTCACGGTCGTGCCGCACAAGCTGCATCTCTCGGAAGGCACGCTGCGGGCGGTGTTCGATTCAGGCGCGGTGCATGAAGGCGACGAGATCGGCAACGCGCTGCGGCGCTACGGTCTCTCCAGCCTCGCCCCCCGCATCGACGAATGGCGCGACTGGGACAAGGAACTCGCCACCGGCGACCGGCAGAGGCTGGCGCTGGCGCGGGCCGAGCTGGAGGCGCCCGACATCCTGCTGCTCGACGAGGCGACGAGCGCGCTCGAAACCGAGATCGCGCTCGACCTGATCTCCGAGCTGCGCGCCGCGCGGCCTGACGCCATCATCCTCGGCTTCGGGCAGAGCGCCGGTTTCGCCGAGGCCGCGACGCATCGCCTGACGCTGAAGCGCGCCGGCGGCGTCGTGCGCATGGCCGGGCCGGCCCGCACCGACGCGCGGCCGGAGCTGGCCGAGCCGGGTGCGCCGTGAGAATGCTCGTTCAGACGCAGTTCAGTCTGAAGACAATCCTTGGAGAGCGACTATTTGGCCGTCATCCTGGGCTTCGCAAAGCGAAGTCCCGGGATCCATCCTAAAGCGCCGTCTTAGCCTTATGATGGATCCCGGAGCTGCGCCGCTTTCGCGGCTTGTCCAGGATGACGCGGAATTTCGGTACAGTCTGTCAGAAGCCAACCGCATTCGACCTTGGAGCCACGCCACATGACCGCCGCGACCAGCGCCGCACCCGCGCCGATGAACATCTGGGACGTCTATTGGGGCCTGCGCGTCGACCAGTGCCCCTGCGACGTGCATTTCGTCGAATGGCTCGAGGAACTGGGCCTGACCGACAAGCGCATCTACCATTTCGGCAGCGGCGGGCACCATTATGTCGGCATCCGCTGCGCCGAGCCGGAGCTGAACTGCACCGTGCTCAGCATCACCGCCTCGCCGAAGGAATACGACGCCTTCGTCAAGCTGGCGACCGGCAACCCGACCATCACCAAGACCTACAGCGCCTATTTCGGCGATATCTATACGAGCAACGCCAAGCTGCTGCCGCGCTTCGACATCGTCACCCTGTTCCACGCCAGCGAATTCCGCACGGAGGCCAACGACGCCTATGGCGCGCTGACCGACCGCGAGGTGATCGATCTGTTCACCGCCCAGACCGACGCCGGCGGCTATTTGCTGTTCTATACCGGCTCCTTCGCCTATGCGACGGCCGAGCCGATCATCGCCGACTGGGCGAAGACCGCGCCGGTCAGGGAGGTCGCGACCTTCAAGACGCTGCGGGTGTTCCAGAAGGCGGAAAATTAGGATTGCCACGGCCAAGTGTCGTCCTTGAGGCGCTGCGCTCTCCGCTCCCTCCCCCGCTTGCGGTGGGGAGGGGATGCGCTTCGCCTTCGAGCGCCGGGCAATGACAAGCGCGCTGCCCGGCTTGTGGATCGGCCCGGAGACGCTATGTCTGCCGGCAAGGGTCGCGTCGGCGGCCGTTCCGTCCGCCCCGGACCCTCGCGTCCAGACCAGCCCTGAGTCCCCCCATGTCGTTCGGCAAGGATGAGCCAGGACTATCTCGCCCGGCCATGCCCCTGCGCCGGCGCAGCCGCTGGTGGTGGCTCGGGCCGCTGGCGAGCGCGCTGATCTTCTGCGCCTCGCTGGTGGTGCTCTACTACATCGTCCGCGAGATCGAGCCCGGCGAACTGACCAAGGCGTTCCGGGATGCGAGCGCCCGCCAGATCGGGCTGGCGCTCGGCTTCACCGCGCTGAGCTATCTGCTGCTCACCGGCTATGACGCGCTGGCGCTGAAGCGGCTCGGCCTCTCGATCCCCTACCGCACCACCGCGCTCGCCTCCTTCACCTCCTATTCGGTCTCCTTCACGCTCGGCTTCCCGATCGTGACCGGCGGCACGGTGCGCTACTGGATCTATTCGCCCAAGGGCGTGCGCGCCTCCGAGGTCGCGAGCCTGACGGTGATCGCGGGCCTGACCTTCTGGCTCGGCTTAGGGGCGATCCTCTGCGCCTGCCTGTTCTACGCTTCGGAGTCGGTCGCTGTGCTCGCCCGGACCTCTCCGCTCGTGGTGCAGGGCGTCGGCGTGGCTGTGGCCATCGGCACGCTCGGCTATCTCGGCTGGATCTCGACCGGCGAGCGCACCATCCGCGTGCGCGGCTGGAACCTGCCGCTGCCGGGCCTCGGCATCACGCTCGGCCAGATGTTTCTGGGCGCGGCCGAGGTCTGCGCGGCCGCCGCCGTGCTCTATGTGCTGCTGCCGGGCGGGCACAACATCGCCTATCCGACTTTTCTGGCGGCCTATGTCTTCGCCTGCCTGATCGGCATCGCCAGCCACGCGCCAGGCGGCCTCGGCGTCTTCGAGGCGACGATGCTGATCGCGCTCTCGCGGCTGCCCTATGAGGGCGTGCTTGGCGCGCTGCTGCTGTTCCGCATCGCCTACTACCTGCTGCCCTTCATCCTCGCGCTGGCGCTGCTGGCGCTGAACGAAATGGCGCGCCGGATCAGGGGGCGGGAGCGCTAGGTCATTTCGCGTTTAGGTCGAGGCGCGGGAAGCACTGCGCAAACCCCTCCCCCTCGTGGGGAGGGGCAGGGGGGGGGGGCGAACGACCGGGCGAGCGAGCGTCAGG
>Ga0209902_100859_pt1 | contig 22237 bp, 18 predicted proteins | sample FECB27metaG_FD_188304 | JGI IMG/M metagenome (GOLD analysis project Ga0209902, IMG submission 188304) | Cyanobacterial communities from the Joint Genome Institute, California, USA - FECB-27 (SPAdes) (version 2) | ecosystem: Environmental > Aquatic > Thermal springs > Hot (42-90C) > Microbial mats...
CGCCGCCCGCCTCACCGGCGAGCGGATGGGCTTCTTCTCCTTCACACCCATCGCCCTCGTGCTGGCCTCGCTCGGGGCCATCTACGTGCTGTTCGTGATGCCACGGCTGCTGCGCCCGCGGCAGTCGATGGTGGAGGCGATGCAGGGCGGCGGCGGCAAGCAGTTCATCGCCGAGATCCTCGTCACCGAGAATCACCCGCTGGCCGGCAAGCGCGCCGTCTCGGGCATGTTCTCTGGCATGAAGGACATGACCGTCCGCCTCGTGCAGCGCGGCGAGCGGCCGATCCTGCCGCCGTTCGAGGACATCACCATCGAACCGGGCGACATCGTCATCGTCGCCGCCACCCGCGGTACCCTGGCCAAGGCCCTGACCGGCCGCGACGCGCTCGTGACGACCGACCCCGGGACCGGCGACGCGGCCGGTGCCGCCGCCATTCCGCCCAGGGCCGCCCGGCTTGCCGAAGGGATCGTCGCCCCCGGCTCGCGCCTCATCGGACGCACCGTCAGCAAAGCGGCCTTCCGCACCGAGACCGGCTGCATCGTCATCGGCATCGAGCGGCGCTCGCGGATGCCGCGCACGGTCATGTCGGAGATCCGGCTCGAAGAGGGCGACGTGCTGCTCTTTGCCGGCCGCGACCAGGAGATCGACCGCCTGCGCGGCAGTCGCGACGTGCTGCTGATCGATCACTCCCTGGTCGACCTGCCGCCGCGCCACACCGCTCCGCGGGCGCTCGCCGTGTTCGTCTGCGTGGTGCTCTCCGCGGCCACGGGCCTCGTGCCGATCATGGTGGCGGCGCTCGTCGGCGCCTTCGCGGTGATCCTGCTCGGCTGCATCAACGTGCGGCAGGCACTGCGGGTCTGCGACAGCCGCATCATCTTCCTGATCGGCTCGTCGATCGCGCTCGCCACGGCGCTGGAGGCCACCGGCGGCGCCACCGCCATCGCCGGCGCGGTGGTGGAACTGCTCGACGGCCAATCCACTGCGGTGGTGCTGTCGGGCTACTTCCTGCTGGTGGCCGTCCTCACCAACATCCTGTCGAACAATGCCATGGCGGTGCTGTTCACGCCGATCGCCATCGGCATCGCCCAGCGCCTGGGGGTATCGCCGGAGCCGTTCATCGTGGCCACCGTGCTCGCCGCCAACTGCTCGTTCGCCACGCCGATCGGCTATCAGACCAACCTTCTCGTCATGGGTCCCGGGCACTATACCTTTGCCGACTTCCTGCGCGCCGGCTCGCCGCTCGTGCTGTTGATGTGGGTGACCTTCACCCTGATCGCGCCTTGGGTTTATGGTTTGTGAGGACGGGCGCGAGAGTCGCGGCCGGCACGGGTATGAAACTTGAATCGTCGAGGGGCGCCGAGGACGCCGGTCACGTGACCGGGTCGGCGGTCGGGCCGGCGAGGCATTGATGACGCGGCAGTATTCGGACAATCCGCAGTTCTACCTGACCGCGCCCTCGCCCTGCCCCTATCTGCCGGGCCGGATGGAGCGGAAGGTGTTCACGCACCTCGTCGGCGACCGCGCCGCCGCCCTCAACGACGTGCTCACCCAGGGCGGTTTCCGGCGCAGCCAGAACATCGCCTACCGGCCGGCCTGCGAGGGCTGCCGCGCCTGCATCTCGGTGCGCGTCGTCGTCGACGTCTTCGAGTGGACGTCGTCGTTCAAGCGCAACGCCCGCGCCAATGACGACCTCGTCGGCGTCGAGCTGCCCACCGCCCCCTCCTCCGAGCAATATTCGCTGTTCCGACGCTATCTCGACGCCCGCCACGCGAGCGGCGGCATGGCCGACATGTCGGTGCTCGACTACGCCATGATGGTCGAGGACACCCACGTCGACACCCTCGTCGTCGAGTACCGGCGGCGCGGCCCCGACACCGCCATCAACGGCCGCGGCCGGGGGCCGCTGGTCGCCGTCAGCCTGACCGACCGCCTCGCCGACGGGCTCTCGATGGTCTACTCGTTCTATGATCCCGAGCCGGCCGACCGCGGCATCGGCACCTTCATGATCCTCGACCACATCCGCCGCGCCCGTGCCGAGGGGCTGCCCTACGTCTACCTCGGCTACTGGGTCGAAGATTCCCGCAAGATGGGCTACAAGGCCCGCTTCCGCCCGCAGGAGCACCTCGGGCCGCGCGGCTGGGAGCGCACCTGAGGCTCCCGCTGCCGCAGCCCCGCCGAGGCACGCGCCCGGAAGACCCGAATCCCCGCCGCCCGACCCCGCGGCCCCGAGCGCCGCCATGCACGACCCCCTCCCCGCTCCCGCCACCGACGCGACGGGCACGAGCGCCGTCGACGGTCCCCCGAGCTGGGGCGAGTTGGTGCTCGGCCGCTATGCCGTCGCCTCGGCGATCCTCTGCCTCGGCGTCGGCACCCATGCGCTGAACTGGTTCCTCGTCGCCACCGCCGTGCCCACCGCCGTGATGGAGATCGGCGGCGCCGCCCACGTCAGCTGGGCGACCGCCGTCTACCTCGTCTTCGGCATCGTCGGCGCCGCACTCGCCGGCGACCTCAAGACGCGCTTCGGCGGCCGTGCCGTCATGGTCGCCTGCGCGGCGGTGCTGATCGTCTCGACGGGGCTGTCCGCCGAGGCGCCGACCTATCCGCTCTTCCTCGCCGGCCGCTCCGTGCAGGGCTTCGTCGAGGGCGTCGTGCTGGCGCTCTGCTACGTGCTGATCGCCGACGTCTTTCCGCCCCGGGCGCAGCCGCAGGTGTTCAGCCTGCTCGCCGCCGTGTGGGCGGTGGCGACGCTCGCCGGGCCGGCGATGGCGGGCGTGCTGATCGAGTTCGCCTCGTGGCGGATGGCGCTGTGGGCGACGGTGGTGCCGGCGGCGGCGCTGCTGGTGCTGGCCGCCCGCGCCCTGCCCGGCCGCGCCGGCCCGCCACCGGGCCCGTGGCGGCCGCCACTGCTGCGCCTGTCGCTGCTCTGGTTCGGCGCGATGGCGATCTGCGTCGCCGCGGTGCTGGAGACGGTGCTGACCGCGAGCCTTCTCGCCGCCGCCTCGATCGCCCTCTTCGTCCTCGGGCTGATGCTCGACAAGCGCGCGGCGCGCCGGCTCTTCCCCGCCCGCCTGCTGCACGTCGCCGACGCGGCGCCGGCCGGGCTGTGGGTGATCGGCCTGATGATGTTCGCCGAGACGGCGATCCCGGTGTTCGCCGCCTTCACCGTGCAGGTCGGCTTCGGCACGGGCGCACTGATCGCCGGCCAGGTCGCCTCGATCCCCGCGCTCGCCTGGTCGGCCGCCGCCTTCGCCGTCGCCCGCCTCACCGGCCGCGCCTCCGACCTCTGCATCCTCGGCGGGCCGGTGCTGCTGATCGCCGGGCTGGTGCTGACGGCGGTCGGCGTCGGCAGTCTTTCGATGGTGCCCTTCGTCGTCGGGCTGATCGCCGCCGGCGCCGGCTTCGGCGTCAGCCACGGCTTCCTCAGCCAGCGCCTGATGGCCGCGTCGGCACCGGGCGAGACCGCCGTCACCTCCGGCGCGATCCCCGCACTCGAGGGCGTCGGCTCCGCCTTCGGTGCCGCCGCCGCCGGCCTCGCCGCGGCCGCCGCCGGCTTCGACGGCACCGCCGCCGGCGTCCCCGCTCTCGCCTGGGTGTTCATCTGCGGGGCGCTGGTCAGCCTTTTGACGCTCGCTTTGTCCGTCCGCTTCGTCGCCGCGACGCGTCCGCCGGCCTGAGGTCGCTCAGCCGCCTGACGAGCCCCGCGCGTCGACGACGCCCCCGGCCGTCAGCTGCAGCCCCGTCAGCCGCCGGTCGAGATGGCGGGCCCGCCAGGCGAGCAGCGCCTCCGCCTCGGCGAGACGCACCGCGGCAATCGCCGGGTCGGCCGCCCGGTCGACCGTCTCCGCCGGGTCGTCGGCGAGGTCGAACAGCAGCGGCGGCAGGCCGGCGAAGTGGACGTATTTGAAGCGCTCGCCGCGCTGCACGGTGAGGGAGCACACGTCGAGCGGCAGCCCCAGCATCGCCTGCGCCCGGCCACTCGCCACCTCGCGGAAATCGTACTCCCAGTGCACCGCCGTCCGCCATCCGGCCGGCGCGGCGCCGCCTTCCCCCAGGAACGGCGCGAGCGATGCCCCGTCGAGATGGCCCGGCACCGGCAGGCCGGCGAGGCCGAGCAGCGTCGGCACCACGTCCACCGCCTCGGTGAAGGCCGCGACCCGGCGGCCGTGGCCGGCCGGCGCCCGCGGGTCGGCGACGATCAGCGGCACGTGGTAGGCGGCGTCGAAGAAGCCGTACTTGCCCACCGTCCAGTGGTCGCCCATCAGCTCGCCGTGGTCGGAGGTGAAGACGACGACGGTGTCCTCCACCATCCCCGCCTCGGCGAGCAGCGCCAGCATCCGGCCGATCTCGGCGTCCACCTCGGCGATCATGCCGAAATAGACCGCCCGCAGCACACGGAAGTCGGCGTCCGTCCAGTCGGCGACGCGGCCCTCGCCGGCGCCGATGACGTAGTGGTGGCCCACCTGCGTGATATCGGCCCAGTAGGCGACGAGGGGGTGCAGCGCGCGCTCGTCGGCCGCGCTGGCGCGGCGGTGGAAGGCCGGCCCGGCGGCGGGGTCGAACATCGTGTTGTAGGGCGCCGGCACGATGTAGGGCGGGTGCGGGCGCAGGAACGAGACGTGGGCGAACCACGGCCGGCCCGGCCGCTGCTCGGTCAGCCAGTCGGCGAAGGCATCGACCACGAAGGCCGTCTCGGTCTCGCCGGCGCCGTAGACCGGCGGCGCGTTCGTCGGCCGTGGCCCGGCACCACCCACCGGCCGGTAGATGTCCCACGGGTCGGCTGGAATCTCGTGGCCGCGCCGCTTCAGCCAGGCGAGCCACGGGCCGTTGTGCTCCGGCAGGCGCAGCCTGGCCGTGAAGCCGGGGAGCACGCCCTCGTAGGTCCGGAGCCAGGGGTCGTCGCCCTCGGTGGTGCGCGGGTCGATCGACTGGTCGGTGTAGCCGAACAGCGTCGGATCGTAGCCGCCGCGCCGCGCCATCCGGGCGATATTGTCGTGGCGGGCATCGAGCGGCGTGCCGTTGCGCACCACCCGGTTGGTCGACTGGTAGAGGCCCGTATAGAGGCACGCCCGCGCCGGCGAGCACGGCGCCGCGTTGGCGTAGTGGCGGGCGAAGGTGACGCCGCGCGCCGCCAGCGCGTCGAGGTGCGGCGTCGCCACCGGCATCGCCCCGAGCGCGCCGAGGCAGTCTCCCCGCCACTGGTCGGCGGTGACGAACAGCACGTTCGGACGCGGCATCTGCGGCTCCCCGGACCGGCGGCGGCCCCGCCACCTCGCCCCACCAAATGCCGCTCCGACCGTGTCGACGCAAGCGGGCGCCCTCCGGACGGGCCCGGGCAAGGCGCCGATCAGGGTCGGCCGATGAATGTCCGCCGCGGGCGGCCTGTCACACGGCCGTCATGACACACCTCTAGCGGATGCCGGGTGTGGCGGTGTCGCGGCGCCGGAATGGCAGGGTCGGACGAGGACCCTGCGAAAGCCGCACGTCGACGTGATTGCCAGTCGTCGTCGCCTGCTCCTAAAGTGACGGACGGGTGACGAAATTATGACAGAGGGGCGCACTCGTCCGAGCCGCCTGACAATCCGATCGCCGACCCGCATCGAGCATTCGCGAGACCGCGACGGACAGGCACGTCCGCCCCGTCGCCCCAGGCTGAGGGAAAAGAAACATGAAGGCCGCTTGGAAGACCACCACCGCGCTCACCGCCGTCGTCGGCATGCTCGCCTCGACCGGCGCCTCGTTCGCGCAGTCCGACGAACTCGTCGCCGCGGCGAAGGCCGAAGGCATGCTGACGACCATCGCGCTGCCGCACGACTGGTGCGGCTACGGCGAGCTGATCGCCGGCTTCAAGGCGAAGTACGGCCTCGAGGTCAATGAGCTGAACCCGGACGCCGGCTCGGCCGACGAGATCGAGGCGATCAAGGCCAACAAGGGCAACACCGGCCCGCAGGCCCCCGACGTCATCGACGTCGGCCTGTCGTTCGGCCCGTCCGCCAAGGCCGAAGGCCTGCTGCAGCCCTACAAGGTGGCGACCTGGGACACGATCCCCGACAGCGCCAAGGACGCCGAGGGCTTCTGGTACGGCGACTATTACGGCGTGCTCGCCTTCGAGGTGAACACCGACATCGTCAAGACGGTGCCGCAGGACTGGGCCGACCTCCTGAAGTCCGACTACGCCAACTCCGTCGCGCTCGCCGGTGACCCGCGCGCCTCCAACCAGGCCATCCAGGGCGTCTATGCCGCCGGCCTGTCGCGCGGCGCCGCCGCCGGTGCCGCCGCCGGCGAAGAGGGCCTGAAGTTCTTCGCCGAGCTCAACAAGGCCGGCAACTTCGTGCCGGTGATCGGCAAGGCCGCCTCGGTGGCGCAGGGCTCCACGCCCATCGTCATCCGCTGGGACTACAACGCGCTCGCCGACCGTGACACCCTGAACGGCAACCCGCCGATCGAGGTCGTCGTGCCGAAGACGGGCGTCGTCGCCGGCGTCTACGTCCAGGCGATCAGCGCCTACGCGCCGCACCCGAACGCCGCCAAGCTGTGGATGGAGTACATCTACTCCGACGAGGGCCAGCTGAAGTGGCTCGAGGGCTACTGCCACCCGATCCGCTTCAACGACCTCGCCAAGGCCGGCAAGATCCCGCAGGCGCTGCTCGACAAGCTGCCGCCGGCCGCCGCCTACGAGGCCGCCGTGTTCCCCTCGCTCGAGGAGCAGGGCAAGGCCAAGGAAGCGATCACCAAGAACTGGGACAGCGTCGTCGGCGCCAACGTCCAGTGACCTCGGCGCTCCGGCGCTAGAGACAGCGTCCGCGTCGCGGCCCGCCGGAAGGCGTTGTCCGCGGCGCGGCTCTTGCACTATCCGGTCGATCGGGCGAAGCGCCAGGGGGGCGCGCGCCATCGACAGGTGAGCCGGCCTTGCGGCGCCGGCGGATCATGGACGGGGCGATGGTCGAGGCCGCACATCCGGCACCACTTCGAGACACTCTGCAGGGCAGCGCCCCACCAGCAGTGAAGCCGGCGTTCTCGTGGGCCTGGCTCGGCGTCACGCCGTTCTTCCTGTTCGCGCTCCTGTTCCTGATCCTGCCGACGCTCTACCTCGTCGTCGGCGCCTTCATGGACACAGAGGGCAACTTCACCCTCGACAACATCGTCAACCTGTTCCAGCCGACGATCCTCAGGGCCTACTGGATCTCCATCCAGATCAGCGCCGCCTCCGCCATCCTCGGCGCGGCTCTCGGCTTCTTCCTCGCCTACGCCGTCACCCTCGGCGGCCTGCCCGCGTGGCTGCGCTCGACCGTGATGACGTTCTCCGGCGTCGCCTCGAACTTCGCCGGTATCCCGCTCGCCTTCGCCTTCCTCGCCACCCTCGGGCGCACCGGCCTCGTCACGGCGCTGCTGATCTACCTGTTCGACTTCAACATCTACGGCTCGGGCTTCAACCTCCTGTCGTTCTGGGGGCTGACGCTCACCTACCTCTATTTCCAGATCCCGCTGATGGTGCTGATCCTCGCCCCGGCGCTCGACGGGCTGAAGAAGGAGTGGCGCGAGGCCTCCGAGATCCTCGGCGCCTCGAGCTTCCAATATTGGCGCTATGTGGCGATGCCGGTGCTGTGGCCGGCGATCTGCGGCACGACGCTGCTGTTGTTCGCCAACGCCTTCGGCGCCGTCGCCACCGCCTACGCGCTGACCGGCTCCTCGCTCAACATCGTCACCATCCTGCTGTTCGCGCAGATCCGCGGTGACGTGCTGCACGACCAGCACCTCGGCTACGCGCTGGCGCTCGGCATGATCCTGATCACCGGCATCACCAACGGCACCTACATCTGGCTGCGCGCCCGCAGCGAACGGTGGCTGCGATGAAACGCTCGACCGTCGGCCCGTGGATCGCGTTCGGCCTCGGCGCGCTCTATTTCCTCATCCCGCTGATCGCGACCTTCGAGTTCTCGCTCAGGATGCGGCGCGGCACCTACTCGTTCGACGCCTATGCCGTCGTCTTCGCCGACCCGCGCTTCCAGGCGAGCTTCAGCTACTCGGTGCTGCTGGCGCTGATCACCATCGCGCTCGGCGTGATGCTCGTCGTGCCGACGGCCTACTTCATCCGGCTCCGGCTGCAGCGGCTCGCGCCCGTCGTCGAGTTCATCACGCTTTTGCCGCTGGTCATCCCGGCGATCGTCATCGTCTTCGGCTACCTCCGGCTCTACAACTCGTCGTCGTGGCTGCCGTTCACCGCCAACGCGCGTGCCACCGACCTCCTGCTCGCCTTCGGCTACGTGACGCTGGCGCTGCCCTACATGTACCGGGCGGTCGACACGGGCATGCGGGCGATCGACGTGCGCACGCTGACGGAGGCGGCCGAGAGCCTCGGCGCCGGCTGGGCGACGATCCTGTTCCGGGTCATCTTCCCCAACGTCAAGGTGGCGATCCTGTCGGGCGCCTTCATCACCTTCGCGGTGGTGATGGGCGAGTTCACCTTCGCGAGCCTGCTCGACCGGCCGGCCTTCGGCCCGTATCTGCAGCTCATCGGCGCCAACCGCGCCTATGAGCCGGCGGCGCTCGCCATCATCGCCTTCCTCGTCACCTGGGCCTGCATGGGGCTGCTGCAACTCGTCCTCGCCGGCGCCCGCGTCGCCCGCCAGAGATAGGCAACACATGGCGTTTCTCGACATCACCGGCGTTCGCAAGGCCTACGGCACCCAGACCGTGGTGCACCATGTCGACCTCGCCATCGAGCGCGGCGAGTTCGTCTCCTTCCTCGGGCCCTCCGGCTGCGGCAAGACGACAACCCTGCGCATGGTCGCGGGCTTTGAGACGCCGTCGACCGGCCGCGTCGTCATCGACGGCAAGGACGTCACGCCGCTCAGGCCGAACCAGCGCAACATCGGCATGGTCTTCCAGGCCTACGCGCTGTTTCCCAACATGACGGTGGCCGAGAACGTCGGCTTCGGTCTCAAGGTCGCCGGCAAGTCGCCCGCCGAGATCGCCCCGCGCGTCGAGGAGATGCTGCGCCTGATCAAACTGCCGCAGCTCGGCGGCCGCTACCCCTACCAGCTCTCCGGCGGCCAGCAGCAGCGCGTCGCCCTCGCCCGCGCGCTCGCCATCAAGCCGAAGATCCTGCTCCTCGACGAGCCGCTGTCGGCGCTCGATGCCAAGATCCGCGTGTCGCTGCGCGAGGAGATCCGCGCCGTGCAGCGCCAGCTCGGCATCACCACGATCTACGTGACGCACGACCAGGAGGAAGCCCTGTCGATGTCGGACCGCATCGTCGTGATGAACGAGGGTCGTATCGAGCAGATCGGCACCCCCTTCGAGATCTACAATTTCCCGCGCACCCGCTTCGTCGCCTCCTTCGTCGGCACGCTCAACCTCCTCGAGGCGACGGTGGCGCCGGGCGGCGGCCGGCTGGAGATCGACGGCCAGTCCGTCGTCACCCGCAGCGAGCTCAACGGCACGGCCGCCGGCACGGCGGTGACGGTGGCGCTGCGGCCGGAGGCGATCACGCTCACCGACGGCGGCGAGGGTCGCAACAACCTCGCCGGCACCGTCGAGGAGGTGAGCTTCCTCGGCTCGGTGATCCGCATCCGCGTCCGATTCACGGACAACGCCGTCTCCCTCGACACCTTCAACGATCCGGCGATCGCCCCGCCCGAGCGCGGCAAGCCGGTGACCGTCAGCTTCGCCCACGCCGACGTGCAGGTGCTCGGCGCCGCCTGACGCGCGGCCGGGCCGTCCGGCGAGCGGCGACGGCCCCCACCGCACGCGGCGGTCCCGACGGTTTCGGGCGCATCTCATCGCCGAGGCGACGCTCCGTCGTTGCGTCGGGTGGCGTTCACCGCCACGATGGTTCACTCGCGGCGTCGCCGTGATGATGGTTCCGCGGCGATCCGCGCGGCCGCTGTCGGCTTTGCAGCATCGCGGTGGCGGCTCCCGTATGCTAGTCATACGGCCTGTCCCCGCCTCCCGATGGACGTTGCCCCTTGGAGATCTATCTCCCGATCGCGGAAACGCCGGTCAACGTCTTCACCATCTTCGCGATGGGCGCGGCCGTCGGCTTCATCTCCGGGCTGCTCGGCATCGGCGGCGGCTTCCTTCTGACACCGCTGCTGATCTTCTCCGGCATCCCCTCCGCCGTCGCGGTGGCCACCGTCGCCCCGCAGATCGTCGCCTCCTCCACCTCCGGCGCACTCAGCTACTTCCGAAGAAAGGCGATCGACTTCAAGCTCGCCGGGGTGCTGTTCGCCACCGGCGCGATAGGCTCGGCGCTCGGCGCCTACGTGTTCGAGCGGCTCGGCCGGACCGGCACGCTCGATCTCGTCATCAGCCTTTGCTACATGATCTTCCTCGGCACGATCGGCGCGATCATGCTGTGGGAAGCGCTGCGGGCGATGCTGCGCACCCGCCGCGGCGAGGCGCCGATGCTGCGCCGCCCCGGCCAGCACAACTGGGTGCACGGCCTGCCCTTCAAGATCCGGTTCCGGCGCTCCCGGCTCTATGTCAGCCTCTTGCCGATCACCGTGCTCGGCGCCGGCATCGGCTTCCTCGGCACGCTGCTCGGCATCGGCGGCGGCTTCATCCTGGTGCCGGCGCTGATTTATCTTCTGCGCGTGCCGACCTCGATCGTCATCGGCACCTCGCTCTTGCAGACGCTCGGCACGATGGCGACGGCCACCGTGCTGCACTCCGTCGGCACCGGCACCGTCGACGCCGTGCTCGCCCTCATCCTGATGATCGGCGGCGTCATCGGCGCGCAGTTCGGCGCCCAGATGGGGTTGAAGCTGCGCGGCGAGGTGCTGCGCGCGCTGATGGGCCTGCTCGTGCTGATCGTCGGCATCCGCTTCGCCGTCGAGCTCGTGGCGACGCCGCGCGACCTGTTCTCGCTGGCGGTGCTGTCGTGGTGAGGCGCCTCGTCCTCGCCCTTCTGGCCGCGCTCGCGCTGTCGGCGCCAGCGGCGGCCGAGACGCTCGTCGCCTCCGTCTCCTCCTCGCGCATCGAGATCTCGTCGGACTTCACCGGCACGACGCTGGTCGTCTTCGGCGTCATCGAGCGCGACGCGGCCACCGTCGCGCGGCCCGGCGGCTACGACGTCGTCGTCGTCGTGCGCGGTCCCGACGAGGAGGTGGTGGCGCGCCGCAAGCAGCGCACCTTCGGCATTTGGGTGAACCGGGAGTCCGAGCGCTTTCCCGAGGCCCCGTCGTTCTACTCGGTCGATTCCACCCGCCCCCTCGACGAGATCTCCAGCCCGGATATCCTCTCCGCCCATGACCTCGGCCTGCGCTATGCCGACTTCGGCCGTGGTCCCGGCAAGGGCAACGAGCCGTTCCGCGAGGCCCTCGTGCGGCTGCGCGAGAGCGCCGGCCTGTTCGCCGAGCGCGGCGACACGGTGACGATGCTGACGCCGACCTTCTTCCAGGTCGGCGTGCCGCTGCCCGGCACCGTGCCGGACGGCCGCTTCACCGTGGAGATCAGCCTGTTCGGCGACGGCGCCCTGCTCGCCAACAACATCGCCGACCTCGTCGTCGAAAAGACCGGCTTCGAGGATGCCGTGCACGTCATCGCCGGCGAGCAGCCGCTGCTCTACGGCTTCGTCGTCGTGGCGCTGGCGATCTTCGCCGGCTGGCTCGGCGGCGTCGTCTTCCGCCGCGACTGAGGCGCGATCAGCGGCCGCGCTTGGCTGCGAGCGGAATCCGGTAGAGCCGTTCGGCGCTGATCAGGTGCGCCACCGTGCGCGCCCGCGACAGCACCCGCGCGAACGCCTGGTCGAACAGGTCGAGCCCGCCGGCGAGCGAGCCGAACGCCGGCAGCACCAGCCGGTGGCCGTCGGTGGCGAAGCAGCGCCGTCGCACGCCCCGCCCGCGCCCCACCACCGTCAGCGCCGGGTGCAGGTGGCCGCAGACCTCGCCCTCGACGAAGGTCGCCGACGGCTCGTGACGCAGCACCAGCCCGCCGATCTCGGCATCCGCGGCCCGTGCGCCGCCAACGTGGTCAGAGATCTCCGGGTCGTGGTTGCCGGTGATCCAAAGCCACTCGCGCCCGCCGACGAGCGTCGAGAGGCGCGCGAGGTCGGCCGCCGACAGCCGCGCCGCGCCGCCACGATCGTGGAAGCTGTCGCCCAGCGCCACCACCCGGTCCGGCGAAAGCGCCGCCACCACCGCCTCGAGGCGCGAGAGCGTGATCGCCGTGTCGTAAGGCGGGAGCAACTGGCCGAAGCGGGCGAAGCTCGAGGCCTTCTCGAAGTGCAGGTCTGCCACCACCAGCGTGCGCGTCGCCGACAGCCAGAGCGCGCCGGAGGGGTGGAGCTCGACCGTGACGCCGCCGACGCGCGCGACGGCGAGCCCGCCCGGCATGGAGCCCCGCGTCCCGGCCGTCTCGCCCATTACCGCGAAGGCGGTCGTCATCCCATCGCCTCCTCGATCAGGTCCTCGGCCGTTTCCGCCAGGATCGTCTCGTCCGCCGCCCCCGACACCGATTCGCGGCCGATCTCGAGCAGGATCGGCACGGCGAGCGGGGAGATGCGTTCGAGCCTCTTGTGCACGATTCGCCCCCGGATGCGCGAGAGCATGTCCGACAGCCGGCCGACGTCGAGCAGCGTCCGCGACGCGTCCTCCCAGGTCGCCCGCATCAGGATGTGGTCGGGCTCGTGGGTGCGCAGCACGTCGTAGACGAGGTCGGTCGAAACCGTCACCTGCCGGCCGGACTTCTCCTTGCCGGGATGGCGCCGCTCGACGAGGCCGGCGATCAGCGCGCAGGCCCGGAAGGTGCGCTTCATCAAATAGCTCTCGGCCAGCCACTCCTCGAGATCGTCGCCCAGCATGTCGGCATCGAAGAGCGCCCCCAGCGTCGGCCGGCCGCGCTCGAACGCCCGGCCCATGTCTTCGATCCCCCACACCGAGATGGCGTAGTCGGTGGCGACGAAGCCGACCGGCTTCAGCCCAAGCCGGTCGAGCCGTCGCGTCAACAGCATGCCGAGCGTCTGGTGGGCGAGCCGCCCCTCGAACGGGTAGGCGACGAGGTAGAAGCGGTCGCCACGCCGGAAGGTCTCGACCAGCATCTCGTCGCGCGACGGCAGCACCGATTTGAGCTTCTGCATGGCCAGCCACTCGCCGACCTGGGGCGGCAAGGACGGCCAGCGCGACGGGTCGGCGAGCATCGCCCGGACCTCGGCGGCGAGATAGGTCGAGAGGGGGAACTTGCCGCCGGCATAGGCCGGGATCTTCGGCTCGTCGCTCTTCGCCCGCGACACGAAGGCTTCGGTCTCGCGCACGCCCTCGAGCTGCAGCACCTCGCCGGCGAATAGGAAGCTGTCGCCCGGCGACAGCGTCTCGATGAAATATTCCTCGATCTCGCCGAGCACCCGCCCGCCGCGGCCGACCGACGAGCGCTTGCCGATCAGCCGCACCTTCAGAAGCGGCGCCTCGATGATGGTGCCGACATTCAGCCGGTACTGCTGCGCCACCTGCGGGTGCGTCACTCGCCACAGCCCGTCCTGCCCCTTGCGGATCTTCGCATAGCGCTCGTAGGCGCGCAGCGCGTAGCCGCCGGTGGCGACGAAGTCGACGACGCGGTCGAAGGTCGCCCGGTCGAGCTCCCGGTAGGGCCACGCCGAGGTGACCTCGGCATAGAGCCCGTCCGCCTCGAAGGCGCGGGCGCAGGCCATGCCGAGGACGTGCTGGGCGAGCACGTCGAGCGCGCCCGCCTTGAGGGGCGGCGTATCCTGGGCGCCGAGATAGTTTCCGTCCACCGCCGCCCGGCACTCCAACACCTCGAAGCGGTTCGCCGGCACCAGCACCGCCTTCGACGGCTCGTCGAGGCGGTGGTTGGCGCGGCCGATGCGCTGGGCGAGCCGGCTCGCCCCCTTCGGCGCCCCGACGTGGACGACGAGGTCGACGTCGCCCCAGTCGATACCGAGGTCGAGGGTGGAGGTGCAGACCACCGCCTTCAGCCGGTTCTCCGCCATCGCCGCCTCGACGCGGCGGCGCTGCTCGCGGTCAAGCGAGCCGTGGTGGAGGGCGATCGGCAGCGTGTCGTCGTTGATCGTCCACAGCGCGTGGAACAGCCGCTCCGCCTGGCTGCGGGTGTTGACGAAGACGAGGGTCGTCTTGTGCGCCTTGATCAGGGCGTAGACGTCGGCGAGCGCGTGCTGGGCGGAATGTCCGGCCCAGGGGATGCGCTCCTCGGTGTCGAGGATGGTGATGTTCGGCTTCGCCCCGCCCGCCACGGTGACGATCTCCGCCGGCGTCGCCACCCCGCCAAGCCACTGGCGCAGGCCGTCCGGGTCGGCGACAGTCGCCGACAGCCCGGTGAAGCGCACCCCCGGCGCGAGCCGTCGCAGCCGCGCGAGCCCGAGCGACAAGAGGTCGCCGCGCTTCGACGTCACCAGCGCGTGCAGTTCGTCGAGCACCACCTCGTCGAGGTCGGAGAAGAAGCGGTCGGCGTCCCGCGCCGAGATCAGCAGCGCCAGCTGTTCGGGCGTCGTCAGCAAGATGTCGGGCGGGGCGAGCTTCTGCCGCCGCCGCTTGTGCACGGGCGTGTCGCCGGTGCGCGTCTCAACCGAGAACGGCAGGCCCATCTCCAGCACAGGCGTGCCGAGATTGCGGGCCACGTCGACGGCGAGCGCCTTCAAAGGAGAGATGTAGAGGGTGCGGATGCCGGTGCGCGCCGGCGGCCGCCCGCCGATGCGACCGGCCGCCGCGGCCTTCTCGGCGGAGAGCCGCACCAGCGTCGGCAGGAAGCCGGCGAGCGTCTTGCCGGCCCCGGTCGGCGCGATCAGCAGCGCCGAGCGCCCGGCCCGGGCATGGTCGAGCAGCGCGATCTGGTGCGGCCGCGGCGTCCACCCGCGCCCGGCGAACCATCCCGCGAACGCCGCCGGCAGGATCGGCGGATCGTCTGTCGGGGGTGGGGGGACGCGGGCGGTCAAGGGAGGAGCCCCGCGGACATCGCGGTCCGCCGCCCCCGCGCCATCCGCCGCCCGCGCTCCGCTGCGCTTCGCGCGCCCTCATCCGGCGCTGCGCGCCACCTTCTCCCAGCGGGGCTGGGAGAAGGGAAGGACCGCATCCGGCGCTGTGCGAAGGTCTGCGTGTGCAAAAGGACTGCCGCGTTCCCCTTCTCCCGCCTGCGGGAGAAGGTGCCCGAAGGGCGGATGAGGGCCGGCGCGCGTCAGCGCGCCGGAACCAGAGCGCAGCAGCCTACCGCCTCACGAACGAAACGGAAACACCGCTTCGACGCCCCTCACAGCTCCGCCACCCGCCCATCGACCAGCGTGATGCGCCGGTCCATGCGATGGGCGAGCTCGAGGTTGTGGGTAGCGATCAGCGCGGCGAGCCCCGACGCGCGCACCAGCGCCGTCAGCGCGTCGAACACCTGGCCTGCCGTCTTCGGGTCGAGGTTGCCGGTCGGCTCGTCGGCGAGGAGCACGCGCGGCGCGTTGGCGACGGCGCGGGCGATCGCGACGCGCTGGCGCTCGCCGCCGGAGAGCTCGCCCGGCACGTGCCCGGCACGATGGTCGATGCGCATGTAGGCGAGCAGTTCCCGCCCCCGCCGGTCGGCCTCGCGCCGCTCGAGCCCGGCGAGACGCTGCGGCAGCACGACGTTTTCGAGCGCCGTGAAGTCCGGCAAAAGGTGGTGGAACTGGTAGACGAAGCCGACCGCCTCACGGCGCACCCGCGTGCGCTCGGCGTCCGGCAGGCCGCCGCAGGGCCGCCCGGCGACGCGCACCTCGCCGGCCTCCGGCCGCTCCAGCAGCCCGGCGATGTGCAGAAGCGTCGACTTGCCGGCGCCCGACGGCGCGACGAGCGCGACCATCTCGCCGGCCTCGATCGACAGCTCGGCGCCCTTCAGGATCTCGAGCCGCCCCTCGCCCTCGCGATAGGCGTGGATGACGCCGGAGAGCCCGAGTGCCTCGCCGTTGGGCAAATCGCTCATTCGCGCCGGAGCCCCTCGACCGGGTCGAGCCGCGCCGCCTTCCAGGCCGGATAGAGGGTGGCGAGGAAGGAGAGCAGCAGCGCCATCACCACGATCGTCACCGTCTCGCTCACCTCCATGTCGGCCGGCAGCCGGCTCAGATAATAGAGCTCCGGCGAAAACAGCTCGGTCGACGTCAGCCAGGCGATGCCCTGGCGGATGTTCTCGACATTGAGGCACACCACCGTGCCGAGCACGACGCCAGCCAGCGTGCCGACGACGCCGATGCTGGCGCCGGTGATGAAGAACACCCTGAGGATGGTGCCGCGCGTCGCCCCCATCGTGCGCAGGATGGCGATGTCGTGGCCCTTGTCCTTCACCAGCATGGTGAGGCCGGAGACGATGTTGAGTGCCGCCACCAGCACGATCAGCGTCAGGATCAGGAACATCACGTTCCGTTCGACCTGCAGCGCCTGGAAGAAGGTGGCGTGGCGCTGGGTCCAGTCGATGATGAACGCGGGTCGCCCGGCCGCCTCCTCGAGCACCGGCCGGAACTCGGCCACCCGCCCGGGATCGTCGAGATAGACCTCGATCGCCGTCGCCTGGCCTTCCTGGTTGAAATAGAGCTGCCCCTCCTCGAACGGCATGAAGACGACGGAGGAATCGAATTCCGACATGCCGATCTCGAAGATCGCCGCAACCGGATAGGTCTGCACGCGCGGCGTCATGCCGAACGGCGTGACGGTGCCGCGCGGCGAGACGAGGGTGACGGGGTCGCCGGCCGATACGCCGAGCGTGCGCGCCAGCCGCGTGCCGATGGCGATGCCACCGCCGGTGTCGAAGCCGTCGAGGCTGCCCTCGCGGATCGTGCCGGCGACGAGGGCGAGCTTGCCGAGGTCCGCCGCCGACATGCCGCGGGCCAGCACGCCGGAGGAGCCGGCCGCCCCCGAGATCAGCGCCTGGCCCTCCACGTAGGGCACCACCGCCCGCACGCCGGGCACGCCGGCGAGCCGGGCCGTGACGTCGGCGAAGTCGGTCAGCGGGCCGTCGATCGGCTGCACCAGCATGTGGCCGTTGATGCCGAGGATCTTCGTCATCAGCTCGTTCCGGAAGCCGTTCATCACCGCCATGACGATGATGAGGGTGGCGACGCCGAGCATGATGCCGAGGAAGGAGAAGCCGGCGATCACCGAGATGAACGCCTCGCGCCGCCGCGAGCGCAGATAGCGCCCGGCGATCAGCCATTCGAGCGAGGAGAACGGCGCGACGCCCGCCTTGCGCCCGCTGCCCGCGGCGGCGGACGATCCGTCGGCGGCCGTCGACGTGTCTGTCACGAAAGCGGCCTCATTCCTTCAGCGCGGCGACGAGCTTGTTGACCGCCGCTTCCGGCGACATCGCCTCGCGCTCGCCACCGGCCCGCTGCTTCAGCTCGACTTCGTTCTTCTCGAGCCCGCGCGGCCCGACGACGAGCTGCCAGGGCAGGCCGATCAGGTCCATCGTCGCGAACTTGGCACCGGGGCGGTTGTCGGTGTCGTCGTAGAGCACCTCGATGCCGGCGGCTTCCAGCTCGCCATAGAGCTTGGTGCAGGCGGCGTCGGTGTTGGCGTCGCCCGGCTTGAGGTTGATCAGGCCGACGTGGAACGGCGCGACGGAGGCCGGCCAGATGATGCCGGCGTCGTCGTGGCTCGCCTCTATGATGGCGCCCAGCAAGCGCGACACTCCCACCCCGTACGACCCCATGTGCACCGGCCGCTCCGCCCCGTCGGGGCCGGCGACCTTGGCGCCCATCGGCTCGGAGTACTTGGTGCCGAAGTAGAAAATGTGGCCGACTTCGATCCCTCGCGCGGCGACGCGCTTTTCCTCCGGCAGCGCCGCGAAGGCCGCCTCGTCGTGCTTCTCGTCGGTCGCCGCGTAGAGCGACGTCCAGGCGTCGACGATCGGGGTCAGGTCCGCCGAGAAATCGGTGTCCTCGCCGGGAATCGGCAGGTCGAGCAGGTCGCGGTGGCAGAACACGGCGCTCTCGCCGGTGTCGGCCAGGATGATGAACTCGTGGCTGAGGTCGCCGCCGATCGGGCCGGTGTCGGCCTGCATCGGGATCGCCGTCAGCCCCATGCGCCGGAAGGTGCGCAGGTAGGCGACGAACATCCGTCGATAGGCGGCGCGCGCCGAGTCGCGGTCGACGTCGAAGGAATAGGCGTCCTTCATCAGGAACTCGCGGCCGCGCATGATGCCGAAGCGCGGCCGGACCTCGTCCCGGAACTTCCACTGGATGTGGTAGAGGTTGAGCGGCAGGTCGCGGTAGCTCTTCACCGAGGCGCGGAAGATCTCGGTGATCATCTCCTCGTTGGTCGGCCCGAAGAGCATCTCGCGCTCGTGGCGGTCGGTGATGCGCAGCATCTCCTTGCCATAGGCGTCATAGCGGCCGCTCTCGCGCCAGAGATCCGCCGACTGGATGGTCGGCATCAGCACCTCGACGGCACCCGCCCGGTCCTGCTCCTCGCGGACGATCTGCTCGACCTTCTGCAGCACGCGAAAGCCGAGCGGCAGCCATGAATAGATGCCGGCCGACTGCTGGCGGATCATCCCCGCCCGCAGCATCAGGCGGTGCGAGACGATCTCCGCCTCCTTGGGGGTTTCGCGAAGGATAGGCAGGAAGTATCGGGAGAGGCGCATCAAGGTCTCTTCGGTGCGAAGTCGCGAGGGGCGCCGGGGCGCACGGGACGGCGAGTGAAGCCGCGCGGGCGCCAAAACACAAGGGCTCGGCGGGCGCGGCGACACGATGCGGGACGTGCGGCAAAATCGGGGCAGAACCGCGGCAGTAAGAGGGCCCCACCGTGACCGCCATGATGTTGGAGAGTCCAGGCGACGCTTCGCCGGCTCTCGCCGAAGGCCCTGCAAGGCACGGGATTCCGCCAATGCCGACGGCCGCAAAAAAGTTGGGCGATCGATGCACAAAATGATGACAACCCGATTTTCCTAGGCTAGAGTAGCACCATAATAAATGGCTGCCGATCACCGAGCCGATACGGCGCCTAAGAGGCATCGCGGTCTAAGTCTTGGGAGGAAGGCCCCCGGCGCAGCGCAAAGCTCGCAGCCGCCAGAAGTCCGGAAGAATCTCGACGGATCTCCGGGCGACAGGAATGGGGGTTAGACGCGGAACTCAAAGGGCAAGGCTTCGGCCTTGCTTTATTTTTTGTGCCTACCCCTTCGATAACTTGTCAAAAGTCGGGTGATGCGGTTGCTCAATCGCCTCATCGGCTTCGGCGATCGTGCCTGCTTTTCGGCCCGCGACGGGTCGGCGCCCGCTCGCCGTAATTCCGGCCGACGTCCAGCCCATCCGGGCCCCCATCGCGGCCGTGAGCAGAAGCCGCCGGTCGGTGTTTACTGGCGCGCGTTCCCCCACGTCCGCTCCATTTCGTCCATCGTAGCAAGTCGCCCATCCGCGCGAGCAGGTCGGCCGGTGCGAGCAGGCCGGTACGAGTCGGCGCGACTTGCCCCTGCTTCTCACCGACCGCGCCGAACGAGACGTTCGAGCGGCCTCACGACGCTGAAAGTTTCCGGTCTCCCTCGCAGGCCGAAGTCTCCCGGGTCACCCGGGCACACTCGGCTCACGCGGCCGGCGCCACCGCGTTCTGGGCGGCCAGCACGCGCCCGCGCCACTGCGGATCGGTGGCCGCGATCAGCACCAGCCGAGCGACCTCGCCGCGGGTGATGCGGCCGATCGCGGGCGGTGCGGTGACGAGGCGGCCGTGACCGTCCGCCGGCCCGTCGAGCAAGCCGCCCGGCCGGACGATCGTCCAGGCGATCGGCGCCGCCCGCAGGTGCGCCTCGGCCTTCGTCTTCTCCGCCACCACCGCGCCGATCACTTCGCGCATCCGCGCAGACAGAAGCGGCAGGCTGTCGCCGCAGCCGAGCGAGGTGACGAGCACGAAGTGGCCGATTCCCGCCGCCACGGCCGCGTCGATGAAGGCGATGTTGCCGGCGCTGTCGACGTGGCCTTCGCCCGGCCGGCTGCCCAGGAAGGAGACGGCCACCGCCCCCTCCCCCGCTTCCGAGCAGAGATGGGCGAGATCGCCGGCGACCAGCGCATCGCCCGGCACGGCACGACCGCCCGCCGCCGCCACCGCCCCGGCGCCGTCGACGGTGCGGGCGAGTGCCGTCACCCTGTGGCCGACGGCGGCTGCCGCGGCGGCGAAGGCGAGCCCCGCGCCGCGCGTGCCGCCGGCGAGCACGAACGTCCCCCGCCGGGCCGGCGAGGGCTGCGGCTCGACTGCCTCAGAGGCCACTTTCGACGACCACCGCGCGGTCGCGCCCCACCGTCGCGACGAGATCGGCGGCGTCGTTGATCTTCAGGGGCAGGCCGGTCGCCTGCGTCATCTGCACGACGTGCTTGTCGGAGGCCGCGGCGACGAGAGCCGCATAGAGCCGCTCGACCAGGTCCGGCGGCGTCCCCGCCGGGGCGAACAGCCCGACGCTGTTCGTCGATGCCAGCTCGCGCTTGCCCGTCACCTCGCGCAGCGTCGGCACCCCGAGCTCGGGGTTGCGCTCGCCGCCGAAGGTGACGAGCGGTCGCAGCCGGCCTGGATTGGCCCGCATGAAGGCGTTGAGGCTCGGCGTGTTGACGAGGCCGGCGGCGGCCCGGCCCTCGAGCACCGCCTCGAAGACGCGCGCACGCCCCGGCGCCAGCACGTCGCGCAGCCCCTGGCCGAGCGCCCGCTCGAGGAAGCGCAGGTGGACGCTGCCGGGATTGGAACTCGCGACGGTGAGCATGCGGCCGCGCGACATCTCCTCGAACCCGGACCAGTCGCGCGCCGCCGAATCCGCCGGGACGAACAGCGCCGTCGAATAGCCGGCGGTGAGGGTGGCGACGGGCACCAGGGTGTCCAGGGAGGCGGCCGCGTTCGGCTTCCGCGACGCCTCCAGGGCGTCGTACATCACCTGCGTCAGGGTATCGGTGGCGAGGAGGCGCAGTTCGCCGCGCTCCGGCTCGGCGAGCGCCGTCAGCGACCGCTGCATGCGGTCGGGCAGAGGCGGAATGTCGACCTCGACGCGGCGGGACAGCGCAGCCGACAGTGCGGTGCTGAGAATGTCGCACGACAGCGCCACGACGGAGCCGCGGCCATAGGGCACGTAGATGCGCACCGTCGAGGGCAACCGCGTCTCGGCCGCCGCCCCACCCGGCAGCGCCAACAGCGCCACCAGGCCGCCCGCCGTGGCGATCACGCTGCGCCGGCTCGGCCCCCGCGTCGCCTGCTCACCACCGACCCGCATCGGCCATACTCCCCGATGTCGTCCGGCGCGCTACGGCCGGCACGTCTGCGCCGCGGCCGCAGCCGGCGGTCATTCTCTCACCATGCTGGTCCGTGTGCACCGGCAATGCAAGCGCGGCGCTACTTTCAGATGTCGCGAACGTATGGGATGTCGTCGAAGGTGAGGCCGGAGTTGAGGATCGCGTAGATGCAGGCGAACACCACGGCGGCGACCAGCGTCGTCACCAGCGCGACGCGCAGCATGCGAAAACGCGACGGTGCGCTCGGCTCGGTGCCGGGCGCGACGTCGCCCACCTCGGCCTGGGTGCGGTAGCCCCAGGGCAGCACCGCGAACAGCACGATCCACCACACCACGAAGTAGATCGCCACCGCGCTCGTCAGGGACACTGCCCGCTCCTCCCTCTCCGCACCGCCGGCCGCCTCAGGCCTGCTCGAGCTCCACCAGCGTGCCGCAGAAGTCCTTGGGGTGCAGGAACAGCACCGGCTTGCCGTGCGCGCCGATCTTCGGGTTGCCGTCGCCGATGACGCGCGCCCCCGCGGCCTGCAGCCGGTCGCGCGCAGCCAGGATGTCGTCCACCTCGTAGCACAGGTGATGGATGCCGCCGGACGGGTTCTTCTCGAGGAAGCCCTTGATCGGCGAGGCCTCGCCGAAGGCGCCGAGGAGCTCGATCTTGGTGTTCGGCAGCTCGACGAACACCGTCGTGACGCCGTGGTCCGGCTGGTCGACGGTGGCCGAGACGCGGCCGCCGAGGGTGTCACGATAGATCGCCGTCGCCGCCGCCAGGTCCGGCACGGCGATCGCCACGTGGTTCAGCCTTCCGATCATCGCCGCCGCCTCCTGCCGCCGCCGCCACCACCGCCCTGCCGTTCCACCACCGCCTCGGTCGCCACCGCGTCGGTCGTGGCGATGACGCGGCAGACCGGCTTCTTGCCCCACCGCTCGGCCACCGCCGCGCGAGCCGCCCGCCGCAGCGCCTCGGCGACCAGCGCCGCATCGCGCCGGCGCGGCCGCGGGATCGACACCAGCGCCCCGGTCACCGCCTTCTCGACGATCTCCTCGAACGGCTCCCCCCCCCCCCCC
>Ga0209902_100860_pt1 | contig 22190 bp, 21 predicted proteins | sample FECB27metaG_FD_188304 | JGI IMG/M metagenome (GOLD analysis project Ga0209902, IMG submission 188304) | Cyanobacterial communities from the Joint Genome Institute, California, USA - FECB-27 (SPAdes) (version 2) | ecosystem: Environmental > Aquatic > Thermal springs > Hot (42-90C) > Microbial mats...
GAGGACGCCGACTTCCGCCCCGCCGGCCACGCCGGCGGGCCCTACAAGCTGTCGATCGGCCTCCTCGACAAGAAGCTGATGCTGGAGGTCTCCGACGCGGCGGGTGCGCCGGTGGCCGCCCACATCCTGTCGCTCAACCCGCTGCGCAAGATCGTCAAGGACTACTTCCTGATCTGCGAGAGCTACTACCAGGCGATCCGCACGGCGACGCCGAGCCAGATCGAGGCGATCGACATGGGCCGGCGCGGCGTCCACGACGAGGGCTCGCGCGTGCTGCGCGAGCGCCTGGACGGCAAGGTCGCCGTCGACCACGACACCGCGCGCCGGCTGTTCACGCTGATCTGCGCGCTGCACTGGAAGGGCTGAGGGCCTGTCCGGCGACGACACCGCCCCCGCGGCGCCGCCGGCGCGCCCCGGCGCCGTGCTGTTCGTCTGCGGTCAGAACGTCGTGCGCTCGCCGATGGCCGCCGCCATCGCCCGCCACCTGTTCCCGCGCTCGATGTATGTGCGCTCGGCCGGCGTCAGGCCGGGCGACCTCGACCCGTTCACCGCCGCGGTGATGGCGGAGATCGGCCTCGACATCGGCACCCACCGGGCGAAGACGCTCGAAGACCTCGAGGACACCAACTTCGATCTCGCCATCACGCTCGCGCCGGAGGCGCACCACCGCGTGCTGGATCTGACGCGCACCCAGGCGCTGGAGGTGGAGTACTGGCCGACGGCCGACCCGACGCTCGCCACCGGCTCGCGCGAGCAGATCCTCGACGCCTACCGGCTGGTGCGCGACCAGCTCGACGCCCGCATCCGCAAGCGCTTCGGCCTCGCCGCGAAGACGGCGGCGGGATAGCGGCGAGGTGGATGGCGGGTCCCCGGGACGGCGCCGGCCGGATCAGGCGGCGTGCGGCCTCTCGGGTCAGACGGCCGGCGTCCTCTCGCGGGCGACGTTGTCGCGGAAGGCGGGCACGCCGTTCGCCTCGAAGCAGAGCTGGGCGATGCGGGCGACGCCCTCGCGGATCTCGTCCTCGGTGGTGAGCGCGAAGCAGAGGCGGATGTAGTTGCGGCCCTGATCGGCGTCGGCCGCCCACTCCTGGCCGATGTTGTAGAGGATGCCCTCCTTCGCCGCCGCCGCCGCAAACGAGCGGCCGTCGACCGCGTCCGGCAGCTTCAGCCAGAGATAGATGCCGCCGTCCGGCTCGACGAACTCGGCGCTCACCCCGAACTCCTTGCGCACCGTCTCGGCGGTGAGCTTCATCTTGTGATGGAGCCGGTCGCGGATGGCCTGCATGTGCGACGGGTAGTTCTCGGCGAAATATTCGGCGACGATCATCTGGTCGAGGAGCCCAGTGCCGCCGTCGCGCTTCGACTGCACGATCTGCTGCAGCACGGCCGGGTCGGCGACGATGTAGCCGAGGCGGACGGCGGGCGCGAAGGTCTTCGACAGCGTCGAGATGTAGATCACCTGGTCGGGGGCGAGCGCGTAGAGCGCCGGCGGAGCCTCGCCGCCCCAGAAGACGTCGGAATAGCAGTCGTCCTCGACGATCGGCAGATCGTGGCGGCGGGCGATGTCGAGGAGCGCGCGGCGGCGCTCCAGCGACAGCACGGTGCCGGTGGGGTTCTGGATGGTCGGGACGGTGTAGAGGAACTTCGGCTTCACGCCGCGGGCCGCGAGCTCCCCGAGCTGCGTCTCCAGCGCGTCGACGCGGATGCCCTGCTCGTCCATGGCGACCGGCACGAGTTCCGCCCCCTCGCGGCGCATGCGGGTGATGGCGCCGTGGTAGGTGAACTCCTCGACGAGCACGACGTCGCCGGGCGTGAGGAACAGCCAGTCGACGAGGTCGATCGCCTGGCCGGAGCCGGAGGTGACGAGGATGCGCTCGATGCCGACGTCGATACCGCGGCTCTTGCGCATCATGTCGGCCAGCACCCGCCGCAGGCCCTCGTGGCCGAGCGCCCGCGGGCCGCTGAAGTAGCGCGCGAGTGCCGTGCCTTCCCGCAGGATCACCCGCTGCGCCGCGGCGGCGAGTTTCTCGCAGGGGATGAGTTCGGGGGCGTTGTGGCCCGAGTTCATCAGGATCCGCGGCTTGGCCGGGGCCGGCGGCGGGATGGCGGGCAGCCCGTCGCGGAACAGGTGCTTGTAGGCGAAGTCTGTCATCGGGATACCCTGCCGGCCGCGCGTGAGCAGCGCGGACGCTAGCCCGCCACCCCGCTCCGCAGAAGCGGCGCAGTTGGAACCGAGCGTTCCGCCTGCAGAACGCTGCAGCGCACCCAGGGCGAGCGGCTCGCCGCCCGCGCCGCCGCCGCGCTGCCGGTCAGATCTCGAAGCCGACGTTCGGATCTCGAAGCCGAAACTCAGATCCCGAAGCCGGCGTTCAGATTTCGAAGCCGTCCTGGCGGGCGAGGTCGACGAGCTTCGCCTGCGGGCGCGGGCCGACGTGGCCGATGCATTCGGCCGCCGCGATGCCGCCGAGGCGGGCGCAATCGGCGAGCGGCAGGCCGCGGGCGAGGCCGGTGAGGAAGCCGGAGGCGAACAGGTCGCCAGCGCCGGTGAGGTCGACGACCTTGTCGACCGGATGGGCGCGGACGTGGTGGGTCTCCTCGCGGGTAACGGCCATCGAGCCGGCGGCACCGAGCGTGACGATCGCGAGACCGGCGTCCTCACGCACCGCGGCGACCGCCGTGTCCATGTCAGACGTCTCGTAGAGCGCCTTCAGCTCGTGCTCGTTGGCGAACAGAGTGTCGACGGTGCCGGTGCGCAGGAGCGACAGGAATTCCGGCCGCCAGCGGTCGACGCAGAACGAGTCCGACAGGGTGATGGCGACGCGGTTGCCGGCAGCGTGGGCGATGTCGGAGGCGCGCCGGAAGGCTTCCTTGGCGGCCGGCGGATCCCACAGGTAGCCCTCGAGATAGGTGATCGCCGCCGCCTCGACAGTGGCCGGGTCGACGTCCGAGGGTCCGAGCTCCTGGCAGGCGCCGAGATAGGTGTTCATCGTCCGCTCGCCGTCCGGCGTGATCAGGATGATCGAGCGGGCGGTGGGCGCGCCGTCCTTCAGGGCGGGCGTGGCGAAGTGGATGCCGGCGCCGCGCATGTCGTGGCCGTAGGCGTCGCCGAGCTCGTCCGCCGCGACCTTGCCGACGAAGGCTGCACGGCCGCCGAGCGAGGCGACGCCGGAGGCGGTGTTGCCGGCGCAGCCACCGGGAATGCGCACCGCCCCGCCGATGCGGCCATAGAGCCGGAGCGATTCCTCCGCATCGACGAGCCGCATCGAGCCCTTCGTCAGCCCCTCGGCGACGAGGAAGTCCTCCTCGACGTGGGCGAGCACGTCGAAGATGGCGTTGCCGATGCAGAGCACGTCGAAGCGGGTGTCGGTCATGGGAGGGCGATCCGGGCGGGTGGCGGCAGGAGGGAGGCGGGAGCGGAATGCACGAACGGCGCCCGCCGGGCGCCGTCGCCTCCGAGACAAATGTCGGTCGGGATTTTACGCGGCGGTCCAGCCGCCGTCGATGGGCAGGATGGCGCCGGTGATCTGCGCGGCCTCGTCGGAGGCGAGGAAGCAGGCGAAGGCCGCCACCTGCTCGACGGTGACGAATTCCTTGGTCGGCTGGGCGGCGAGCATGACGTCCTTCTTCACCTGCTCCTCGGTGAGGCCGCGCGCCTTCATCGTGTCGGGGATCTGCTTCTCGACGAGCGGCGTCCAGACATAGCCCGGGCAGATGGCGTTGACGGTGATGCCGTTCTGCGCGGTCTCCAGCGCCACCGTCTTCGTCAGGCCGGCGATGCCGTGCTTGGCGGCGACATAGGCGGCCTTGAACGGCGAGGCGACGAGGGCGTGCGCCGAGGCGGTGTTGATGATGCGGCCCCACTTGCGCGCCTTCATGCCCGGCACGACGGCGCGGATGGCGTGGAACGAGGCCGACAGGTTGATGGCGATGATCTGGTCCCACTTGTCGAGCGGGAACTCCTCGACCGGCGCGACGAACTGGATGCCGGCGTTGTTGACGAGGACGTCGACCGAGCCGAAGCGCTTCTCGGCGTCGGCGATCATCTGCGCGATCTCGGGCGGCTTCGACATGTCGGCGCCGGAATAGGCCGCCTGGACGCCGAAGTCGGCGGTGATCTTCGCCCGCTCGGCCTCGATCGCGGCGGCCTCGCCGAAGCCGTTGATGGTGACGTTCATGCCCTTCGCCGCGAAGGCGCGGGCGATCGCCAGGCCGATGCCGGACGTCGATCCCGTCACGACGGCGTTCTTGCCTTTCAGCATCTCGTCTCTCCATCTCTGATCGGCGCTCGTTGTAAACGCTCGCTGCGCTGCGAACCAGATGCTGGTGCGCTGCAACGACGCGACGCCCGCGAGCGTGCTAGGTTGAGGGCATGATGCGCGAACGACAGTCCGAGACGGCGCGACCGACGCCGGCAGAGCCCCGGCCCCATGCCGGGCATGGCGAGGCCGACGCGAAGGCGGGGGCCGCGATGTTTCCCCTCGCCGGCCACGACCATCACGCCTGCGCCACCGATACGCTGGCGCGCGCCGAAGCCACCTGCCGTGCCCACGGGCTGACGCTGTCGCCCGGCCGGCGGCGCGTGCTGGAGGCGCTGGCCCGCAGCCACGCCCCCGTCGGCGCCTACGACCTCATCGAGCAACTGGCCACCCAGGGTCCAAGGCCGGCGCCGATCACCGTCTACCGGGCGCTCTCGTTCCTCACCGAGAACGGCCTCGCCCACCGTATCGAGCGGCTGAACGCCTTCGTCGCCTGCGCCGGCGACCATGACGCCGCCCGGCCGCTCGTCTTCCTCATCTGCGATCGCTGCGGCCAGGTCGGCGAGGTCGCCGCCGACAAAGTGGGCATCGACCTCGATCGCACCTGCGCGCCCGCCGGCTTCCAGCCGCGCTCGGCGGCGCTGGAGATCCTCGGCGTCTGCCGGCACTGCGCCGACGCGCCCGCGGCCCCGCACGACGACTGACGGCGCGGCCAGCGCCGGCTTGCTTCCCGTCTCCCCTCGCCCCGACCCGCCTCGCCCCGCCTCCCCTCTCCCGGATCGCCCATGCCCATCCCTGCGCGCGCCCGCAGCTTCGACGCGTCGGTGATTTCCGTGCTCGTCATCCTGTGCGCCAGCTGGGGGCTGCAGCAGGCGGGCATCAAGATCGCCATGGCGGAGATCCCGCCCTTGATGCAAATGGCGATCCGCTCCTCCGGCGGCGCAGGGTTGATGCTGGTCTACGCTACCCTGCGCGGCGTGCGGGTGTTCCGCCCCGACGGCACCATCCTCTTGGGCCTCGGCATCGGCCTGCTGTTCGGCGCCGAGTTCGTGCTGATCTATCTCGGGCTGTCGTGGACGGCGGCGAGCCGCTCCGTCGTCTTCCTCTACACCGCGCCCTTCTTCGTCGCGCTCGGCGCGGTGTGGCTGCTGCCAGGCGAGCGGCTGCGGCGGGTGCAGTGGCTCGGGCTGGCGCTGTCCTTTACCGGCGTGGTGGTGGCGCTCGGCGTGCCGGTGCCCGGCGCGACCGGGGCGAACCTCGTCGGCGACCTGTTCTGCCTCGCCGGCGGTGCCCTGTGGGGGGCGACGACGCTGATGATCCGCGCCACCCGGCTGCGCTACGCCCCGCCGGAGAAGGTGATCCTCTACCAGCTCGTCGTTTCCGCAGCGATGGCGTGGACGGCGGCGGGGCTGCTCGGCGAGGAGATCACCGGACCGGTGTCGATCGAGGCGATGGGCTGGCTCGCCTACCAGACGGTGTGGGTCGCCTTCGTCACCTTCGTGTTCTGGTTCCGCCTCGTCAGCCGCCATCCGGCCGGGCCGCTGCAGGCGGCGACCGCGATGACGCCGCTGTTCGGCGTCGCCTTCGGCGTGCTTCTCGTCGGCGAGCCGCTGACGTGGTCGCTCGGCCTCGCCGCTTGCCTCGTCGTGCTCGGTCTGGTGTTCGTCAACGCGCCCGTCAAGCGCGCTTGACGCCAGCCGGGTTGACGCCGCCCTGCCCCTCTGGCACGCCTTCGGAGGGGACGCCGGACCGATGCCGATGACCGCTCACACGCCCGCCGCAGACTTCGCCTCGCCCGCCGAGGCCCGCCAGACGGGCGCCGGCCAGATCGAGGCGCGCCCGACCGAGGCACGCCCGACGCCGCGCCGCGCCAGCGTCGCCGTCGATGTCGGCGGCGTCATCGTCGGCGGCGGCGCGCCGATCGTCGTGCAGTCGATGACCAACACCGACACCGCCGACATCGAGGCGACCGTCCGGCAGGTGGCGGCGCTCGCCCGCGCCGGCTCGGAGATCGTCCGCATCACCGTCGACCGGCCGGAGGCGGCCGCCGCCGTGCCGGTGATCCGCGACCGCCTCGCCCGCATGGGCCTGCCGGTGCCGCTCGTCGGCGACTTCCACTATGTCGGCCACAAGCTGCTCGCCGATTATCCGGCCTGCGCCGAGGCGCTGGCGAAGTACCGCATCAATCCCGGCAATGTCGGCTTCCGCGAGAAGCGCGACCGCCAGTTCGGCTCGATCGTCGAGCTCGCGGCGAAGCTCGACAAGGCGGTGCGGATCGGCGTCAACTGGGGCTCGCTCGATCAGGAACTGCTGACGCTGCTGATGGACGAAAACGCCGCCTCGGCGGCACCCCTGCCGGCACCCGCGGTGCTGCGCGAGGCGATCGTGCGCTCGGCGATCCTGTCGGCGGAGCGGGCCGAGGAGATCGGGCTGCCGGCCGGCCGCATCATCCTGTCGGCGAAGGTCAGCCAGGTTCAGGAGCTGATCGCCGTCTACCGGGAGCTCGCCCGCCGCGGCCCCTATGCGCTGCACCTCGGCCTGACCGAGGCCGGCATGGGCTCGAAGGGCATCGTCGCCTCCGCCGCCGCCCTCGGCGTCCTCCTGCAGGAGGGCATCGGCGACACCATCCGCATCTCGCTGACGCCGGAGCCGAACGGCGACCGCACGCTCGAGGTGAAGGTCGCCCAGGAACTGCTGCAGACGATGGGCTTCCGCGCCTTCGTGCCGGTCGTCTCCGCCTGCCCCGGCTGCGGGCGGACGACCTCGACGGTGTTCCAGGAGCTCGCCAAGGAGATCGAGGCGCACCTGACCGAGCGGATGCCGGTGTGGCGGGAGACCTATCCCGGCGTCGAGACGATGAAGGTCGCGGTGATGGGCTGCATCGTCAACGGCCCGGGCGAGTCCAAGCACGCCGACATCGGCATCTCGCTGCCCGGCACCGGCGAGACGCCGACCGCGCCGGTGTTCATCGACGGCTCCAAGGCGGCGACCCTGCGCGGACCGACGATCGCCGCCGAGTTCAAGCAGATGGTCGAGACCTACGTCGAGCGCCGCTTCGGCGCCGGGGCGACGCCGGCCTCCTGATCCTCGCCGGCCCGGCCGGCACTGGGCGGGCCTTCTTCCAGCAACCGGTCGAGCAGCCGCTCGGCCGCCGCGCTCACCGTGTCGAGCACCGCCTCGAACTCCGCCGGCCCGTCGTAGTAGGGGTCCGGCACGGGCTTCGCCCGCCCCTCCGCCACCTCCAGAAGCAGCCCGACGTGGGCCGTCGCGTGGTCGGGCGCCGCCGCGTCGAGGGCGGTGAGGTTCGCCCCGTCCATTGCCAGGATCCAGTCGTAGGCGACGAAGTCGCCGGGCCGCACCGGGCGCGAGCGCTGGCGGGAGATGTCGACGCCGCGGGCCGAGGCCGCGGCGATGGCGCGGCGGTCGGGCGGGTCGCCCTCGTGGAAGTCGGAGATGCCGGCGGAATCGATGTGGAAGCGGTGCTCGAGCCCGCGCGCGGCGACGGCGCGCCGGAACGCGCCTTCCGCCAGCGGCGAGCGGCAGATGTTGCCGAGGCAGACAAACAGCACGCCGATGGTGGCCGCGCCCTCCGGCTCCGCGGCGGCACGGACGGTGGCGGGTGGGGCGTCGCGTCGGGGCATGGCGGTCCTCGGCTCGCACGCGGCGGTGCCGCCCGGTTTTGTTAGCACCCCGGTGCCGCACCGCCAACGCCACCCCGTGCATGGCAGCAAGCCGCCGGCCTTGCACCCCACCGCGCCAGGGGCCATCTGCGACGACGAACCAATGCGGCTCGCGAGACGTTGTCCGCGATCCAGGGAGAGATCATCGACATGCCCCGCCCGTCCGCCTCGACCACCTATTCCGGCGCAGACTTCGACGCCGACGCCGCCTCTCGCGCGTCGGGTGACGAGGCGCGCGCCGAGGCCAACGAGCGCCGCGTCCGCCGCGGCTTCTGGCCGACGATGAAGCGCGCCGCGGGCTACCTGCCGTTCGCCGAGGAATTGGTCGCCGCCTACTACTGCGCCCTCGACCGCCGCACGCCGATGCGCGTCCGCGCGATGCTGCTGGGCGCCCTCGCCTATTTCGTCCTGCCGATCGACGTGGTGCCGGACATTCTGGTGGGCGTCGGCTTCACCGACGACGTGACGGTGATCCTGGGCGTGCTCGGTCTCGTACGCTCGCACATCACCGAGGATCACCGCGTCGCGGCCCGGGACGCGCTGGGGCGGGACGGCTGACGGAGGCATCGCCGACGCCTGGAAGAGCCGGCCCCTGGAATAAATAGCGGGCGGGCGGAACCAACGCGCGGTTTCGTGGGTTCTGCGTCCCGGAACGAGGAGACGCCGCGACGAGCCACCGGGAACCCGGGGGCCGCCACGGCGTCGTCTGCGTTCCCGCCCGCCCGTCACAGGATCGCCCTTGCCACGATCAGTCACCTACACGCCGCACTGGTACACCGGTCAGCCGCTGCTGATCCTGGCCGGGTTCCTCGTGCTGACGGCGATCGGCGCGACGTCGGGCTGGCTCGTCTTCAAATCGCAGGAGGATGCCGCGGCGGTCGCCGACAGCGTCCAGGTGCAATACGACCTGACCACCCAGCAGGCGCGGATCCGGCGGGCCGAGAGCTTCCAGCGCGGCTATCTCCTCACGGGTGAACCGCGCCTGCAGCAGCAGTATGAGGAGGCGGCGGCGCTCATCCCACCGGCGACGCAGAGGCTGCGCGATGTGCTGGCCTCGGATCCCGAGCAGCTGGCGCGGTTCGAAGCGCTCGTGCCGACGATCGACGCGAAGCTCGAGGAACTTGCGCAGACCGTGTCGCTCGTGCAGGCCGGCGATGCCGCCGGCGCCCTCGACCTCGTTCGCGGCGGCCGGGGTGAAACGCTGATGGAGCAGATCGCCGACGGGTTTGAGGCGATGCGCGAGATCGAGCGCCGCGACTTCGCCGACGGGTCACGGGCGGCGCGGTGGTCGAGCCTCGCCCTCATCATCGTCACCGTCGCCGGCATTCTCGTCATCCTCAGCGTCGCCGCCTTCGCCCTCTACGCCGTCGGCCGGGCGTCCCGCCAGCTCGCCGAGGCCCACGCGGCGCTGGCGACGGCGAACACCGACCTCGAGGCACGGGTCGCCGAGCGCACCGCCGACCTCAGCGAGGCAAACCTCGAGATCCAGCGCTTCGCCTACATCGTCAGCCACGACCTGCGCGCGCCGCTGGTCAACATCATGGGCTTCACCAGCGAGCTCGAGGCGCTGCGCGACGACGTTTTCGTCCGCCTGGAGGGGCTGCGCGGCAAGGCGGGCGACGAGGCGGACGCCGACACCGAGCTCGCCGCCGACTTCACCGAGGCGCTCGGCTTCATCAAGTCGTCGATCGACAAGATGGACCGGCTGATCAACGCCATCCTGCGGCTGTCGCGCGAGGGGCGGCGCGAGTTCCGGCCGGAGGTGATCGACGCCAAGGCGCTGGCCGACGGCATCGGCGCCTCGTTCGCGCACCGCCTGCAGGAGATCGAGGCGACGCTGTCGATCGGCACGCTGCCGTCGATCGAAACCGACCGACTGGCGATGGAGCAGGTGTTCACCAATCTCATCGACAACGCCATCAAGTACCGGCGTGACGACGAGCCGGCCCGCATCGAGGTGACCGGCCGCTTCGACGGCCGCAATGTCGTCTACGAGGTGAGCGACAACGGGCGCGGCATCGACGCCCGCGATCTCGAGCGGGTGTTCGAGCTGTTCCGCCGCGCGGGCGTGCAGAACCGGCCGGGCGAGGGCATCGGCCTCGCGCACGTGAAGACGCTGGTGCGCCGCCTCGGCGGCGCTATTACGCTGCGGTCAGAATTGGATAAGGGTACGACCTTCACGGTCCGCCTGCCACGTCGCTGGCTGCCACCCACCCAGGAACGACTGCAGGAGGAACCGGGATGACCGTTCCCGTCACCATCGTGATGATCGAGGACGACGAGGGCCACGCGCGCCTGATCGAGAAGAATATCCGCCGGGCCGGCGTCAACAACGAGATCGTGCCGTTCCGCGACGGCACCGGCGCGGTGCGCTACCTGTTCGGCGCCGACGGGACCGCGCTGGTCAACCGCGGCAAGCCGCTGCTCATCCTGCTCGACCTCAACCTGCCGGACATGACCGGCATCGACATCCTGAAGCGGGTGAAGGAGAACGAGCACCTGAAGCGCATCCCGGTGGTTGTGCTGACAACCACCGACGACAAGCGCGAGATCCAGCGCTGCTACGATCTCGGCTGTAACGTCTACGTCACGAAACCGGTCAACTACGAGAATTTCGCCAACGCCATCCGGCAGCTCGGCCTGTTCTTCGCAGTGATCCAGGTGCCCGAGGCGGAGTGATGGCCGACCGGGCGGTGCGCGTCCTCTATATCGACGACGACGCCGGCCTGGCGCGGCTCGTCCAGAAGCATCTGGAGCGGCGCGGCTACCACGTCGAGACGGCGCCCGACGGGGACGCGGGGATCGCCCGCGTCGCCGCCGGCGGCGTCGACGTCATCGCCCTCGACCACTACATGCCCGGCCGCGACGGGCTGTCGACGCTCGCCGCGGTGCGCGACATGTCCGACCCGCCGCCGGTCGTCTACGTCACCGGCACCCAGGAGGGGCGCGTCGCGGTCGCGGCGCTGAAGGCCGGCGCCATCGACTATGTCGTCAAGGACGTCCAGGGCGAGTTTCTCGAGCTGCTGCAGGCGGCGATCGACGGGGCGCTCGAGACGGTGCGCGTGCGCCGTGAGCGTGATGCCGCCGAAGCCGAGCTGCGCGCCTCGCGCGACCGCTTCGAGGCGCTCGCCACCGAGCGTGCGGTGCTCCTCAACGAGGTGAACCACCGCGTCGGCAACAGCCTGCAGCTGATCGCGGCCCTCCTGCAGCTGCAGTCGACGGCCGCGACCGCGCCGGAGATCCGCGACGCCCTCTCGGAGGCACGCAACCGCGTCATCGCCGTCGCGCAGGTGCACCGCCGGCTCTACGCCTCCGGCCAGGTCCATACCGTCGGCGTCGACCAATATCTCGGCTCGCTCGTTTCCGACATCCGCCTCGCCGGCCACGCCGAGCGCTCGGCCGCGATGATCTCGGTGGAGGCCGAGCCGATCGAGATCGAGCCGGACCGCGCCGTGGCGCTCGGCGTCGTCGTCACCGAGCTCATCCTCAACGCCCAGAAATACGCCTATCCCGACGGCAGCGGCCCGGTGCGGGTGCGCTTCGGCTGCCGCGAGCACCGCAACTGCGACCTGATCGTCGAGGATGACGGCGTCGGCTTCGATGCCGGCGGCGCGCCCCGCTCCACCGGCCTCGGCCGGCGCATCGTCGCGGCGATGGCCGCCAAGCTCGGCGGCGAGATCATCTTCGACCCGGTCGAGCGCGGCACGCGGGTGCGCCTGTCCTTCCCGCTGAAACTGGCGACCGCGCCGAGCGAGCCCGCGTCGGCCTGACGCGCACGGGCGCCAGCATCCCCAAACGAGTTCGGCGGCGCAGAGCGCCGCCGTTCGTGGTGGGCGAGCGACGCCGGCCGCGGGGCCGGGCGTCGCCGTCGACGTTCGTCGCTGCCGTCAGTTCTTGGTCTTGTCGACCAGCGCCTTCGCCTTGATCCACGGCATCATGTCGCGCAGGCGGGCGCCGACCTCTTCGATCGGGTGAGCGGCCATGGCGGCGCGCGTCGCCTTGAAGGAGGTCTGGTTGACCTTGTTCTCGAGCATCCAGTCGCGGGTGAACTTGCCGCCCTGGATGTCCTTCAGCACCTTGCGCATCTCCGCCTTCGTCTCATCGGTGATGATGCGCGGGCCGGTGACGTACTCGCCGAACTCGGCGGTGTTGGAGATCGAGTAGTTCATGTTGGCGATGCCGCCCTCGTAGATGAGGTCGACGATCAGCTTCACCTCGTGCAGGCACTCGAAATAGGCCATCTCCGGCGCGTAGCCGGCCTCGACCAGCGTCTCGAAGCCGGCCTTGATGAGCTCGACGAGGCCGCCGCAGAGCACCACCTGCTCGCCGAACAGGTCGGTCTCGCACTCTTCCCGGAAGGTCGTCTCGATGATGCCGGCGCGGCCGCCACCGATGGCGCTCGCATAGGAGAGGCCGAGATCGTGGGCGTTGCCGGAGGAATCCTGCGCGATGGCGATCAGGCAGGGCACGCCGCCGCCGCGCTGGTACTCGGAGCGCACGGTGTGGCCCGGGCCCTTCGGGGCGACCATCAGCACGTCGAGGTCGGCGCGCGGCTCGATCAGGTTGAAGTGGACGTTGAGGCCGTGGGCGAACAGGAGGGCTGCGCCCTGCTTCATGTTGGGCGCGAGGCTCTCGCGGTAGATGTCGCCCTGCAGCTCGTCGGGGGTCAGCATCATCACCACGTCGGCCCACTTGGCGGCGTCGGCGGGGCTCATCACCGGCAGGCCGGCGGCCTCGGCCTTCTTGGCCGTGGCGGAGCCCGGACGCAGCGCCACCGCCACCTCCTTGACGCCCGAGTCCTTCAGGTTGAGCGCATGGGCGTGGCCCTGGCTGCCGTAGCCGACGATGGCGACCTTCTTGCCCTTGATGAGGTTCAGGTCGGCATCCCGATCGTAGTAGACGCGCATCGTTGTTCTGTCCTTGCTTGGGCGGAGAGGTGGAGAACCGGCGGCGGCCGGCGAGAAGATCACGCGCGCGTATAGGCCGGTCGGCGGCACGAAGCAACGCAGGCGACGTTACAGGCCATAGCGCGCCGGCCATTCGAGCGCGCGGCCACCGAGCTCGTCGGCACAGCGGCGGATCTCGCCGGCGAAGTGGGCGACGAGACGCTCGCGGATCTCCTCGCTCATCTCGACCTTCTTGCGCGCGGATTTGCGATTGTGCTCGGCCGGCAGGCTGGCGAAGCGATCGGGGTCGACCCCGATGAAGGAGCCGATCCGCCGCCGCAGATCCTGTGCATCGTCCCGCAGGTCGTCGAAGAAAAAGACGCCGAAGCGATCGCCGAAATGCGGCCGCCAGCGGCGGACGATGGCCGACGGATAGGACCGGATCGCCGTCTTGCGCTCGTCGAACATCTCCAGCAGCGACGCCCAGTCGTCGTAGCGCACGTCGGCCTTGTGGCCGAGTTCCTCACGCCGGACATTCATCGAGACGTAGGACCAGGCGCGGTCGACCGGCTCGCGCGCCAGGAAAACGATGCGCACCTCCGGGAAGGCGTCCGCGACCGCCTCGATGGTGTCCGGATTGAGCGAGCTGTAGCCCGGCGTGATGTCGCCCGACAGCCGCTCGCCTTTCGGCACGAACAGGTCGGCGTAGGCGTCGAGCCGCGGTGGCTTGTCGGTCATCGTCGCCAGCGTGCGGACGAAGGCCATGTCGGCGTCGGCGACCCCGCGCCGGCCGCGCTCGCCGCGCTGTTCATTCAGGCGATCCGAATCCTTGCCATGCCGCCGCAGGATCGAGGCGATGGTCCTCTGGGTCGGATTGCTCGTCAGCGCATGCAGCTCCTTGATCGGCGGCTGCCAGATGTCCGGGTGGTTGCCGACCTGGTCGTAGAGCCAGATGGTGCCGGCCTTCTGCATGCCCATGCAGATGAAGTCCGGACCGGCCCGCAGCGCATGCGGGGCCGAAGCGTACCGCATGCGCGCCCTTTCGCGCAGATCACCGAGGGCGAGCGCCGCCTTCTCCCGCTCGAGCCGCTGCGCCTGCCGTTCGAGCCGCTCCATATCCCGGACCACGAGCCGTTCTCGCTGGGCCTCGAGGGCCCGGGCGCCGGGCCCGAACAGCGACCGTCGCAGTTTCCTCCACCAGCGCACGCCGACCCCCGTGGTCCGAATCCCGGACGATCGGCGACTTCACATCCCCTGCGCGCCGCGCGCAATGGCGGCGATGCCGGTGCGTGACACCTCGACCTTGCCGAGCGCCGCCATCAGGTCGATGAAGCGGTCGATCTCCTCGGTCTGACCGGTGATCTCGAAGACGAAGGATTCGAGCGTCGCGTCCACCGTCTTCACCGCGAAGGCCTGCGCCAGGCGGAGCGCCTCGACGCGGGCCTCGCCGCGGCCGATCAGCTTGACGAGCGCCAGCTCGCGTTCGATCGCGGCGCCGCCGACGGTGAGGTCGGCGACCCGGTGCACCGGCACCAGCCGGGCGAGCTGGCTCTTGATCTGCTCGATCACCATCGGCGCGCCGGTGGTGACGATGGTGATGCGCGACACGTGCTTGTCGTGCTGCGTCTCCGAGACCGTCAGGCTGTCGATGTTGTAGCCGCGGCCGGAGAACAGTCCGATGACGCGGGCGAGCACCCCCGGCTCGTTGTCGACGACGACGGACAGCGTGTGCTTCTCGCTCGGATCGGGCGCGGGCATCGGGTTCTTCTTCTCTTCCACCTTCATCAGCATCGGATTGCCCTCAGACCAGCATCTTGCCGGCGTCGTCGATCGCCTCGGCGAGGTCCTCGTCGGTGACCTCCTCGCCGAGCAGCATCTCGTTGTGCCCCTTGCCCGACGGGATCATCGGGAAGCAGTTGGCGAGATTGGCGACGCGGCAGTCGAACAGCACCGGCCGCTTCACCGAGATCATCTCGGTGATGGCGTCGTCGAGCTCGTCCGGCTTTTCACAGCGGATGCCGTGGCAGCCATAGGCGTCGGCGAGCTTGACGAAGTCCGGCAGCGCCTCGGTGTAGGAGTGCGACAGCCGGTTGCCGTGCAAGAGCTGCTGCCACTGGCGGACCATGCCCATGTACTGGTTGTTGAGGATGAAGATCTTGATCGGCAGGTCGTACTGCGCGGCCGTCGACATCTCCTGCATGGTCATCAGCACCGAGGCGTCGCCGGCGATGTCGACGACCAGGCTGTCGGGGTGGGCGAGCTGCACGCCGATCGCCGCCGGCAGGCCGTAGCCCATCGTGCCGAGGCCGCCCGAGGTCATCCAGCGGTTCGGCTCCTCGAACTTGAAGAACTGCGCCGCCCACATCTGGTGCTGGCCGACCTCGGTCGTCACGTAGACGTCCTTGTCGCGCGTCAGCGCATAGAGCCGCTCGATGGCGTACTGGGGCATGATGACGTCGCGGCGGCGCTGGTAGGCGAGGCTCTTCTTCGCCCGCCAGCCGTCGATCTCGCTCCACCAGCGCTCCTGCGCCTTGCGGTCGGCGACGTGCGCCTCCGAGCGCCACAGCCGGACCATGTCCTCCAGCACGTGGGCGACGTCGCCGACGATCGGCACGTCGACCTTCACCGTCTTGTTGATCGAGGACGGGTCGATGTCGATGTGGATCTTCTTCGAGCCCGGCGAGAAGGCGTCGAGGCGGCCGGTGATGCGGTCGTCGAAGCGCGCGCCGACGCAGATCATCACGTCGCAGTCATGCATCGCGAGGTTCGCCTCGTAGGTGCCGTGCATGCCGAGCATGCCCAGCCACTGGCGGTCCGAGGCCGGGAAGGCGCCGAGGCCCATCAGCGTCGAGGTGATCGGGAAGCCGGTCAGCCGGACGAGCTCGCGCAACAGCTGGCTCGCCGCCGGGCCGGAGTTGATGACGCCGCCGCCGGTGTAGAAGACCGGCCGCTTGGCGTGCGCCATCAGCTCGACGGCGGTGCGGATCGCCTCGAGGTCGCCCTTCACCTTCGGGCGGTAGGTCTTGTGGACGACGTTCTTGGGGCCGGTGTAGATCCCGCGGGTGAACTGGATGTCCTTCGGGATGTCGACGACGACAGGGCCGGGCCGGCCGCTGGTGGCGACATAGAAGGCCTCGTGCAGGATGCGCGGCAGGTCCTCGATGCGCTTCACCAGCCAGTTGTGCTTGGTGCACGGGCGGGTGATGCCGACGGTGTCGCACTCCTGGAAGGCGTCGTTGCCGATCAGGTGCGTCGCCACCTGGCCGGTGATGACGACCATCGGGATCGAATCCATCAGCGCATCGGTGAGCGGGGTGACGATGTTGGTCGCCCCCGGTCCCGAGGTGACGAGGCAGACGCCCGGCTTGCCGGTCGAGCGCGCATAGCCCTCGGCGGCGTGGCCGGCGCCCTGCTCGTGGCGCACCAGGATGTGGCGGACCTTGTCCTGCTGGAAGATCTCGTCGTAGATCGGCAGCACCGCTCCGCCCGGATAGCCGAACAGCGTGTCGACCCCGTGGTCGGCCAGCGCCTGGACGACCATCTCGGCTCCCGTCATCTCCCGCGTCATCGTCTTCACTCCGGCTCGGCTGTTCCCGCCGTCTCAAGCCCGCCTGTCGCGCGGGCAACAAAAAAGGCCCCCGAAGGAGCCTCGCGTGTGCGCACCACCGTAGACCCGGATGGTCATACCATCCCGGCGGCGCGCCTCCCGATTACGATAAGCTTCAGGCTGGTCATGGGTCTCTCGGTCTTCCCGCCCGGCGCGTCCGGCCCGAAGGCCTTTGCTGTCCGTCGATTTCGCGGCGGACCGTAGACGCGGCTCCTCGGCCGGTCAAGGGGCGATTTCCGGATGTTGCGAAATTGCCGCCGCAGCTTCCGTTATGTTGCGCGGCTCGATCCGGTCCCAGTCGCCCATCCGGTTGCGGAACCAGGTTTCCTGCCGTTTCGCGTAGCGGCGGGTGTCAACGACGGCGCGCTGGATCGCGTCCTCGAGGGGCGTCTCGCCCCGCGCCGCGCGCGCGAGCGGCGCGACGCCGATCGCCCGCATCGCCGGGAGCGTGGTGTCGAGGCCGAGGGTCGCGAACGCTGCCGCTTCCTCCACTCCGCCGGCGGCCACCATCCCTTCGAAGCGCTCGGCGATGCGCTGGTGCAGCCAGGCGCGGTCGGGGGCGATGACGACGCGAACGGCGGGGTCCGGCAGCAGCGGCGGCGGCGGCGGCTCGGCCTGCCATTCGGTGAGCGAGCGCCCGGTCGCCTCGAACACCTCGAGCGCCCGCATCAGCCGCTGCGGGTCGCTGTCGCGCAGGCGCGCCGCACTCGCCGGGTCGCGGGCGGCGAGGCGGGCGTGCAGGCCGACCGGGCCGAGGCAGGCGGCCTGCTGGCGGATCTTCTCGCGCACCGCGTCGGGGATCTCCGGCACCATGGCGAGACCGCGCGTCAGCGCCTCGAAATAGAGCCCGGTGCCGCCGACGATGATCGCCGGCCGGCCGGTCGCTTCGGCTTCCGCCAGCACCGGCGCTAGGTCGGTGAGCCAGCGCGCCACCGAGTAGGCCTCGGCGCCTGTGACGTGCCCGTAGAGCCGGTGCCCAGCGCGGGCCTCCTCCTCCGGCGATGGCCGGGCGGTGAGGATCCTGAGCTCGCGGTAGACCTGCATGGCGTCGGCGTTGACGACGAGGCCGCCGGTGCGCTCGGCAACGGCCAGCGCCAGCGCCGACTTGCCGCTCGCCGTCGGCCCGGCTATCAGGATCGCCCGCGCGCGCCCCTCCCCGCGTCTCCCCGGGCCCCGGAATTCCTGCATGACCCTCGTCGCCACCCTCGTCTCGAACCCGGCTGCGGCCGCCGTCGATGATGCCGCGCTGGCCGCCGCCCGCGCCGTCCTGCCGGCCTTCGCCGAGGCTACGGTGCTCGCACCCGGCGTCGCCGCCGACCTCGCCTTCGTCGCCGACGGCGTTGCGGAGGCCGATGGGCCGGCCGCCCGCGATGCGGTGCGGGCCCTCGAGGACGCCGTGCGCGCCGCGCTCGGGCATCGCCCGGTCGACGTCTTCGTGCAGCGGGCCGAGGGCCGCCGCAAGCGGCTTCTCGTCGCCGACATGGATTCGACCCTGATCGGCCAGGAGTGCATCGACGAACTCGCCGCAGAGCTCGGGCTGAAGCCGAAGATCGCGGCGATCACCGAGCGGGCGATGCGCGGCGAGATCGCCTTCGAGCCGGCCCTGCGCGAGCGCGTGGCCCTGCTCGCCGGGCTCGACGCCGGCGTCGTCGAGACGGTGTGGCGCGAACGCATCCGGGCGACGCCGGGGGCAGCCACCCTCGTCGCCACCATGCGCGCCAACGGCGGCTACGCGGCGATCGTCTCCGGCGGCTTCACCGTCTTCACCGAGCGCGTCGCCGCCCTGCTCGGCTTCGACGAGCACAATGCCAACGTGCTGGTGGTGGCCGACGGCCGGCTCGCCGGCCACGTCACCGAGCCGATCCTCGGCCAGGACGCCAAGCGCGAGCGCCTGCACGCGCTCGCCGCCCGCCTCGGGCTGTCGCTGTCGGAGACGCTCGCGGTCGGCGACGGCGCCAATGATCTGGCGATGATCCGCGACGCCGGCCTCGGTGTCGCCTTCCGCGCCAAGCCCGCCGTGGCGGCCGAGGCCGACGCTCGCATCGACCACGGCGACCTGACGGCGCTGCTCTATTTCCAGGGCTACCGGCTGGCGCAGTTCGCCGCCGGCTGACCGCCGCGCGGATACACTCTCCCGCCTGTGCTTCCGGTGGTCAGGTCCCCGGCCACTCCGCCAGCGTCCGCGCCGTGCCGCGTGCGAAGAGGCTCGAGAGCGCGGGGGTGACCGCCGCCTTCAGGCGCGGGTCGGTGGAGAGGTCGTCGCCGAAGATCTCGCGCACCGACAGCAGGCCAGAGGCCAGCGTATCGGCGTCACGGCCGGCGGCGGCGGCGATCGCCGCGAGCTTCGGTGACAGCGGATCGTTGAGGTCGTGGGGCTTTCCCGCCTCGTCCACCCCGACGACCCAGCGCATCCAGGCGGCCACCGCGAGGGCGAGGCGGTCGATCGGGGCGCCGGCAGAAAGCCGGTCGCGGACGGAGCCGAGCAGGCGCTGTGGCAGCTTCTGCGAGCCGTCCATGGCGATCTGGCGGGTGCGGTGGCGGAGCGCCGGGTTGGCGAAGCGCTTCATCGTCTCGTGGCGGTAGGAGGACAAGTCGCCGAGGCCGTCGGGGTGGAGCGTCGGTTCGATCTCGTCGCGCATCATCGCGGCGAGGAAGCGGACCAGGTGGAGGTCGTGCATCGCCTCGGCCACCGTCTCCCGGCCCATCTGCACGGCGAGATAGGCGAGCGTCGAGTGCGGGCCGTTGAGGAGGCGGATCTTCATGCGCTCGTAGGCCGGCACCTTGTCCGACACGGTGACGCCGGCGGCCGCGAAGTCCGGCCGGCCGGCGGGGAAGCGGTCTTCGACCACCCATTGGCTGAACGGCTCGGTGACGACGGGCCAGGCGTCTTCCAGGCCCGTCGCGGCGGCAATGGCGGCGCGGTCGGCGTCGGTGGTGGCGGGCGTGATGCGGTCGATCATCGTCGCCGGGAAGGCGACCTCGCTTTCGACGAAGTGGCCGAGATCGTGATCTCGGATCATGGCGAAGCGGGAGACGATGCGGCGGACGGTGGCGCCGTTGGCAGGAAGATTGTCGCACGGCATCACCGCGAACGGCCCGACGCCGGCGGCGCGGCGGCGGGCGAGCGCCTCGACGATCAGGCCCGGCACGCTCGACGGCGCCCGCGGCGTGGCGAGGTCGGCCCGCACGAGGGGGTGGTCCTCGGCGAGGCGGCCGGTGGCGGGGTCGTGGCAGTAGCCCTTCTCGCTGACGGTGAGGCTGACGATGCGCAGGCGCGGATCGGCCATGCGGGCGAGGAGCCGCTCGCGGTCCGCCGGCACGACGAGAAGCTCGGTGACGGCGCCGATGACGCGGTGGGTGGTGCCGTCGGCCCCGGCCACAGTGAGCGTGTAGAGGCCGTCCTGGGGGGCGAGCGCGTCGCGGGTGGCGGGGCTGCGCAGGCTCGCACCGACGATGCCCCACGACGGGTCGGCGGCCAGCAGGTCGTCGATCACCGGCGCCTGGTGGGCGCGGTGGAAGGCGCCGATGCCGAGGTGGACGATGCCGGGCGTGACGGCGGCCCGGTCGTAGGCGGGGCGGCCGACGGCGGGGGCCAGGCGATCGAGCGTGGCGTTCGAGAGGCGTGGCGCGGACATGCGGGGGCCCGGTTTCAGCGGAAGAGCGACGGCAGCCAGAGCGAGAGCGCCGGAATGTACGTCACCAGCATCAGCACCGCGAGGGAGGCGAGGTAGAAGGGCCAGATCGTCCGGAGCGCCTGGCCGAGGGGTATCTTCGCCACCGCGCAGCCGACGAACAGCACGGCGCCGACTGGTGGCGTGCAGAGGCCGATGCCGAGATTGAGGATGAGGATGACGCCGAAGTGGACGGGGTCCATGCCGAAGGCCGTCACCACCGGCAGGAAGATCGGCGTGGTGATGATAATCAGCGGCGACATGTCCATGAAGGTGCCGAGGAAGAGCAGCACCAGGTTGAGGAGCAGGAAGATCACCAGCGGCTCGTCGCTGATCGCCTTGAGGAAACCGGTCAGTGCCGCCGGCACCTGCAGGTAGGCGAGCAGCCAGCCGAACGAGGCGGCGCAGCCGATGACGAGGAGCACCATCGCGGTGGTGCGGGCGGCCCCGAGCGTCGCGTCGACGAAGCCCGACCAGCCGAGGCCGCGGTAGACGAGCAGCGTCACCAAGAGCGCGTAGACGACGGCGATGCAGGAGCTCTCGGCGGCGGTGAAGACGCCGGAGCGGACGCCGCCGAAAATGATGGCGATGAGCAGGATGCCGGGGATCGCCTGCAGCGCCCGCCAGCCGAGGTTGGCGAAGCCCGGGAACGGCTCGGTCGGGTAGCCGCGGTGCTTGGCGACGAAGAAGGCGGCGACCGCCAGCGCCATCGCCAGGAGCAGGCCGGGGATGATGCCGGCGGTGAACAGGTCGGCGATCGAAATGCCGCCGCCGCCGGAGATCGCATAGATGATCATGTTGTGGGAGGGCGGGATCAAAAGCGCGATGATCGCCGCCGTGACGGTGACGTTGACGGCGTAGTCGACGTCGTAACCGCGCGCCTTCATCTGCGGGATCATCAGCCCGCCGATCGCCGAGGCGTCGGCCACCGCCGAGCCGGAGATGCCGCCGAAGAGGGTAGAGGCGGCGATGTTGACCTGGCCGAGGCCGCCGCGGAAGTGGCCGACGAAGCCGGCGGCGAGCGCCACCAGCCGGGCGGCGATGCCGCCGCGCACCATCAGGTCGCCGGCATAGATGAAGAACGGGATGGCCATCAGCGAGAACGAGCTGACGCCGGAATTCAGCCGCTGGAAGACGATCAGCGGCGGCAGGCCCATGTAGACGACGGTGGCGAGCGAGGCGATGCCGAGGCAGAAGGCGATCGGCGTGCCGATCAAGAGCAGCGCGACGAAGCTGCCGAACAGGATCAGGAGTTCCAAGAGACGTCCTCCCGGCCCGGGCCGATGACGAAACGGCGCACCAGCCGCTCGAGCGAGAACAGGCAGATCAGCGCGCCGCCGCCGACGATCGGCATGTAGTCGACGCCGCCGGGCAGCCCGAGGGTGGGCAACGTCGCCGTCCAGGTGCCGATGGTCAGCGTCATGCCGTACCAGGCCATGGCGGCGCCGAAGCCGCCGGTGACGACGTCGCTGACGCAGCGCATGGCGAAGGCTGCGCGCGGCGAGGCGATGGCGAGCAGCACCTCGAAGCCGAGATGGTAGTTCTCGCGCACGCCGACGGCGGCGCCGAGGAAGATGAACCAGCCCATCAGCACGATTGCCGCCGGCTCGGTCCAGGCGGGCGAGGCGTTCAGCACATAGCGGCCCCACACCTGCCAGGCGACGAAGGCGGTCATCAGCACGAGGCCGAGGGCGGCGGTCCACAGGGCAAGGGTCGAGAGCACGCCGAGGACGCGCGAGACCAGCACCAGCGCCGGCGGGAGATGGTGGTCGGCGATGCCGTCGGAGTGGGCGGTGCGCATGGGGGGTGGGGTGCCTTGTGGGGGACATACGTCCTCCCCCTGCCAGGGGGGAGGACAGCAGCGCGAAGCCGGCAGGTGGGGGCCCGAAAATCGGGAGTGAGACGGTCGAGTCGTGCTTCTGATTGACGGGCCCCACCCTCACCGCTTCGCGGTGTGTCCCTCCCCCTGGCAGGGGAGGGACGCGTCAGTGGATTTGGCGCGCGTCAGAGCCAGGAGCGCGCGTGCGCTACCGGGCTCAGCCTCACTCCCCCGCCTGAATCCGCGCAACGAGGTCCTTCAGCTTCGGGTC
>Ga0209902_100861_pt1 | contig 22150 bp, 22 predicted proteins | sample FECB27metaG_FD_188304 | JGI IMG/M metagenome (GOLD analysis project Ga0209902, IMG submission 188304) | Cyanobacterial communities from the Joint Genome Institute, California, USA - FECB-27 (SPAdes) (version 2) | ecosystem: Environmental > Aquatic > Thermal springs > Hot (42-90C) > Microbial mats...
CCCGCCCCGACCATCCCAAGAACGAGGAGACCGCGATGCAACGCCGAGATTTCGTCCTGGCCGGCGCCGCCGCGCTGAGCGCCGCCGCGCGCGCCCAGCATCCGGCCTCGCACGCGGCGCCGCAGCCCGTGCCGTCCTCGGCCGAGCCCTATGCGCGGCTGCAGGGCGGCGTGCCGCATCACATGACGCCCGAGCAGGAGGCGCAGCGCGTCACCGACAGCCCCGCGCCGCGCGGCCCGCAGGGGCGCTGGGCGGCGCGCGCGGCGCTGCCGATCCCGCGCAGCGAGATGGCCTGGGCCACGGCCGCGCAGGGCCGCATGCACGTGGTCGGCGGCTACGGCGAGGGCGCGGTCAACCGCGACTACCACCACATCTACGACCCGCAGGCCGATCGCTGGCTCGACGGCGCGCCGCTGCCGCGCGGCGCCAACCACGTGGCCGTGGCGGCCGACGGCGGCCGGGTCTATGCGCTCGGCGGCTTCGTCGAGCAGAACCGGCGCTCCGACACGAATGCCTACGTCTACGAGATCGCGGCCAACCGCTGGACCCCCATCGCGCCGCTGCCGCGCCCGCGCGGCGCGGCCGCCGCGGTGGTGCTCGACGGGCAGCTGCACCTGATCGGCGGCGCCTCCGAGCCCGCGGCCGAGCGCGCCAGCGTGGGCTGGCACGAGGTCTACGACCCGAAGGCCGACCGCTGGAGCGCGCGCAAGCCGCTGCCCGGCGCGCGCGACCACGTCGGCTGCGTGGCGCACGGCGGCCTGATCCACGTGGTCGGCGGGCGCTTCAACACCTTCGAATACAACACCGACCTGCACCACGTCTACCTTCCCGCGCGCGACACCTGGGAGCCGCGTGCGCCGCTGCCCACCGCGCGCTCGGGCCATGGCCTGGTGCTCTATCGCGACCGCTTCTTCGCCATGGGCGGCGAGGGCGGTTTCCTCGTCGGCGGCGTGCCGCGGCAGGCCAAGGTCTTCGGCCAGATGGAAAGCTACGATCCGGTGGCCGACAGCTGGCAGCGCCATGCGCCCATGACCACGCCGCGCCATGCCGTCGGTGCCGCCGTCATCGGCGACTGGATCTACGTGGCCGGCGGTGGCGCCGTGCTCGGCGGCTCGGTGCAGTCGGCGGTGCACGAGGCCTTCACGCTGGGCTGAGCGCGTTCGTCGCCCCTTCTTTTTTCGTTTTCTCACCCGCTCTTTCATGGACTCCCAACCCCCGCTCGATCTCCTGCCTCCCGGCGACGACAACAACGGCGGCGACGGCACCTCGCTCACGCTCGCCGACTATGCCCAGACCGCCTACCTCGAATACGCGCTGAGCGTGGTCAAGGGCCGCGCGCTGCCCGACGTGTCGGACGGCCAGAAGCCGGTGCAGCGGCGCATCCTGTATTCGATGTCGCGCATGGGCCTGGGCTTCGGTGGCACCAACGGCACCGTGGGCGCCAAGCCCGTGAAGAGCGCGCGCGTGGTCGGCGACGTGCTCGGCCGCTTCCATCCGCACAGCGACCAGGCCGCCTACGACGCGCTGGTGCGCATGGCGCAGGACTTCTCGCAGCGCTATCCGCTGGTCGACGGCCAGGGCAACTTCGGCAGCCGCGACGGCGACGGTGCCGCGGCCATGCGCTACACCGAGGCGCGCCTCGCGCGCATCACCAGCCTGCTGCTCGACGAGATCGACGAAGGCACGGTCGACTTCATCCCCAACTACGACGGCAGCACCGAGGAGCCGCGCCTCTTGCCCGCGCGGCTGCCGTTCACGCTGCTCAATGGTGCCAGCGGCATCGCGGTCGGCCTGGCCACCGAGATCCCGAGCCACAACCTGCGCGAGATCGCCGATGCCTGCGTGGCGCTGATCAAGTCGAACGGCAAGCTCAGCGAGGAAGAGCTGTTCGCCATCGTGCCCGGCCCCGACTATCCGGGCGGCGCGCAGATCATCAGCAGCGCGGGCGACATCGCCGATGCCTACCGCAGCGGCCGCGGCTCGCTCAAGGTGCGCGCGCGCTGGAAGATCGAGGACCTCGCGCGCGGCCAGTGGCAGCTGGTGGTCAACGAGCTGCCGCCGGGCGTGAGCACGCAGAAGGTGCTCGAGGAGATCGAGGAGATCACCAACCCCAAGGTGAAAGCCGGCAAGAAGGCACTGAGCACCGAGCAGACCCAGGTCAAGGCCGCGATGCTCTCGGTGCTCGACGTGGTGCGCGACGAGTCGAGCAAGGACGCCGCCGTGCGCCTGGTGTTCGAGCCCAAGACCTCGCGCATCAGCCAGGAGGAGTTCATCACCACGCTGCTGGCGCAGACCTCGCTCGAGACCTCGTCGTCGATCAACCTCACGATGGTGGGCATCGACGGCAAGCCGACGCAGAAGTCGCTGCGCCAGATGCTCAACGAGTGGATCGCGTTCCGCGAGATCACGGTCGAGAAGCGCACGCGCTTCCGCCTCAACAAGGTGATGGATCGCATCCACATCCTCGAAGGCCGGCAGCTCGTGCTGCTCAACGTCGACGAGGTGATCGCGATCATCCGTGCGGCCGAAGACCCGAAGGCCGCGCTGATCGAGCGCTTCAAGCTCAGCGAGATCCAGGCCGAGGACATCCTCGAAATCCGCTTGCGCCAATTGGCGCGGCTCGAGGCCATCAAGATCCAGCAGCAGCTCGACGAGCATCGCATCGAGCAGAAAAAGCTCGAGGACATCCTCGCCAACCCCGCCACGCTGCGCCGCCTGCTGGTCAAGGAGATCGAGGCCGATGCCAAGACCTTCGAAGACCCGCGCCGCACGCTGATCCAGGCCGAGAAGCGCGCCGTGGCCGAGGTCAAGGTGGTCGACGAACCGGTCACCGTGATCGTCTCGCAGAAGGGCTGGGTGCGCGCGCAGAAGGGCTGGGCCAGCGAGAAGGCCGCGGGCAACGGCGCCGCGGCGCCCGAGTACAGCTTCAAGTCGGGCGATTCGCTCTACGGCGCCTTCGAATGCCGCAGCGTCGACACGCTGCTGGTGTTCGGCAGCGCCAAGGACAAGAGCGTGCGCGTCTACACCGTGCCCGTGGCCTCGCTGCCGGGCGCGCGCGGCGACGGCCAGCCGGTCACCACGCTGATCGAGCTCGATGCGGGCACGCACGTCACGCACTACTTCGCGGGCCCGGTCGCGGCCAGCCTGCTGCTGGCCAACTCGGGCGGCTACGGCTTCATCGCCACGGTCGAGAACATGATGTCGCGCCAGCGCGGCGGCAAGGCCTTCATCGACGTGGGCGAGGGCGAGCAGCTGTGCCGGCCCTCGCTGGTGGGCGGTGCCGGCGGCGCCGAGCCGATGCCCTTGGCCACGCACGTGGCCTGCGCCTCCACGGGCGGGCGCATCCTGACCTTCGAGATCGCCGAGCTCAAGAGCCTGCCCAAGGGCGGCCGCGGCCTCACGCTGATCGACCTCGAGCCCAAGGACACCCTCGCGGGTGCCGCGGCCTACACGCGCAGCGTGAAGATCGAGGGCATCGGCCGCGGCGGCAAGGAGCGCGACGAGACGCTCGAGATCCGCACCCTCAACAACGCGCGCGGCGCCCGCGCGCGCAAGGGCAAGGCGGCCGACCTGGGCTTCAAGCCGACCAGCATCGTGCGGGTGCTGTGATGGGCGGTCTCGACATCAGCACCATCGGCTTCGTCATCGCGATCGTGACCGGCATCGGGAGCTTTCTCGTGGGCCGGCACTTCCGCGGCAAGCGCGCCGAGAAGAAGCGCGCGAAGGACCGCGTGGCGGCGCAGGCGCTCGAGACGCGCCAGCAGCGCCGCGCGCGCGAGCGGCGCGAGCGCGGCTAGGAACTCGCTACTTCAGGCCTTCCCACCAGCGCACGTTGGTGCGCGCCTGGCCCACCGTCAGCACCTCGCCGATCACCGGCGTGGCCAGTTCGATCCTGCGCTCCTGCGTGAGCTTCGCGATGCGGTCCAGCGGGTCGTGCCAGCTGTGGAAGGCGAGGTCGAAGGTGCTGTTGTGCACCGAATAGAGCACCTTGCCGCGCAGGTCCTCGAAGGCCTGCACGCTCTGCTCGGGCGTCATGTGGACCGCGGGCCAGTAGGCGTCGTAGGCGCCGTTCTCCATCAGCGCGAGGTCGAAGCCGCCGAAGCGCTCGCCGATCTGCTTGAAGCCCGGGAAGTAGCCCGAGTCGCCGCTGTAGAAGATGCGCTGCTCGCCGCTTTGCACCACCCACGAGGCCCACAGCGTGCGGCCGCGGTCGGTCAGCGAGCGGCCCGAGAAATGCTGCGCCGGCGTGGCCGTGAGCTTCACGCCGTCGTGCTCGCCGCCCTGCCACCAGTCGAGTTCGCTGATGCGCTCGGGCGGCACGCCCATCGCGACCAGCCGCGCCTTCACGCCCAGCGGCACGAAGTAGTGCTGCACCCGCTTCGCGAGGTACTCGATGGTGTAGACGTCGAGGTGGTCATAGTGGTCGTGCGAGAGGATCAGGCCCTCGATCGGCGGCAGGTCCTGCAGCGCGATCGGCGGCTGGTGGAAGCGCTTGGGCCCCGCGAACGAGAACGGCGACACGCGCTCGCCGAACACCGGGTCGATCAGCCAGTACTTGCCGCGCAGCTTCAGCAGGTGCGAGGAATGGCCCAGGCGCACCACGTGGTTGGCCTGCGCATCGAGTGCGGCCAGCGCGGCCGGCGTCAGCGGCTTCACGGGGATCGCATCGGTGGGCACCGAGTCGGTCTTGGTCTCGAAGAAGAAGCGGGTCCAGATCTTCCACGTGCTCTGGTTGGGCAGCACGTCGGGGTTGTCCATGTTCTCGAAGGTGCAGCCCTTGAACTGCGGCGAGGCGTCGTAGCGGACCTCGCAGCCGCTGTTGCTGCTGCAGCCGGCCAGCAGCGCGCAGGCGGCCGCGAAGGCGGCGGTGGCGCGCCTGCGCAGGCGCTGCGAAAGGGAAGGAGCGTTGGGGTCGGTCATGGCAGGTGTTGTGTGGTTCTGCGGGCGGCGCGAGCTTAGCGGCGGGTGCGCGGGCAATGGTTTCAACGTCAGAAACATTCGCCGGGCAGGGGCATTGGCGCGTCCTGTGCGATCCTTCGGCCCTGCCGTTCCGCGCACCAGAAAGGGTTCCCATGACACTCGCCGTCCTCGTCATCGACATGCAGCGCGGCCTCGTCGACGACGCCCCGCGTCCGCACGAAGCCGCCGCGGTGATCGAGCGCATCAACGCGCTCACCGAGCGTGCCCGCGCGGCCGACGTGCCGGTGGCCTTCATTCAGCACGAGAACGAGGTCGACCTGGTGTTCGACTCCGAGCGCTGGCAGCTCGCCGGCGAGCTCGACACCGACACGCGCGACGCGCGGCTGCGCAAGACCACGCCCGATTCCTTCCTGCGCACGCCGCTCGATGCCTGGCTCTCGGAGCGTGGCGTGAAGCGCGTGGTGGTCTGCGGCTATTCGTCGGAGTTCTGCATCGACACCACGGTGCGCCGCGCGGCCGGGCTGGGCTACGCGGTGACGCTCGCGGCCGACGCCCACACCTCGCACGACAAGCCGCATGCCACGGGCGCACGGATCCGCGCGCACCACAACGCCACGCTCGCGGACATCACGAGCTTCGGCGTGCCGATCCGCGCGGTCGACAGCGCGCAGGTGTCGTTCGGCGGCTGAGGCCGGCGCGCGGCTTCAGTCGGCCCCGGGCCGCCACACGCGCACCAGCGCACCGAGCTTCTCGCGGAAGCTCATGCGGTCGTTCGACAGCACGTCGATGAAGTCCGACAGCCGCTGCGACTTGACCATGGTGTAGACCGTGAGCCAGGTCGTGAACACCAGCACCACGCCGAACCAGATCGCCTTGCGCCACAGCGGCGCCTCGGCCTCGGCCAGCAGGTTCATGCCGAGGAAGCCGGTGGTGATGGTGCCGATCAGGCCGAACAGGGTCACGACCGTGAGCCGCACCACGGTGTTGGCCTGGCGCCGCAGGCTGTCGGCGTCGAGGTAGGTGTTCATGTCGGCGATGCGCTCCTTGACTTCGTCGTAGAGCGGATCGAGCCCGAGGTGGGTGGCGCACAGGTGCGACAGCGCGCGCACCTGCGCCTGTTCCGAGATCTCGTGGAACCAGTAGCGGTGCGTGAAGCGCAGGAAGCGTTCGAAGCTCGCGCGGATCGCGCGCTTGAAGCGCTTCACGCTCGGCGTGCTGCGGATGTCGAGCCGCTTGAGCGCCTCCACCAGCTGGTCCGAGAACATCAGCAGCGAGGCCTTCTGGAAGTGCGCGATCAGGAACAGCAGGAAGTGCTGGTGGCGGAACTGCGCGAGCACGCCGCGGTCGCGGCAGCAGAAGAACTCGGAGCGCGCATCGCCCACCACGATCAGCGCATGGCCGTTGCACAGGTAGCGCGTGTGGGGGGCCGCGCCGGCATCGACCCAGAAGCGGTCGTAGCAGTAGCGGCTCTCGAAGTCGGCCAGGTGGTGATCGGCATAGGGCAGGTGGTCCTGGCGTCCCGCGAGCGCCGCCTCGGCCTCGCCCGCGCCCGTGACCAGGCCGAGGCGGATGAAGTCGTTGCGCGTGAGCCGCTTCGGATCGTCGAGCGACAAGTAGGCCATCACCGGCATGCGGTAGTACTCGATCTGCCGGTAGCGCAGCGCGCCCTTGTCCTCCGAATGGTCGCTCACCAGCGGCTGCATCAGGTAGGCCCAGTGGGCCGCGATGCGCGGCGCGCGGTGCTGCGCCACGTGCGAGATGAATGCCTCGCTGTGCTGCGCGTCGGAGCTGGCGAGCACGCGGCCGTCGGCCGCCAGCCATTCGACGCTGGCCATGCAGTGCAGCGCGCCGCCCTCGGCATCCCAGCCCGCGGGATAGGCGCGGCCGAAGCGGTAGAGCAGCTCCTGCGCCTGCGCCAGGCTCAGGTCGTTCACGCCGACCTCGAGGTTCAGCAGGACCACGTCGACGTCGAAGAAGAAGTAGAGGTCGCAGTGCACCACCTCGAGCGTGATCGGTGCCTCGCCGGCGCGCGTGACCACGCGCACCGCGGCGATGTCGTGGCGGCGGAAGATGCGCATCGGCGAATCGCCGTCGCTGCCGGATTCGGGTCCGCCGGCCTGCGCGCGCGAGCGGCCCTCGCCGTAGAGGAAGCGCTGCACGTAGGGCAGGAAGCTCACGAACTCGTTGTAGTGGCGCTGGTGGAAGCGGCTGCTGTCGCCGGTGTATTCGTCGATCTCCTCGCGCCAGGGCGAGGCCTCGCCCATCTCGCGCAGCAGGTGCCACGGCGCCTGGTGCGCGGACTTCGCATCGCGCACCGGCATCAGCCGCACCGGCCACAGCAGGGCCTGGCGCAGGTGCTTCACGGCGGGGGCATGGGCGGAGGTCTCGGCGAGCGTGGCGCCGGGGTCTTCGGCCATGTCGTCCAGCTGCGCGGTCGTGGGGTTGGCCAGGGGTGTGAGCATCGCGGGAGTGTAGGCAGCGGCCCCCCGCAAAGACCGACTAGGGTAATCCCTCGGTTGTTGTGAAACCGGTTTCATATAAGCTGCAAGCATTGCTTTTCCACTGTGCGCGTACACCCGCGCCGCAGCCGGACCATGAACTACCAGTTTCAATTCGACGCCGTCTTCGCCGCCTGGCCGCTGCTGCTCAAGGGCACGTGGATCACCGTCCAGCTGTCGCTGGTCGCCACCGTGCTCGGGCTGGTGGTGGCCATCTTCTGCGCCTGGGGCAAGACCTCGGGGCCGGGCTGGCTGCGCTTCGTGATCAACGCCTACATCGAGGTGATCCGCAACACGCCGTTCCTGGTGCAGCTGTTCTTCTTCTTCTTCGCGCTGCCGGCCATCGGCCTGCGCTGGTCGCCGCAGACGGCCGCGCTGGTGGCGATGGTGGTGAACCTCGGCGCCTATGCCACCGAGATCATCCGCGCCGGCATCGAATCCATTCCCAAGGGCCAGATCGAGGCGGGCCGCGCGCTCAACCTCAAGTCCTGGGAGATCTTCCGCTTCATCATCATCAAGCCCGCGCTCAAGGCCATCTACCCGGCGCTCACGAGCCAGTTCATCCTGCTGATGCTGAGCTCGGCGGTGGTCTCGGTTATCTCGGCCGACGACCTGACCTCGGTGGCCGCCAACCTGCAGTCGCAGACCTTCCGCAGCTTCGAGATCTACATCGTGGTCGCGGCCATCTACCTCGCGCTGGCGCTCGCCTTTTCGGCGATGTTCAAGCTGATCTACAAGCGCACGCTCAACTACCCGGACCGCCGGTAAGCGTCGACCGACGGAGACCACCACACCATGCGCACCTTCGGCTTTCCCGAATTCCTGTTCATCCTCGAAGCGGCCCAATGGACGCTCGCGCTGTCGGCCATCGCCTTCGTGGGCGGCGCGATCCTGGGGCTCGCGATCGCGCTCATGCGCACGTCCGAATCGGCGTGGGCACGCGGCGTCTCGACCACCTTCATCCAGATCTTCCAGGGCACGCCGCTCTTGCTGCAGCTGTTCCTGGTGTTCTTCGGCGCGCCGGTGCTGGGGCTGGACATCAATCCCTGGGTCGCCGCGGGCGTGGCGCTGGTGCTCAACAGCGCGGCCTTCCTCGGCGAGATCTGGCGCGGCTGCATCGAGGCCATCCCGCGCGGCCAGTGGGAGGCGGCGCAGGCGCTGAGCCTGAGCTACAGCGCGCGCATGCGCGACGTGGTGCTGCCGCAGGCCTTCAGGATCGCGCTCGCGCCCACCGTGGGCTACCTGGTGCAGATCATCAAGGGCACGTCGCTCGCGGCCATCATCGGCTTCGTCGAGGTCACGCGCGCCGGCCAGATCGTCAACAACGCCACCTTCCAGCCGCTCATCGTGTTCTCGGTGGTGGCCGCCATCTACTTCGTCATCTGCTGGCCGCTGTCGCTGCTGGCCGCGCGCATGGAACGCAAGCGCGCACGCGCGCTGGCCCGCTGATTTCCCGTTCGCTTTTCTTTTTTCCGTCGCTTCCTTTCTTTTTCAGGAGACACATCCCATGACCCGCACCACCACCCGCCGCGCAGCGATCGCAGCCCTCGGCCTCGGAGCCGCCCTCACCGTGTTCGCCCCCTTCGCCTCGGCGCAGAGCGTGGCCGACATCAAGAAGAAGGGCGAGATCACCATCGGCATGCTGGTCGACTTCCCGCCCTACGGCACCACCGACGCGAAGAACCAGCCCGACGGCTACGACGCCGACGTGGCCAAGCTGCTGGCCAAGGACTGGGGCGTGAAGGCCAACATCGTGCCGGTGACCGGCCCGAACCGCATTCCCTTCCTGCTGACCAACAAGGTCGACCTGCTGGTCGCCTCGCTGGCCATCACGCCCGAGCGCGCGAAGCAGGTGCAGTTCTCGCAGCCCTACGCGGCCGCCACCATCGTGCTCTACGGCGCGACCAAGACCCCGATCAAGGCCGCTGGCGACCTCAAGGGCCTGCGCGTGGGCGTGGCCCGTGCGTCGACCCAGGACGTGGCCGTGACCAAGGCCGCGCCCGAAGGCACCGAGATCCGCCGCTTCGACGACGACGCCTCGGCCATGCAGGCGCTGATCTCGGGCCAGGTCGATGCCATCGGCTGCTCGGTGACCGTGGCCGCCCAGATCGCCAAGCGCGTGCCCGCCGGCACCTACGAAAACAAGTTCACGCTGGTGCAGCAGTCGATGGGCATCGCGATGCGTCCGGGCCAGGACGAGCTGACCAAGGCCGTCAACGACTTCGTGGCGAAGAACACCGCCAACGGCGAGCTCAACAAGCTCTACCAGAAGTGGCTGCAGGCCGACCTGCCGAAGATGCAGTGAGCCGGGAGCGGAACACCCCATGACCGACCCCATCATCCGCATGGAAGCCGTCAACAAGTGGTACGGCGACTTCCAGGTGCTGACCGGCATCGACCTCAGCGTGCGCGCGGGCGAGCGCATCGTGATCTGCGGGCCCTCGGGCTCGGGCAAGTCGACGCTGATCCGCTGCATCAACCGCCTCGAGACGGTGCAGAAGGGCCGCATCGAGGTCGACGGCATCGAGCTCACGGCCGGCGGCAAGAACGTCGACGCGGTGCGGGCCGAGGTCGGCATGGTGTTCCAGCAGTTCAACCTGTTCCCGCACCTCACGATCCTGCAGAACTGCACGCTGGCGCCGATGCGCTCGCGCGGCATGACGCAGGCGCAGGCCGAGGAGGTGGCGATGAAGTACCTCACGCGCGTGCGCATTCCCGAGCAGGCGAACAAGTACCCGAGCCAGCTCTCGGGCGGCCAGCAGCAGCGCGTGGCGATCGCGCGCGCGCTGTGCATGACGCCCAAGATCATGCTGTTCGACGAGCCCACCTCCGCGCTCGACCCCGAGATGGTGAAGGAAGTGCTCGACACCATGATCGGCCTGGCCGAGGACGGCATGACCATGCTGTGCGTGACGCACGAGATGGGCTTCGCGCGCAGCGTGGCCGACCGCGTGATCTTCATGGCCGAGGGCAAGATCGTGGAGCAGGCGCCGCCCGAGGAGTTCTTCGGCAATCCCCAGAACGAGAAGACCCGGCAGTTCCTGGGCCAGATCCTCAGCTCGCACCAGGCCCACTGATGTCCTTCGAGGTCCTGATTTCCTTGTCCTCCTTCGGCGCGGCCGAGGTGGGACGCCATGGCCAGCTCTGGTGCTCGCAGCTGTCGAAGCGCGCGGGCGCCGATTCGGTGGAGGTGCGCGGCGAGATGCTGCGCGACGCCGAGGCCGAACTGCCGGCGCTCAACGGCCTGGCCTCGGTCTACTCCAGTCCCGAGGGCCTCTGGGCCCAGGGCGGCTGGCTCGACAGCGCCGCGCTCAAGCGCGGCATCGCGGCCGCCACGCGCGTGGGCGCGAAGCGGCTGAAGATGTCGATCGGCGACTTCCAGCCGTCCTCGCACGGCTCGCTCTGGGGCCTCAAGGTCGAGCTGGCCGAGACCCGCGTCGAGCTCGTGATCGAGAACGACCAGAGCGTGCGCGCCGGCACCGTGCCCGCGCTGCAGGCCTTCTTCGAAGCCGCCGACCGCGCGGGCGTGTCGCTGGGCATGACCTTCGACATGGGCAACTGGCACTGGGTCGGCGAATGCCCGCTGCAGGCCGCTCAGGCGCTCGGCCAGCGCGTGCGCTACGTGCACTGCAAGGGCGCGCAGCGCCTGCCGCACAAGTGGGTGGCGGTGCCGCTGGGCGACTCGGTGGCACCCTGGCGCGCCGTGCTGCGCGCGCTGCCGGCCGACGTGCCGCACGCCATCGAATACCCGCTCGTGGGCGACGACCTCGAGGCCGTCGTCCGCACGCAGATCGACTTCATCCGCGCCGCGCGCGCGTAGCGAAACCACTCACACCGATGACAGAACCCACCGCCTTCGACGTCGCCCTGTTCGGCGAGGCCATGCTGCTGCTCGTGGCCGACCGGCCGGGGCCGATCGAGGATGCGCAGTCCTTCCACAAGCGCACCGCCGGCGCCGAGACCAACGTGGCCATCGGCCTGTCGCGCCTGGGCCTGAAGGTGGGCTGGGCCAGCCGGCTCGGCACCGACTCGATGGGCCGCGCGCTGCTCAACGCGATGCGCGCCGAGGGCATCGACTGCTCGCACGTGATCGCCGACGCCACCCAGCGCACCGGCTTCCAGTTCAAGGGCCGCGTCACCGACGGCAGCGACCCGCCGATCGAATACCACCGCAAGGGCTCGGCCGCGAGCCACATGGGCCCGGCCGACATCGACGAGCCCTGGCTGCGCTCGGCGCGCCACCTGCATGCCACCGGCGTGTTCGCGGCCATCTCCGAGACCAGCCTGCAGGCCGCGCTGCGTTCGATGGACGTGATGCGCGCCGCGGGCCGCACCATCTCCTTCGACACCAACCTGCGCCCGACGCTGTGGTCCTCGAAGGAGACCATGCGCCACTGGATCAACGAGCTGGCAGCGCGCGCCGACTGGGTGCTGCCCGGCATCGAGGAGGGCCTGCTGCTCACCGGCCACGACCAGCCCGAGGACGTGGCGCGCTTCTACCGCGAGCGCGGCGCCAAGCTGGTGGTGGTCAAGCTCGGCGCCGAGGGCGCCTACTACGACAGCGACGTGGCCGGCACCGGCCGCGTCGCGGGCTTCCCGGTGAAGGAAGTGATCGACACCGTGGGCGCGGGCGACGGCTTCGCGGCCGGCGTGGTCAGCGCGCTGCTCGAGGGCCGCAGCGTGCCCGAGGCGGTGCGCCGCGGCGCCTGGATCGGCGCGCGCGCGGTGCAGGTGCTCGGCGACACCGAGGGCCTGCCGACGCGGGCCGAACTCGAAGCAGCGGGGCTCTGAACGCCATGGCTTCCTCTTCGTCTTCCTCCCGCAAGAACGTCCTCGTCTTCCGCACCCTGCCCGAGGACCAGCTGGCACGCCTGCAGGCCGCGCACGAGGTCGTCGTGGCCGATGCGCGCCAGTCGCCCGAGGCCTTCGCAGCCGCGCTGCCCGCGGCGCAGGGCCTGATCGGCTCGAGCGTCAACTTCAATGCCTCGATGCTCGACGCGGCCCCCCGGCTCGAGGTGATCTCGAGCGTCTCGGTCGGTGTCGACAACTATCCGCTGACCGAGCTGCGCCGCCGCAACATCGTGCTGTGCCACACGCCCGACGTGCTGACCGAGACCGTGGCCGACACCATGTTCGCGATCCTCATGGCCACGCAGCGCCGCGTGGTCGAGCTCTCGACCCTGGTGCGCGAAGGCCGCTGGACGAAGAACATCGGCGAGGACCTGTTCGGCACCGACGTGCACGGCAAGACGCTCGGCATCCTCGGCTTCGGCCGCATCGGCCAGGCCGTGGCGCGCCGCGCCGCCCTGGGCTTCGGCATGCCGGTGCTCTACCACGCGCGCCGCGCGGTCGACCTGGCCGCGCAGGCGCCCGAGCTGCAGGGCCGCGCCACGCACACGCCGCTCGACGAGTTGCTGGCGCGCGCCGACATCGTGCTCGCGATGCTGCCGCTGACCGAGGCCACGCGCGGCATGGCCGACGCCGCCTTCTTCGCGCGCATGAAGCCCGGCGCCGCCTTCATCAACGGCGGCCGCGGCGCGACCGTGAACGAGCAGGCGCTGCTCGACGCGCTCGACAAGGGCACGCTGCGCGCGGCCGGCCTCGACGTGTTCGCCAAGGAACCGCTGCCGGCCGATTCGCCGCTGCGCACCCATCCGCGCGTGACGCCGCTGCCGCACATCGGCTCGGCCACGCACGAGACCCGGCATGCGATGGCCGAGCTCGCGACCACCAACCTGCTGCAGGTGCTGGCCGGGGAGACGCCGACCGCGCCCTACGACACGGCCAGCGCATGAAACCGACGGGCCGCGCCACCATCGCCGACGTGGCGCAGGCCGCGGGCGTCTCCAAGGCCACGGTCTCGCGCTTCCTCAACCACCGCGAGCGGCTGCTGAGCCCCGACATCGCCGCGCGCGTCGAGGCCGCGATCGCGCAGCTCGCCTATTCGCCGAGCCCGATGGCGCAGGCGCTGAGCCACGGCCGCTCGCGCCTCATCGGCCTGATCGTGGCCGACATCACCAACCCCTATTCGGTGGCGGTGCTGCGCGGCGCCGAGAAGGCCTGCCAGGACGCCGGCTACCTCGTGATGCTGTTCAACCTCGGCAACGAGAGCGAACGCGAGCGCGAGGCCATCGATGCGCTCGCGGGCTACCAGGTCGACGGCTTCATCCTCAACACCCTCGGCCGCGGCAGCGGCGTGTTCGACGCGGTCGCGCTGCACGGCAAGCCCGCGGTGCTGGTCGACCGGCGCCACGCGGGCATGCACACCGACTTCGTCTCGCTCGACAACGAGGCCGCGATGAAGGCCACCTGCGACCACCTGGTCGAGGGCGGCTTTCGCGAGCTGCTCTACGTGACCGAGCCGCTCGCGGGCGTGAGCTCGCGGCGCGAGCGGACCGCGGCCTTCGGTGCCTGCGTGACCGCGAACGGGCCGCGCATGGCGGGCGAGGTGTTCGAGAGCGTGGAGGGCGAACAGCAGGCGCTCGACGATGCCCTGGCGGCGCTGCGCAAGCGCGCCAGGCGCGGCCGGCGCGCGGCCGTGGTGGCGGGCAATGCGGTCGTCACGCTGCGCGTGGCGCAGGCGATGGCGCGGCTGGGCTGGCAGTTCGGCGCCGACCTCGGCTTCGTCGGCTTCGACGATCCCGAATGGGCCTCGCTGATCGGCCCGGGCCTGAGCACCGTGGCCCAGCCCACCGACGACATCGGCCGCGCCGCCGCTAGCTGCCTGATCGACCGGCTGCGGGGGCTCGAAAGCCCGCCGCGGCAGTTGCTGCTGCCGGGGCAGCTGCAGGTGCGGGGCTCGTCGAAGGCGCCTGTCCCCGCGTAGCCGGATCGGCTTCGGCCGCGAAGCGCGCAGGCCCGCGCATCCAGTCGGCCGCGCGCTCGGCGATCATCACCGTGGGCGCGTTGGTGTTGCCGCCGATCAAGGTCGGCATCACCGAGGCATCGACCACGCGCAGGCCCTCGATGCCGCGCACGCGCAGCCGTGGATCGACCACCGCCCCCGTGTCGTTGGGCGCGCCCATGCGGCAGGTGCCGACCGGGTGGTAGATGGTGTCGGCGCGCGCGCGGATCTGGCGCACCAGGTCCTCGTCGCTGCGCGCATCGGCCGTGTAGAGCTCGCGCTGGCGGTACTTCGCGAGCGGCGCCGCCTCCATGATCTCGCGCGTCTTCTTCACGCCCTGCAGCAGCAGCGCGAGGTCCTCGGGGTCGGACAGGAAGCGCGGATCGATGCGCGGCGCCGAGGCCGGGTTGGCATCGGCCAGCCGCACCTCGCCGCGGCTCTTCGGCCGCAGCACGCAGACATGGCACGAGAAGCCGTAGCCCGCATGCAGCTTGCGTGCATGGTCGTCGGTGATGGCGATCACGAAGTGCAGCTGCAGGTCGGGCCGGCGCAGCTCGGGCGAGGACTTGACGAAGGCGCCGCCCTCGGCGAAGGGCGTGGCGATCAGGCCGGTGCCGGTCCTGCGCCACAACAGCGCCTGGCGCAGCAGGGTCCAGCTCGCGCCGAGGCCGATGCCGAACAGGTCGCGGTGCTTCGAGCGGTAGGCGAGGATGAAGTCGAGGTGGTCCTGCAGGTTGCGTCCCACGCCGGGCAGCGCCTGCTGCACCGCGATGCCGTGCTGCTGCAGCTGCGCGGGATCGCCGATGCCCGAGAGCATCAGCAGCTGCGGCGAATGGAAGGCGCCGCCGCACAGCGCCACCTCGCGCCGCGCATGGATGCGCTCGACGTTGCCGCCGCGGCGCACCTCCACGCCCACGGCGCGGCCATGCTCGATCACCACGCGCAGCGCCTGCGTGTGCGTGAGCACCGCGAGGTTGGGGCGCGTCATCGCCGGATGCAGGTAGGCGGCCGCGGCCGAGCAGCGCTCGCCGTTCCTCGCGCCGCCATGGAACTGCGTGACCTGGTAGAGGCCCGCGCCTTCCTGCTCGATGCCGTTGAAGTCGTCGTTGAAGGGCACGCCGGACTGCACCGCGGCGCGCACGAAGTCCTCGCTGATGGCGCGTGGCGTCTGCTGGTCGGCCACCTGCAGCGGGCCGTCGGCGCCGTGCAGCGGGCTCGCGCCGCGCTGGTTGCCCTCGGCGCGGCGGAACCAGGGCAGCACGTCGCCGAAGGACCAGCCGCTGCAGCCGGCGCGCTCCCAGTCGTCGTAGTCCTCGCGGTGGCCGCGCACGTAGAGCATGGCGTTGATCGCGCTCGAGCCGCCGAGGCAGCGCCCGCGCGGCTGGTAGCCGCGGCGGCCGTCCAGGCCCGGCTGCGGCTCGGTGCGCAGCGCGTAGTTGTTGATCGGCGGGCGGCCCGGCAGCATCGCCACCGTGGCGGCCGGCGCGCGCACCAGGATGCCGCGGCCGTCGCCGCCGGCCTCGATCAGGCACACGCGCACGCGCGCGTCCTCGCTGAGCCGCGCGGCGAGCGTGGCGCCCCCGGAGCCGCCACCGACGATCACGTAGTCGAACTCCATCGCCCCGCGTCCTTTCCTGCTTCTTCTTCGATTGCGCCGATGCCGGCCCGTGGACTGTAGGAACGAAACCGGGCAGGGCGCCTAGCGTTTTCCCGTCGGACCAAAGTGGCACTGTCGCGTGCGCGACGCGTGTAATAGGAACCTCCGACGGGGTTTCCCCTGCCGGGGCCGACAGGCGAATGACAGTTGCGCGGTCCACACTCGACGAAGAACGACGACAGCTCCCGGAGACCGCGCCATGCCGCCACTTTCTTCTTCCTCCTCCTCCTCTTCCTTCCCCGCGCTCTCGCGCCGCGGCGCGCTGCGCCTGTCGCTCGGCGGCATGGCGATGGCCTCGGTGCCCGGCCTCGGCTGGGCCGCCACCGGGCTGGCCGCGCCCGTGCCCGCCGATGGCCTGCCGCGCGGGCGACCCGAGGCGCAGGGCGTGTCGTCGGCGGCGATCCTGGCCTTCCTCGACGAGGCCGAGCGCGGCGCCTTCGAGCTGCACGGCTTCATGCTGTGGCGCCGCGGCCAGGTGCTGGCCGAGGGCTGGTGGGAGCCCTACGGTCCGCAGCGCCGCCACATGACGCATTCGCTGACCAAGAGCGTGACCGTCTGCGCGGTCGGCATGGCGGTGGCCGAGGGGCGCTTCGGGCTCGACGACAAGGTGGTGTCCTTCTTCCCCGAGCACCTGCCGCCGGTGGTGAGCCCGAACCTCGCGGCGATGACGGTGCGCGACCTGCTGACCATGCGCACCGGCCACGCCGCCATGACCTCGGGCTCGGTGTGGCGCCAGATCCGCACCAGCTGGATCGCCGAGTTCTTCAAGATCCCGGTGGTGAATCCGCCCGGCACGCAGTTCGTCTACACCAGCGCCGCCACCTACATGCTGTCGGCCATCGTGACCAAGACCACGGGCCAGCCGGTGGCCGACTACCTGAAGCCGCGCTTCTTCGATCCGCTGGGCATCACGGGCTACGAATGGGAGGTCGGGCCCGAGGGCATCTCGCCGGGCGCCAACGGCCTGAGCTGGAAGACCGTCGATTCGCTCAAGCTCGGCATCCTGCATGCGCAGAACGGCGTGTGGAACGGCAGGCAGGTGCTCACGAAGGAATGGGTCGACGCGGTGCACCAGCCGCACACCAAGGACAAGTACGGCTACCAGTGGTGGCTGGGCCCGAACGGCGCCTACAACGCCGACGGGCTGTTCGGCCAGTACGCGGTGGTGTTCCCCGCGCACGACGCGGTGCTTGCGATCAACGCGGCGCTGCCGCCGAAGGCCGGCTTCAACGCGGGGCTGCTCTACAAGCATTTCCCGGCCGCATTCGACAACGCACCCGCCGACGGCGGCCAGGCCAGCGCCGCGCTGCGCCGGCGCATGGCGGGCCTGCGCCTGCTGCCGCCGGTGCGGCCGACCGCGTCGCCGGTGGCCGCGGCCGTGTCGGGCCAGCGCTACGAGTTTCCCGACAACCCCGACAGGATCAAGGCCGCGCGCCTGGACTTCGGCGCCGAGGCCTGCAGCTTCACGCTCGAGGACGAGCGCGGCACGCACACGGTGCAGGTGGGCCTCAGGAAGCCGATCGAGGGCGACACCACCATGACCGGCAATCGCCTGCACCACGAGTACCAGCCCGCGGTGATGCGCGTGGTGGCCAGCGGCGAATGGCTCGACGAGCGCACCTTCGTGATGAGCTGGACCTTCGTCGAGTCGGCCTTCCGCGACACCGTGACCTGCCGCTTCGCCTCGCGCTACCTGCGGCTCGACCGCAGCGTGAACGTGAACTCGAGCGCGACCGAGATGCCGACCCTGACCGGCGCGCGCGCGGCGAAGGCGGCCTGACAACTACGGAAGGTCGTAGGCCTTGCAGGCGCGGCACGGCGGCGGCGATGGCCTGTTGTCCTGCATGCAGCGGCGGCATCCGCAACCTTTGGCGACACCCTGCGACGGATTAAAACCTCTGGTATCGAAAACCAAATGGAGGCCCGATCCGTGAATGAAGAACATCACTACCTCGACCAGTTCGAAAGCTTTCTGAAGCGCCGCGAGCAGGCGGCCGACATCTCGGTCAGCGTCACGGTCGAGATCGAGGAGCGGCAGCCGCGCGGCGTGCCCGAGAACTTCTGGACCGGCGCCGAGGCGCGCGCGGCTGAACGCGGCGTGGCCGCGCATTAGATCCTCGATGCCGGGGCGCCCGCTCCGGTTCAGGCCGCGCGCAGCCAGACCTTGCCGTCGGCCGACTCTTCCACCGCCAGGGGCACCAGGCGCGCACCCTTGCAGGGGCCGCCCACGCACAAACCCGTGTCGGGCTCGTAGATCGCGCCGTGCCGCGCGCACATCAGGAAGCGGCCCGAGCGCTCGAGCACCTGGCCCTCGAAATCGATCGGCCCGCCCACGTGCGCGCACTGGTTGAGGTAGCCATGGACTTGGCCGTGCCAGCGCACGACGAAGGCCGGCCCGCGGCCCGGCGCCTCGAACTTCACCGCGTCGCGGGATTCGGGCAGCACGTCGCAGATCAGCAGTGCATCGGTCATGGTCTCTAAGACATCAGGGCGGGGAGGGCTGCGACAGCACCCACTGCGCGAGCCGGCGCGATTCGTCGAGGCTCATGTGGGGCTGGCGCGGCATGATGACGCGGCCCCAGGCACCGACGCTGCCGTCGCGCAGCTTGTCGGCGAGCCGGGCCGGTGCCTCGGGGTCGTGGCGGTAGCGCGCCGCGATCTGCGCGAAGCCCGGGCCCACCTGCTTGCGCACCATGCCGTGGCAGCTGAGGCAGGCATAGCGCGCGACCGGCTCGCGCAGCGGCGCCGGTATCTCGTCGGCCGCGGCCGCCAGCGGCGCGATGGCCGCGAGCGGCAGTGCCAGCCACAGGGACCGCGGCAGGCGAATCAGCCGATCTCCGCGATCAGTTCGATCTCGACGCAGGCACCCATCGGGATCTGCGCCACGCCGAAGGCGCTGCGCGCATGCGCGCCCTTCTCGGGACCGAAGACCTCGGCGAACAGTTCGCTCGCGCCGTTGGTCACGAGGTGCTGCTCGGTGAAGCTGCCGACCGAGTTGACCAGGCTCATCACCTTGACGATGCGCTTGACCTTGTCGAGGTCGCCCACGGCCGCGTGCAGCGTGCCCAGCAGGTCGATGGCGACCGCGCGCGCGGCCTGCTTGCCCTGTTCGGTGCTGACGTCGGCGCCGAGCTGGCCGGTCCAGACCTTGCCGTCCTTCCTGGCGATGTGGCCCGACAGGAACACGAGGTTGCCGGTCTGCACGAAAGGCACGTAGGCGGCGGCCGGAACCGAGACCGGCGGGAGGGTGATGCCGAGGCTGGAAAGCTTGTCGTAGACGCTCATGAAGAAGGCTCCTGGTGAGACGGTGGTGAAGGCGGCCGCGCGGAGGGCGGCTGCGGGGAATCGACCGGCGTTTGTACCGGCGAAGCCGCGATCGTAGGCGACGCCGCGGCCGAAGGCCCTGCGCCGCCGGGGGCTTGCGGCGGCTCGAGCTCGTCGACCGGCTGCACCGTCACGCCCACGTGCAGCGTGTGGCGCGCGCCGCCATGCAGCACGCCGCGCATCGGCGAGACGTCGGAGTAGTCGCGGCCGATCGCCAGCGTCACGTAGTCCTCGCCGGGCTGGCGGCCGTTGGTGGGATCGAAGTCGGCCCAGTCGCCGGCGCTGTCGGGGCCGTCGCCTTCGCCGGGCAGGTAGACCGAGACCCAGGCGTGCGAGGCATCGGCGCCGATCAGCCGCGGCTGGCCCGGCGCCGGCTGCGTCAGCAGGTAGCCGCTGACGTAGCGCGCCGGCAGGCCCATCCCGCGGAAGCACGCGATCATGATGTGCGCGAAGTCCTGGCACACGCCCTTGCGCTGAGCCAGCGCCTCGGCCGCGGGCGTGTTGATCTCGGTGCTGTCGGCGTCGTAGTCGAAGTCGCGGTGGATGCGCTCGGTGAGGTCCATCGCCACGTCGAAGGCCGGGCGGCCCGGCGCGAAGCTCGCGCGCGCATAGGCGACGAAGTCGTCGTGGCGCGGCACGTAGGGCGAGGGGAAGACGAACTCCGAGGCCGGGTCGAACAGCGCGTCCTTGCGGAAGCGGAAGCGCTCGCGCACCGACTCCCACGGCAGCTCGCGCGCCACCGCGCTCGAGAGCACGGGCGCCGAGGTCTCGACCACGCTCTCGGCCGTGACCACCAGGCTGTCGTGCGTGGTGTCGAGCGCGAAGAAGGCGCGCACGTTGCCGTAGAGGTCGGCCTGCTCGACGCGCTGCGCGGGCGAGGGCTCGATCGCGAGCCGATGGCTCAGCAGCCGCTGCGAGGGCGTGACCAGCGGCCGCAGGTGCGCGAGGTGCTGCGCGGTCTCGACCGGCGGCGAGTACTCGTAGCGGGTTTCGTGGGTGACGTGGAGTCGCATGGCGTGCGCCGTGGGTTACTTCGACGCGGCGCCGAAGTGCGCGGCGTAGATCCTGTCGTAGCTGCCGTCGGCCTTGATCTCGGCCAGGCCCTTGTCGAGCTTGGCGAGCAGCTCGGCGTTGCCCTTCTTCACGGCGAGGCCGTACTGCTCGGTCGCGAAGCCGGCATCGCTCACGGTCTTGAAGCCCGCGCCCGCGTTGTTCGCGAGGTAGTGCGCGACCACGCCGTTGTCGGCCACCACCGCCTGCACGCCGCCGGCCTCGAGTTCCTTGAGCGCGAGCGGCGTCGATTCGAAGCGCTTGATGTTGGCGCTCGATTTGCCCAGCAGCTTGCCGACCACCTCGTCGCCGGTGGTGCCGTTCTGCACGCCGACCTTGAGCGTCTTCAGGTCCTCGAAGCGGGTCACGCTCGCGTCGCTCTTGATCGCGATCAGCTGGCGCGCGTCGAAGTAGGGCTGCGAGAAGTCCATGGTCTGGCGGCGCTCGGGCGTGATGGTGATGGCCGACACCAGGAAGTCGCGGTCGCCCTGGTCCAGCGTGTTGAAGATGCCTTCCCACGGCGTGTTGACGAACTTCACCTCGATGCCGGCCTTCTTCGCGACGGCGTTCACGATGTCGATGTCGAAGCCCACGATCTCGCCCTTCTCGTTCTGCGATTCGAAGGGGGTGTAGGCGGCATCGGTGCCCACCACCAGCACGCGCGCGGCGGGCGGCGCTGCCGAGGCGGCGGCGGGCGCGGCGGCTTCCTGCTTGCCGCAGCCGGCGAGCGCGAGGAGCGCGGCGAGGCCGGCGGCCAGTGCGAAGCGGCGATGGATCGTGGTCATGGGGAGCCCTCCTGAGGTTGTCGTTGTTGGTGGATGGTCGGTCGCGCGGCGCGCGCAGCGCGGGCTCAGGCGCCCACGGAGCGCAGCGATTCGGAGGTCAGCGTGAAGTAGCGGATGCCGATGGCATCGGACACGTGGTAGGCCGCGGCCTCGCAGTGCGCGAGCAGCGCCGCCAGCGCCGCATAGGGGCCGTCCTCGCCGTCGGCGGGGCCGGGGTCGCACAGGTGCTCGAGCGTCCAGGTGGCCGGGTCGGGCAGCTCGTACGACAGCGCCGTGAGCTTGCCGGGCGCGCTGCCCGCGAGCCGCGCGATGCGCCCGCGCAGGGTCTGCGTGACCCAGGCCAGCGAGCGCGGGTTCTCGGCATCGAGCACCAGCAGGTCGACCAGCGTGGCGACGTCGCGGCGCTGCTGGTAGCGCGCATGGAAGGTGATGGTGCTGTCGAACAGCGCGACCATGGCCTCGAAGCCGCTGACCTCGTGCACCGCGTGGTTCTGGAAACCCGCGAGCAGGGCGTTGGCGAGGAAGCTCAGGCGCTCGATGTGGCGGCCGATAGACAGCAGCCGCCAGGCATCGTCGCGGGTCATGCGGTCGGTCTGCGCGCCGGTCATGGCCGACAGCGCCGAGCTCGCCGATTCGAGCGAGCGCAGCGCCGCGCCGGTGGCGAAGCTGCCTTCGCCGGCCTGCTCGGCGGCGCGGCGCAGGAAGTCGGCCTCGGCGCGCACGATCTGGTTCCAGTGGTCGGGCGAGAGCCGCTCGCGCACCGCGGCCGCGGCCTGGCGGATGCTGCGCAGGCTGTAGCCCACGCTGCCGCCCTGGGCCACGTCGCCGAGCTCGGCGATCAGCGCGCGCTCGAACACGCGGCGCGACTGCGGCGCGCTCGGCACGCCGGCCGGCACCAGCGCATTGCGCGCCGCCATGCGGTGCAGCCATTCGAGCAGCGGGCGCGAGGACTGGTCCTCGCCGCCGAGGATGTTGAGCGTGAGGCGCGCCAGGCGCACCGCGTTCTCGGCGCGCTCGGTGTAGCGGCCGAGCCAGAACATGTTCTCGGCCGCGCGGCTGGTGACCGGCGCGC
>Ga0209902_100862_pt1 | contig 22005 bp, 17 predicted proteins | sample FECB27metaG_FD_188304 | JGI IMG/M metagenome (GOLD analysis project Ga0209902, IMG submission 188304) | Cyanobacterial communities from the Joint Genome Institute, California, USA - FECB-27 (SPAdes) (version 2) | ecosystem: Environmental > Aquatic > Thermal springs > Hot (42-90C) > Microbial mats...
GGATCGCCGCGCTCCGCCTTCGGCACCTCGCTGCTGCTCGGTGTCGCCACGGGCCTGCTGTGGGCGCCGTGCGCCGGCCCCATCCTCGGGCTGGTGCTGACCGGCGCGGCACTGGGCGGCGCCAGCGTCCGGACCTCGCTGTTGCTGCTCGCCTATGCGGCGGGCGCGGCCACCTCGCTGGCCGGTGCGCTGCTGGTGGGCGGACGGCTGTTCAAGGCCATGAAGCGGTCGCTGGGCTCGGGCGAATGGATCCGCCGCGGCATCGGCGCGGCCCTGCTGTGCGGCGTGGCGGCCATCGCGCTGGGGCTGGACACCGGCGTGCTGGCGCAGCTCTCGCTGGCGGGAACCGCCTCGGTCGAGCAGGCGCTGATCGACAAGGTACGGCCCAGGGATGAATCGCCGCTGGTGACGACCGACCCCGATTCCACCGTGATGAGGGCGCCCGGCAACGCCATGATGGGCGCCAACAGCGCGATGCGGGCCGAGGGCGGCGGCGCCGCGGCGCTGCCGGTCGAAGACCAGGCTCCCGCGCTCGACGGTGCCGTGCAATGGCTCAACTCGCCACCCCTGCGCATGGATGCCCTGCGCGGCAAGGTGGTGCTGATCGACTTCTGGACCTACTCCTGCATCAACTGCCTGCGCGCGTTGCCCTATGTGCGCGCATGGGCCGAGAAGTACAAGGACAAGGGCCTGGTGGTGATCGGCGTGCATGCGCCGGAGTTCGCTTTCGAGAAGAAGCTCGACAACGTGCGCAAGGCCGTGAAGGACCTGCAGCTCGACTACCCGGTGGCGGTCGACAACGACTATGCGATCTGGCGCGCCTTCAGGAACGAGTACTGGCCCGCGCACTACTTCATCGACGCGCAGGGGCGCATCCGCCATCACCATTTCGGCGAGGGCGCCTATGACGAGTCGGAGCAGGCTATCCGGCAGCTGCTGGCCGAAGCGGGACAAGGCGCGATGCCCGCCGAGCTCGTCAAGGTCGAGGCGCAAGGCGCGCAGGCCGCGGCGGACGGCGCGAACCTGAGATCGCCCGAGACCTATATCGGTTACGAACGCGCCGAGAACTTCGTCTCGCCCGGCGGCCCGGTGCGCGGCAAGGCGCACGGCTACACGGCGCCGTCCCGGCTCGAGGCCAACCAGTGGGCGCTCGGCGGCCGCTGGACCGTGGGCGGGCAAAGCGCCGTGCTCGACAAGGCACGGGGGCGCATCGCCTACCGCTTCCATGCGCGCGACCTGCATCTCGTGCTCGGATCGACGACGCCGGGGCATCCCGTGCGCATCAAGGTGACCCTCGACGGCAAGCCGCCCGGAGACGACCACGGCATCGACATCGATGCACAAGGCAACGGGGTGGTCGACGGCCAGCGCCTTTACCAGCTGGTGCGGCAGCGCGACGCGGTGGCGGATCGGCGCTTCGAGATCGAGTTTCTCGATTCGGGCGTGGAGGCCTTCGCGTTCACCTTCGGTTGATCGCGCAGACTCCTAGTCCCAGATCGCCGCGTTCACCAGGTAGTCGGGCAGCGTCCGGGCGGCCAGCACGAGCAGGCCGAAATCCGCGTCGTCGAGTTTCTGGGGCGCGGTGTCGAAGTGGCTCAGCGTTCCGACGACCCGCGCATCGAGCAGCGTCAGCGCGACCGCGTGGTAGGCGCGGATCATTCCCTGGTAGGGACTTCCGTCGAGCAGCGCCTCCTGGGAGGAGTCCTCGACGTGGAGGAAGGCGTCGCGCAGCACGAACCGGCAGAAACTGTCGGCCAGCGGAAACACGGCGAAGCGTTCGGGCCGTGGTTGTCCCAGCTTGTCGATCAGCAGCACGTTCCTGACCTGATCACCGTCGACCTTGAAGATGGCGGTGAAGCGATGCGGAACCGCCGCATTCAGGGCCCGCAGTGCATGTTCGAAGGCCTGCGCCTGGATGAGCGACAGGACCGAATCCGCTGTGGCTTCGAGTCGCCACCTCGGTGGCGTGGGCAAGGTGGGCTTCATCGGGTGGAGGCGCTAGCAGATGGCTTCGTCCGCCACTTCGTCCGCGATGAGCAGGTCCTTGTAGAACGCGCCGAACGGGCGCGTCGGATGCGCGATCTGGATCTCCAGCACCCAGAGTCCCGGATCACGCTCGGCCGCGGGGATCGCAGGCGGGAAGTCGCCGACACGGTGCCCGTGGAGGCCCAGGTTGAGGCGCCATCCCCTCGCCTGCGCACGCTGCGTCGCGTAGGCATACAGCGCCTCGCCGTCGAGGCCCTCGGTGCACAGGCGCGAACTCACTTCCTGCCAGATCGCGCGCACGGTTCTCGCGCAGTCTTCCATCTGGGGATCACCGCCGACCACGAAGGTCTCGCCGGCGTCGCCCTCATGGCCTTCCCACACGGGGCCGATATCGATGAAGAAGATGTCCTGCTCGCCGAGCACGCGAGCCGGGTCGGACGCGTCCCTGGCGGTCTTGAGCGTGTCCTCGCCGAAGCGGATCGCGACCGGATGCCAGTTGCGTTCCATCTCCAGCGCCTGCAGCGTCGCCGCCGCCAGGGCCGTGGCCTGCGCATGCGTCATGCCGGGCCGGATGCCCGCAGCGATCTGCCGGACCGCGCGCTGCGACAGGGAGCGTGCGCGTCGCAGGGCAGCCAGTGGCAACCCCGCCTCGGTGACGGCGGATCGGAGCAGTTCGGGAAGCATCATGGTCATCGGCGGTATCCGTCTGCCTGGATCGAGGCAATCGCTGTATCTTACAAAATACAGCGATGCCCGCTCCCGACCCGCCGGCGATGCACCTGCCCTAGATGTAGCAGTTCTTCAGGATGATCGCGCGACCGGCCGTGCTGCCCACGTAGGCGATGAAGGCGTCGACCGCGGCATTGGTCGAGCCGGCGCGGCCGCGGATCGCCACGGCGTCCTGCAGCAGGCGGTCATGCGGCGGGTTGCCGTTCACCGTGGCCGGCGTGTACTCGAAGTAGGTGCCGGTCAGCGGCGTGCGGATGGCGCCGGTGCTGCTGTCGCACAGCTGCGACTTGGCGACGAAGCCGATGTTGGGATAGGTCGTGGCGCTGGTGCTCGCGTTCACCGCCGTGTAGGTGGTGCCGATGGTCGTGTACTGCGCGAACTTGGCGTCGTAGGCACCACCCGGGTAGGTGATGGCGTTGACGCGGCTGAGCACCTGCTGGGCCGCGGTGCCGTACGGCGCGGTGACCGGGTTGGCGATCGCGACCTGGCCGTTCGCATAGGCGTAGCTCGCGGGATTGGTGAAGCCGCTCGAGCCGCTGGTGCTCACGTTCGGGCCGTACTTGGACCACAGGATCAGCTTGCCCTCGGCATAGCGGAACGGCACCTGCACCACGGTGGGATGGCCCGTGCGCAGGGCGGCTGGCGTGGTGTCGTCGGCCGCGAAGAACAGGTCATAGGGCGTAGTGCCGCCGGGCGCGGCCAGCGCGGTGTTGATCGCCGTCTGGAAATCGCCCGTCGCGCCATAGGTCACGGTGAAGCTGCTGCCCGAGAACGGCAGGCCCGAGGCCCCGAAGGCATTGACGAGCTGGACCATCGCGCCCTGGAAATTCGCGGCCACGGCCACGGTGATCGACTGCGCCCAAGTGGCGGACGAACCCAGCATCAGCACCGATGCCGAAACGCTCAGGGTTATTTTTCTGATCGAAAGCTTTTTCACGTTATCTCCTCGAAGAATTGGATGAATGACTGCCTGTGAATCTTTCGCGCTATATAGGCTTGAATATAGGTTGCATAGCATTCGGGTAATGCATAGGCATTGAATTGAAGGCTCTGGCGCCAGTAAATCGTCCTATGGCGCGAAAAAAATCACGGACGCTATACTCTCAAAAATATAACGAGACAGGTGAACAAATGAAGAAGACCACGAAAAAATACACTGGCCATGTTCCCGAATTGAGTTCGAAAGTATGCACGGCCATTTACGCGTTGCTTTGTTCTTATTCATCCATCGCCACGGCCGCGCCGCAGGGCGGCACAGTCACCAGCGGCAGCGCCACCATCGGCCAGGCGGGCAGCGTGACGCGCATCGACCAGAGCACGCAACGCGCGAGCATCAACTGGCAGGGCTTCGGCATCGCCGCCGGCGAAACCGTCAATTTCAACCAGCCCAATGCCTCGGCGATCACGCTCAATCGCGTGGTCGGCAACGAACGCAGCGTGATCGAGGGCGCGCTCAATGCCAATGGCAAGGTCTTCCTGATCAACTCCAACGGCGTGCTGTTCACCCGCGGCAGCAGCGTGAACACGGCCGGCCTCGTGGCCAGCACGCTGAACCTCAGCGACGCGGACTTCAATGCCGGGCGCTATGTGTTCAGCGGCAACGGCGGCAGCGGTTCGGTCATCAACATGGGCACGCTCACCGCGGCCCCGGGCGGCTACGTCGCGCTGCTCGGACGCTCGGTGTCGAACCAGGGCGTGATCGTCGCCACCAAGGGCACGGTGGCACTGGGCAGCGGCGAGAAGATCAGCCTCAACTTCAACGGCGATTCGCTGGTGAGCCTCAGCATCGACGAAGGCGCGCTCGGTGCGCTGGTCGAGAACAAGGGCGCCATCCAGGCCGACGGCGGCACGGTGATCCTCACCGCGAAGGCCGCCGACGATCTGCTGGGCAGCCAGGTCAACAACACGGGCATCGTGCAGGCGCGCACGATGGACGATCTCAAGGGCCGCATCGTCTTGCGCGCCGACGGCGGCACGGCCAACGTGGGCGGAACGCTCGATGCCTCCTCGCCCGCGACGAGCGGCGGCGGAACCATCGAGACCGCGGGCCGCAGCGTGCGCGTGTCGGACGACGCCGTGGTCACGACCAAGGCCGCGAACGGCGATACCGGCACGTGGACGCTGGCTTCCGATGCCTTCACCGTCGGTGCGGGCGCGAACATCAGCGGTGCCCAGCTCGGCAAGCAGCTGGGCAGCAACAACGTGGTGATTTCATCGAGGGGCGGGAACGGCACCGATGGCCACCTCTACGTCGGCCAAGGCGTGAACTGGTCGGCCAACACCGCGCTCACGCTGAGCGCGGCCAAGGACGTGCGCATCGATGCGCCGATCACCGCGACGGGCGCGCGCGCGGGGCTGAAGCTCAACTATGGTGGCGACTACCGCATCGACATGAGCCAGGGCGCATCGGTCACGCTGAGCGGCGCCAATGCGACGCTCGCGATGAACGGGCAGGCCTACACGCTGATCCACAGCATGAGCGACCTGGAGAAGATCGACGACGCGGGCGGTGACGCGGCGGGCCGCTATGCGCTCGCGGGCAATCTCGATGCATCGGGCAAGACCTACGGCAGCGTGTTGGTGTCCTCGCTCTCGGGCACGTTGGCGGGCCTGGGCCACACCATCAGCAATCTGACGATCCTGGAGCCGGTGCACAACGACTACCTGCAGACGCCGGTGGGCCTGATCGGCACGGCGCAGGTCGGCAGCACGATCCGCGACATCGGCCTGATCGGCGTCGACGTCAGCGGCTACGGCCGGGTCGGCGGACTGGTCGGGGAAAACTTCGGCGGCGGCATCAGCCAGGCCTACGTCACGGGGTCGGTGCAGGGCGTCGTCAACGTGGGCGGCCTGGTGGGATACAACGGGACCAGCTTCAACCCCGACACCGGGGAGTTCATCGTCGGCAACGGCATCATCTCGGACTCCTTTTCGACCGCTGCCGTGAGCGCATCGACACGCTACACGGGCGGCTTCAGCTACATCGGCGGACTGGTGGGGAGGAACTTCGGCGCGACCTACAAGATTCTTCGCTCCAGCGCCACCGGCAACGTCTCGGTGGTCACCGACACCAGCTCTGGCCTGCTCAACGGAAACATCGGCGGGCTGGTCGGCGGCAACATCAACGGCACCATCGCCGACTCCCACGTCACGGGCAACGTGACGGTATCGGACAACGCGAGCTCCGTCGGCGGCCTCGTCGGCATCAACAGCGGCGCCACCGCATCCGTGACCAACAGCTACGCCACGGGTAACGTGACGGGTGGAGACTCCAACGTCGGCGGCCTGGCCGGGCAAAACCTCGGGGGTGCCAGCATGGTCGACTCCTACGCCAGCGGCAACGTGAGAGGCGGCGCGAGTAACGCTTCCCAGAACGTCGGCGGCCTGGTCGGCTGGAACAACGGCAGCACCATCTCGGGCTCGCATGCGAGCGGCGTCGTCACGGCTTTCGGCGCTTCGGTGGGCGGACTGGTCGGCAGCAACGGAGGTCCCGACGCGAGAATCACCAACTCCTATGCCACCGGCGACGTGAACGGCGGACCGGTCAGCGCCGGCGTGGGTGGCCTGGTCGGCGGGAACAGCGGCACCATCGCCGGATCGCATGCCACGGGCAATGTCAGGGGCGAGATCGCGGGCGGCCTGGTCGGCGGCAACTCGGGCCTCATCACGGACTCCTTCTCGAGCGGCAACGTGTTCGGCTCCTACGCGGCCGGGGGTCTGGTGGGGCAGATGGACGGTGGCTCGGTCCTCAATTCGCGCGCCAGCGGCAACGTGACGGGCGGCGCCGATTACGACTTCACCGGCGGGCTGGTGGGCCGCATGCAGGATGGCAACGTCGACAACTCGCATGCCACCGGATCGGTCATCCACGGCAACGACACCACGGGCCGCCTGATCGGAAGCAACACGGGCTCGGGCACCATCACCAACAGCACCTATCGCGATGCGGCGGCCGAAGCAGCGGCGCAAGCTGCAGCCGAAGCGGCGGCCCGCGCGGCCGCGGCGGCACAAGCCGCTGCAGAAGCAGCCGCCCGTGCATCGAGCGAGGCCGCGGCACAGGCCGCCGCCGAGGCGCAGGCGGCCGCCGTCGCCGCCGCGCAAGCCGCAGCGCGCGCCGCGGCGCTGCAGGAACGTGCGCAAACGGGTTCACGTCTCGCGGCCGCCGCGACCTCGGAGGCCCAGCGCCAGCCGGAACGCCCCGCCGTACAGACGACGGCAGGCCTCACGCAACGGGCCGCGGCACTGGCCGACAACATCGTCTTCGCCGACCGGCGCAGTTTCTCCGCCAACGTGGAGCGCATCGAGATCGACGGCAAGGTGTTCGAACTCGAGGACGAAGGCGCCAAGGCGCCCGCGGCGCAGCCGTCGACGCCGCGCTGACATCGCCGCCCCGCGCGGGACGGCCTGGCCGGTCCCGCCTCCCCTTCTCCTCTTCGTTCCCGTTGCGACATGAATCCCCTTCGTCCCGTCTCGTTCTCACGCCGGGCGCATCCCGCGCTCGCCGCCTTCTCGGTGCTCTGCACGCTCGCCACCAGTGGCCAGGCCCAGGTGGCGCCGATCCCCAACTACGGCAGCGGCGATGCGCTGCGCGAAGCCCAGCCGCCGCGCCCGCCGGGCACCACGAGCCAGCCGCCCGCGCCGGTGATCGTGGAGCAACCCGAGCGGCCGCTGGCCCTGCCGGCCGACGAGACGCTGACGGTGCGCGAGTTCAAGGTCGAGGGCGCCGAGGAGATTCCGCCCGCCGAGCTGCAGGCCGCGCTCGATCCCTACCGCGGCCGCGCGCTGTCGATGGCCGAGATCGAGCAGGCCGCGGGCCGGGTCACGGCGCTGCTGCGCGACCGCGGCTATCTGGTGGCGCGCGCCTATGTGCCGCGGCAGGACGCGAGCGCCGGCACGCTGACGATCCGGGTCCTGATCGGCAGCTACGGCAAGCTCACGCTCAAGAACCGCTCGCTGGTGCGCGACGCGACGGTGGCCGATGCGTTCGCGCCCTTGCAGGCGGGCCAGCCGGTTTCCCGCGCGCAGCTCGAGCGCGCGATGCTGCTGGTCGGCGACATGCCCGGCGCCACCCTGCCCCGCCTCACGATCTCGCCGGGCGAAGCGCCGGGCAGCTCGGACTTCGATGCCGAGGTGGGTGAAGGCAAGCGCCTCGCCGGCTATGTGCTGGTCGACAACCAGGGCTCGCTCTACACCGGCAAGAACCGGCTGAGCGCGGGACTCGACATCAACTCGCCCTTCGGCATCGCCGACCGGCTGAGCCTCAACCTGATGGGCACCGAAGGCGGCGGCCTCGACAACGCCCGCGTGGCCTACGGCTTTCCGCTGACCGCGAGCGGCCTGCGGCTGGAGCTTGCCGCCGCGCGCACCACCTATCACCTGGGCGGCGACTACGACGACCTCGAGGCCAAAGGCCGGGCGCGCACGGTCGAAGCCACCTTGAGCTATCCGCTGCTGCGCAGCCGCGAGCAGAACCTGTCGCTGAGCCTGAACCTCGCGCAGCGGCATCTGCGCGACGAGGTGGGCGCGGTCGAGAGCGTCGACCGCAAGACCACCAAGGTCGCGACCTTCGCCGTGCAGCACGAGCGCTGGGGCCAGTTGCTGGGCCGGCCGGGCTACACCAGCGTCGTCGCCGGATTCAGCTACGGCCACCTCGACATCGACAACCCCGCGCAGGCAGCGCTCAACCGGGCCGGCGCCGACACGGCCGGCGACTTCGCGCACCTGAACCTGCGGCTGGCCGCCAACGTGGAGTTCGCCAAGGGCTGGACCGCGAGCAGCGCACTGAGCCTGCAGAAGGCGCTGCGCAACAAGAACCTCGACGGCAGCGAGCAGATGAGCATCTCGGGCCCCAACGGCGTGAAGGCGTACCGCGAATGGGTGAGCGGCGACAACGGCTACCTGCTCAACGCCGAAGTTCGCTACGCGCTGCCCGCGCCCGAAGGGCTCACGCATTCGGTGGGCGTCTTCGCCGACCTCGGGCGCGCCTGGCTGCAGAACGCCGACTACACGACGCGCAACGGCGTGCGCCTGTCGGACGTGGGCGTGGGCTACCAGGCGCGCTACGGCGCGCTGTTCGGGCGGCTGCAGGTCGCGCGCGCCATCGGCGCGCGGCCGCAGGAGATCGTGCGCGAGGGCCGCACGCGCGTGCTGGTGCAGGCCGGCGTGTTGTTCTGAGACACCGACGAGGAGCACGGAATGAACATGAACTGGCTCGCCGGCGCCATCGACTACGGCGTCATCGGACTGCTGGTGGTGCTGAGCGTCTTCGTGGTCGCGATCGGCATCGAACGCGCCTGGCTCTACAGCCGCATCGACACCCACGCGATCCGCGACATCAAGTCGCTCGAGCTGGTGCTCACGCGCAAGCTCTTCGTCATCGCCTCGGTGGCGAGCAATGCGCCCTACCTGGGCCTGCTGGGCACGGTGTTCGGGATCATGCTGACCTTCTACAACATGGGGCAGGACGCCTCCATCGACACCGGCAAGATCATGGTCGGCCTCGCGCTCGCGCTGAAGGCCACGGCCGTGGGCCTGGGGGTAGCGCTGGTGTCGGTGGTGCTCTACAACACACTGCTGCGCAAGGTGCAGGTGTTGATCCTCGAATGGGAGATCGCGCGTGACCGAAAAGCCGATTGACAGCATGAACATGCTCCCCTTCGTCGACATCATGCTGGTGCTGCTCACCATCGTGCTGACGACCTCGAGCTTCATCGCGAGCGGGCGGATTCCGGTCAACCTGCCGCAGGCCAGCGCGAGCCCCGCGGACACCTCGCAGACGCAGACCATCGTGATCGATGCGGCGGGCACGATCCACTTCGGCGGCGAGGCGCTGAACGCCGACACGCTCAAGACCCGGCTCGCCGCGATGGACAAGCAGACGCCCTTCCTGCTGCGCGCCGACCGCACGGTGCAGCTGCAGCGCTTCATCGACGTGGCCGATGTGCTGAAGCAGCTGGGCTTCGCCAAGGTGGCCGTGCAGACGGAGCCGGCGCCGCGATGAGGTTCGCGATCGGCCTCGGCCTCTCGGTGCTGCTGCATGCGGCACTGGTGCTGCCGTGGCTGGTGCGCGCGCGGCCCGAGACGCCGCCGCCGTTGCGCGAGCAACTGGTGGTGGACCTGCTGGGCATGGTGAGCAACCGCCAGGTCGAGCAGCAGCAGGTGACGCGGCCTGCGGAGCCGCCCCCTCCGACGCCGCCGCCGAAGCCGGTGGCCCGGAAGGAGGTCCGCGAGCGGCCGCAGGCGCCGCGCCAGGTCGCGCCGAGCCCGGTGCAGGTGGCGCGCGCCGAAGAGCCCGTGCGCGCCTCGCCGGAGCCGCAGCAGCAGGTGGCCGCGCCGCCGCCGGTCGCGAATGCCGCCGAGGAGGACCGCATGCAGCAGACCGTGCGCGCACGCGACGATGGCGCGGATGCCCTGCGCAAATACCTCGCGGGGCTGCGCAAGGCGATTCAGGGCAAGCTGGTCTACCCGGCCGAGGCGCGCGAAGCCGGCTATGTCGGTGCGCCGACGATCCGCTTCACGCTGACCGAGGAAGGCAACATCCTCTCGGGTTCGCTGGCGGTAGCGAAGAGCAGCGGCTATCCGGTGCTTGACGAGAGCGCGATGCGGGCGGCGCAGGCCGGCGTGCCGTTCGAGAAACCACCGAGGCGGATGGAGGTGGCGATCGCTATCGGGTTCGTTCAGGAACGGCAGTGATTCTTGGCTTCCTGTTCGGGGCGCGTGCACAGGACAGCGGGTACTTCCCTCCGCGAATGTCCCCCGGTCTTCGGCCTCCTCCTTGATTTCGCTGCGGGAAGCACCCGCCGCCCTGTGCACGGAGGCGCTCGGGTCGTGCGGCCGGTTCCTTGGCTCCGGGATATTGAATGGGCTGCAACGGGCCATTGCAGAGATGCCAATTCCCAGCGGACGATGTTCCGTCCATGATCGATTCCCACCGCTTTCGCGCCAGACCACCGACCCGAGATACCCCATGGCACCCCACGACATCGCCGGCATCCGCATCCCCGACAGCAGGCTCGCGCGCGAGCTGACCCAGTTCATCCGCGACACCGAAAGCGATCTGCTCTTTCACCACTCGGCCCGCGTCTACTGCTGGGGCGCGCTGGCGGGCGATCGCAAGGGCTTGAAGTACGACCCCGAGCTGCTCTATGCGGCCGCCATGTTCCATGACATCGGCCTCACCGCGCGCTACGAAAGCAGCCAGCTGCGCTTCGAGGTGGACGGCGCGAACGCCGCGCGCGATTTCCTGCAAGGGCACGGCATTTCCGAGCGCGACATCGAGACGGTGTGGAATGCGGTCGCGTTGCACACCACGCCGGGCATCCCCCAGTTCATGCGCGCTGAGATCGCGCTGGTGCAGGCGGGTGCCGGCATGGACGTGGCCGGTCGTGGCTACGACGACTACAGCGACGCGCAGCGCGAGGCGGTCGTGCGCGCCTTTCCGCGCGAGGCCGATTTCAAGCACGGGATCATCGAGGCCTTCTACCAGGGGCTCAAGCATCGTCCCGACAGCACCTTCGGCACCTTCAACGACGACGTGCTGGCGCACAAGGATCCGCATTTCCATCGCGCGGACATGTGCAGCATCATCCATGCGTCGAAGTGGCATGGCTGAGGCGCCGCCCTCTTCCCTGTTTTCCAGCGCGCTGCACGAGAATCGAGCGCATGCATACGACGATCACAGGGCTGGTGCTGGGAATCTCGATGGCCGCTTGCGCGCAAGCCGCCCCCGACAGCCCGAGCGTGAGCGCCAAGGCCGCCGCGCCCGCCAAGGCCACGGCGAACCTGAGCGCCTACAACCACACGCCGGACTACATCCACGAGTACTGGGTCAACGGCCAGTTCGGCGCCAACGCCTTCGCCTATGGCGGCGGCGGCAGCTTCGTGTGCTGCATCGTGTACCCGCGGCAATGGACACCCGGCCTGACCGCGGTCGTGCGCTGGAGGACGAGCAACTCCGATCCCAAGGGACCGCTGAACGAGGCGTGGCACGAGAAGACCGTGCCGATCGACCGCTATGACCGCACCGGGTCGACGATAAACGTGCACTTCCTGCCCGGCAACGAGGTTCGGCTGGTCATCAGCAATTCCGACGCCTATGTGCCCGACTATCCGGGCCCGTGCGGGCCCCGGAAGCCCGCGGGCTTCAGGTTTTGAGACGGCATGGACGAGGCGGGTCGCGCAGCAACGCCATGAAGGCCCCGCAATGATCCGCTTCGCCCTTGGCTTGAGCCTGCTCGGTCCCGCGTTGGCGTTCGCCGGCACGCCCCTGTCTTGCGATCTGGGCGCGCCCGGCGCGCCGCGGGTCGTCGAGGTCCTGCGTACCGATGCCATCGCGGGCTCCCATGTCTACCACCTGCGCGAAGGCAAGGCGTCCGTGCGGCCGATGTTCGACGGCGAGGCCGAGGACTCGCGCGGTTCGGAGGTCCGCATACGCTGTGCCGGCCGGACGCGCCGCGCGCTGGTGGTGATGGGGGATTTCATGTCGGCCGGCTATCCGCGCGGCATGGTCATGGTCCACGACGCGGCCGGACAGCGCTTCCAGCGTTTCGATTTCGCCGAGCGCCATGCGCCGCGCTGGTTGTACCTGGGCAAGACCGAAACCCTGCTGGTGTTCCCACCCGGTGGCCGGCTCGAGACGGCGCATCGCTATCTGATCCAGCGCTTCGTCGAAGGCGACAAGCCGGGCGGCACCGAAGCGATCGACAGCGTTCGGCCGAACGCCAAGGGCTACGAAGTGATCGAACTGGGGCGCTAGTTCGGTGCCCTCACGCCGGCTGGAGGGCACCTCTTCCGGCATGCACTCGATCGTCCTCGTGTCGATGGCGTGGTTCTTTCATGCCGCGGCGCGCCCTCTTCTCACGCCCGCGCCCACTGCTGCTGCACCGCTCCCGCCCCCTGGTGGCTCGCGAGCTTCGCGTACACGCCCTGCCGGCCCAGCAACTCGTCGTGCGTGCCGGCTTCCGCCAGCGTGCCGTTCTCCAGCACCAGGATCAGGTCGGCATCGCGGATGGTCGACAGCCGGTGCGCGATCACGAGCGTGGTCCGGTGCCGCATCAGCGCATCGAGCGCGCCGCGCACCTGCAGCTCCGACAGCGTGTCCAGGTGCGAGGTGGCCTCGTCGAGGATCAGCACCGGCGCGTTCTTGAGGAAGGCGCGCGCGATCGAGATGCGCTGGCGCTGGCCGCCCGACAACTGCATGCCACGCTCGCCGACGCGCGTGGCCAGGCCCTCGGGCAGGGTGCGCACGAAGTCCGTCAGCGCGGCGCGGTCGAGCGCGAGCGCCAGTTCCTCGCCGCTGGCATCGGGGCGTGCCAGGCGGATGTTGGCCTCGAGCGTGTCGTTGAACAGGTAGGTGTCCTGCGACACCAGCGCGACGCGTTCGCGCAGGCCGTCGAGCCGCAGCTCGCGCACGTCCACGCCGTCGAGCTTCACGCTGCCCTGGCGCGGATCCCAGAAGCGCAGCAGCAGGCTGGCCACGGTGCTCTTGCCGGCGCCCGAGGCGCCGACCACGGCCACGGTGGCGCCCGCCGGCACCTCGAAGCCGAGTTCATGCAGGGTGTCCTGCGCCTTGCCCGGATAGGCGAAGCAGACGCGCTCGAAGGCCAGCGACAGGCCGTGGGTGGCCGTCGGCGGCGGCAGCGGGCCGTCGACCACGGGCTCGGGCTCGCTCTCGACCACGTGCAGGCGGCGCGTGGCCGCGATGGTGTCGGCCAACTGGCGGCTGACCTGCGAGATCTCCGACACCGGCAGGAAGGTGGCGAGCGCGATCAGTACCAGCAGCGGCAGCATGCCGGCCGGCAAGGCGCCGCTCGCGACCTGCAGCGCGCCGACCACGGCCACGGCCAGGCCGCCGAGGCCCATCGCGATCTCGAACCAGGCGGTCTGGCGCGACAGGTCGTTCAGGATGTCCAGGCGCCGCGCGCGGCTTCGGTCCGCCACCTCGAGGAACTGCGCGCGGCGCCGGTCCGTGGCCTGGAAGGCGGTCAGGTCGGCCAGGCCCTGGATGGTCTCGGCGGTATGGGCGCTCATCTCGCCCAGCGCATGGCGGGCGCGGTCGCCGAGCGCATCGACCTGGCGGCGGCCCCGGATCGGCGAGACCAGTGCGTAGGCCAGGAACGGCAGCAGCGCCAGCGCCACGGGCCAGCTGTACACGACGAGGAAGCCCAGCACCGACAGCGGCACCAGCACCGAGACGATGGCCGGCGCGATGGTGTGGGCGTAGAAGTACTCGACCATCTCCACGTCATGCGTGGCCAGCGCGACCAGGTCGCCCGAGCGGCGCTGCAGCAGGTAGGCCGGAGCGAGCCGCTCGAGCTTGTCGTAGAGCTTGACGCGCATGTCGGCCAGCAGCTGGTAGGCCATGGCGTGAGCCAGCCACGACTCGAGCCAGTGGAACAGCGCGGCCAGCGGCGCGGCGACCAGCAGGCCGACGATCAGCGCCGAGGTGTCGCGGCCGTCGCGGATCGCGGCCACCACCAGCGCGCTGAGCACGCCGACGCCGATGAAGGCCGCGACGCGCGCCACGCCCAGCAGGATGGTCGCGATCAGCGTGCCGCGCCAGGGCCGCACCACCGACAGCAGCGTGGCGAGCGTGGCCTTCCAGCCGACCTGCTCGGCGTCGGCATCGAGCGGGCGCAACGCTGGGCCGCGATCGCCCTCCTCTTCCGCGGCAACGCGCCGCGCCGATGCGGCCTGCGGCTCGAGGGGCGCGGGCGCCGCGCCGGCCAGGCCCACGGCCTGTTCGTGCATCAGGCGGTGATAGAGGCCCCGCTGCTGCATCAGCACCGCATGCCGGCCCTCTTCGACCACACGCCCCTGGTCGAGCACCAGGCAGCGGTCGGCGCCGATGATGCTGGCCAGGCGGTGCGCGAGGATCAGCGTGGTGCGGCCGACCATCAGGCGGTCCAGCGCCTGCTGGATCAGCGCCTCGTTCTCGGTGTCGACCGAGGACAGCGCCTCGTCGAGGATCAGGATCGGCGCGTCGCGCAGCAGGGCACGCGCGATCGCCACGCGCTGGCGCTGGCCGCCCGAGAGCTGCAGGCCGCGCTCGCCGACCTGGGTGGCATAGCCCTGCGGCAGCGCCATGATGAAGTCGTCGATGTTGGCGGCCCGCGCCGCGGCGCGCACCTGCTCGTGGGTGGCATCGGGCCGGCCCAGGCGCAGGTTGTCGTCGAGCGTGCCGTGGAACAGCGTGATGTCCTGGCTCACCAGCGCCATATGGCCCAGCAGGCTCTGCGTGGCCAGGCCGTTGACGTCGTGACCGCCGACGCGGACCGTGCCCGACTGCGGCACGAACTCGCGCAGCAGCAGCCGCACGATGGTGGACTTGCCGGCCCCGCTCGGGCCCACGATGCCCACGCGCTCGCCGGCCGCGATGCGGAACGACAGGCCCTGGTGGGCCGCGCGCTGCGGCGAGTAGGAGAAGGCCACGGCGTCGAATTCGATGGTGGGCGCGAGATGCGTGGGCCCGGCGGCGTTCGGCGCCGTGTCGGGCGAAGCGGTCGGTGCTTGCGCATCCATCAGCGCATGGATGCTGGCCGCGGCCGATTGGCCCAGCATGCCCCGGTGCAGCACCGAACGCAGCTCGCGCAGCGGACGGAAGATCTCGGTGCCGGCCATCAGCACGATCAGCAGGGCTTCCACGCTCATGTCGCCGGCCGTCACGCGCCAGGCGCCCACCGTGAGCGCCAGCGCGGCACCGAGTGCCACGCCGAGGTCGCTGATGCCGCGCGTCAGCAGGCTCACCGACAGCACCCAGAAGGTGTTGTCCGAGAGCTTGCGCGCGCGGGCCGCGAGGCGCTCGCCCCAGGCCTTGCCCTGGCCGTAGGCCTTCAGCGTGGGCAGGCCCTGCACGGCATCGAGGAACTCCTCGCCGAACGCATTGAGCGAGCGCGTGCGCGCCAGGCTCGCGCGGCTGTCGAGCATGTGGACGGCCATGGGACCGAACAGCGCGAACAGCGCCGCGACCAGGAAGACGAGCGCGGTCGGCAGGTCCCAGAAGGCGATGACCGCGAAGATGGCGAACGGCGCCGCCGCCGCGATCACGACCTGCGGCAGGTACTGGCCGAAAAAGGTCTGCAGCTGTTCCACGCCATCGACCACCGTCAGCATCACGCCGCCGGTGCGCTGGTTGGCGAACCAGGCCGGGCCCAGCGCCACGATGCGGTCGTACAGCCGCGCGCGCAGCGCCTGCTGCACCTCGGCCGAGGCGCGGTTGGCCTGCACCGTGCGCAGATGGTCCAACAGCGCGCGCAGCAGCACCATCGCGCCCACGCAGGCCGCCGGCGCGATCCAGTCGCCGTGGGGCGCGCCGTCGAACACGCGCGCCAGCAGTTGGCCGAGGAACACATAGCGCGCGATGCCGGCCGCCAGCGCCAGCAGGCCGAGCACGATGCCCCCCGCCATGCGCAGGCGCAGGCCCGCTGTCAATTGCCAAAGTCGAATATCGAAATACATGGTGGTGCGATCGGTTCTTCCTGTAAGGCCGTCATCGTCATGCATGGCGCGGTGTGGCGAAAGCGATGGTTTTTCAATCCTGGGTTGAGATAGATTGCACCCTTTGCCGCTCCACCCTCCCCCATGCCACCACTGGCTGCCTTGCGCGCCTTCGAAGCCGTTGCCCGACTGGGCAGCCTGAGCCGCGCCGCGTCCGAACTCCATGTCACGAAGAGCGCCATCAGCCACCAGCTGCGCGCGCTCGAGGAAGACCTCGGCGTGACCCTGCTGCATCGCGGTGGCACGGTGCGTCGCGCGCGCACCACCGAGGCCGGCGCCGCGCTGCTGGTGTCGGTGCAACAGGCCTTGACCCTGCTCGAAACGGCATGCCGCAACACCCGCGCCGGTGCCCATGGCACGCGGCGCAACAGCCTCAACATCTCGGCCAACCCGTCGCTCGCGGCGCTGTGGCTGGCGCCGCGGATCGGGCGCTTCATCGAGCTGCATCCCGACATCGACATCCAGCTGTTCCTGCACGCCAGCCAGGACCCCGCATGGGACGCGCAGGACATCGACCTCGCGTTCCTGCACGTGCGCGCGCTGGGACCGCACCTCGCGGCACCGGGCGACATCCCGCTGATGACCGAGACCGTGGTGCCGGTGTGCAGCCCCGCGCTGGTCGCGCCCGCCGAACGCGACGACCCGCGCGTGTTCGCGCGCCACCGCTGGCTCGAGGAGAAGCACATCGACAGCCCCGAGACCGACTGGCGCACCTGGCGCCCCCGGCTGGGCCTGCCCGACAACGCGGGCCAGGAACCGCTGCTGCTCAGCGGCCTGAGCACCGTGGTGGCGGCCGCCGCCGCGGGCGTGGGCATCGCGCTGGGGCGTGCGCCGCTGGTCGACGAGGAACTGGCGCGCGGCCGGCTGGTGGCGCTGACGCCGGGCCTGCGCATGGCCGGCTCATGGGGCTACGTGATGCGCGTGCGTGCCAACCGGCCGATGGATGCGTCGCTGCCGACGCTGGTGGAGTTCCTCGCCGAGGAGGGGCGGCGCGCTCCTGCGTGGTGAGGCCGGGCGGCGCGATCCACCGCGTCGGATGCCGCATCAGGACTTCTGATCCTCCACCAGGAATCGCACGACCCTCTGCATGAGCTTCCCGACCTCCTCCTTGTTCATCTTCGGATTGCCGACGGCCCGGAACACCAGGCCGTCGGACATGGCAACGATCACGTCGATGGTCGCTTCCAGCTCGGCCGCGGAGAGGCCGCGGGACGACGGGATCGCCTTGACGACGCCCTCGATCTTTTCGTGGATCGCTCGATCGGCGCGCTGGAAGAACTTCGCCACGCTCCTGTTCCGGGCGGACTCGGCCAGGATCTCGAGTTCGAGGGGCACGTAACGGGGATCGGTGCGCGTGCGCACCGCATGGCGCATCTCCTCGACCAGCGCATCGGCGGGGCCCGCGACCCGGCTGCGCTCCTCGATATGGGACAGGTGCTCGAAGGCACGTCCCAGGTTCTGCTGGATCAACGCATGAATGATGGCTTCCTTGTTCTGGAAGTAGTGATAGATGTGGCCCGGGCTCATGCCGGCGGCTTCGGAAATCTTCTGAATGCTAGTGCCGTGGAAGCCGCTTTTGCTGAAGCAGACCGCCGCGGCTTCCAGGACCTGGGCGCGGCGGTTCTGACCGGCTTCGGCTTCATTGGGGTGGATGATTTTTTTTCCTGCCATTTGAACGATTCCGGGAGACCCGGCTGCGATGGTCGATGCCGCTTCGCCAGGCCCGCGGGCTGGCGCTTCTCGCGGGCATCTTAGACGGCGAGGCGCTGCCGCGAAGGCGTCGCGAGCCCGGCCATCCTGGCGCGAACGACGCCGAGCCTCCTGGCCGTCTGCGGCGAGAAACCCTGGCGAAGGTAGTGCCACAGCGACGTCACTTCACCATCTTTAGAATGATCATTCTAAGATCTGATTCTGCTGTCTTCATGCGTCCTCCCGATCACCGGAAGGGGCGCACACACCGGGCAATGCCACAGGGAGAAAAAAGAGTGAACCAAGTCATCGTCGTTCGCGCGGCCGGGGGACCCGAGGTCCTCGAGTTCGGGCAGGTACCCATGGCCGAACCTGGCCCCTCGCAGGTGCGCGTGAGGCAGACCGCGATCGGGGTCAATTTCAGCGACATCCTCCGGCGCGCGGGCGTTCTTCCCGCGCCGATGCCGTTCGTGCCCGGCACCGAGGGCGTGGGCGTGGTCGTCGCGGTCGGCGCGGAGGTCACGGACATCGTGCCGGGCGACCGCGTCGCCTACCGCAGCGCCAGCGGAACCTATGCGCAGGAGTGCCTGGTGCAGGCGGACCATGTCATCGCCGTGCCCGACGACATCGACGATCTGCAGGTCGCCGCCATCCTGTCCAAGGGCCTGTCCGCCTGGTGCCTGCTGTTCAAGGCGCGGCCGATCGCGGCGGGCGACACCCTCCTCTATCACGGCGCCACGGGCGGCGTGGGGCATATCGCATGCCGATGGGCCAGGTCGCTCGGCGCGCGCGTGATCGGCACGGTCGGTTCCGCCGGCAAGATGGCCGTGGCCCGCGCCAACGGGTGCGACGAGGTCATCGACTACAGCGAGGAAGATTTCGTGGCCCGGGTGCTCGAATTGACGGCGGGCCAAGGCGTCGATGTCGTGTACGACGGCGTCGGCCGGAAGACATTCCTGCCGTCGCTCGATTGCCTGCGGCCGCTTGGGTCGATGGTGAGCTTCGGCTTCAGTTCGGGCCCGACGCCGCCCGTCGATGCCGGCCTCCTGATGGCCAAGGGTTCGCTGTTCCTCACGGGGCTGTCGTCCTCCCACTACCTGATGACCCGCGAAGCCTTGCTGGCGGGCGCCGACGCACTGTTCGACGCGTTCAGGTCGGGCCGCATCACCGCCGCCATCGATCGCAGCTACCCGCTGAAGGACGCCGCCGCGGCCCACCGGGCCATCGCGGCGCGCGAAGTCATGGGCTCGGTCGTTCTCATTCCTTGATGCGCGGACAGTTTCAATCACGACAGTGGAAGGACACGGACTCATGGCGATTGGAATCATTGGAGCGGGCAGGATCGGAAAGGCGCTCGCGGCGCAGTTCACGCGGGCCGGCTACGAGGTCGTCCTCGCCAACAGCCGGGGGCCGGATTCGCTGGCCGACTTCGTCGGGCAGCTCGGCCCCAAGGCACGCGCGGGCACGGCAGCCGAGGCCGCCGCCGAACCGACGGTGGTCCTCGCACTGCGATGGAGCCATCTTCCCGAGGCCCTGCCGACCCTGGGATCGCTGGCCGGAAAAATCGTCATCGACACCAGCAACCCGTACCTGGAGAGGAACGGCCAGCTCGTCGTCGCCGACCTTCGTGGCCGCAGCTCGAGCGAGATCGTGGCCGATCTCGTTCCTGGCGCCAGGCTGGTCAAGGCCTTCAACACGCTGCCGGCGGCACTGCTCGCGGAAGACCCGCAACAGCAGGGCGGGCGACGCGTGATCTTCGTGTCGGGCGATCACGTGGACGCGAACGCGCAGGTGGCGTCGATGATCGCCACCGTGGGTTGGGTGTCGATCGAGCTCGGGGGCTTGTCGACCGGCGGCAGGCTGCAGCAAGGGCGCGGTCCGTTCTCCGGCCTCGATCTGTTGCGTCGAGGCTGAGGGCCGCCGACCTTCAGATGTGTTGTCGGCGAGCCAGTGTCCCCAGCCGCCGAACCCCCTCCTCGATCCGCTCGCTCCAGCTCCAGCCGGCGCTCAGTCGCAGGCAGTTGCGAAAGCGCCGGCTCGCCGAGAAGACATCGCCCGGCGCGAAGCAGATGCCGAGCTCGAGCGCCGCGTCGAACAGCGCGCGCGAGTCGAAACCGCGCGGCAGTTCGACCCACAGCGCGAAGCCTCCGGCGGGCCGGCTGACGCGTGTCTCGGCGGGAAAGCTGGCCTCGATGGCGCGGGTCAGGTGTCGCAGGTTCTCTTCGAGCAGGCGGCGCAATCGGCGCATGTGCGCGTCGTAGGCGCCGCTGGCCAGGAAGTCCGCGAGCGCGACCTGCGGCAGCACGGGGCTGCAAAGACTGAAGGCGAGCTTGCGGTCCACCACCTGCTGCGCGTATTTGCCGGGCGCGATCCAGCCCACGCGGTAGCCGGGCGCGAGGCTCTTCGAGAACGAGCTGCAGTAGAGCGTGTTCGCGCCGCCGTCGAGCGCGATGAAGGGCGTGGGCCGCTCGCGCGCGAAGTGGATGTCGCCGTAGACGTCGTCCTCGATCAGCGGCACGTCGTGCCGCGCGAGCAAGGCCAGCAGCTCTCGCTTGCGTGCATCGGGCATCGACACGCCCAGCGGATTGCTGAAGCTCGACGACAGCAGGCAGGCCGCCACCGGGCCGGCGTCGAGCAGCCGCGCGAAGGCCTCGATGTGGATACCCTCGACGGGATCGGTGGGCAGCTCCAGCACCTTGAGGCCAAGCACCTCGAGCGTGTGGAGAAAGCCGAAGTAGGTGGGCGACTCCACCGCGATGGTGTCGCCGGGCCTGGCGACGGCGCTCAGCGCGAGCGTGAAGGCTTCGGTGCAGCCGTTGGTGATGACCACGTCGTCGGGCGACAGCGCATGCCCGATGCGCATCGCGCGCCGCGAGATCTCGCGGCGCAGCCGCGGGTCGCCGCGTGGCGTGCCGTAGACGTTGTGGCGATCGCCATGCTGGCGCGCGGCACGCGCGAGCGCGAGGTCGAGCCGGTGGGAGCGCAGCAGGGCCGCGTCGGGCACCGCGCAGCCCAGCGGCACGAGCGCCGGGTTGGAGGCGTGCTCGAGCAGGGCCGCGACGGCGCCGCTGATCGACACGGTCGAAGCCTTCGAGCGCAGGCGCGAGGCCGAGGGCAGCGCCAGCGTTCCGCCCTGCGTGGCGGCGACGTAGAAGCCCGACTGCGGCCGCGCGACCAGCACGCCGCGGTCCTCGAGCAGGCGGTAGGCCTGCAGCACCGTCGAGATGCTGATGCCGTGCTGCTCGCTGACGGCGCGCACCGACGGCAGGCGCTCGCCGGGCGCGAGCGTGCCGTTGTCGATCGTGTCGACGATGAGTTCCGCGAGCTGCTCGTAGCGATGAGGTGCGGGCGCATTGCCGGCCGCTTGCCTGTTGCGCTGAAGGGTGCCTGTGTTCATGGAGGACTCGTGCATGACGAGGTTCGATTGTGGGCGAACCGGCTTCCGAAGGCACGCGAACTGTACTGGTCCAAATTCGCGGAGATTGTGGCTGTTCCCATGGCCCGGCGATCACTAGCATGGCCCGTATTCCCTGCTGCCCGACACGCCCCGGGCGCTGGATGACCCTTCCACCCGGGCGACCTGGAAACGAATGACAGTGCTTGAACACGAAGCCCCCGCGGCGGCGCAGCCGGCGTGGCGCGGCCGCTTTCCCTACAACGAGATCATTTCCCTGCTCGACGTGAACCGGCCGTTCAACCTGGCCGAGAGCACCTCGCAGGATCTGACGGTCGGCGACGTGCTCGACATGGCTGGGCTCGAGACCTTGCGCGGCCTGAAGCTGGGCTACGGCCGCTCGGCCGGCTCGGTCGAACTGCGCGAGGAGATCGCCAAGGCCTGCGGCGTGCCCGCCGAGCAGATCGTCACCACCCAGGGCACGGCGCTCGGGCTGTTCCTGCTGGCCTTCGAGGTCTGCCGCCCCGGCGACGAAGCGGTGCTCGTGACGCCCTGCTTTCCGCCGAGCCGCGACTGCCTGCGCGGCGCGGGTGTCACCGTGCGCGAGGTGCGGCTGCGCTTCGAGAACGGCTACCGGCTCGACCTGGACGCGATCGCGGCCAGCCTGTCGCCGAAGACGAGGCTCGTGAGCCTCGCCTCGCCGCAGAACCCCA
>Ga0209902_100863_pt1 | contig 22005 bp, 22 predicted proteins | sample FECB27metaG_FD_188304 | JGI IMG/M metagenome (GOLD analysis project Ga0209902, IMG submission 188304) | Cyanobacterial communities from the Joint Genome Institute, California, USA - FECB-27 (SPAdes) (version 2) | ecosystem: Environmental > Aquatic > Thermal springs > Hot (42-90C) > Microbial mats...
CGGCCACGCCCTGTTGATGGGAACAACGGCCGCCACCGCCCCTGCCCCCTTTTATGGTCACTCTCCCATCGCCTTTGAAGTATGGCACAGAAGAATCTTAGTGCCTACCCGTACACGCGCATGGCACCTGAGCGCTGGTGCTAGAGCCCTAGCGACTTGATTTTGCGGTGCAAAGCGCTCCGCTCCATACCTACAAACTCGGCAGTTTTGGAGATGTTCCCGCCGAACCGCTCGATCTGCGCCATCAGGTACTGCCGCTCGAACACCTCGCGGGCGTCGCGCAGCGGCAGGCTCATCAGGTGGGCCGACGAGTCGCTGTCGCCGACGGTCGGCAGCACTTCGCCGATATCGGGCGGCAGCATCGCCGCGGTGATCATTCCGTCGGCGGGGGTCTGGTCCTTGACGAGGATCAGCAGCCGCTCGATCGAGTTGCGCAGCTGACGGGCATTGCCCGGCCAATCCTGGCCCTGCAGCACGGCCACGGCATCGTCGCCGATCGACAGGCTCTTGAGGTTGTGCAGCCGACAGACCTGCTCGATGAACACCTCGACCAGCGGCGGGATATCCTCGCGGCGCTCCTTCAGCGGGGTCAGGTGCACCGGCACGATCGACAGCCGGTGGAACAGGTCGGAGCGGAACTGCCCATCCTCGATCAAACCGGCGACGTTCTGCGAACTCGACGAGATGATGCGCACGTCGATGGGCACCGCGACAGCGCCGCCGACGCGGTTGAACTTGCTTTCGACCAGCGTCCGCAGCAGCGCCTGTTGCGCCGCCGGCGGCAGGGCCGCAACCTCGGAGAGGTAAAGCGTGCCGCCATGCGCCTTCTCCAGCGCGCCGACCTCGGTCCGAAGCGTCCCGGTCTTCTCTCGGGTTTCACGGCCGAACAGCACGACCGCCACTTCCTCGGGGGAGTAGAGCGAGCAGTTGATCTCGACGAATGGCGCTTCGGCCCGGGCACTGCGCTGGTGGATCAGCCGGGCCGACAGACCCTTGCCGGTGCCGGACGAGCCGGAAATGAAGATGCGCGAGTTGGTCGGCGCCGACTTGTCGATGACGCCCTTCACCGCCTGCATGGCTTGCGAGTTGCCGACCAGCTCGACGGTCTTGTTCGAGCGCTCGCGCAGATCCGCCACTTCGTTCTTGAGGCGGGCCGCTTCCATGGCGCGCTGGGTGATCAGCAACAGCCGATCCACCTTGAATGGCTTCTCGATGTAGTCGTAGGCGCCGCGTCGGATGGCGCTGACCGCCGTCTCGACATTGCCGTGCCCGGAGATCATCACCACCGGCATGTCCGGGTGCTGGCTCTGGAACTCATCCAGCAGCTGCAGGCCGTCGAGCCGGCTGCCCTGCATCCAGATATCCAGAAACACCAGGCTCGGCCGGCGCCGGGCAATCTCGTTCAGCCCGGAATCAGCGTCATGCGCCTGCCGGGTCTGATAGCCCTCGTCCTCGAGAATGCCCGCGATCAGGTCGCGGATGTCGTCCTCGTCATCGATAATGAGAATGTCGAGGGCCATCAGGTATTATCAACCGCTTGCAATTGCGGCTCCTCTTGCTGTCCGCTGTCAGGGTCTGCCCCACCCGCTGCGTTACTCATGGTCTCGGCTGCGGCCTGCTGTTCCGCCACCGGTTGGGAAGCTGCTGGCTCCCCCTCGTCTGTTTCACCCGGCCGCCGTGACGGCAGAGTGAAGGTAAAGCAGGCGCCAACGCGCCCGTTCTCGTCCGGCTCGGCGTCGATCAGGTCGACCTTGCCGCCGTGCTGTTCAATGATCTTTGCGACAATCGCGAGGCCAAGCCCGGTGCCCTTCTCGCGTGTCGTGACATAAGGCTCGAGCAGCCGATGCCGGTTCTCTTTCGGCCAGCCCTTGCCGTTATCGGAGACCGACAGGCGCACCATGTCACCCTCGGGCCCAGCTTCGACGGTAATCACCGGGTTCTTGATGCCTTCGAGCCCGGCGCCCTCGATCGCCTCGACGGCGTTCTTGATCAGGTTGGTCAGCACCTGGCTGATCAGCCGGTTGTCGAACCAGGCAATGATCGGCGCCTCGGGCAACTGCATGTTGATGGTGACTTCAGGCAGCCTGACGCTTTCTAGGAATACCGCCTGGCGGATGGAATCGGTGAGATTGCCCTTTTCCAGCTTGGCTTCCGGCATGCGCGCAAACGACGAGAACTCATCCACCATACGGCCGATATCGCCCACCTGCCGGATGATGGTGTTGATGCACTTGTCGAACACATCGAAATCGTCGGCGAGCTTACTGGCATAGCGCCGACGCAGGCGCTCGGCGCTGAGCTGGATCGGGGTCAGCGGGTTCTTGATCTCGTGCGCGATGCGGCGGGCGACATCGGCCCAGGCGCCGGTGCGCTGGGCTGAGAGGAGGTCGGTGATATCGTCGAGCGTCACGACGAACCCCTTGCTCTCGGTCATCGTGCCTTCGCGGGTCAGCTGCACCTGGTAGGTGCGATAATCCGGGCCGGAGCCAATCTCGATCTGGTCGCGGATGGTGCCGCGGCGCGCCGACTTGGCCCGCTCGATCACCGGCGCGAGCCCCGGGATCACCTCGTCGATACGCTTGCCGACCAGCGAGATTTCATCAGCGCCGACCATTTCGGCGGCGCGCAGGTTGACCAGGGTGATGGCACCGAACGGATCGAGACCGACAATGCCGGCCGACACGCCCTCCACCACGGCTTCGGTGAACTGGCGGCGCTTCTCGTTGGTTTCGTTGGCTTCGACCAGCGCGACGCGCTGGGTTTTCAGCTGCTGCGTCATGGTGTTGAAGCGGCTGGACAGATCGCGCAAATCGCCCCTGCCCTCCTGCACAGGCACGCGCACGTCGAGGTCACCTTCCGAAACCCGGCTCGAGGCGATCATCAGGTTACGGATCGGGTCGACGAAGCGGTTGGCGAGGGCGATGCCGATCCACACCGCGGCAAGCAGCAGCACCAGCGCCATGCCGATATACATGAGCGTGAAGGTGATCTGGAAGACCAGCCGGTTGCTCTCGTAGTTGCGGTACTCGGTGATGTTGGCGTCGGTCAGCCGGGTGAACTCCAGCACTTCCGGGTCAACCGGGCGCGCCACGAACAGATAGGTGTTGTCGTAGCCGCGCAGCTTCACCACCGAGCCGACAAGGTTGGTGCGGCCCGGGCCGATTTCCGTCGGCGTCCCCTCCACCACGCCCTGGGTCAGTCCGGCGGGTACACGGGGCGCTGTGCCGGGCGCGTTGATCTGCGCCTTCATCAGCGTGTCGCCATCGGCAGAGATCAGCGACGTGAACGGCAGCGAGCGGGTCACTGCCAGCGCAGTCAGGATGCGCTGAAACTTGGTGCGGTCGGTCTCGAAGGTGCCGCGGGCCTGCTCAAGTTCGTTGGCCACCCAGATGATGTCGTCACGCAGCACCTGCGAGTGCTCGAGCAGGTAGGAGCGGGCGACAAGGCGCGAACTCTCCACCATGGTGCGGGTGCGTTCCGAGAACCACTGGTCGAGCCCCTGGTTCAGCGAGATCATGGCGACGACGGCCACCAGCAGCGCCGGCACGGCGGCCACGGTGGCAAACATCGCCACCATGCGGACCTGCAGCCCGGCGCCCGCCTGCCCGCGTACCCGCGCCTGCACCAGCAGCGTCGCCTCGGTCAGCACCAGTGCAACCACCGACACCACCAGCAGGCCGTTGATCACCCAGATGATCGTCCAGACCTCGGGGGTCGGCTCGATATCGGTGGCGCCGGTCATGATCAGGAACGAACCCGACGAGACGAACACCGATAACAGAACGATGATCAGGCCAATGGTGCGGATGGCCTTGCGGCCGATATCGCCAAACAGCAGCGGACGAGCCGAAGACGGCGCGGGAGTCGACTCGGGTGTTGCGTCGCTGGCGAGCGTTGCGTCGTGCATCCAGATGCCGGGTTGTGGACGAAAACGTGGGCGGCCTCGCCCACCGATTCACCCTTCAAGACAATTGTTGCTGAAATGTGACACCAGGGAGTGGCGCCAAAGCAACTCACCGGCTTGAGTAGTCCCGCCGATGCATTTTCGCAACAGCCGTCTGCCACCCATTCAGCAATGTGATGTATCAGGCGGCGTATCACCCTTGCCGACGGGACTGCTTGACGATCTCGATCGAGTGGGCGCGGATCTTCTTGCGCAGGGTATTGCGGTTGAGGCCGAGCAGATCGGCCGCCCGGATCTGGTTGCCGCCACAGGCATTGAGCGCCATGGCGATCAGCGGCGCCTCCACCCGGTCGAGCACCCGCTGGTAGAGCCCGGCCGGCGGCAGGTTCGGCTCATACTCGCGCAGCACCTGGGCGACATGCGTCTCGACTGCCGTCGATACGTCCACCGGTCCGCTGGCGGTCTGCACCGGTTGTCGGTCGGCAAGGTTCAGTTCGCTTTGCACGATCTCGAGCGAGATGTTCTCGTCCGCATAGAGCGCCGAGAGGCGACGAACCAGGTTCTCCAGTTCGCGGATATTACCGGGCCAGGAGTAGTTGTGCATCAGCCGGATGGCGTCGGGCGAAATGGTCTTGACCGGCTCGCCCTCGCGCTGTGCGGCGCGCAGAAAATGCTGCACCAGGTCGTTGATGTCGTCGACGCGCTCGCGCAGCGGCGGCAGGCGGATCGGCACGACGTTGAGCCGGTAGTAGAGATCCTCGCGGAACAGGCCCTGCCGGATCATCTGGCTGAGGTCGCGGTGCGTCGCCGCGACGATGCGGACGTTCGATTTGATCGGCGTGCGCCCGCCGACCATGGTGTATTCGCCTTCCTGCAGCACACGCAGCAGGCGGGTCTGGGCGTCCATCGGCATGTCGCCGATCTCGTCGAGGAACAGCGTGCCGCCCTCTGCCTGTTCGAAGCGGCCGGACGAGCGCGCCGTGGCGCCGGTGAAGGCGCCCTTCTCGTGGCCGAACAGTTCGGCCTCGATCAGGTCACGCGGGATCGCCGCCATGTTGATGGCGACGAACGGCCCGTTGCGGCGCTTGCCGAAATTGTGCAGTGCCCGCGCCACCAGTTCCTTGCCGGTGCCGCTCTCGCCGGTGATCATCACCGTCAAATCGGTCTGCATCAGCCGGGCCAGGGCGCGATAGATGTCCTGCATGGCCGGCGAGCGGCCGACCAGCGGCATGGTTTCGCCCGGCTCATCGGCCTTCTTTTCGGCCGGCGAGGCCTTCTTGGCGTCGGCCAGCGCCCGCCCGACCACCGAGAGCACCTCGGTGATGTCGAACGGCTTTGGCAGATACTCGTAAGCACCGACCTCATTGGCCCGGATGGCGGTCATGAAGGTGTTCTGCGCGCTCATCACCACCATCGGCAGGTCGGGGCGCAGCTTCTTGATCTTGGGCATGATGTCGAAGGCGTTGCCATCGGGCATCGCCACGTCGGTGATCAGCAGGTCCCCTTCCCCGCGGCTCACCCAGTTCCACATGGTCGAGAGGTTGCCGGTGGGGCGCACCTCGTAGCCGGCCCGGGTCAGCGCCTGGTTCAGCACCATGCGGATCGCGGCATCATCGTCGGCGAGCAGGATAGTATGGCTCATTCGGCCGGAACCTCTTCGGGGACAGTCTCGGTCATGGTGCTCTTGGCGGCGACCGGCAGCAGAATGCGGAAGCGGGTGCGTCCCGGGCGGCTGTCCATGTCGACGACGCCGCCATGGTCGCCGATGATCTTGGCGACCAGCGCCAGGCCGAGGCCGGAGCCGTTGGCCTTGGTGGTGACGAACGGATCGAACAGGATCGGCACCAGGTCGGGCGGCACGCCCGGGCCATTGTCCTCGATGACGATTTCGAGCGGCAGCGAAATCCGCTCCGAGACACCCTGCACCGAAATGCGGATACCCGGACGGAATGCCGTGGAGAATCGGATCTCCGATTTTGGTGTACGTTCAAGGGCTTCCGCAGCGTTCTTCACCAGGTTCAGGAACACCTGAATGAGCTGATCGCGGTTGCCGCCGACCGGTGGCAGCGACGGGTCGTACTCCTCGTGAAAGGTAATGCCCCTGGCGACGCCATTCTTGGCGAGAAGCTTCACCCGGTCGAGGATGACATGGATATTGATCGGCTCGCGCTCGATCGGCCTGTCATCGCCGAACACCTCGACGCGGTCGATGAGGTCGACGATGCGATCCACCTCGTCGCGCACCAGGCGGGCCAGCGGCAGCTCGTCGGCAGTGACGCTCTGCTCGAGCAACTGGGCCGCGCCACGGATGCCGGAGAGCGGGTTCTTGATCTCGTGCGCCAGCATCGAGGCGAGGCCCGTGACCGAGCGCGCCGCGCCACGGCTGACCAGTTGGCGGTCGATCTTGTCGGCCATGGTGCGCTCCTGGAACAGCAGCGCAATGCGGCCATCGGCATCGGAAAGCGGCGAGGCAAAGACGTCGACGATGCGATCGTCGCCAACGTCGGAGAAGCGGGACGAGCCAACGCGCACCCGATACTCGGTCATCGGGCCGCGCCGATCGGCAACCGCCTGCATCAGGCCGATGATCGGCGAGCCGAAGGCAATGAGGTCATCGAGCCGCTGGCGCGACAACACGCTCTGCGAGGCGCCGAAGAACGCCTCGGCCGCATAGTTGACGAAGACGATGGTGCGGTCTTCGCTGCAGACGATAACCGGCTGCGGCAAGGCCTGCAGCACAGCAGTGCTGAGGGCCGGCGGCGGAACCTTGCTCATGCCGCGAGCCTCCAGTCACCGGAGTAGATGTCCCCGATCATCCGCGTCACCTCGGCCGGCTCAAGCTCGTTGAGCAACTGGCTGCGCACCGGCTTGTCGAGCCCGATACTGGCGGCCTCGAGATACCAATCCAGATGCTTGCGGGCGACGCGCACCCCGAGCTGCGTGCCGTAGTCGGTGAGCATGGCGTCGTAGTGCTCGGCGACCAGTTCGGCCAGTTCAGTACCCGTCGGCGCCGCCGTTGGTTCGCGCCCGGCTAGCTGGGCGCCGATCTGTCCAACGGTCCAGGGCTGTCCCTGCGCTCCGCGACCGATCATCACCGCCGCGGCACCCGATTGTTCGAGCGCCTGGCGGGCGGCACCAATGCTGGTGATGTCGCCATTGACGACCACAGGCACGTTTACCGCCTCGACCACCGGGCGCACCAGGTGCCAGCGCGCCTCGCCCTTGTAGAACTGCTGCCGGGTGCGACCGTGGACGGTGATCATCCGGGCGCCTGCATCGACCGCCCGGCGGGCCAGGTCGGCGGCATTGAGGCAGTCTTCATCCCAGCCGAGCCGCATCTTGACGGTGACCGGCAAGGGCGTCGCGGCCACCACGGCGTCGATCAGCTTCAGCGCCTCATCGGGCACCCGCATCAGCGCCGAGCCGGCGTAGCCGTTGGTGACGCGTTTCGAGGGGCAGCCCATATTGATGTCGATGATGTCGGCACCAGCCGCGTAGGCGATCTCGGCGCCTTTGCGCATCCATTCCGCCTCGCAGCCGGCCAGTTGCACGACATGCGGCAGCGAGCCGGATTTGTTGAGCCGGCGCACCATGTCGTCATTGTTGGTGGCGAGCGCATTGCTGGCGATCATCTCAGAGACGACGAGGCCGGCGCCGAAGCGCTCAGCCAGTTTGCGCATCGGCGCGTCGGTGATCCCGGCCATCGGCGCGAGGAAGGCGCGGTTCGGCAACTCATGACCAGCAATGCTCAATGTGCAGGCAATATCAGACACACCCTGCCCCAGATTTGCTCATTTCCACGAAATGCCCGCAGAATAGTCAAAAGCCCGCCGGGCGCAACCATATATCTCGCCCTACTACGCAATGTTCGGGGTCGGGCTTGCTGCGGTGGAAAGCCGCCGCTAGACCAAGCCCGCGCCACTATCGGCGCGGTATGAAACGACAATGACAGGCACCAGAACCATCGCCGTGATCGTCGTCGCGGCCGGGCGCGGTGAGCGCGCCAGCAGCGCCGGCGACGCCAGCCCGAAGCAGTACCGCGAGCTCGCCGGCACGCCGGTGCTTAGCCGCAGCATCGCGGCATTTCTGGGGCGCGACGACATCACCTGGGTGGTGCCGGTCATCCACGCCGAGCAGGTCGAACGCTATGCGGCGCTGGGCCTCGGCAACCCGCGGCTGCTGCCGCCTGTCACCGGGGGTGAGACACGGCAGGCCTCGGTGCTGGCGGGGCTGACGGCGCTGAGCGCGAGGCGCCCTGACCTGGTGCTGATCCAGGACGCTGCACGGCCTTTGGTCTCGGCCGAGGTCATCAGCGGCGTGATCGAGGCGCTGAAGGGCAGCGAAGCCGCCCTGCCCGTGGTGCCGGTGACCGACACGATCAAGCGCTCGGTCGACGGCCGGACCGTCACCGCCACCGAAGATCGCAGGACGCTGTTCGCGGCGCAGACGCCGCAGGGGTTCCGCTTTCCGCAGATTCTCTCGGCGCACCTGCGGGCCGGGCGGATGCCGCGCGAGTTCACCGACGATGCTGCGATCGCCGAATGGGCCGGGCTCAGCGTGGCGCTGACGCCGGGCAGCACGCACAACCTCAAGATCACCCACCCGGAGGACTTCGCCCGCGCGGAGCGCCTGCTGGGCAAGGAGACGGCCATGGAAACCCGCATCGGCACCGGCTTCGATGTTCACCCCTTCGACACCGGAAACTCGGTCTGGCTGGGCGGCGTAGAGATCCCGCACACTCACAAGCTCAAGGGCCATTCCGACGCCGATGTGGCGCTGCATGCGCTGACCGACGCGATCTATGGTGCGTTGGGCGAAGGCGATATCGGCAAGCATTTTCCGCCCTCCGACCCGCAGTGGAAGGGTGCCGCCTCCTCAATCTTTCTGCAGCACGCCGCCGGGCTGGTCAGCGAACGGCGCGGCCGCATCGTCAACCTCGACATCACCATTGTCTGCGAGGCGCCGCGGGTTGGGCCGCATGTCGAGGCGATGAAGGTGGCGATCGGCGGCGTCTGCGGCATCTCCGCCAACCGGATCGCGATCAAGGCCACCACCAGCGAACAGCTCGGCTTCACCGGCCGCGGCGAAGGCATCGTCGCCATGGCCAGCGCCAGCATCGAACTGCCCAGGGAAGATTGAGATGAAGCTGCCTGACGATATCGCCGCCCTTGCCGAGGAGACCGTGACTGCCCTCAAGGCCGCCGGGATGACCGTGGCGACCGCCGAAAGCTGCACTGGCGGACTGATCGCAGGGGCGCTGACGTCGATCTCAGGCTCGTCCGACGTGGTCTATGGGGGCTTCGTCAGCTACGCCAACGAGGCGAAGATCTCGATGATCGGCGTGCCGTTCGGGATGCTGAAGCAGTTTGGCGCCGTATCGAAGGAAGTGGCGATGGCCATGGCTGACGGCGCCATCGGCGCCGCGGGTACGCATGTCGCGGTCGCCGTCACGGGCATTGCCGGCCCTACCGGCGGCAGCGCCGACAAGCCGGTCGGGCTGGTGCATTTCTCGGTGGCGACCGAAGCGGGGACGACGCATCTCAGGAAGGTGTTTCCCGGCAATCGTGACGAGGTGCGACACGCTACGGTGGTGCAGGCGCTGAAGCTGCTGCTGAAGGCGGCGAAGGGTTAGGGCCACCTGCATAGTCTGCTGCGGTCGTCCCCTCGCCCCTGAGGGGAGAGGGTAGTGAAGCTAGGACCGGCAGGTCCGTAGCGGAACTAGGGTGAGGGATTCAGCTTCTCAACGAGCGTGTGTGGCGCCGCTTCACCCCTCAACCGGCGCTATGCGCCACCTTCTCCCCTCAGGGGAGAAGGGACTGAGAGGCCGGCGCCGAGCGCGCAATCTCACCCAAACCGCCGATCCGCCTCATCTTCAAACGCGTCGATGATCTCGCTCTGCTTGGCGGCGAAGGCCGGCTCTGCGACCGCGGCGATCAGTGGATTAGCAATCTTGAAGTCGATGTCGAAGCGGATGCGGGTGCCCTCGCCTTCCGCTTCAAAACTCCACTTGCTGTCGAGATAGGCGAATGGCCCATCGACCGCCTTGGCGGTGATGGTCAGCGCCTGGGGATCGGCGACCACGCGGCTGGTATAGGCCTGGGTGATCGGGCCGAACTGGATGGTCATGCGCGCCAGGATGCCCTCGCCGGTGGCGTCGTCGCGCACTTCCATCGCCTTGCAGTTGGGGATGAAGCGCGGATAGGCCTCGAGATCGGAGACCAGATCGAACATTCGCTGCGGCAGGTGCGGCGAATGCCGCTCGAGGAAGAGATCAGCCATGGGCGAGTTTGGCCATCCGGTTGGCGCGAAGCTGTTCGAAGTCTTCGCCGGCGTGGTGCGACGAACGGGTCAGCGGGCTCGACGACACGAGCAGAAAACCCTTGGTGGTCGCCACGGTGGCGTAGGACTTGAACTCCTCGGGGGTGACGAAGCGCTGCACCGGGTGGTGCTTCTTGGTCGGCGCGAGGTACTGGCCGATAGTCAGGAAATCGACGTCGGCCGAACGCAGGTCATCCATCAGTTGCAGCACTTCGTTCCGCTCCTCACCGAGGCCGACCATGATGCCGGACTTGGTGAACATCGTCGGATCGAGTTCCTTCACCCGCTGCAGCAGGCGGATCGAGTGGAAGTAGCGGGCGCCAGGGCGGACCTTCAGGTACTTTGACGGCACCGTCTCGAGGTTGTGGTTGAACACGTCGGGCTTGGCCGCAACGACGATCTCCAGCGCCCCGTCCTTACGCAGGAAATCCGGGGTCAGGATCTCGATGGTGGTCTTGGGGGTGCGGGCGCGGATGGCGCGGATCACCTGGGCGAAGTGCTCGGCGCCGCCATCCGGCAGGTCGTCGCGATCGACCGAGGTGATCACCACATGCGCGAGGCCGAGCTTGGCCACGGCGTTGGCGACGTTCTCGGGTTCCATCGGATCGAGCGCGGTCGGCAACCCGGTGCGCACATTGCAGAAGGCGCAGGCGCGGGTGCAGATCTCGCCCATGATCATCATGGTGGCGTGCTTTTTCGACCAGCACTCGCCGATATTCGGGCAGCCGGCTTCCTCGCAGACGGTGACGAGGCCGTTCTCGCGCACGATCTGCTGGGTCTCCTTGTAGATGGGAGAGCCCGGCGCCTTGACCCGGATCCAGTCCGGCTTTCGCAGCATCTCGTTTTCGGGCCGATTGGCCTTTTCCGGATGCCGGGGGCGGGTGTCTAGACTGTCGATCAGGGTAACCAAGAGGCGTTCCTAGCCGGCAATGAGCCTGGCAATGACGACAACGATAATAGCACCAACCGTCGACGTAATGATCTGCGTGACGATCGGGCTCTTGATGCCGAGGTTGATATTGAGGGCAGTGAACAGGTAACCGCCCACGAACGAACCAATGACGCCGCTCACCAGGTAGGTGATCAGCCCGCCACCGCCGACGATCAGGCTGGCGAGGAAGCCAGCCACGACGCCGATAAAGAGAAAAATCACCAGAGAGCGCGTATCCATACGACCCATTTGAAACTCTCCCCCAAACTGCTTTTCCGGCAGACCCATCGGCTTACCCTCGATTGACCCACCCACGATATCGCGTCGCGACAGCGCCGGTTCAACCCTCAAGCAGCTACTTGGCCACCACCCTGGCAACGAGGATCACCAGCAGCGCGCCGAGCGTCGCGGTGACGATGCTGCTGACCCACACATTGTCGATCGGCAGGCGGATCCCCGCGAGGTTCAGCACGTAGCCGCCAACGAACGAGCCGATCACGCCGACGATCAGGTTGCGCAGCAACCCGCCGCCGCCGAGCACCAGGCTCGCCAGCCATCCGGCCAACAGGCCAATGGCCAGAAAAACGATCAGCGGCGTGATGTCGTTGGGCAGTCCCGGAATATCGGCGGGCGGTACCAAAGCGGCCTCCTCAGATGTTCAGCGCGCGACCATAAGCGTCCAGCACCGACTCCTTCATGGTCTCAGAAAGGGTCGGATGCGGGAAGATGGTGTGCATCAACTCTTCCTCGGTGGTTTCTAGCCCCATGGCAACGACGAAACCCTGGATCAGCTCAGTGACTTCCGCGCCCACCATGTGGGCACCGAGCAGTTCGCCGGTCTTGGCGTCGAAGATGGTCTTCACCAGGCCCTCGGGCTCGCCGAGAGCAATCGCCTTGCCGTTGCCGACGAACGGGAAGCGGCCGACCTTGATCTCGCGACCGGCTTCCTTGGCCTTGGCCTCGGTCAGTCCGACGCTCGCCACCTGCGGCTCGCAATAGGTGCAGCCGGGGACCTGCAGCTTGTTGAGGCCGTGCACGCCCTTGAGGCCGGCAATGGTCTCGACGGTGATCACGGCCTCATGCTCGGCCTTGTGCGCCAGCATCGGCGGGCCGGCGACGTCGCCGATGGCCCAGACACCCGGCACGTTGGTGCGGCCGTAATTGTCGATGACGATGGCGCCGCGATCGATCTTCACGCCGAGCTTCTCGAGACCGAGATTTTCGGTGTTGCACTGGACACCGACCGCCGAGATCAGCGCATCGGCCGAAATCGTCAGCTTGTCGCCGGTCTTGGGCTCGATATGGGCGGTGATACCGTCCTTGGTCTTATCGACCTTGGCCACCTTGGCATCGGTGATGATCTTGATGCCGCGCTTTTCGAAGCGCTTTTTCACATGCGCGGCGATCTCGGCATCCTCCACCGGCAGGATGGTCGGCAGCAGTTCGACCACCGTCACCTCGGCGCCGAGCGAACGATAGAACGAGGCGAACTCCATGCCGATGGCGCCCGAGCCCATGATGACCAGGGATTTTGGGAACTTTGCCGGCTTCATCGCCTCGAAATAGGTCCAGATCTTCTCGCCGTCGGGCTCAATGCCGGGCAAGACGCGCGGCCGGGCGCCGGTGGCGATGATGATGTGCTTGGCCTTGTAGGTGCCCTCGGGCAACACCGTCTTGGGCTGCGGCCACTGCGGCTCGACCGGCTTCTTGGTCATCTTCTTGACCACGATCTCGCCGGGGGCGGTCAGCTGGGCCTCGCCCCAGATGATGTCGACCTTGTTCTTCTTCATCAGGAACTGCACGCCGTTGTTCATCTGCCCGGCGATCTTGCGCGAGCGGTCGACGATAGCGGCAATGTCGAAGCCAAACTCACCGGCCGAAAGGCCATAATCCTTGGCGTGGCCCATATGGCCGTAGATCTCGGCGGAGCGCAGCAGCGCCTTGGTCGGGATGCAGCCCCAGTTGGAGCAGATGCCGGCCATGTGCTCGCGCTCGACGATGGCGGTCTTCAGACCCAGCTGTGCCGCGCGGATGGCGGCGATATAGCCGCCCGGACCGGCGCCGATGACGATGAGATCGTATGAGTCAGCCATGTTGTTGGTCCTTCATCATCAATAGCCAGTCGCTGCCTGGGGCCGTACCATCGGGGTACTTGCGCATCGGCCGCGACGCGGAAACCTTGAAACCTTCGCGCTCGTACAGCTCTCGCGCCCGCACGTTCACGTCTTCCGTAATTAATGCCAGGCCGCGGCTGCCGGCGGAGCCGCGCTTGGTCTCGGCCAGTTCGAGCAGCAACCCGCCAACGCCATGCCCACGCCACCGGGCATGCACCGCCAGCATCGAGATGAACCAGTGCCCGCCGGACAGGTGTTCGAGCTCGACGATGGGGACCAGGAAGTCCTCGAGGTCATCGGGGAACGGCCCCATCTCGTCGGGCTCCGGATAGCCGAGCAGCATGCCGACCACCTCGCCGTCGCTCTCGGCCATCGTGGCATTGCGCCAGTTCAGCTCGTCGCGCTCGTCGAGTATATCCAGCCGGCCGACCTCGATCGCGTCGTATGTCCCCTTGGCGCGCGCGTCGTGCGCCCAGCCCATGCCGATGCCGCCATGCGTCGCAATGTTGACCAGCAGCGCGATCTCACTCGCGTCAGCCTTGGTCGCCGGGCGCGTGGCGATCGGGGCGGTCAATGCAGCGTCTCCCGTACCAGCAGCACCCACGTCACGGGTGCCGCTACACAGCCGTAAGCGCCGCCACACTCCGCGCGAGCAGCAAAACCTTCATCCTCGAACCACGCAATCAGGTCCTGGGCCGTGCGACCGATGATCGTGCTGACGCCGGAGAGCCCAGCCACATTCGCACGCCGGACCGCCTCGTCCAGCAACAGCCGCTCCACACCTTTGTCCAGCCAGTCCGGGTCAACGCCAAACCCCTGAATGAGCCAGGTCCCCGCAGCGAGTACCTCGATCTCAGTAAACAGGCCGCGCTCGATCCGCACGAACGCCCACGGCCGGGACGCCTCGCCCTCGACGGCACGCCCGGTGAGCATGCCAACCTTCTGACGGTCGGCCTCTGCCCATGACACAGTCGAGGTTTTTCGACTGTGTCCGCCGCCCGTTCCCGGCATGGACATGCCATTGTCCCACGCACATCTCGGCAATGGTGGACGAAAGTCGTCCCGCTCCGCTCCGCGAATGATTACCGGGGCGGTCACAGGCCCAATACCTGTTTGACCAGCGGTGCGAGACCCTCGCCGATGGCGCGGGTGTTGGCAGCGTCGAGATGCACGCCGTCGGCCGGATGGGCTTCGGCGACAGCAGAGGCATCGAAGAAACCGGTGCCGTACTCGTCGGCGCGCAGCTTGTACCACTGAGCGAAGAGCTTCGACTGACCGATCGCCTCATCGCCGAAATGCAGCAGCATCTCGGGGTGATCGGTGTCGCGGATATGCGGCGGCGCTACGAGGATGATTTTCGGCATCACATCTGTCGGCTTGACATAGTGCCCGCGGACGATCTGCACCAACCGGCGCATGCCGTTGGCGGCTTCCTGCGCCGTGCGGCCGTGGAACGGCTTCAGGTCGTTGGTGCCCAGCATGATGATCACCAGGTCGAGCGGCGAATGCGACTCGAGCAGCGTCGGCAAGAGCCGCGCGCCGTTGCGATCGGCAGCGGCCCAGCCGTCATTGTGCACGGTGGTGCGGCCGCCCAGCCCTTCGGCGATGACGCGCGCCTTGCCGGAGAGCGCCCGCTCGAGCGCTGTCGGCCAGCGGTCCTCATAAGGATGACGCGGACCGCCCGGGATCGGGTTAGCGCCGAAGGTGAGGCTGTCGCCAAAAGCGAGGATGGTCTTCATGGTGAAGCCCCTGCCCTCAAGCCAGCATCATTACCGGGTTTTCGATCAGGCCCTTGAACGCCGCCAGCACTTCGGCCCCGAGCGCGCCATCGACCGCACGGTGGTCACAGCTGAGCGTCACGGTCATGAAGTTGGCGACCTTTACCTGGCCCTTCTCGGCATAGACGCGTTCCTCGCCGACACCGACGGCGAGGATGGTGCCGTGCGGTGGGTTGATGACGGCCTGGAAGTTCTTGATGCCGTACATGCCGAGGTTGGACACCGACGAGGTGCCGCCCTGGTATTCCTGCGGCATCAGCTTCTTGGAGCGAGCCCGACCGGCGAGATCCTTCACTTCCTCGGAGATCTGGCGCAGCGACTTGGTATCGCAGGCCTTGACCACCGGGGTGAACAGCCCGCCCGGCACCGCCACGGCAACCGCCACGTCGGCATGCTTGTGGTAGAGGATCGAGTCTCCCGCCCAGGTGGCGTTGGCGGTCGGCACCTTCATCAGCGCCGCGGCCCAGGCCTTCATGACGAAGTCGTTGACCGAAAGCTTATAGGCGGGCTTGCCGTCCTTGACCGGGGCGGCGGCATTGATCTGTTCGCGCGCTTCGAGCAGCGCATCGATCTTGCAGTCGAGCGACAGGTAGAAATGCGGAATGGTCTGCTTGGCCTCGGTGAGGCGCGCCGCCACGACCTTGCGCATGCCGTCATTGGGGACGATGTCGTAGCTGCCCTCGGGATAGAGGGCCATCACCTGCGCCTTGCTCATGCCGCCGGCGAGAGCAGTTCCGCCCGAAGCTGCCGCAGCAGCGGGGGCCGGAGCGGCCTTCAGCGGCGCCTTGCCGGATTTGGCGGCTTCGACATCGGAGCGGACGACACGGCCATGCGGGCCGGAACCGGAGATGGCGCCGAGCTCGATGCCGGCCTCCTTGGCGAGACGCTTGGCCAGCGGCGAGGCAAAGACACGGGCGCCGTTTGCGGCCGGAGCAGCGGCAGGCTTCGCCGGTGCGGGCGCCGGGGCCGCAGCAGGAGCCGGCGCGGCGGCCGGAGCCTCGGCCTTGGCCGGCTCCGGAGCCTTGGCGGCGGGCACGGCAGCCGGCGCCGGGGTCTTCACATCGGCAGCCGTCTCGCCTTCGGTGAGGATCACCGCGATCACGGCGTTGACCTTCACGTTCTCGGTGCCCTCGGGGACGACGATCTTGCCGATCTTGCCCTCGTCGACGGCCTCGACTTCCATCGTCGCCTTGTCGGTCTCGATCTCGGCGATCACGTCGCCGGAGGAGACGCTGTCGCCCTCCTTGACGTGCCACTTGGCGAGCTTGCCCTCTTCCATTGTGGGAGAGAGCGCGGGCATGGTGATGTTGATGCTCATGGTGCCTTACTCGCCGATATCTTCGTTCCAGAGTTGCGGATGCTTCTCGATGAAATCCGCCATCATGTGCTCGCAGCGTTGCTCGTGGTAGTCCACCACGTCAACGCCGGCCAGTGACAGGACATCCTGGAAGCCTTTGAAATTCTTCGATTCTGCTACAACCACTCGGGAAATGCCGAACTGGATGATGGTGCCGGTGCACATCATGCAGGGGCTGAGCGTGGTGTAACAGGTCACATCCTTGTAGGTGCGCTGCCGGCCGGCGTTCTGGATCGCATCCATTTCGCCATGCAGGATCGGATCGCCCTTCTGCACGCGCCGGTTGTGGCCGCGGCCGATGATCTCGCCATTGCGCACCAGCACCGAGCCAATCGGGATGCCGCCTTCGGAGAGACCCAGCTGGGCCTCCTCATAGGCTGCATCGAGAAATTTCCGATCGAGCTCGGCGTCGGCGACCATCAGGTCAGCTCCGATAGGTCACGGCGTTCACCGCCGCGATGACCTCATCGACACTCGGCAAGGCCAGCTTTTCGAGGTTCGCGGCGTAGGGCATCGGGACATCCTTGCCGGTGACGCGGGTCGGCGGGGCGTCGAGATAGTCGAAGGCCTCGGCGGTGACCACGGCCGAGAGTTCGGCGCCGATGCCGCCCTGCGGCCAGCCTTCCTCGACGGTGACGAGGCGGCCGGTCTTCTTGACCGACTCGATGACGGTTTTGGTGTCCATGGGCCGGAGGGTCCTGAGGTCGATCAGCTCGACGTCGACGCCAGCGGCGACCAGCTTCTCGGTCGCCTGGGTGGCGTAGCGCATGCCCATCGAGAACGAGACGATGGTGACGTCCTTGCCCTGGCGGGCGATCCGCGCCTTGCCGATCGGCAGCACGTAGTCGTCGACCTTGGGGACGAGGCCGGTCGAGCCGTAGAGGATTTCGTTCTCGAGGAAGACGATCGGGTTGTTGGAGCGGATCGCCGCCTTGAGCAGGCCCTTGGCGTCGGCGGCACTATAGGGCGCGACCACGTAGAGGCCGGGGACGTGGCTGTACCAGGCCGAATAATCCTGGCTGTGCTGGGCGCCGACGCGCGCCGCGGCGCCGTTCGGTCCGCGGAAGACGATCGGCGCGGTGACCTGGCCACCGGACATATAGAGCTGCTTGGCGGCTGAGTTGATGATCTGGTCGATCGCCTGCATGGCAAAGTTCCAGGTCATGAATTCGACGATCGGCCGGAGGCCGGCAAAAGCCGCGCCGACGGCGAGACCGGCAAAGCCGTGCTCGGTGATCGGGGTATCGACGACGCGCTGCGGGCCGAACTCCTGCAGCAGGTTCTGGCTGATCTTGTAGGCGCCCTGGTACTCGGCCACTTCCTCGCCCATGAGGAAGATGTCCTTGTCGCGGCGCATTTCCTCAGCCATCGCCTCGTTCAGCGCCTGGCGGACGGTCATCTCGACCATCTCGACGCCTTCAGGCAGGTCGGGGTCGGAGGCTGCCTCGAGGATGGCGACCGGCGGCACACCGGCTGGCGCTGCCGGCACGGTATCGGTCGACTCCAGTTTGACCGGAGCGACATCGATCGGCTTCATCTGCGCGGCCTGAGACCCGCTATCCCCTTCGCTCTCACCTTCGTCCAGCACCAGGGCGATCGGCTCGTTCACCTTCACGCCTTCAGTGCCCTCGGGCACGATGATCTTCTTGACGACGCCGGTGTCGACGCTCTCGACCTCCATGGTCGCCTTGTCGGTTTCGATCTCGGCCAATACGTCGCCGGGCTTTACCGTGTCGCCTTCCTTGACCAGCCATTTCGAGAGTTTCCCCTCTTCCATGGTCGGCGAGAGGGCGGGCATCAGAATTGTGGGCATTCAGGGTCTCCAGCGGGAGATCGAAAGGGAAAGCTCGGGCGCCGATCAGGCGGGAGCGTAAATGTCGGTCCAGAGCTCGGACGCCGCCGGCTCCGGATCGGAAGTGGCGAAATCGGCAGCCTCGGTGACGATGGCGCGGATCTCGGTCTCGAGCTCCTTGAGGCTCTCTTCGGTGCCATAGCGCTTCTCGAGGATGCGCTGCTTTACCTGCTCGATCGGATCGTGCTCGGCACGCATGGTCGAGACTTCGTCCTTCGAACGATACTTCGCCGGGTCCGACATCGAGTGGCCACGATAGCGATAGGTCAGCATCTCGAGGATGTAGGGCCCCTTGCCCGACCGCGCATGCTCGATGGCGCGCTTGGCCGCGTCGTAGGTCATGCGCACATCCATGCCGTCGACCTGCTCGCCGTCGATACCGAAGGAGATGCCGCGCTTCGAGAAATCCGGCTGGCCCGAGGCGCGCTCGACCGAGGTGCCCATGCCGTAGCGGTTGTTCTCGACAATGTAGACCGCCGGCAGGTTCCAGAGCTTGGCCATGTTGAAGCTCTCGTAGACCTGGCCCTGGTTGGCCGCGCCATCGCCGAAATAGGAAATCGAAACGGTGTTGTCGCCGCGGTACTTCGAAGCGAAGGCGAGGCCCGTGCCGAGCGACACCTGGGCGCCGACGATGCCGTTGCCGCCGTAGAAGCGGTGCTCGTTGGAGAACATGTGCATCGAGCCGCCCTTGCCCTTCGACAGACCGCCCTGGCGACCGGTCAGCTCGGCCATGACGCCCTTGGGGTCGAGGCCCATGACCAGCATGTGGCCGTGATCGCGGTAGCCGGTGATCTGGGCATCCTGGCCCTTCTTCGACGCCATGGTGACGCCGGTGACCACAGCTTCCTGCCCGATATAGAGGTGGCAGAAGCCGCCGATCAGGCCCATGCCGTACATCTGGCCGGCCTTCTCCTCGAAGCGGCGGATCAGCAGCATTTCGCGGTAAGCGGCGAGTTCCTGTTCCTTGCTGAGTTCGGGGACGTTGGACTGGGCCGGTTTGGCCGCCGCTTTACGCGCCATGGGCGAGAGCTCCGAAGTATGGATAAGCCGCATCACTGTAGCGGCCCGAGGACCGCTGATCGGCGGAGCTTAGCGCAATAATGTGACGGAGGCGAATCCGTGTAGCATGTGAAGAAACGGCGCTATCAGTCTATGCCGTCTTCGATAATTCCGCTTAACTGATCTGTGGTTGACGCAGTTGATGAACCGGCAAGTGGTTTACCTGTGCCGGGATCGACCATCACCACGATATCATCCGCCTGCGCCATCGAAAGCAGCGCCCTCGCCCGCTCGGAGACCAGATCCGGGTCCATCCGCGTGGTCTGGAACAGATCGATGCGGTGCCGGAACGAGTCGATCTCGGCCTGCAGCGCCCCGGACTTGGCACCCAGCTCGTCGATCTCGGCCTCGAGCACATCCTGGCTCTCGATACCGAACTGTCCGGTGACCACACTGTAGCCGAGATAGCCCTGGAAGGCGACCAGCCCCAGGGCAAGGGCGACGTGGCGCCAGAAGGCAGGACGTTTCAAACGGGTGGGCATGGGCTTCGCCTGGTTCGGATGCGGACCTTTATAGTTCACTGCGGCTTAACGGGTGGTTGCGGGGAGAGCCTGACTGAGAGAGACGGCCCCCTCCCATCCTCCCCTGTAAAGGGGGAGGTGCCTGCCGGTGTGTTTGGCACGATCGAAAACAGAGCCTCGACTCTGCACCTCCCCCTTTACAGGGGAGGCCGGGAGGGGGCCGTCTGCTTCAATCGGCACTGGAACCGCCCTACCAAGCCTCGACCACAATCTCCGGCCACACGCTCCTCGCCCGCTCCGCCTTCTTCTCGTGCGTGGCGCGGTTGTTCATCCGCCGGTTCGGCACGATGCGGAAGCTGAACAGGTGATCCAGGCCGAAGGGTGTGTAGAGCTCGATCTCCCCTGCCCAGTCGAGCCGCGCCGCTACCGCGTGGGTGAGCGAAGCAAACCGGTCGATGGCCTCGCGCGACGAAGTCAGCGCCGGATATGCTTCGCCGAAGCGTTCGGGGTACCAGAGGTGCACGCGGGCCTGGTTGCGCAGTTGCACCGGCAGCGGCAGGCCGGAGTAGATGCGATCCACCAGCTTGATGGCCCGATCCTCAGCCTCATAGCTCAGGTCCGATGCGTCGAAATAGAACAGGTCGATGTCGTTGATGCCGGTGAGCGGCGGTCGCCCGGTCAGGTGGTTCCAGACCGTGTTGTAGATGGCGCCGGAGACCAGCCAGGTGTCGGGCAGGTCGAGTTCGGGCAATCGCTCCAGCACATCCATCAGCAGCGGCGTGGCGCGGATGATGTCGCGCAGCGCATTGGCCTGGGTGGCAGCGGGCTGGCCCGCAAATCGAAGGTGGTGAGTCATTCCCGCGACGGTAGCCGATTCAGCTACCGCCGCGTGTCAGGGTTTTGGATCAGGCCTTCAGAATACTGCGGCCGGCATATTTGGCCGAGGTGCCGAGCTGCTCTTCGATGCGGATCAGCTGGTTGTACTTGGCCAGCCGGTCGGAACGGCTGAGCGAGCCGGTCTTGATCTGCCCGCAGTTGCAGGCGACCGCGAGGTCGGAAATCGTCGAGTCCTCGGTTTCACCGGAGCGGTGCGACATCACCGAGGTATAGGCGGCGCGGTGCGCGGTATCGACCGCATCAAGGGTCTCGGAGAGCGAGCCGATCTGGTTCACCTTGACGAGGATCGAGTTGGCGACGCCCATCTTGATGCCAGAGCGCAGGCGCTCGGTGTTGGTGACGAACAGGTCGTCGCCGACCAGCTGCACCCTCTTGCCGAGCAGGTCGGTGAGCGCCTTCCAGCCCTCCCAGTCGTCCTCGGCCATGCCGTCTTCGATGGTGATGATCGGGAACTTGTCGACGAGGCCGGCGAGGAACCTGGCGTTGTCCTCGGACGACAGCGTCTTGCCCTCGCCTTCCATGGCGTACTTGCCGCCCTTGAAGTACTCGGTCGAGGCGCAGTCGAGGCCGAGATAGACGTCCTTGCCGGCAGCGTAGCCGGCCTTCTCGATCGACTTGACGATGTACTCGAGCGCCGCCTCGGCGGACTTCAGGTTGGGCGCGAAGCCGCCTTCGTCGCCGACATTGGTGTTGTGGCCGTCGGCCGCGAGACCCTTCTTCAGGGTGTGGAAGATCTCCGAGCCGATCTGCACCGCATGCGCCATGCTCTCGGCGCCGACCGGCAGGATCATGAACTCCTGCATATCGATCGGGTTGTCGGCATGGGCGCCGCCGTTGATGATGTTCATCATCGGCACCGGCAGCACGTGGGCGTTCGGGCCACCGACATAGCGGTAAAGCGGCAGTTCGCTCGATTCGGCGGCGGCCTTGGCGACAGCCAGCGACACGCCGAGAATGGCGTTGGCGCCGAGCCGCGACTTGTTCGGCGTACCGTCGAGCTCGATCAGCGCGCGATCGACGCCGATCTGGTCGAGCGCGTCGAGGCCCTGGATCTCGGCGAAGATCTCGGTGTTGACGAAATCGACGGCCTTGGTGACGCCCTTGCCGAGGAACGGCTTGCCGCCGTCACGGAGTTCCACGGCTTCATGCGCGCCCGTCGAAGCGCCCGAGGGCACCATGGCGCGGCCAAAGCTGCCGTCATCGAGCACCACATCCACCTCGACGGTCGGATTGCCGCGGCTGTCGAAGACCTGCCGGCCGGTGATGTCGATGATGGTAGACATGTGCGTGACCCCTTGTCCGTGCAATCGATTGCTCGGCCCTTGTTAGAGAAG
>Ga0209902_100864_pt1 | contig 22002 bp, 20 predicted proteins | sample FECB27metaG_FD_188304 | JGI IMG/M metagenome (GOLD analysis project Ga0209902, IMG submission 188304) | Cyanobacterial communities from the Joint Genome Institute, California, USA - FECB-27 (SPAdes) (version 2) | ecosystem: Environmental > Aquatic > Thermal springs > Hot (42-90C) > Microbial mats...
TTCGTTGGCGCCGTCGACGTCGAAGCTCGGATAGTCGGTCTCGGCGATCAGCTCCTTGACGTATTCGCCCTGGTATTCGATCGCGTCATGCGAGTCCTTGCCGGCATCCTCGCCGGCAACGCGCTGCTGGACATCGGCGAGCAGCGCCTGCTTGCTGTCGGGCAGCTTGATGCGGCCAAGGATGACGTCGCGTGTCCACCAGGCCTGGGCGTCAAACATGTTGAAGGTGAACCACTGGTCCTGCATGCCGAGATAGAACATCGCCGGATTGTGGACGTAGGCGACGCCCTTGTAGAGGTCGGCGGTCGCAAGCCGGTTGGCGGTCCGGAGACGCAGGTCGTCGGGCAGGAACGGGAAGTGGTGCTTGTAGCCGGTGCACAGGATGATCGCGTCGATCTTCTTGGTCGATCCGTCCTTGAAGGTGGCGGTATTGATCTCGACCTTTTCCAGCAGCGGGCGCTCTTCCCAGTTGTCGGGCCATTTGAAGCCCATGGGTGCTGTGCGGTAGCAGTTGGTGATCGACTTGGCGCCGTACTTCCAGCACTGCGAGCCGATGTCCTCGGCCGAGTAGCTGGTGCCGACGATCAGGATGTCCTTGCCTGCGAACTCGCGGGCGTCGCGGAAGTCGTGGGCGTGCAGGATGCGGCCATTGAAGCGGTCGAAGCCGGGGAACTCGGGCACGTTCGGGGTCGAGAAATGGCCCGAGGCGACGATGACATTGTCGAATTCCTCGGAGTAGCAGTGATCTTTTGGCAGATCCTGGACGGTGACCGTGAACTTCTTGGTCTCTTCGTTCCAGGTCACCATGCGGACGGCGGTCTCGAAGCGAATCCATTTGCGGACGCCGGCCTTCTTTACGCGGCCCTCGATGTAGTCGAACAGCACCGCGCGCGGCGGGTAGGAGGCGATCTGCTTGCCGAAATGCTCCTCGAAGGAATAGTCGGCGAATTCCAGGCCCTCCTTGGGGCCGTTGGACCAGAGGTAGCGGTACATCGAACCATGTACCGGCTCGCCATACTGGTCGAGGCCGGTGCGCCAGGTGTAGTTCCAAAGGCCGCCCCAGTTGGCCTGCTTCTCGAAGCAGACAACTTCCGGGATGTCCGCGCCCTTCGCCGCGGCCGACTGGAATGCCCTCAACTGCGCCAGACCCGACGGTCCGGCACCGATCACGGCGACACGCTTGGCTGTCATGGTTTCCTCCTTTTGGTATAGACCAAATTTCGTTATTGGTTCCTCTGGTTCAGTTATGTTGCCTGCCATTATACCAATTTGTCAACGACGTGTTTCCTGTGAGGAAGGAAAATTTCGCTCGGTTAGGATGAAACGCCCTGTTTTTGGTGGTATTCACGGCCATGACGAACTCCAGCTTTGCCCATCGACTCGCCGTTTCCAGCGTCCTGCCCCGGCTCTCCGTCGGTATGCCGGACGCGGTGAACATTGGATTCCTCGGACCGCTCAGTGGTCAAGTGGAGTCTTGGGGGCTGCCCGGATTGCATGGCTGCCGGATCTGGGAGGACTGGCTGAACCGGACCGGTGGGCTCATGATCAACGGCCGCCGCTATCCGATCAGGATCGTCGAGTTCGATTGCGGCTATGATGCCGGCCGGGCGCTGGAGGGCGCGCGCCAGCTGATCGAGCGCCATGACGTCAAGCTTTTGATGATGCTGGGCGGCGACACGATGGCTGAGATCAGGGATTATCTTCGCCAGCGCAAGGTCCTGACCTCGACGCTTTTGCCAAGCGACCTGTCGCCCGACACCCCATACCTGATCGCGCCGAGCGAACTGCATCCGATCTTCAACGTGACCGGGGTGGAGTGGCTGGCGCAGGCAAGGCCGGAGCTGCGGACGGTGGCGGTCTGCAGCCAGACCGACGCGCTGGGCCTGCCTTCGCTCGCGACCTATCGTGCGGCATTCAAGGCGGCCAAGCTGAGGATCGCCAAGGAGATCCAGTACGACCCTGATACGGCTGATGCAGCCGCAATCGTGCAGCCGATGCTGGATTCGGGGGCTGATATCCTGTGCTGGTGCACCAGCTATACGCCGATGGTCCATGCGATGACCGAATACGCGTATGCGCAGGGCTTCAAGGGGCAGATCATATCCTGCACGCTGGACTATTACGACCAGCTCGTCGCCCGGACCTCAGTCGAATTCATGGAAGGCTTCGTTTTCCAGTTCCCGGATTTCGACGACGAGAAGCTGACGGACAAGACGTTCTTCTTCAACCAGCCGAAGGGCTTCTTCGACGAGTACAACAGCCGCTTCCCCGGCACCTGGACGGCGGTGAGCTGGGAGTATGTCGCCATCCTCGACATCTGGCATGCGGCGGTCGAAAAATCGAACAGCGTCAATCCCGCATCGGTGCTGGCGGCGATGAAGCAGCTTGGTCACGTCACCCACGCCTTCGGCCCGGCGCATTGGTGGGGCGAGAGCATGTTCGGCATCGACAACGCGCTTGTCGGCGACTGGCCGGTGGTGACGCTGAAGAACGGTAAGGCCAAGATCGCCGCTTTTGGCTCGATCCCGCGCTGGCTGAAACGCCATAGCGGCCTGCTGAAGCAGGAGATGTCGGATCTCGGCCAGCTTTGGGACCAGCGCCTGCGGGCGAGCGACAATGGCACCGCCCTGCAGGCACGAACGCCGGAATCAATCCTGCAGAAGTAGCTTCTGCTCCTCGACCAGATGCAGCTTGATGAACTCGACGGCGCGCTCGACGTCGCGGGAGGCGATCGCGTTGAACAGCGCGTTGTAGCGCTGCTGGTATTCGAGGATCCGCTTCGGCGACAGGTGCCGGCGCAGCTGCGTGGTGCGGAAGCTCACCCGGCAGGCCTCGATCGCCAGATTGTAGCAGGATGCCAGCAGGGGGTTGTGCGTACCCTCGGCGATCTTGCGGTAGATCTCCTCTTCGCATTTGACGAAGGCGGCAACGTCGGTGTGCACGTTTTCGATCTGCGACATCAGCTGTTCGAGGTCCCAGACCTCGCGCGGGGTCATGTTGATGACCGCGAGGCGGACCATTTCGGGTTCGAGAATGCCGCGCACGACAAGATGGTCGAGCGGGCTGGTTTCCAGCGCGACCGAACTCTCCGCCCTTTCAGGCACTTCTTCCGAACGGTAGGTGACGAAACTGCCGCTGCCGGGCCGCCGCTTGATGACCTTGCGGTCTTCCAGCACATCCAGTGCCTCGCGCACCGTGTTGCGGGCGACCCCCATCTCCGAGGCCAGCGCCCGTTCCGAGGGAAGGCGCGTGTCGAGCGGATATTCCTCGGACTGAATCTTGGCAAACAGCCGGTCGAGCACGGTCTGCACCGTCGCTCCCACCGAGTAGGAGGCGATGATTTGCGATGTGAGCTGGCCGGTTTCAACCTTCATTGCGCGACCTTGCATGTCAGTCCTGCTTCTTGGCCATGGCGCCGGACGAATCCTAGCGCAGTGCGGTCCAAGTTTGAAATATTTATCGAATCTGGTCCAGTACACGCTCGAACGGGCCGCGACAATCGCACGGCGGGAAGCTGGCGGATGGTCCCTGACAACGCCTGGAGGCTGTCTGCCGCAGGGTCGCCCCGCCGCATTTTTCGTCAACGCGACGAAACGAAGTCTTGCGGCTGTGCTAAAATTGAGTATTCTTCTGGCTCAATTAATTTTACACACAGGCAAGTTTTGGACGAGGTGGCGATGACGATTTCAGTCTACCCCGAAGTTGTATCAGGCCCTCCGCGTCCGAGCCTGATCGTGCAGCCTGGCCTGCTTGTGCCTGGCATGGAGCGCTATCACGTCCAGGGTGGCGGTGCGGTGCTGATCGACATCGAGGCCGGCGATCGTGTGACGGTGCGCAATCTCGAGGGCGGGCAGGCGTGCGAGCTGGTGGCGTTCGATGCCGCCGGCCGTGCCGATCCGGGCATCCTGTCGACACGCTCGAACAGCGACGCGTCGGGGCTGAAGGCGCTGCTTGCCGATGGCGACGAGAGCCTGCAGAAGTTTCGTTTGGGTCTCGCCCGCCGCAAGCTCGAGCTTGGCCGGGTCGAGGCGGTGCGCTTCTTCGATGGTGGTACGCCCGCCGGGGTGGAGGAGAGTTTTGTCGTTGCGCGGCCCGGCTCGCTGGTGATTGCCGCACCAGGTGCTGCGATGTCGGTCGACAGCCAGGACACGACGACGCCGCTGGTGGTGATGGTCAAACGAGCGAAGGTCCGTGCTGCATCAGGCGGCTTCGAGCTGCCCGATCCGCTCGCCGATCCGGTGCTCGATCTCAGGGTCAAGTCGAAGACGGCGGAGAGCTACTTCGTCAAGGCCGGCGACTACATCCAGATCATCGATGTCGATGGCCGCCAGTGCACCGACTTTCAGTGCTTTTCCGCCCGCAAGCTCGACAAGGGCCGCGACCTCGCACTCGACGTCACAGCCACCCGTTCGCTGATGGGCCACGCCTATCCGATGCCCGGCTTGCATGCCAAATATTTCGATCAGGATTTCGAGCCGCTTGTCGAGGTGGTGCAGGACACCTGCGGCCGCCATGATGCCTTTGCGCTCGCCTGCTACGCCAAATATTACGACGACATCGGTTACCCCGGCCACATCAACTGCTCGGAGAACTTCAACGGCGCACTTGTCCCGCATGGGGTGAATGCCCGTGCTGGCTGGATGGCGGTCAACTTCTTCTTCAACACCGGCATCGACGCCCATGGCGTGATGTTCTCCGACGAACCCTGGTCCAGGCCGGGCGACTATGTGCTGTTGCGCGCGCTGACCGACATCGTCTGCGTCTCGTCCGCCTGCCCTGACGACACCACGCCATCCAATGGCTGGAACCTCACCGACATCCACGTCCGGACCTATTCCGGCAACAACAAGTTCCAGCGCGCGATCGCCCGACGCACGACCCCGGAGGCAGAACCCAAGATGACCCGCGAGACCGGCTTCCACGCAAGCTTTGCCAAGCACACCCGCAACTTCATCGAATACAAGGGTTTCTGGCTGCCGCAGGAATTCGCCAAGGAAGGCGCCATCGAGGAATACTGGGCCTGCCGCCAGAAGGCGGTGGTGATGGATCTGTCGGCGCTACGCAAGTTCGAGGTGACGGGCCCCGATTCCGAAGCCTTGATGCAGTACACGCTGACCCGCGACGTCAAGAAGCTCGGCGTCGGCCAGGTCGTCTACACCGCGATGTGCTACGAGCATGGCGGCATGGTCGACGACGGCACGCTGCTTCGCCTCGGCAAGGACAATTTCCGCTGGATCTGCGGCGACGACTATTCCGGTGTCTGGCTGCGCGAGCAGGCCGAAAAGCTCGGCCTCAAGGTGCTCGTCCGTTCGTCGACCGACCAGATGCACAACATCGCCGTCCAGGGCCCGAACAGCCGCGATATTCTCAAGGAGATCGTCTGGACGCCGCCGCACCAGCCGGCACTCAGCGAGCTCGAATGGTTCCGCTTCACCATCGGCCGCATCGGCAACGCGACCGGTGTGCCGATTGTCGTCTCCCGTACCGGCTACACCGGCGAGCTCGGCTACGAGGTCTGGTGCCATCCGCGCGATGCCGAAAAGGTCTTTGATGCGGTGTGGGAAGCCGGCCAGCCGCATGGGCTGAAGCCGATGGGCTTTGCCGCACTCGACATGGTCCGCATCGAGGCCGGCCTGATCTTTGCCAATTACGAGTTTTCCGACCAGACCGACCCGTTTGAAGCCGGCATCGGCTTCACCGTGCCGCTCAAGACCAAGACCGACGACTTCATCGGCCGCGAGGCGCTGATCCGGCGCAAGGACAACCCGATCCACAAGCTTGTCGGCCTCGACATCGACGCCAATGTCGCTGTCGGCCATGGCGACTGCGTCCATATCGGCCGCGCCCAGATCGGCATCGTCACCTCGTCGATGCGCTCGCCGATCCTTGGCAAGAACATCGCACTCGCCCGTGTCGAGGCACACCACGCCAATGTCGGCACCGAGGTCGAAGTCGGCAAGCTCGACGGCCAGCAAAAGCGCCTGCCCGCAAGGATCGTGCCGTTCGCCCACTACGATCCCAAGAAGGAACGCCCACGGTCGTAAGGCAACTGGCGCGCTACAGCATCACCACCCGACAACGCAAAAGCCCCGCAACAGCGGGGCTTTCTGTTGGTAGCGGGGGCTGATTTGGCTTATTCAGGTTCACGGATGGCGCTGGGGAGGGGCATCGTGGACATATTTGCTTGGTCGCCGCTGGTGATGACGCTGCCCTTCATCATTGTCGGGGGCATCGCCTTTTTCCTTGGTGCGGGGTTCCTCGCGGTTTTCGCCCGGCAGGCGGCTGACAACCCGCTGACGATGCCGGTCGCTGCCTTCGTCGGCACCATCACCACGGCCTGGGCCTTGTCGCTGGGCTTTACCGCAGCCGACGTCTGGTCGGTCAATTCCCGCGCCAGCCAGGTGGCGAGCGAGGAGCGGTCCTCGATGATGCGGCTTGCCGGCATGGCAAAGCCCGAGGCACTCGCCTCGGCAGAACTCATGGCCGGCCTCGTCGCCTACAAGGATGCGGTCGTGGGGATGGAGTGGCGCAACGCCAACCGGTCGCCCGAACAGTCGGTCGAGCAGGCCCTGCAGAGCATCCGCCTTGCCCTGATCGACCTGGCGAAGGCGGGGCATCCCGATCCGGTCATCGGCCAGATGGTGCAGGATTTTGACGAATTGCAGGATGCCCGCAACTCGCGTCTCGCCATCGGCACCAGCTCGGTCAACCAGCTCAAATGGTATCTGGTGCTGTTCCTGACGATGCTGTCGGCGATCGTCGTCGGCGCGGTCCACGCCGACAGGCCGCATGCGGGCAGGAAGGCGATCCTGATCTTTGCCGTCACCGCCGGCGTCAGCCTGTGGATCCTGGCCCTGCACGCCAACCCCTATGTCGGCGTGGCGCAGGTGACGTTGGGCGAGGTCCGGCTCTAGCGCTGCCCGCCTCGTGCCGTCAGCGCTTGCCGCGCGCTGGCTCCGACGTCAGGCTGGCATAGGCAAGTGCCACGGCGAAGAAGCCGAAGGCGGAAAGCACGGCAGCAACGACGATGATGGTTTCGGTCGGCATGTCATTTCTCCTGTCTGGACATACCCTGATATGATCCCTCTTGCCGGGCCGGTGCATTGATCTGGATCAACGGCCCGGACCAGATGCCGGCGACCTACGCGACGTGAATCGCCTCCGTCCGATGCGGCGCGATGCTGTGGGTCGCCAGCCACTCTTCGGCCTGGCTGCCTGGCATCGGGAAGGCGATGCCGTAGCCCTGCACAGCGGGGCAGCCGAGGTCGTGGAGCCATGACAGCTCGATGTCGGTCTCCGCACCCTCGGCGACGATCGAGATGCCCAGGCCGCGCGCCAGCTCGATGATCGCCTTGACGATCTTGGTGTTGGCCGGGTTCTTGTCGATGTCGCGGACGAAGCGGCGGTCGATCTTCAGCCTGTCGACCTCGTTGGCGCTGATATGCGCGAGCGAAGCATAGCCGGTTCCGAAATCATCCAGCTCGAGGCGGATGCCGGCCTTGCGCAGGCGCTTGAGCGTCAGCCCGATGCCGGTGTTTTCGTCGTCGAGCATCACCGACTCGACGATTTCGAGCGCCACCAGCCGCGTCGGCAGCCCTTCCTGCTTGAGCAGGTCGAGCAGGTGGCCGGCGAAATCCGCCTCACGCAACTCCTGCGCCGAAACGTTGAGCGACAGCCGGCCGAAGTCGATGCCGGCGCGATGCCATTCGGCACCAGTCCGGATCGCTTTGGCAAAGACGATGCGGCCGATCGCCGGCATCAGCCCGGCCTTCTCCGCCACCGGCAGGAACTCGCCCGGAGAGACATTCCGGCCCGAGATTTCCCAGCGCACCAGCGCCTCGACGCCGATGACCTTGCCGCCCTGCAGCGACACCTGGGGCTGGTAGTGCACGGCGAAGGCCTCGCTTGCGATGGCGTCGCGCAGTTCACGCTCGAGATTGGCCTTTTCCTCGAACTTGTCGCGCAGCGTCGTTGCGAAAAGCTGGTAGCCGCCACGGCCTTCGGCCTTTGCGAGGTAGAGCGCCAGGTCGGCGTTGACGATCAGGTCGCCGACAGTGCCGTTGCCGTCGCGGAACAGCGCGATGCCGGCGCTGGCGCTCGGCTTCAACGAGGTTCCGGCAAATTCCAGCGGCTGCTTGAGCCCGGTGACGATGCGCTCCGTCACTTCGATGGCATCGGCTTCCGAGCCGACATCGTTGAGGATGATGGTGAACTCGTCGCCACCGAGGCGCACGCAGACGTCCGAGTCGCGGACGTTGGTGACCAGCCGCATCGCCGTCTCGATCAGCACGGCGTCGCCCGCGGCATGGCCGAGCGTGTCGTTGATCGTCTTGAAGTGGTCGAGGTCGAGATGGATGACCGCCATCATCTCGCCCTTGCGCTTGGCGGTGGCCAGCGCCGTTTCCATGTAGTCGTTGAGGAAGGCGCGGTTGTAGAGGCCGGTCAGGGCGTCGTGGTTGGCGGCGAAATTCATCTGGTCGCGCGCCTTGAGCAATTCGCTGGTGCAGGACACCACCCGGCGCACCAGCGGCCGGAAGATCAGGATGGCCTCGGCCAGGAGCAAAAGCAGGGTGAGCACGAAGACGGTCAGGTGGATCTTCTCGACAGCTGCGCCCTTCTCGGCCGCCTCGGATGAAAACAGCCGGGTCAGCGTCTCATATTCGCGCCGGACCTTTTCGGCGACATAGAGTCTCAGCGCGCTGAAATGGGCTGCGGCATCGTCGGGCATCGGCGCCGATACCGAGTCTGGAAGCATGTCGAGGAACGAGTTGACCGTGTGCGCGAGGATCCGCGTCGAGGCATCGATCTGGCCGGGTGCCTCGTCGAACAGCTTTTGCGCCTCTTCGGACAAGGCCAGCCGGTGCAGCGGCGACTGCGTGTCGGGCGATCCCTCACGCAGCAGCTTCTCGTTGGCCAGGAAGGTCGTCAGCGCCGCTGTCAGGTTCTGGCGCGCTTGCGTGCGCAGCCACTGGGCGTCGGCCGTGTAGGCCTCGGTCGCGGTCAGCAGGATCCGTTGCGATAGCAATTGCTGGCGCGCGCCGAGCTCGATCAGCGCCGTCTTCTGGATGTTGGCCGAAATGACCGAGCTGAGCAGGAAGAAGCTGGCGGTGGCCAGCGAGCCGATCAGGATCAGCGCCGCGACATAGGACGCCTTGGTGTTGCGCATCAGTCCATGCGCGAGTTTCCGGTGCTCCGAGCTCGCCTGAGCGCTCGCCGACATGCCGACCTCCCCACGGTTTTCAGTCCAAGAAGTTCCCCCGGGGAGTGAAAATGCAGAACAAAGATGAATTGCATGTAAATTTGAAGAGTTATGTGGGGCGATACGTAGGTGTTTGTCGAAGTGCGCCGTGAAACCATCCTGTGATAGGAAGTATTACGGATGTGCGCGCGGCGTGACCTATCTGTTCTTGCCAAGTCTGGCGAGGCCATTCGATTTGCCGGACGCGGTCAGCGAGCCATTGACAAAGTGCTGGCCAGCTCTTCACCCGGTTTTGCTGACGCAACAAAACAGCGCGTTGGTGCGCTTTTGCGAACTCAAGATGGTTCGCCAGGTCACCATGGGGAGGAAGGGGGAAGTGGTGCCCAGACGCGGATTCGAACCACGGACACGCGGATTTTCAATCCGCTGCTCTACCAACTGAGCTATCTGGGCCTAGTTCCAGGATCGGGCGAGAGCCTTGATCCGGATGCCTTGAGTGGTGCGCTGCACCCTGAAAGCGGGTGGGTTATAACACGAGATTTGCCGCTGTCCAGCGCCCGCGAGATGTTTTTCTGGAAGAAATCACAGGCCGTTGCGTAAGCTGCAAATGCCGCTCGGCATTATCAGCCGGCTTGGCTGTTTCCGTCCGAATCCTCGTCTTCGTCGTCGCGGACCGGAATGGCATAGCTGCCCGAAAGCCAGCGGTTGAGATCGACCGCCTTGCAGCGCGGCGAGCAGAACGGGTAGGTCTCGCGCGCCGAAGGCTTGCTGCATTCGGGGCAGGAGATCTTGGCACGCAGGGGCGTGACGACGGCGGCTGGCTTGTCGGTCATACGCGCGCGCCAGCCTGCCAGTTGAGCTGGACCTGGTAGCCTTCGCCCGAAAGCAGCGACGTCGTCTCGTAGAGCGGCAGGCCGACCACATTGGTGTAGGAGCCGACGAGCTTGACCACGAAGGTGCCGGCGAGGCCCTGGATGCCATAGCCGCCGGCCTTGCCACGCCATTCGCCCGAGCCGAGGTAGTTTTCCATGTCCTGCTTCGACAGGCGCTTGAAGCGCACGCGCGTCTCGACCAGCCGCTGGCGCAGCTTGCCAGCGGGCGTCACCAGCGCGAGGCCGGTATAGACCCGGTGCGAGCGGCCCGACAAAAGCTGCAGGCAATGCAGCGCCTCGTCAGAGGTCTCGGCCTTGGGCAGGATGCGCCGTCCGACGGCAACGACGGTGTCGGCGGCAAGAATGAAGCCGGAAGCAGATTCCGCTTCCTTCGAAAGTACGTCGTGCGCCTTCTGCGCCTTGGTCACCGACAGGCGCTTGGCCAGCGAGCGCGGATGTTCGGCGCGCATCGGGCGTTCGTCGACATCCGCCGGAAACAGCCGGTCGGGCTCGATGCCGGCCTGCTGCAACAGCTCGACGCGGCGGGGCGAACCCGAGGCAAGCACAAGCTTTTGCAGATCGCTCAATCGTTGATCCTGTAGGCTGAGACCGGCCGGCGTGCTTTAAGCAGGCGGCTTACTTGAAGCGGTAGGTGATACGGCCCTTGGTCAGGTCGTAAGGCGTCATTTCGACGAGGACCTTGTCGCCGGTGAGAACGCGGATGCGGTTCTTGCGCATGCGGCCGGCGGTATGGGCGATGATTTCGTGTTCGTTTTCGAGCTTGACCCGGAACATCGCATTCGGCAACAATTCCGTAACAACGCCCGGGAACTCGAGGACTTCTTCCTTCGGCATTCGGTACCTTTGGTTTGGATGACTTTCCGGCGACCCGGCCGGAATTTTCGCGGAACCTATATGATATTCCACGCTTTGTGAACACGCTTAATCGGCGTCGTTTCCTTGTGCCTCGGCGGCAAATCGTTTGGCCATTCTGTGCTTCAGCCTTTCGCGTACGTCGCGATAGGCGTGCATGATCTGATCGCGCGTGCCGGTGACGGCGGTCGGGTCGGGCGTCGGCCAGTATTCGACATCCACCGCCATCGAGCGGGTGAATTCGAGTGCCGCGTGATGCGCCTCGGGCGCGAGCGTTACGATAAGGTCGAAATAGTCGTCCTCGAGATCGTCGATGGTGCGCGGCTGGTGCTCGTTAAGCCCCATGCCTTCCTCAGCCAGCACGGCATCGACGAACGGGTCGCGGTCGCCGGCGCGCACGCCGGCAGACGTCACGAACACCGAGGCCGGCAAGTGGTGGCGGGCGATCGCCTCGGCCATCGGCGAGCGGACCGAATTCATCCGGCACATGAACAAGACAGAGCGTGGAGAGCTGCCGTTTGCCGCCATCCTCATCCGCGCCAGTGCAATACGCAGATCAGCGTGAACAGGCGGCGGGCGGTGTCGAAGTCGATCTCGATCTTGCCGGAGAGGCGGTCGAGCAGGGTCTGCGAGCCTTCATTGTGCAGGCCGCGCCTGCCCATGTCGATCGCCTCGATCTGGCTCGGCGTCGATGAGCGGATCGCCTCGTAATAGCTTTCGCAGATCATGAAGTAGTCCTTCACGATGCGGCGGAACGGTGTCAGCGACAGGATGTGGGTGACGACTGCCTCGCCATGTTCGCGTGAGATGGCGAAGACAAGCCGCGCGTCGACGAGCGACAGCTTGAGCCGATAGGGGCCGTGGCCGTCGTCATTGATCGGGTGGAAGCTGTTTTCCTCGATCAGGTCGAAGATCGCGACCGCGCGTTCGTGCTCCACGTCGGGCGTCGAACGGCCGATCGATTCGTCGAGTTCGACGTCGACCAGGCGGGAGCGTGCGTGGCCTTTGTCGGACATCGCCGCCTACATGTTCAATCTGATGGCGACGGAGCGCGCATGCGCGTCGAGACCCTCGGCCTTGGCCAGCGCGATCGCCGCGGGAGCAAGCTCGCGCAACTGGTCGGGGCCAAGCTTGAGGATCGAGCTGCGCTTGACGAAGTCGAGCACCGTCAGGCCAGAGGAGAAACGCGCCGAGCGTGCCGTCGGCAGGACGTGGTTGGAGCCGCCGACATAGTCGCCGATGACTTCGGGCGTGTGCTTGCCGACAAAGATCGCACCGGCATTGCGGATGCGGCCGAGCAGCGTCTCGGCATCGGCAACGGCGAGTTCGAGATGCTCGGCGGCGATGCGGTCGATCAGCGGGATGGCGGTGTCGAAGTCGTCGACGACGATGACAGCGCCAAAGTCGCGCCAGCTTGCAGCAGCGGTTTCGGCGCGGGGCAACAGCTTGATCTGGCGCTCGACCGCCGCTTCCACCGACTTGCCGAATTCGGCGTCGTCGGTGATCAGGATCGACTGCGCCGAGACGTCGTGTTCGGCCTGGGCGAGCAGGTCGGCGGCGAGCCAGTCGGGGTCGTTGTCGCTGTCGGCGACGATCAGCACTTCAGAAGGTCCGGCGATCATATCGATGCCGACGGTGCCGAAGACCTGGCGCTTGGCTGCCGCGACATAGGCGTTGCCGGGGCCGACGATCTTGGCGACGGGGCGGATGGTCTCGGTGCCGTAAGCGAGCGCGGCGACTGCCTGGGCGCCGCCGACGCGGTAGATTTCAGACACGCCGGCGATGTCGGCTGCGACCAGCACCAGCGGATTGATAACGCCGCCTGATGCCGGCACGACGATGACGATGCGCTCGACGCCGGCAACCTTGGCCGGTACGGCATTCATCAGCACCGAACTTGGGTAGCTTGCCGTACCGCCGGGGACATAGAGCCCGACCGCCTCGACGGCGGTCCAGCGCGAGCCGAGCTCGACGCCGATCGGGTCGACATAGCGGTCGTCCTTGGGCAGCTGCCGGGCATGGTGCGAATGGATGCGGTCGCGGGCAAAGCGCAGTGCCTCGACAGTCTCCGGGTCGGCGTCCTTGTAGGCCTGGTCGATGTCGGCGCGGCTCACCGCGATGCCCAGCTTGCTGAGGTCGGCGCGGTCGAACTTTTGGGTGTAGTCGATCAGTGCCGCATCGCCGCGGCTGCGCACGTCGTCGATGATGGCGCGCACGGTCGCATCGACGTCGGGCGAAATCTCGCGCTTCGTGGTCAGGAAGGCGGCGAAGCGCTTCTCGAAGTCGGCGTCTGATTGGCGAAGCGTGATGGCCATTGTCTGGAAATGCTCAGGTATTGTGGATGGGGCGGGAAGAGGCCTGCCAGGCAGCGCCGGTGTCGGTCAGCCGGGCCTCGATGACCTCGACATCGAGGCGGATGGCGGCGTCGCCGGAAAACAACAGCTCGATCGTGCCGGTCGGGCCTTCTTCTTGCGCGAAGCCGATCGCCAGAAGCTCCAGCACGTCGTCGGTCTTGCCGCGCGAAATGCCATGCAACTGGGCCGACAGCACGCGATCGAAATGCAGGATCGACCTGCGCCGCTCATATTTCGGCCGGAAGAAACCCTTCTTGGTTTCCCAGGCGAAGCGGTTCATGGCCAGCGCAAAACGCTTGGCCGGTGCATCGAAGGCGATGTCACCGACCCTGATCACCGCATCCTGCACATGCGCCGAAACGATCTCCAGATCTTCTTCGTCGAGGGCGACTAGTTTGAGCAGGTTCATGTCTGGTCGGCTGCCTGTGCGGAAAGGTGATGCTTCCGGCTTTGTTAGGCGGTCTTGGTGCAGTGCGCAACCGCAAGGGAAGGGGAGCAGGGCAGTATGGGAATAGGGCAGTCAGAACTGCCGTACTGCCTTAGTGCCCTACTGCCTTCAATCAGCCGCTGATGCGCTCGATCACCGCGCCGCAACGCGACAGTTTTTCTTCCAGGCGCTCGAAGCCGCGGTCGAGATGGTAGACGCGGTTGACCACCGTCTCGCCTTCGGCGGCGAGGCCGGCGATGACCAGCGACACCGACGCGCGTAGGTCTGTCGCCATGACGGGCGCGCCCTTGAGCTTGGAAACGCCCTCGACGATCGCCGTCTGGCCCGACAGCGTGATGTGGGCGCCGAGGCGGGCGAGTTCCTGCACATGCATGAAGCGGTTTTCGAAGATCGTCTCGGTGATCTTCGACTTGCCCTTCGACATCGTCATCAGGCCCATGAACTGCGCCTGCAGGTCGGTCGGGAAGCCGGGGAAGGGCTCGGTGACGACATCGACCGGGGTGATGCCCGAGCCGTTGCGCAAAACGCGGATGCCGGAATTGGTCTGGATGATCTCGGCGCCGGTGCGCGACAACACGTCGAGCGCGCCCTGCAACAGGTCGGCGCGCGCGCCTTCGAGCAAAACGTCGCCGCCGGTCATGGCGACAGCCATGGCATAGGTACCGGTCTCGATGCGATCGGGGATGACGCGGTGGCGCGCGCCCGACAGCGAATCGACGCCTTCGATGGTAATCGTCGAGGTGCCCTGGCCGGTGATCCTGGCGCCCATGGCGTTCAGGCACTCGGCGAGGTTGACGACCTCAGGCTCGCGGGCGGCGTTTTCCAGCACCGTCTCGCCGCGGGCAAGCGTTGCCGCCATCATCAGCACGTGGGTGGCGCCGACCGAGATCTTGGGGAAGGTGTAGCGGTTGCCGGTGAGGCGGTTCTTGGCGGAGGCCAGGATGTAGCCGTTCTCGACCTCGATCTTGGCGCCCAGCGCTTGCAGGCCGTCGATGAACAGGTCGACCGGCCGCGTGCCGATGGCGCAGCCACCGGGCAGCGACACCTTGGCTTCGCCCATGCGGGCGAGCAGCGGGCCGATGACCCAGAAGCTGGCGCGCATCTTGGAGACGAGCTCGTAAGGTGCTGTGGTGTCGACGATGTTGCGCGCAGTGAAGGAGATGGTGCGCGAATAGCCTTCGCCCTGGCGCTCGCGGCGGCCGGAGACGGAATAGTCGACGCCGTGGTTGCCGAGAATGCGGATCAGCTGCTCGACGTCGGCCAGGTGCGGCACGTTTTCGAGCGTCAGCGTATCGTCTGTCAGCAGCGAGGCGATCATCAGGGGAAGGGCTGCGTTCTTCGCGCCCGAGATCGGGATGGTTCCGGTCAGCTCGTTGCCGCCGACAATTCTGATGCGATCCATTGGCCGTCGTTTCTCCGGGCGATCCCGGTTCTGGCGAGAAATTTTCTTGCCGCCCGTCTAGACCATCGCGCTTTCCGGTTCAAGAAAGGCACGTTTTGCGGTCTTTGGCGCCAAGCGCCTGCCGTTGCCGGTCAGGCTTTCTCGGGTTTCTCCGTCTCACCCTCTGAAGCCGCCAGGCCTTCCGGCCTCGTGTCGGCCTCGCCGGTGCGCCGCGAGCGCGCCTGCGCCTTGCGTTTCATCAGGTTGGCGCGCAACTCGGCCGCGAGCCGGGCCTGACGCTGTTCGGCACCGCTTGAGGGCGTTTTCTTAGTCGACGACATGTGGTGGTCCCCGCTTGCCGATCGTTCATAGCGGCTTCGCAACGGAAATGGCCAGTATTGTGGCGTAAGCGGGCCTGTGGAAAATGATACACGATTTCGGGCAATTGATAACTTGCGCTCCCGGGAATCATGTGGCACAAGCCGCCCCGTTCACGGAATTGCTGCCGTAGCTCAGTGGTAGAGCACTCCCTTGGTAAGGGAGAGGTCGAGAGTTCAATCCTCTCTGGCAGCACCATTCTCCTCAAAGTTTATCGAGGATGAGAACTCCCATTCTCCCAGAGAGCGAAGCAGGACAGTTCGACTTTCCCAGAAAATCGGGGAAAGCATCGGCCCAGCGGGCAACGAGTGCGAACCGCGGCGGACGAGGCTGCGTGCCTCAAGAAAGCCGGTACGTAGTAGTGCGGGACGGGAAAAGTTCTGTTTGATCCCCGCATGGCACCTTCGCCAAACTGAAGCCGCGCGGCCGCGAAGCCCGGGATGTCGCCCATGCCTCTTCCACCACAGGTTCCCGTGCGTCCCCCAAATCCGCCATGTGATGTATGATGGGGTGTCTTGGGAACGAAGGGAGGAGTTTGGCTATGGCCCTCTATTTGACGCGCTTCAGCTACACGCCGGAAACTTGGGCTCGGTTGACGAAGAACCCCGAAGATCGCCGCGAAGCTGCACGAAAGTACATCGAGACAGTCGGCGGGAAGCTGCACGGCTTCTGGTACGCCTTCGGCACGCACGACGGCTTTACCCTCTGGGAAGCGCCTGACAACGTCTCAATGGCAGCAGTTGCGATTGCGATTGGCAGCGGAGGAGCGTTGTCGAAATTCGAGACCACACCGCTGCTCACGGTAGAGGAGACCCTAGAAGCCCTTGGCCGTGCGTCGACGGTGGCCTACCGACAGCCTGGGGCATAGCCGAGCGGCAGCGCCCCTGACTGGATGCCTGACCGGCGAGAGCGTTGCCAGCCGTGTCGGCCAGTCGTGGTGACCCGATTTGAGCGAGAACTTGGCAAGCGATGCCCAGTCCCCGATTGATCCGCCACGCCATCATGCAAAAGCCACTCGCTTGTCCGGCGACAGCGCCAGCGTCGAGCGGCGCGGCAGACTGTTGAGAAGCTGCTACCCGAGTTCAATCCTCTCTGGCAGCACCAAATTTTCCAAAGGAAATCAGAAAACCGCAGGCTTGGGCAGGGGCTACGCCTTGACGAGTGGCGACCGTGCCAGGGCTCTCAGGGTAGACAGCCGACAAAATCCGCCGCCAATATCCCAGAACGCGCGTTTGCTCTGTTCCCGGCGGTTTGGGCTGTCGATCTGGGGCGCCGAGGGCGCAGGTAGCCGGAAGCCGAATGGTTCGGCTGCCAGGCCGCCGCGTTCGGTCCAGTAGCCATCCAGGTCGGCCTGCATCAGCCGCCGGCGCTTGCGGCGGCGCTGGTTGATGACGTGAGTTGCATTGGACACCGCCATGATGTGCGGGGCGGAAACCAGGCCGTGCAGGGCGAGCAGCATGGCATCCTTGGGGCGCAGGCCGCCGAGGCAACGGGTTGCCGTGATGACGGAGCGTTTGGCCTCCGCCCCTTTCGGTCCTTGCATGCCACCGATCGTCAAGCTTGGCATGCCGTCGTCGCCACGGACGAAGACGAAGCTGGCCGTCCACAGCGTGTAGTCGTCGCTCGCCCGCGACAGCTTGATGGCGAAGACGCCTTCGTGGCGGCAGCCGCAGTGGTCGGCCAGAAGCATCTGCATGTCGTAGGTTTCGTTGCGTCCGCTGACGCTGCCCATGTCGAGGCGTTCGCCGCGCCAGAGGGCGGCAAGGTCGTCATGGTGCAAGAGTTCGGCCGCTATCTCGAAATGCGTCTTCATCAGGCCGAGGCGTACGGGGCTCGAAATTCCCTGGATGAAGAAGACGTCGAGCGACTTGCGCAACAGGTCGTCATGCGGCCGGCCGAGCGCCTTTGTTCTGGAAAAATCGGCGAGGAAGCTGATCCAGCCGAAGGTGCTGACCGGGCGGCAGGCGAATCGCAGGCAGAACACCGCCGAGCGCTTGAGCGAGATGCGGGCGCCGAGGCTGAGCATCTGCAGGAACACCGACGGCCGGCGGCTATCGCGCCCCGTCGGAGACTGGGCCGGCAGCAGGCTGCGCTGGTCCAGTTCCGGTTTCCATTCGTGTCGCACGTGACAGCTCCTTCAGACTGCGTCTGCTGGCCCGGAAAAATCCGGGCTGGCGGAGCGATCTAAGGGGCGCTGCGCATTGCGCCTGCATTGCAAAACAGGCGTGCGTCGGTGGCGCCGATTCGAATTATTCGCGGGAAGCGGCTGAAAACAGGAAAAACTGTATTTGAAGCGTAGTGGTTTGTCGTTGAAATGACCGTGCGGCGTCGGTTTGCGGACGCCTTGCTGTCGCGCCTAAAGCTGTGATTCGATTGGCAGGTAGCTGATCACCTTGGCCACCAGGCGCCGCCGCAGGCTGGCCTGCGGTTCGTGCCTGAGCTCGCGCGGGCCGCTGTCGGCGCTGTCGGTCCAGGTCAGCTTTTCGCCCTGCAGCGACAGCCTGAAGGCGCTGCGCGGCGAGATCTGCGCCGAAATCACCGCCTCGACCTCGCTTGCCAGCTCCTGCTGCCTGAACAGCACGCCCATCTCGGTGTTGAGCGCGGCCGAGCGCGGGTCGAAGTTGAACGAGCCGACGAAACCGGCCTCACCGTCGGCGATGAACGCCTTGGTGTGCAGGCTGGCACCCTTCGAGCCGAACAGCGACATGTCGGTGCGGTCCTCGTCCGGCTTCAGTTCGTAGATGCTGACGCCGTTTTCGAGCAGCGGCTTGCGGTAGCGGACATAGGCGCCGTGGACGGCGGCGACGTCGGTGGCGGCGAGCGAATTGGTCAGTACCGTCACTTCGACCCCGTTGCGGGCCAGCGCCGTCAGCTCGCGGGTGCCGGTCTCGCCGGGGATGAAATAGGGCGAGACGATGCGCAGCTCCCGCATGGCCGAGGTCAGGACCGGCCGGATTGCCGTCATCAGCCAGCTGTCCTGACCGCCTCCGGATGCCTTTTCCGGAGGATCGGAGGCGACTGTCGCCTCGCCGGTCCAGCGCAGCCTGCCCATGCCCGACGACGACCACTCCCGGCTCTCCTCGGCGACGCGGTGGATATAGGGCTCCGCCAGGCCCGTGGTTGCCGTGCGCTCCAGCCGCTTGCGCAAAGCGGGCAGGTCGCCCCTCGCCATGCCGGTGACGTGGCGGATCGGCAGCACCGCCTCGCTGTTCCAGAAGCGGTCGAAGATGGCTTCGGTCTGCCCGACCACAGGGCCCGCGAGCAAAAGGTCCATGTCGCGGAAGTTGGCGTCTTCCGAGGCGTCGAAATAGGCATCGCCGACATTGCGCCCGCCGACGATCGCCAGCCTGCCGTCGGCAACCCAGGCCTTGTTGTGCATGCGCCGCGTCGTGCGCACCGCGCGCAGCACCAGCTCAAGCCCGCGCTGCAGGCCGAAGGCCCGCGCCCAGCTCGGATTGAACAGGCGGACCTCGATGTTGGGGTGGCTGTCGAGGGCGAGATAGTTAGGGTCGTAGCCCTTGGCGTTGATGTCGTCGAGGATCAGCCGCACGCGCACGCCGCGGTCGGCGGCGCCGAGGACCTCGCGGGCAAGCAGGCTGCCGGTCAGGTCGTCCTTCCAGTAGTAATATTGCAGGTCGAGGCTGCGCTGGGCGTGGCGCGCGGTGTAGGCCCTGATGGCGAAGGCATGCAGGTTGGAGGACAGCAGTGCGAGGCCGCTCTGGCGGGGGTGGTCGGCAAGGAGCGGAGTGACCAGCCGGTCGAACGGGGTTTCACCGTCCGCCGTTGGCAATGCACTGGAAGAGGCGCCTCGGGCGCGCTTGGCAAAGCGGCCATAGGCATAGACCGCCAGCAGCGAGGCGATGACCAGGAGCCCCACAACTGCTATGACGGCGGCCACGAGTTTCATGCGTCAGGCGGCCCACGGCCTTTGAATGGGAACCATGTGCCGACGACAGCATTTCGGTGGAAGGCCATCGTGACGCATGTGGTAAACCTCGAATACCTCGACCATATAGGTTACTGTTGGCGAAACGCCTGTCGCAACTGAACACGAATTTCCCAGAGATTCCAGACGAGTGATGGCTAGCAGTCCAGGCTTTGAGATTCCCGCAGAAGCAGGTGTCGCACACCGGTCCTCGACGCTGGAGCAGGGTGATGCGTCGTCAAGCGCTGAAGCCGGCGCGCACAGCGAAATCGTCGTCGCTTCCTACAACGTCCACAAATGTGTCGGCCTCGACCGCCGCTTCGATCCGCAGCGCACGATGCAGGTCATTTCCGAGATCGGCGCCGACGTCATCGCCTTGCAGGAAGCCGACCAGCGCTTTGGCGATCGGGCAGGGTTGCTCGACCTCGAAGCGGTCGAGCGTGAGACCGGGCTCGTTCCCGTGCCATTGGCCGGCCGGCGCAAGAGCCATGGCTGGCATGGCAATGTCGTGCTGTTCCGCAAGGGTTCGGTCAGTTCGGCGCGGCAGATCGTGTTGCCAGGCGCAGAGCCACGCGGGGCCGTGGTTGTCGACCTTGAGCTCGAAGCCGGCCCGCTGCGGATCATCGCCGCGCATTTCGGCCTGTTGCGTCATTCGCGCAAGCTGCAGGCGGGCACACTTCTGACCGCCGCCGAACTGCACAGCGACAAGCCGACGGTTCTTGTCGGCGACCTCAATGAATGGCGCCTCGGCAAGCGCTCGTCGCTGCGCAGCCTGGAACCGGCTTTCGGGCCGATGCATGCCATCGTTCCGAGTTTTCCCTCGCGCTTCCCGGTGCTCGCGCTCGACCGCGTCATGGCAAGGCCGCACAGCCTGCTTACCGAGCTCGAGGCGCATGATACGGCACTGGCGCGCATTGCCTCGGATCACCTGCCGATCAAGGCGGTCATCCGGCTGAACGCCAAGGGCAACGGTCTCGCCGAAGCCGCCTGATCACTGCACGACGAAGAAATCGCTGATCCGCGCCGCTGGTCTCCGGCGTGCGCCGAGCGATCATTGCGTGCGACCGAAAAGCCTCAAAGTCGGCCGTCCCTGACCACAGCGCAGATACAGGCGGGCAAGACCTGCCATCGACGCCGATAATGCGTGGTCCGAACCCGCGCTGCATAATGTAAAACAGATACCCGCAACGCGAAGTTTCGACTTTACGGGACGAAAAGCCATGGCCAAGTTCCTCCCCCTGTCGCAGGCGGTCGCCGACAATCTCAACAGCGGCGACACCGTGGCCTTCGAAGGGTTCACGCATCTCATCCCCACCGCCGCCGCGCATGAGGCGATCCGCCAGGGCTTCAAGGACCTGACGCTGGTGCGCATGACGCCAGACCTGATCTACGACCAGATGATCGGCATGGGCATGGCGAGGAAGGTGATCTTCTCCTACGCTGGCAATCCCGGCGTCGGCCTGCTGCGTCGCCTGCGCGATGCGGTCGAGAATGGTTTTCCGCATGCGCTGGAGATCGAGGAGCACAGCCATGCCGCTATGGCCAACGCCTATGAGGCGGGCGCCGCCGGGCTGCCTTGCGCCATCTTTCGCGGCTATCGCGGCGCCGAGCTCGCCAGGGTGAATCCGAACATCAGGACGGTGACCTGCCCGTTCACCGGCGAGGTGCTGGCGGCTGTTCCGTCGGTTCGTCCCGATGTCACCTTCATCCATGCCCAGAAGGCCAACAAAAAAGGCGACGTGCTCGTCGAAGGCATCATCGGCATCCAGAAAGAGGCAGCCCTAGCCGCCAGGCGCGCCGTGGTCACGGTCGAGGAAGTGGTCGACAATTTCGACGACCTGCACCCCAACCTGACCGTGCTGCCGAACTGGTCGGTGACGGCGATCTCGGTCGTTCCCGGGGGGGCGCATCCGTCCTACGCGCATGGCTATTACGTCAGGGACAACGCGTCCTATCTCGAATGGGACGAGATCGCTGCAGACCGCGGTCGCTTCAGCGAGTGGATGCAGACAAACGTCATCGAAAAGAGCGCCGACGATTTTGCGGCCCGCGTCGAACAGCTGAGGAACGTAGCATGAGCGAACTCGGCTTCACCCCCAATGAAATGATGACAATTGCCGCCTCGCGCGCGCTCAAGGGCGACGATGTCTGCTTCGTCGGCATCGGCGCGCCATCGGCCGCCTGCAACGTGGCGCGCCTGACCCATGCGCCCGACATCACGCTGATCTATGAATCGGGCACTATCGGCACGTCACCCGACGTGCTGCCGCTGTCGATTGGCGACGGCGAACTGTGCGATACCGCCGTCACGACCGTCTCGGTGCCGGAGATGTTCCGCTACTGGCTGCAGGGCGGGCGTATCTCGATCGGTTTCTTGGGTGCTGCCCAACTCGACAAGTTCGGCAACATCAACACGACCGTCATCGGCGACTACGCCCACCCCAGGACGCGCTTGCCGGGTGGCGGCGGCGCACCGGAGATCGCAACGTCGTCGAAGGAGATCTACATCACCATGGCGCAGACCAAGCGCGGCATGGTCGAGAAGATCGACTTCTACACCTCCTTTGGCCAC
>Ga0209902_100865_pt1 | contig 21980 bp, 20 predicted proteins | sample FECB27metaG_FD_188304 | JGI IMG/M metagenome (GOLD analysis project Ga0209902, IMG submission 188304) | Cyanobacterial communities from the Joint Genome Institute, California, USA - FECB-27 (SPAdes) (version 2) | ecosystem: Environmental > Aquatic > Thermal springs > Hot (42-90C) > Microbial mats...
CCGCCACGGCGTCGCGCGCGTGGGTCGTCGACGGCTGCACGCAGCCGAAGCTCGCGAGGATGCCGTCGCCGAGGAACTTGTCGACGGTGCCGCCGTGCGCCTGGATCACCGGCACCATGCATGCCTGGTAGTCGGCGAGCAGGCGCACGGTGTCGCCGGGCGGCAGGCTGTGGGACAGCGGCGTGAAGCCGCGCAGGTCGACGAACAGCGCCGCCGCCTCGCACAGCCGGCCCTCGCCCGCCTGGATCGGTTCGTCGGCGCCGGTGATCTGCGCGGCGATGGCGGGGGAGAAGAAGCGCTTCAGGTCCTGCGCCGCCTCGCCCTCGACGACGGCGCGCTCCAGCAGCCGTCGCGCGTTGCGGATCGCCAGCCAGAGCAGCACGCTGACGACGATGATGGTGACGATCTTGTCGATCTCGGCCCCGAACAGGATTTTCGGCGACGTCATGTACGCGATGTAGTTGCGCGTCGCCGGCACGCCGGCCGGGTCCGACAGCGCGGCATAGGCGACGAGGACGAGCCATCCGGCCGCCGCCACCAGGCCGGTGACGAGCACGTAGCGCTCGTCGAAGCGCAGCGCCCTCAGCCCGATGAAGATGAAGACGTAGAGCACCGTCGGCGCCTTCAGATAGAAGGCCGCCGGCTGGCCATACTGCAGGTGGAAGCTCCAGATCAGCCCCATCAGCAGCGTCACGTCGATGAAGATCGAGACGAGCAGCGCCCACGGCGGCAGCCGGCCGCGATAGGACCAGACGAGGCGCACGACGGTCACGACGAAATAGACGCCGAGCGCCCACGGCACCGGACGCCGGGCGATGTGGACGAAGAGCATCCGCAGCCACTCCGGCACCCCGGCGGAGAAGATCCAGTGGGCGGCGTCGAGCATCTGGCCTTCGGCCGGACGCGAGACGAAATAGAGCACCGCGAACAGCGTGACGATGCCGAACTGCACCCAGCCGATGACGCGCTCGCCGCGGTCCTGCTCGGCGAGCAGGGCGCGCTCGACACGCTGCGGCAGTCGCGCCTCCCGCGGCGCTTCGAAGAAGGGCAGGGGCATCGTCGCACGATCCAGGATCCGCCGGTGTCGGAGTCTCGGCGCTTTCACCGGGCGCGTCCAGTGCGTGTGCAGGAGCGCTCGCGCCCCCAGCCGGCTGGTCGCCGGCTTCGCGGCGGGGACAGGCGTGGAACAGGGAGTGGTTGGAGGGCGGCCGGCCTGCGGCGTCCCCTGGTCGGGCCGCCGGACCGTCAGGCCGACAGGTGCTCGATCAGGATGGTGAGGCCGATGCCGGCGAGGGCGATACCGCCGCCGATCTCGGCCCAGCGGCCGAAGCGGGCGCCGAGGAACCGGCCGGCCAACATGCCGCCGCTCGCCATGACGGCGGTCGTCGCGCCGATCGCCAGCGCCACCACCACGATGTTGACGTCGAGGAAGGCGAGCGACACGCCGACGGCCATGGCGTCGAGGCTGGTGCCGACCGCCGTCGCGAGCAGCACCGCCAGCGACGCCTTCGGCGCTCCGCTCGCCGCCGGCGAGTGGGACCGGCTGACGGCGTGGTAGATCATCCGCAGGCCGACAGCGCTGAGCAGCCCGAAGGCGATCCAGTGGTCGACCTGGGTGATGAACGAGCTCGCCGCGACGCCGGCGGACCATCCGATGATGGGCGTGATCGCCTCGATGACGCCGAAGATCAGCCCGGTCTTCAGCGATTCCAGCACGCCCGGCCGGCGCATGGCCGAGCCGCGCCCGAGGGCGGCGAGCATGGCGTCGATCGACATGCCGAAGGCCAGGATCACGACGGAGATGGACGACATCGGCGGCACTCCCGGCCACCCTGTCGCGGCGGTGGCAGATCGTTCGGCCATTTGGCGACGCGGGTGCGCCGACAGGACCGAAGCGAGGTGACGTGTGTTGGTGACAGGCCCCGCGATATAGACACCCAAGTCACGGTGTCAAGAATGCAGGTGTAATCTCGAATAGTTCTGACAACTGTTAGCGAATAATCGAGTTTGGTAGGAGACTAAGAACCAGTCTCAATTGATGGTACCGGGACAGTCTTTCCGCGCAAACGGGATTGAATAAATTGGTGCGACTGCAGCGGCGGCGAACACGCGGCAATGCCCGGGTCCGCCGGTTGGCTGGTCGGCGGCGTCCGGAAGCGCTGGCCTGCGCTCCTGTCCGCGATCATACGGGCCGGCCGCTCAAGGAAGGCGTACGGCCTCTATGCGGCTGTAATACTCCGTGTCGATCTCATAGAGACTCGACTTGTACGTGCCGGAAATGCGGCTCCGGTCGATGGACGCCGTGCCCCCGAAGTGAATTCGTTCCGTTGCTCTGCTGCCGTCCGGGCTCTTGATCGTCAGGTTCATTCGGACGTTGCATTTGGCGCCGATGTGGAAGTCGCCGGTGATGTCGACATCCGTCGACTGCGTCGGCAGCGTCCTCGTGCAGTAGTGGCCGATCACAGGTCCGTTGCTGTCCACTTCTATGTCGCAGTAATAGTCCGTCGGCGATCCGGGCGGGGGCGAACGCAGAGAGATGAACAGTCGCCAGGGGCCCGTCATGGAGACAGGCTTGCATCGACCGAGGTCGCCGCTGATGGCTGAGGCCGGCATCGCGGAGAGGGCCGCGATCATGAGCGCAAGCAAGGTCCGCAGCATAAGTCACCGTTCTGGTTGATCTATGGTGACGATGCTCTCTCTCAGATTGAAGAGACAATCAAGCGCTTCGGCCGCGCTCGGCATCGCCTCGACGATCGGACGTGATGGGAGGGCGCTTTCTCAGAGACAGCGCTCGCGAACGAGGGCGCTCGCTTCGGCCCTCCGTCTTCGCCGCCCGTCGCTGCAAAGAGATGCGGAACGCCAACAAGCGGTGGGCGACGCCGACGGCGTCGCCTCAAAAGTTCGATGAAAATCCCGGAAGTTAATGGCGCGCCCGGAACGATTCGAACGTCCGACCCTCAGATTCGTAGTCTGATGCTCTATCCAGCTGAGCTACGGGCGCGTGGCCGGCGGCGGGTCGTTGCGGACCGTCGCGGCGGGATCGAGATAGCCGCATCGGCGCGGCATTGCAAGGGTGTGACGGTGCCGCCGTCCACAGGAACGGGTGCACGATGTCGCGGCGCGGCGGCGCGGGGCACGCGGCCCCGGACCCGCGGCGCTCAGGCGAGGCGCAGGTACCAGGCGTAGTCGCGGTCGCTCACTTCCGCGAAGAAGCGGTCGCACTCGGCCTCCTTCACGGTGAGGAAGACGTCGTGGAAGCGCTCGCCGAGCCGGCGCTTCAGGAGCTCGCCCCGGCGGGCGCGGGCGAGCGCGTCGGGCCAGTGGCGCGGCAGGCTCGGCGCGATCTGGGCGTAGCCGTTGCCGGTGATCGGCACCGACGGCTCGAGCCCGGCCTCGACGCCCTCCAGCATGCCGGCGAGCACGGCGGCGAGCGCCACATAGGGGTTGGCGTCGGCGCCGCAGACGCGGTGCTCCAGGTGGCGGGCGGCCGGCGGACCGGCGGTGACGCGAATCGGCACCGAGCGGTTGTCGATCGCCCAGGCGGGGCCGACGGGGGCGTAGGAGTTCGCCCGGAAGCGGCGGTAGCTGTTGGCGTTTGGCGCGAACAGCGCCATGCCCTCGGCCATCGTCGCCTCGAGGCCCGCGATCGAGGCGCGCAGCAGCGCGTTGCCCTCCGGCTCGTCGCCGGCGAAGAGGTTGCGGCCGGCTTCGTCGGCGAACGAGACGTGCAGGTGCATGCCCGAGCCGGCCCGGTCGCCATAGGGCTTGGCCATGAAGGTCGCGGCGTAGCCGTGGTTTTCCGCCACCGCCTTGACGAGGCGCTTCCACAGGATGGCGTCGTCGCAGGCGCGCAGCGCGTCCGTGCGGTGCTCCAGCACCACCTCGAGTTGGCCGGGGGAGTATTCCGAGATCAGCGTGCGGGCTGGCAGCCCGGTCGCCTCGGCGGCTTCGTAGAGGCCATCGAGGAAGCCGGAGAAGTCGGAGAGGTCCTGCATCAGATAGGCCTGCAGGTCGGTCTGGCGGAAGCCGTTCGGCGCCGTCGGCGGCTCGGCCCTGAGGTCGGCGGCGGCCTCGCCGTCGAGGAGGTAGAACTCGAGCTCGACGGCCGTCACCGGATGCAGGCCGCGCGCGCGACAGGCCTCGACGACGCGGGCGAGCGCATGGCGCGGGTCGGCCTCAGTCGGGCTGCCGTCGCGCTCGTAGGAGGTCAGGAGTAGCTGCGCCGTCGGGCTGTCGCGCCAGGGCACCGGGCAGAGGGTGCCGGCGATCGGCCGGCAGACGCGGTCGCTGTCGCCTTCCTCCCAGACGAGCCCGGTCTCCTCGACGTCGGCGCCGCGAATGTCGAGCGACAGGATCGAGCAGGGCAGGGGGCGGCCGTTGCGGTAGGCGCCGAGGAGCTCCGGCCGGCGCAGGATCTTGCCGCGCTGCACGCCCGAGGGGTCGGTGATGAAGGCCTCGAACTGCACGATTTCCGGATGCGCGGCGAGAAAGGCCTCCGCCTCCGCGACGTCTGCGATGAAGGACTGCGCGCGCATGGTGTTGAACCGCTTCCGGAGGTCACCGGCCCCGCCGGCGTTGGGGTGAGGTGTCGGCCGCGAGGGTCAGTGGCGGCGGGTGCCGCGCTCCCGGTAGCGCCCGTCCTGCAGGCCCTCGAAGATCTCGTCGACCTGCGGGTGCCGGATCGGCTCGCCCGATTCGTCCGGAAGCAGGTTCTGCTCGGAGACGTAGGCGACGTACTCCGTTTCGGAGTTCTCGGCGAACAGGTGGTAGTAGGGCTGGTCCTTCGAGGGCCGGATCTCCTCCGGGATCGACAGCCACCAGTCTTCAGTGTTGTTGAAGCTTGGATCGACGTCGAAGACGACGCCGCGGAACGGATAGAACCGGTGGCGGACCACCTGTCCGATGCCGAACTTGGCAGTGCGAAAGCTGTGCATTGAAATCCACGGCGCGTCGACGGGCCGCGGCCGCGCGCCCCCGGTTGATCGCCCGTCCGCCGTGATGCCCGCGGGGATGGAGGCAAGTCAAGCGGAAGCTGCTCCGGCTGCGGCAATACGCGCCGCCGAACGACGCACGCCGGAGGCAACCGTCACCGCCGGGCCGGCGTTGGGTGTCGAGCAAGGGAGCGTTCGATGCACGTCGCGGTGGTTCTGAATACGTCGGCCGGCAGCCTGCTCGGCGTCGACGACGCCGAGGCGGCGATCGCGGCGGATTTTGCCGCCCGCGGCTTCGAGGCCACGTTCGAATCGGACGATGGCCGTGACCTGAACGAGCGGATGGACGCCGCGGTCGCGCACGGCGCCGATGCGGTCGTCGTCGGCGGCGGCGACGGCACCATCGCCTGCGCCGTGCAGCGGCTCGCCGGCACCGGCGTCGCCCTCGCCGTATTGCCGCTCGGCACCGCCAACCTGTTTGCCCGCGATCTCGGCATGCCGCTCGAAGACATCGGCGCTGCCATCGACGCCATCTCGGGCGGCAGCGTGCGCGACATCGACGTCGGCGAGGTGAACGGCCACGTCTTCGTCTGCAATTCCGTGCTCGGTCTCGCCTCCCGCCTCGCCAAGCGCCGCGAGCGCTTTCGCGGGTCGGTGCGCCTGCGCGACTGGTGGGCCTTCTCGGTGTCGGCCTGGCGTGGCCTCGTGCGCTATCCGGCGATGCGCCTGGACCTCGAGGTCGAGGGCCGGCGGCAGGTGCTGCGGACGCGGGCGCTCACCGTCGTCGACGGCGACTACGAGGAGGGCTTCGGGCGGATGTTCTCGCGCTCGGCGCTCGACGACGGCCGCCTCGTCCTCTACGTGGCGCCGTCGCTGACGCCGTGGCGGGCGGTGGTGCTCGGCGTGCGCATGGCGTTCGGCCGCTGGCGGAACGCGGCGGACCTCACCCGCATCGAGGCGGACGCCTTCACCATCCGCAGCCGCCGCCGCAACCTGCGGGTCATGAACGACGGCGAGACGCTGCTGCTGCCGCCGCCGCTCAGCTACCGCATCCGTCGCGGCGCCCTGAAGGTGATCGTGCCGGCGAAGGTCGAGGCGACGGGTGTCGTGGCGGCAGGCGAGGCGGCGCCGGTGGCCGGTGCCGTCGGCACGCCGTCCGTCGGTTCGGGACTCGCCGCTTGACCAGCACACCGGCCGCCGGCCCGGCCGCGATGAGGCTTCGATGAGACGGCTCGCCCACATCTCCGACCTGCACTTCGGCCGCACCGACCCGGTGGTGGTCGAGGCGCTGATCGCCGAGCTCAACGCCGATCGGCCGGACCTCGTCATCGTCAGCGGCGACCTCACCCAAGAGGCGCGGACCGGCGAATTCCGCGCCGCCCAGACCTTCCTCAGCCGGCTGGCCTCGCCGTGGATCGCCGTGCCCGGCAACCACGACATCAGCCCCTACCACCTGGTGCAGCGCTTCTTCGACCCGTTCGCCCGCTTCCGCCGCTACATCCAGCAGGCGACCGAGCCGGTGTGGCAGGACGAGGAGATCGCCGTCGTCGGCATCAACAGCGCACGCTCCATGCTGCTCGAGCTCAACTGGGCGCACGGCAGCCTCAGCCGCGGGCAGATGGAGCGGGCGGAGGCCCGCTTCGAGGCGATGCCCGCGTCGCTCTTCCGCATCGTCGTGGCGCACCACCCGTTCCTGCCCCCGGAGGAGGAGCCGACGGTGCGCACGGTCGGTCGTTCCGCCGAGGCGCTCGATCGCTTCGAGCGCGCCGGCGTCAAGCTGACGCTGTCGGGCCACCTGCATCGCGGCTACGCGCGCTTCCTCGAGCCGGTGCTTTCGGGCGGCCGCATCGCCGACGTCAAGGCGCGCGAGCCGGAGCGCGCCGCCACCCGGTCGCTGCTCGTCGTGCAGGCGGCCTCGGCCACCTCCACGCGGCTGCGCGGCGAGCCGAACGCCTACAACCACATCCGCATCGAGGACGGGCTGGCGGCAATCGAGCCGCGCATCTGGACGGGCTCCTGCTTCGCCAACGCCGAGGGCGCCGGCCGGATGTGCTGACGGCGGCGGTCCCGCCTCAGAAGCCGTAGCCGGCGGCCATCGCCGGGTCCCGAGCGGCCACCTGGCGGGCGAGGTCGACGATCACCTTCGCCTGCTTCCAGGTGGCGTCGTCCTGCATCTTGCCGTCGATCAACACGGCGCCCGTACCGTCGGGCATGGCGTCGAGGATGCGCTTCGCCATCGCCACCTCCTCCGGCCGCGGGCTGAAGACGCGCTTGGCGATGTCGATCTGGCTCGGGTGCAGCGACCAGGCGCCGACACAGCCCATCAGGAAGGCGTTGCGGAACTGCGCCTCGCAGGCGGCGCCGTCCGAGAAGTCGCCGAACGGGCCGTAGAACGGCTTGATGCCGGCGGCGAGGCACGCGTCGACCATCTTCGCGACCGTGTAGTGCCAGAGGTCCTGCTGGAAGGCGGTACGCGGGGCGTCGCCCGCGGCATCCGCGATCACGACATAGTCGGGGTGGCCGCCGCCGACCCGCGTCGTCTTCATGCCGCGCGAGGCGGCGAGGTCGGCCGGGCCGAGGCTCATGCCGTGCATGCGCGGGCTGGCGGTGGCGATCGCCTCGACGTTCTTGACGCCCTCGGCGGTCTCCAGGATGGCGTGGATGAGGATCGGCTTCCTGACACCGGCCTTGGCTTCAAGCTGGGCGAGCAACTGGTCGACATAGTGGATGTCCCAGGGCCCCTGCACCTTAGGCACCATGACGACGTCGAGCTTGTCGCCGATCGCACCGACGATCTCGGTGACGTCGTCGAGCATCCATGGGCTGTCGAGGGCGTTGATGCGGGTCCACAGGCCCGTTTCGCCGAACTCCGTCGCCTGCGCCATCGCGATGAAGCCGTGGCGGGCGGCGAGCTTCTGGTCGGCGGGAATGGCGTCCTCGAGGTTGCCGAGAACGACGTCAACCTGGCGGGCGAGCTCCGGCACCTTGGCGCGCAGCTTGTCGAGATGCGGCGGCACGAAGTGGATCATCCGCTCGACCCGCACCGGCAGCTCGCGCAGCGGCATCGGCGCGCCGATGGCGAGCGGCTGGTAGAAGGCGCGCGGTGTCTTCATCGGACGGTTCCCCTCGTTGCCCGCGGAGCGTGGCCGATCCTTCGCACCTGCACAAGATCGGCGGGTAGCCGCAGGGGGGCGGTCCGTGCCGAGCCGTCAGCCTTGCGGCCCGAGCGGCGGACCGAGGAGGTCGCAGCGCCATTTCCGGCACCAGGCGGCGCGGCGGGCCGGATCGAGCGCGCCGTCGACGAAGGCGGCGTCGAGCTCCGAGAAGAGGGCGATCGAGTCCCACCCCGGCACGATCATGACGAGCTGGCGGGCCGGGCGATCTGTGACGTTGCGGAAGGCGTGCACGGCGTTGGCGGGCGTCACCACGACGTCGCCTTCCGACGCATGGAACGTGCGCTCGTCGATGCGGTAGAGGTAGCTTCCCTCCAGCACCCGGAAGATCTCTGTCTCATGGTGCCGGTGCAGCGGCGGGCCGAAGCCCGGCTGGTTAGTCGTCTCGATGATCGAGAACGCACCACCTGTCGCGGCTGCCGGCAGACGCTCGACCACCTCGACGCCGATCGCGCCGACGCGCACGCGCGGAGCATCGGCCGACGACTGGTTGAAGTAGGGAATTTCAGGGGACTCCAGGCCCATGCCGCTGCTCCTCTGGCGAGATCGCTACTCCTCCGGCGTGCCGGCGGCGTTCAGTGCGTCGGCCCGAGCCTCCGCGGCAACGACCCGCCGCGCCCGTTTGCCGGACTGCTTGGTCTCCCACTTGCGGTGCGCCCACATCCATTGTTCCGGCGCCTCGCGGATCCAGCTCTCGAACTGGGCGTGCATGGCGGCGGTGGTGGCGTGGACGTCGGCGATGCGGTCATCGGTGTGGCTGACCGGCACCTCGACCGCGTCGATGACGAAGCGCGTGCCCTCGAGGCGCCGGACGCGGCCGGCGATCATCGGCACGCCGCCGATGCGCGCGGCCATCGCCGGGAACGGGTTGGCATAGGCGGGGCGGCCGAAGAACGGCACCTGGATGCCGGCGGATTCCCGCAGGTCGCCCAGCACCGCCACCACCTGCCCGCGCTTCACCCGGCCGAGCATCTGGCGGGCGGTGGCGGAGCCCTTCGGCAGCAGGCCGCCGGGATAGAGCGGCGCCCTCAGCGCCTGCAGCCAGTCGTCGACGAGGGGATTGCGCAGGGTCTGGTAGACGCCCGTCGACGCCAGCTTCGCCGCGTTGGCGGCCTGGATGACGACCTCCCAGTTGCCCATGTGCAGCGACACCAGCACGGCGCCGTGGCGACCGCGCTCCAGCACCGCGAGGCCCTGCGGCGTCACCTCGAAGCGGGAGGGATCGGCGACGAGGCGGTCGAGCTGGATCGTCTCGGCGGTGACGCGGCCGAGGTTGCCCCACATCTGCCGGGCGATCCAACGGCGCTGGTCGGCCGGCATGTCCGGGAAGGCGTACTCGAGATGCTCGAGGGCACGGGCATGGCGCGGCAGCATCGGCGCGATCGCCCGCCACATCGCCGCCATCGTGTCGGAGGCGACGGCCACCGGCACGGCGCGCACCGCCCCGGTCGCCACCATCAGCAGCCCGAATTCGAGCCGGCGCAGGGCGCGGGTGACGATCGAAGGCTGTGGCTTGGTGTGGCGCTCGTCCATCGTCCGGTCGGGCTTCGGGGGGCGGGCATCGCCCAAGGTCGCGTTGACCCGCGCGGCGATCCTTTGTAGCGACGGTGGATATCGGCCGCGGCGCCGGCGCGCAATCCCGCTGCGGCCGCGGCTCCCCTCCGGCGAAAACGAGCGCTGATGGCCGATGTCCTGTCGCTGGCGCTGCCCTTCTTCGGGCTGATCTTCCTCGGCTACGGGTCCGGCAAGATCGTCCGCCTGCCGGACGTCGGGCTGGCGTGGCTGCAGTTCTTCGTCGTCTATCTCGCGCTGCCGGCATTGTTCTTCCAGATGCTGTCGCAGACGCCGATCGAGGAGCTGGCGAATTGGCGCTTCGTCGCCGCCACCACGACCGCCACCGCCGTGGCCTTCGCCATCGCCTTCGGCATCGGCATGCTGGCGAGCCGCGGCCGCATCCCCGAGGCGACCATCCAGGGCATCGTCGGCGGCTACGCCAACGTCGGCTACATGGGGCCCGGCCTGACGCTGGCCGCCCTCGGGCCGACGGCGACGGTGCCGGCGGCGCTGATCTTCTGCTTCGATTCGATGCTGCTCTTCACGCTGGTGCCGGTGCTGATGGCGATCGGCGGCAACGAGGGCGGCGGCGTCTGGGCGACCGTGAAGGTGTGCCTGAAGCGCATCTTCACCCACCCCTTCATCCTCGCCACCATCGCCGGCGTGCTCGCTGCGGCGATCGAGTTCCGGCCGCCGCAGGCGCTCGACCAGTTGCTCACCTACCTGCGCTCGGCAGCGGCCCCCTGCGCGCTGTTCGCGATGGGGGTGACGGCGGCGCTGCGCCCGGTACCGGGCGTGCCGTGGGAGCTGCCGTTCCTGCTTCTGGTCAAGCTGGTGCTGCACCCGGCGATGGTGTTCGCACTGATGCTGCTGATCGGCGGCTTCTCGACGTCGTGGGTCGAGACGGCGGTGCTGATGGCCTCGCTGCCGCCGGCCGCCAACTCCTTCGTGCTGGCGAGCCAGTACCGCGTCTACGTCGAGCGTGCCTCCGGGGCGGTGCTGTTCGGCACCGCCGCGTCCGTCCTGACGGTGACGCTGACGCTCTACCTCATCACCGAGGACCTGCTACCGCTGCTGCACTGATCAGCGCCAGCCGACCAGAGGCGTCGCCGGGCCGAGCCCCTGGCGCATGGCGAAGCGGCGGATCGGGCCGACCCGGCCGGCGAGATAGAGCCCGGCGGCGCGAGCGAGCTGCACCGGCAGGAAGCCCGTCAAGAGCGAGCGGTCGAACAGGTCGACGGCGGCCGTCCGCATCGTCACGTCGCCGCGGCGGGCGCGGTCGTAGGTGGCCAGCAACCCCTCGTCGCCCGGATCTGCCGGCCCGCCGCGCCCCACGGTGCGCGCCAGCACGGCGACGTCACGCAGGCCGAGATTGAGGCCCTGGGCGCCGATCGGCGGGAAGCGGTGCGCCGCCTCGCCAACCAGGGCAACACGCCGGTCGGCGAAGCGGGTCGCGACGTGGCCGGACAGCGGCAGCAGGCCGCGCGGGCCGTCCACACTCATCGCCCCGAGGATCGAGTGCGCCTGCCGCTCGATCGCCGCCGACAGCGCCGCGTCGTCGAGCGCCGCCAGCCGCTCGGCGGCGTCCGGCCGCTCCACCCAGACCAGGCTCGAGCGGCGGCCGGGCAGGGGCACGAGGGTGAACGGGCCGGCGGTCGTGTGGAACTCGGTGGAGGCGTCGTGGTGGGGCGCGGTGTGGGACAGCGTGGTGACGAGGGCCGTCTGCCGGTACTGCCAGCTGCGAACCGCGATTCCGGCCGCCTCGCGGGTGGCGGAGGCCGCGCCGTCGGCGGCGACCACCAGCCGGGCCGTCAGCCGCCAGGGGCCGGCGTCGATGGACACCCGTGCCGCGCCCGGCACGATCGCCTCGGCCCGGGCCGGGATGCGGGCGACACGCTCCGCCGTGTCGACCGCCTGCGACAGCGCGGCGTTGAGCGCGTTGTTGGCGATGTTGTAGCCGAACGTCTCGGCGCCGGCCTCGGCGGCGTCGAACACCGCCTCCGGCGCCCGTACCAGCCGGCCGGTGGCATCGACGATGCGCATGGTGCGCAGAGGAGCTGCGGCCGCCTCCGCGTGCGGCCAGACCCCGAGCCCAGTGAGCAGATCCACCGATCCGCCGAGGAGCGCCGTCGTGCGCGGGTCGGCATCGGCCGGCGGCGCCACCATGGCGACGTGCAGGCCGGTGGCGGCGATCGCCAGCGCCGCCGTCATGCCCGTCGGCCCGCCGCCGATGACGGCGACGTCGAAGTGGTCGCGTGGCTCGTCCATGGTCCCCTCGTCTGCGCCTCGGCCCTCGAACATGGCGCTGCACCCGTCGCTCCGCCAGCCGCGGCGCCCGGCCGATCGTCGCAGTCGGCTGCGGCCTTGTATCGAAGCTTCGGCTGCGGCAACACTCGCGGACCGGCTGCGGTGTCGGCAGCGGTTGGGGAGGATGTCTTGCGGAAATTCGTCGCCTGTGCCGTCGCCCTGCTCCTCGTCGCCGCGTTGCCCGCCGAGGCGCAGACGATCGAAGCGCAGAAGTCGAGCCGATTCCGCATCGTGCAATCGATCGGAGGCGGGCAGGGCAAGGCCATCAGCGGCCGGCTCGCCTATGATTCCAAGGACAACTTCCTGTTCGCCCTGCCGAGCGCCGGCGGGACCCAGGGAGCCGGCACGCTCCTGCGCCTGCAGCCGAGCGGCAAGCGGTTCAGCGTGCTCTACAAGTTCGATCCCGCCATCGGCGGCCCAGGCGTCGGAGAGGTGGCCGTGCACCCGAGCAAGGCCGAGCTCCTGGGCGTCACCCGGGACGGCGGCGAGAACGGCGCGGGCACGATCTTCTCGATCCGGCCGGACGGGCGCAGCTTCACGGTGCTGGCGAGTCTCGGCGGCAGCGACGGCAAGACGCCGCTGGGCGCCCCGGTGCTATCGCAGAACGGCAAGACGCTGTTCGGGACGGCCAGCAAGGGCGGCCGCTACGGCGGTGGCACCCTGTGGCGCATCTCGACCAACGGATCGTCGTTCGAGGTGATGCACGACTTCGGCCAGCGCAAGACCGACGGCTCCACGCCGATGGCCGGGCTCGTGCTGTCACGGGACGGCAAGACGCTTTTCGGCACGACGCGCGACGGTGGCGGCAGTGGCCTCGGCACGATCTTCTCGATCCGCACCGACGGCAGCCGCTTCACCAAGCTGCACGACTTCGAAGGCGGCCGGAAGGACGGCGCCTCGCCGGAAAACGCCGCCCTCATCTTCAGCTATCGCAGCGAGCAGCTTTTCGGCACCACGCCGTCCGGGGGAAGCGACGACGAGGGGGTCGTCTTCCGTATCCGCTCCGACGGAACCGGCTACAGGGTCCTGCACGACTTCGCCAATTCGTCCGGCTCCGTCCCCGGCTCGGTGGCGCAGGGCTTCGACGGCCTCACGCTCTACGGCACGGCCGCGCAAGGCGGTGACCGCAACGGCGGCGTACTGTTCCAGCTGCGCACCAACGGCACCCGCTTCAAGGTGCTGCACTCCTTCGCCGCGAAGTCCGGAAACGTCCCGCTCGACGGCCCGATCGTCAGCGCCAACGGCCGTCGCCTCTACGGCGCGACCAGTTCCGGCGGCCCGAAGGGCGGCGGCTCGATCTACGTCTACGATCTTTTCGACTGATCGCGCGGCGGCCCGGCAACCAACAGGCCGCTCACGCGTTCGTGGCCGGCCGTCGCTGCTGCCACGGTTGATTTCCGCTCGAGCAAACCCTCACGTCCCCGTGAGGAACCGGCGTTACCCCCGACGCCGCCCCAACTCCCCGCGCCCTGGAGCGACCGATGTACGACTGGCTGTTCGAGCCCGCCACCCTCGCGAGCTTCCTCACCCTCACGATCATGGAGATCGTGCTGGGGATCGACAACATCGTCTTCCTGTCGGTCATCACCAGCAAGCTCAAGGACCCGGTGACGCGCAAGCGTGCCCGCCAGATCGGGCTCGGCCTCGCCCTCGTCTTCCGCATCGTCTTCCTGCTGGCGATCACCTGGATCATCGGGCTGACGACGCCGGTGTTCACCGTCTTCGATCACGCGGTGTCGTGGCGCGACCTCATCCTGATCGGCGGCGGCCTGTTCCTGCTCGTCAAGGGGACGCTCGAGATCCACAACGGTATCGAGGGCGTCCACGAGGGCGCGGCGACGGTGAAGGAGGCGAGCTTCGGCCTCGTGATCGCGCAGATTCTGATGATCGACCTCGTCTTCTCGATCGACTCGATCATCACCGCGATCGGCATGGCCGAGCACGTCGAGATCATGATCGCCGCGGTGATCATCTCGATGGGCGTGATGTATGTCGCGTCGGGGCCGGTGGCCGACTTCATCCACCGCCACCCGACGACGAAGATGCTGGCGCTCGCCTTCCTGCTGTTGATCGGAGTCGCGCTGATCGCCGACGGCATCGGCTTCCACATCCCGCGTGGCTACATCTACTTCTCGATGGCGTTCGCCGCGGGCGTGGAGATCATCAACATCGTGGCGCGCGGCAGGCGCGCCAAGGGGGGCGGCGGCACCGCCCACTGACGGCCGCCGTCGGCCCTTGGCCGGGCGCGGGCGCGGCGGTAACACTGCGCCCGCCGCCAGAGGTCGAGGAGCGAGAGCCATGAGCCGCGCCGTCCGCGTACACGAAGTCGGGGGACCCGAGGTCCTGCGGGTCGAAGAGGTGACCATCGGCCAGCCGGGCCCCGGCGAGGCGCTGGTCCGTCACACTGCCATCGGCGTCAACTTCATCGACACCTACTTCCGCTCCGGCCTCTATCCGGCACCCGCGATGCCCTTCGTTCCGGGCGCCGAGGCGGCCGGCGTCGTCGAGGCGGTGGGGCCCGGCGTCACCGCCGTCGCGCCGGGCGACCGCGTCGCCTACGTCGTCACCCTCGGCGCCTATGCCGATGCGCGCCTGATCGACGCCGGCCGCCTCATCCGCCTGCCGGACGACGTCGGCGATCGCGATGCCGCGGCGATGATGCTGAAGGGCATGACGGTGCGCTTCCTGCTGCGGGCGACCTATCCGGTGCGCCCGGAGACGGTGATGCTCGTCCATGCCGCGGCCGGCGGCGTCGGCCTGCTGATGGGCCAGTGGGCGCGCCATCTCGGCGTCGGCACCATCATCGGCACGGTGGGCGGTCCGGAGAAGGCGGCACTCGCCGCCGCCAACGGCTACACCCACGTCATCGACTACCGCTCCGAGGACTTCGTCGCTCGCGTCAAGGACATCACCGGCGGCCGCGGCGTCGACGTCGCCTACGATTCGGTCGGCAAGGACACCTTCCCAGGCTCTCTCGACTGCCTGAAGCCGCGCGGGCTGTGGGTGTCGTTCGGCAGCGCCTCCGGGCCGGTGCCGCCGTTCCCGATCAGCCTCCTGTCGCAGAAGGGCTCGCTCTACGCGACGCGCCCGACGATCTTCGCCTACATCGCCACGCCGGAGGAGCTCCGCGAGACGGCGCAGGACCTTTTCGACGTCGTCCGCGCCGGCGCGGTGTCGGTTACGGCCCGCCAGGAAATGCCGCTCGCCGAGGTCGCCGACGCGCACCGCGCGCTTGAAGGGCGCCGCACCTCGGGCGCGACCGTGCTGATCCCCTGACGGGCGGGTCCGCCTGCGGCGGGTTTCGCAGCATCGTCACGTTTGCGTCGCACCAACGCCGTGACCGCCGCGCAGCATTGGCCACCTCGAATCGGAGGTTTAGCCATGCACGAGAAGCCCACTCTGTCCGTCCCCGAGCTGCAGCGCCTGCTCGTCGCCGCGGCGCAGAACCTGCCGGCCACCGCCGACGTCGTCGACGTGAAGATCGCCCCGCGCGGGGAGGGCGATACACGGGACTGGGCGGTGGCGCACTGGCAGAGCACCGGCACACACGCCGCCGCCGTGCAACTGCGCGACGTCGCAAATCGCCTGCGGCAGGTGTTCGCCGTCAGCGTCTGACGCTGTCGCCGGCTGGCCATCGCCGAGACCCGACGAAATAGTTGGGAACCTTTCGCCCGAAGGCGCATCCAACACACCAAAGAAGTCGTTCGGCGATCCGGCCAAGGGCGGGGCGACCGACAGCGACGATCGGCGGGGTTGGACATGCTCGATCCGGGCACCGACGACGAGGCGGCGCTGATCGCGCTCGCGCTCGAGGGGAACCAGGCGGCGGTGCGGGCGATCGTGCGGCGCCACAACAGCCGCCTGCACCGGGTCGCCCGTTCCGTCGTGCGCGACCAGGCGGAGGCGGAGGACGTCGTCCAGGAGGCGTATCTGCGGGCCTTCTCCAACCTGTCCTCGTTCCGCGGCGCCTCCAGTCTCTCGACCTGGCTGACGCGCATCACCCTCAACGAGGCGTTGGGCAGGGTGCGTCGACGGTCGCTGACAATGGTGGCGACCCACGCCGACCTCGATGTCGTACGCGACGAGGACGCCGTCGCCCTGCTGCCGTTCGGGCGCCCGCCGCCGACGCCCGAAGCGATGCTTGAGGAGCGCCAGCTCCGGGAATTGCTCGACAAGGCGGTGCGCGAACTGCCGGAGCCGTTCCGCTGCGTCTTCGTGCTGCGCAATGTCGACGACCTCAGCATCGACGACATCGCCCGCCGCCTCTCCCTCAAGCCGCAGACGGTGAAGACGCGCCTGCACCGGGCGCGGCGCTTGCTGAAGGACGCCCTCAGCAGTGGCGGCGTGACGCTGCGCCGGCTGCTGACCCCGCGGCGCGCACCGAGGCCGGACGTGCCGCCGCCGCAACCGCTCGCCGCCTGATCGGGCCCCGCGGCGATCTGGAAGAACAGAAATCACCAGGAGGAAACCATGAGCCAGCAGCGCATCAGCTACGTCCCAGTCGACCAGATGGACCCCGAAATGCAGGAGGAGATGCGCCGCTGCCAGCGCGAGGGCACGCCGCGCCCGGAGAGCTCGGCGGTGCGCGCGCATGTGCCCGCGGCGTTCTGGTTCTTCGCCAACTCGTGGCGCGATCTCTTCCGCAGCGGCGTCCTGGATCACGCCATCAAGGAGCTCTGCCGTCTCTACGTCTCGCGCTCGGTGCAGTGCGAGTATTGCGGCAACCAGCGCTCGGTGCGGGCGACGACGAGCGGTGCCGTCATCGAGGACGACGTCATGGATCTCATCAACTTCGAGCGCTCGACGCGCTACGACGACCGCCAGAAGGCGGCGCTCGCCTATGCCGAGGCGATCACCTGGCACACCGACACCGACGACGCCTTCTGGGAGCGGCTGCACAGCCACTTCAGCGAGCCGGAGCTCGTCGAGCTCGGTTGCATGATCGGCCTGACGCTCGGCCAGCAGAGCTGGCTGCGGCTCCTCAACATCGACCATCACCAGGTGATGGCCGGCACCACCGCCTCGATGGCGCCGGGCTACGAGACGCTGGATGCGCTCTCCGCCACCAAGGCGTCCGAGGAATACTGGGCGAAGAAGCCGGTGCAGGCGGCGGCGCCGACCGCCTGAGGCACCGCATCCGGCTGGGCCGGCTACCGCGCCGGCCTAGCCACCCTCTTCGTCGCATTGCATAGTCGGGCGCCATGCTCAAAGCTTCACCGCTCCGGCCGTGCCGGGGTTCGCGAAGCGGAGGTCGCCCTTGGGTCGTCTGACGACGCACGTTCTCGACACGGCGCTGGGAAAGCCGGCGGCCGGTTTGACGGTGGAGCTCTGGCGGATCGGGGCCGGCGGCCGCGAGCATCTGTCGGCCGCCGTCACCAACGCCGATGGCCGCCTCGACCGGCCCGCCCTCGAGGGCGAGGCCTTCCGCGCCGGCACTTACGAACTCGTCTTCCAGGCCGGCTCCTACCTGCGCGCCTCGGCAACCGCGCCGCTGCCCGATCCCCTGTTCCTCGACGAGATCACGATCCGCTTCGGCATCGCCGAGGACGGCCACTACCACGTGCCGCTGCTGCTCTCGCCGTTCGGCTACTCGACCTATCGTGGCAGCTGAACGATGATGCGCAAGTCTCTGAAATTCATCCGTAAAAACCGCACTGTCGAACTCGCCGACGTCGGCCCGACGACGACGCTGCTCGACCATCTGCGCCTCGCCGAGGGCAGCGTCGGCACCAAGGAGGGCTGCAACGAGGGCGACTGCGGCGCCTGCACGGTGGCGCTCGGCCGGGTCCGGGACGGCCGGCTCGTCTACGAACCGGTGAACGCCTGCATCCAGCTGCTCGGCATGGTCGACGGTGCCGAGGTCGTCACGGTGGAGGACCTCGCGGAAGGCGGCGCGCTGCATGCGGTGCAGCGGGCGATGGTCGACCTGCACGGCTCGCAGTGCGGCTTCTGCACGCCCGGCTTCGTGATGTCGCTGTTCACCCTCTACCAGTCCGGCGCCGCCGCCGACCGTGACACCGTCTGCGACTGGATCGCCGGCAACCTCTGCCGCTGCACCGGCTACCGGCCGATCGTCGACGCGGCGCTGGCGAGCTGCACCGGTGCACCGGCCGACGCCTTCGCCGCCCGCGCCGCCGAGACCGCCGCCCGGCTCGAGAGTCTTTCAGACGGCGCCGACGTCTTCGTCGGCGACGAGGCCCGCTTCTTCGCGGCACCCGCCACCGTCGAGGCGCTTTGCCGGCTCCTTGCCGAACACCCGGACGCCACCATCGTCGCCGGCGCCACCGACGTCGGCCTGTGGGTGACGAAGCAACTGCGTGAGCTGCCGAAGATCGTCTGGCTCGGCCGCGTCGCCGGCCTAGACGCGATCGCGGAGACCGGTACCGGCATCCGCATCGGCGCCACCGCCACCTACGACGCGGCCGCCGCCGCCGTCGCCGCGATAGACCCTGATCTCGGCAATCTGTGGCGCCGCATCGGCTCCAAGCAGGTGCGCGTCTCCGGCACGGTCGGCGGCAACATCGCCAACGGCTCGCCGATCGGCGACACGCCGCCGGCGCTGATCGCCCTCGGGGCGACGCTGGAACTGCGCCGGGGCGACACCGTCAGACGCCTGCCGCTGGAGGACTTCTTCCTCGCCTACGGCCGCCAGGACCGCGCTCCCGGCGAGGTCGTCGTCGCCGTCGAGGTTCCGCGGCTCGGGCCGGCCGACGTGTTCCGCTGCTACAAGATCTCCAAGCGCTTCGACCAGGACATCTCCGCCGTCATGGCGGCGATCCGGCTGACGCTCGACGGCGACCGCATCGCCGGCGCCCGCGTGGCGTTCGGCGGCATGGCCGGCGTGCCGAAGCGGGCCACGGCGGCCGAGGCGGTGCTGGCGGGTGCGCGTCTCGGCGACCCGGCGCTTCCGCGCTCGGTCCGTGCGGCCCTCGCGGAGGACTTCCAGCCGCTCGACGACATGCGCGCATCCGCCGCCTACCGGCTCGACGTCGCCGGCTCGCTCGTCGAGAAGGCGCTGATCGAGGCGGCCGGTGCGCCGACGTCCGCCACCCGCGTCTTCGGCCACAGGGAGCACGCCCATGCGCCCGCTGCCTGACCCCGTCGACGACGCCGCACCCGTGACGCCGCCGCTCAAGGTCGCCCGCCGCCCTGCGGCCCACGACAGCGCCGAGAAGCACGTCGCCGGCGCCGCCCTCTACATCGACGACGTCCGCGAGCCCGCCGGCACGCTGCACGTCGTCCCCGGATACGCGAAGGCGGCGCGCGGAAAAATCCTCTCGGTCGACCTCGCCGCCGTCCGCGCCGCGCCGGGCGTCGTCGCGGTGCTGACCAAGGACGACGTGCCGGGCGTCAACGATGTTTCGCCGGCGCACTCCCACGATGAGCCGGTGCTCGCCGACGACATTATCCGCTTCCATGGTCAGCCGGTGTTCGCCGTCGTGGCCGAAACCCGCGAGGCGGCCCGCCGCGCCGCCCGTCTCGGCCGGATCGAGGTCGCCGAGGAGACGCCGGTCGTCACCATCGACGAGGCGCTGGCGAGCGGCCGCGACGACGTGCTGCCGCCCTATGAGTTCGTCCGCGGCGACGTCGATGCCGACCTCGCCGCGGCGCCGTCGGTGGTCGCCGGCTCGATCCGCATCGGCGGGCAGGAGCACTTCTACCTCGAAGGCCAGGTGGCGCTGGCGACGCCGGGGGAGGGCGGCGAGATCACCGTGCTGACCTCCACCCAGCACCCGACGGAGGTTCAGCACCTCGTCGCCCAGGTGCTGGGGCTGCCGGCGGCCTATGTCGTCGCCGAGGTGCGGCGAATGGGCGGCGGCTTCGGCGGCAAGGAGAGCCAGGCGACGCAGTGGGCGGCGCTCGCGGGCCTTGCCGCCCACGTCACCGGCCGGCCGGCGAAGCTCAGGCTCGACCGCGACGACGACATGATGATGACCGGCAAGCGCCACGACTTCCGCATCGACTGGCGCGCCGCCGTCGACGCCGACGGGCGCCTCACCGCCATCGCCATGGACCAGTACGCCCGCTGCGGCCATTCGCGCGACCTGTCGCTCGGCATCTGCGACCGGGCGATGTTCCACGCCGACAACGCCTATTTCTTGCCGGTGGTGCGCATCGCCAGCCGTCGCCTGCACACCGACACGGTCTCCAACACCGCCTTCCGCGGCTTCGGCGGGCCGCAGGGCGTCGTCGGCATCGAGCGGGTGATGGACGCGATCGCCATCGCCACCGGCCGCGATCCGCTCGACGTGCGGCTCGCCAACCTCTATGGCGCCGGCCGCGACATGACGCCCTACGGCCAGACCGTCGAGCACAACATCCTGCCGGAGCTGATCGCCGAGCTCGAGGCCTCGAGCGACTACCGTGCCCGCGTCGCTGCGATCGACGCCTTCAATGCCGCGAGCCCGTTCCTCAAGAAGGGCATCGCGCTGACGCCGGTGAAGTTCGGCATCTCCTTCACCCTCATCCACCTCAACCAGGCCGGCGCGCTGGTGCACGTCTATCTCGACGGCTCGATCCATCTCAACCACGGCGGTACCGAGATGGGGCAGGGGCTGTTCGTGAAGGTCGCGCAGGTCGTCGCCGAAGTGTTCGGCGTGGCGCTCGACCAGGTTCGCGTCACCGCCACCACCACGGCGAAGGTGCCGAACACGGCGCCGACGGCGGCCTCCTCCGGCACCGACCTCAACGGCATGGCCGCCAAGATCGCCGCTGAGACGATCCGCGGCCGGCTCGCCGCCTTCGCCGCCGAGACCTGGGGCGGAACGCCCGAGGCGGTGCGCTTCGAGGACGGGCACGTCGTCGCCGGCAACGAGCGGCGGCCGTTCGGCGAGGTGGCGCGCCTCGCCAACCTCGCCCGGGTGTCGCTGTCCTCATCGGGCTTCTATGCGACGCCGAAGATCCACTGGGACCGCGCCAACGCCACCGGCCGGCCGTTCCTCTATTTCGCCTACGGCGCCGCCTGCTCGGAGGTGACGCTCGACACGCTGACCGGCGAGATGCGCGTCGACCGCGTCGACGTGCTGCACGACTGCGGCGCCTCGCTCAACCCGGCGATCGACATCGGCCAGATCGAGGGCGGCTTCGTCCAGGGCATGGGCTGGCTGACGGCCGAGGAACTGGTCTTCGACAAGGCCGGCAGGCTGCGCACGCACGCGCCGTCCACCTACAAGATCCCGACTGCCACCGACGTGCCGGCCGACTTCCGCGTCGCGCTCTACGAGGGCGGTGGCAATCCGGAGGACACCATCTTCAAGTCGAAGGCGGTCGGCGAGCCGCCGCTGATGCTGCCGGTGTCGGTGTTTTCCGCCATCACCCGGGCGCTCGCGAGCCTGAAGCCCGGCGTGGTGCCGCCGCTCGACGCGCCGGCGACGCCGGAGGCGATCCGTCGTGCCGTGCTGGCACTGACGGCGTGAGGCGGCGGCGATGCGGGTGTGGCGGGCGGTAGCGGAGGCGATCGAGGCGGCGGGCCGGTGCGCCCTCGTCACCGTCGCCGACGTCCGCGGCTCCGCCCCCCGTGAGGCCGGCGCCCGGCTGGTGGTGCGCCCGGACGGGCGTTTCACGGGCACGATCGGCGGCGGCACGCTGGAATGGCGGGCGATCGCCGAGGCGACGGCGGAACTCGCCCGCGGCGGGCCGGTTCGTGGTGTGCGGCGTCCGTTCGCGCTCGGCCCGGAACTCGGCCAGTGCTGCGGCGGCCGGGTGGAACTGCTGTTCGAGACCTTTGATGCGGCGGATCGCGAAAACGTGGCGGCGCTGGCTGTGATTGAGGCGGCGGGGCCGTTCGAGACAGTGGGACGGGTTGGTGCCGACGGGCGGTTGGTTAGGAATGTCGCTCCTCTGCCGGGCGAACCAAGCTTCTCGAGCGCTGCCCCTACGATTGAGGTGGTCGCCACACCCGCGACGCCTTTCCCTCCCCTGCCAGGGGGAGGGACGCCGCGCGCAGCGCGGCAGGGTGGGGCCCGTCAATCCGAACTGGAGGCCCCGCCCGTGGCACCCGGCCGCTCGCGCGGCC
>Ga0209902_100866_pt1 | contig 21951 bp, 24 predicted proteins | sample FECB27metaG_FD_188304 | JGI IMG/M metagenome (GOLD analysis project Ga0209902, IMG submission 188304) | Cyanobacterial communities from the Joint Genome Institute, California, USA - FECB-27 (SPAdes) (version 2) | ecosystem: Environmental > Aquatic > Thermal springs > Hot (42-90C) > Microbial mats...
CCGAGGGCCCGGATCTTCGTCAGAAGCTCGTCCCGGAACGGTTCGGCGCCCGCCTGGCCCTGCACCGCCTCGGGCTTGGCGAGATAGTCCGCCGCGCCGAGCGTCAGGGCGCGCAGGCTGATCTCGGCGCCGCGCCGCGTCAGGCTCGAGGCGACGAGGACGACGGTGCCCGGCGCCCGCTCGAGGATCAGCGGCAGGGCGGTGAGCCCGTCCATCTCCGGCATCTCGAGGTCGAGGACGACCACGTCCGGACGGCTCTTGGCGAGGTCGTCGACGGCACGGCGGCCGTTCGGGTGCGTCGCCACGACTTCCATATCGGCCGCTCCGCGCAGCCAGCCGCCGACGATCGAGCGGACCAGCATCGAATCGTCGACGATCATCACGCGCAGCTTGTCGCCGCCCGCCGCTGCCGCAGCGCCCGGCGCGTCGGCTTGAAGAGGAAGTGTCTGCATTGTGAGGGCCTTTCTTGTTGCGGCGCGGATCGCTCACGCCGCGATCAGGCCCACCTCCCGGAGTTTCTCTTCGATGACTTCGGAGTCGAACGGCTTCATGATGTATTCGTTGGCGCCGATGGCGATCGCCTCGACGATGTCCTCCAGCTCACTCTGCGTGGTGCAGAAGATCACCTTCGGATCGCCACCCTGAGGGCGGCGCCGGAGCTCCCGCAGGAAGTCCGGGCCGTTCAGGAGCGGCATGTTCCAGTCGAGCAGGATCGCGTCCGGCATCTCCCGCTCGCAGGCCGCCAGCGCGACGACACCGTCGCCCGCCTCCGTCACGGCGAAATCGAGGTTTTCCAGAATGCGCCTGACGACGCGGCGCACGACGCGGGAGTCGTCAACGACGAGGCAGGTCTTCATGGCTGTTGTCTCTTCATGTGTGATGCCGCGATCCGGCTTTGGACCGCCGCTGTCACGCCCGCAGCTCCGTCGGCGCGCCGCCGACGGTGCGACCGACGTCGAGGATGACCATCAGCTCGGCCGGCAGCCGGTGGACGCTGCCGACGATCGCCGCCCAGCGGCGATCGAAGTTGGCGGGCGGCGGCTCGGACTCGCTGGTGTCCACGGTGCAGACCTCGCCGATCTCGTCGACGATGAGACCGTAGGGCTCGCCGCGGTACTCGACGCCGATCGCCATCGAGCGAGCGGCCTGGTCGCCGTCGGTGTAGCCGAGGACCCGGCGCATGCTGAGGGCGGTGACGATCCGCCCCCGCAGGTTAAGGACGCCCTCGATGGCCACCGGCGCCAGGGGGACGTGAGTGATCCCCTCCGGCGTGAACACCTCCTGCACCGCCTCGATCGGCAGGCCGAAGAGCTGCCCGGCGATCCGGGCGGTGACGTACTGGCGGAGCGACTTGACGTTGTCGCGCTTGCTATCGGTCTTCATGCCGCTTCATCCGTGATGTGCGAGGGGGAAGAGAAGGTGGCGGAGATCTCGGAGAGCGCGGTGACGAGACCGGCCCGGTCGAACTTGCCGACATAGTCGGTAAAGCCCGCCGCGCGGCCGCGCTCGACCGCCTCCGGCGTGCAGACGCCGGAGACCGCGATGATCGGCGTCTGGGTGAAGCGCACGTCCTGCCGCAGGATGGTGGTGAAGGCGAAGCCGTCCATCACCGGCATGTCGATGTCGCTGACGATGGCGTCGCAAGGCCCGCCGCCGGTCAGGTAGCCGAGGGCATCCTGCGGCGAGCGGAAGCCGGTGACGTCGCAACCGGCCGCCCGCAGCATCGGCTCGACGAGGCTGCGATAGAAGTCGCTGTCGTCGACGAGGACGACGCGCAGGCGCGCCGTGTTGCGGTTGGACGGGGCCCGGTCGAACCAGTCCTTGAAGCCGGCCGCCAGGAAGTGGCCGACGTCGAGCACGGCCGTCGCGGCGCCGTTGATGATCGCCGCGCCGAAGGCACCCGGCACGTCGGAGGGCAGCTGGATGTCCAGCCGGTCCGCGACGATGTCGACGATCTCGTCGACGACGAGGCCCATCGAGCGCTCGCCCTCGGTGAAGACGAGGACCAGCAGCGTGCCTTCCGTCTTCTTCGGCATGTCGTCCGAAGCGTAGACGAGCGGGATGAGGTCGCCGCGGTACTGCACGACCTGGCGCCCGTTCGCCAGCTCGACGGAGGTCGCCGCGACCTCCTCGAGCCGCGTGATCAGCGACAGCGGCACCGCCTTCGGCTCGTGGGAGCCGGCGCGGACGATGAGCATCGACACCAGCGCGGCGTCGATCTTCTCCGCGTCGGGGACGTCGCGTCCCTCCTGAGCCGTCGCCTCGGTCGCGAACGTCGCGGCCTGGGCGACGCCGTTGGGGTCGATGATCATGATGACGCGGCCGTCACCCAGGATCGTGCAGCCGGAGAAGATCGCGACGCCGCGCAGCTTCGAGGACATCGGCTTCACGACGATCTCCTCGGTCTGGCAGACCTTGTCGACGACAAGGCCGAAGACCTGGCCGCCGACGCGCATCACCACCACGAAGTCCGCCTCCGGGTTCGCGTCGCTGCCGGCATCGGCCGTGCCGAGGAGGTCGGCGAGGCGGACGATCGGCAGCAGCGTCTCGCGCAGCCGCATCACCGGAGCACCCTTCAGCTGCTCGATGATGTGCTCCGAGCCCGCCTGGGCCCGCACCAGCTCGACGACCGCGAGCTGCGGGATGGCGAAGCGCTGGTCACGCACGGAGACGATGAGCGCCGGCAGGATGGCGAGCGTCAGCGGGATCTTGATCGTGAAGGTCGAACCCGCGCCGAGCTTCGAGCGCACGTCGACGGTGCCGCCGATCTGCTCGATATTGGAGCGGACGACGTCCATGCCGACGCCGCGGCCCGACACGCTGGTCACCTTCGCCGCCGTCGAGAAGCCCGGCTGGAAGATGAAGCGGAACACCTGCGCGTCCGACATCTTCGAGACTTCCGCCTCGGTGGCGAGGCCGTTGTCGATGGCCTTGGCACGGATGCGGTCGACGTCGAGCCCGCGGCCGTTGTCGCCGACCTCGATGACGATCTGCCCGCCCTGGTGATAGGCGGCGAGCTTGATGACGCCGCGCTCGGACTTGCCGGCCTTGATCCGCTCCGACGGCGACTCGAGCCCGTGATCGGCCGAGTTGCGCACCATGTGGATGAGCGGGTCCTTGATGAAATCGAGGACCTGGCGGTCGAGTTCGGTGTCGGCGCCGGTGAGCTCGAGGTCGATGTACTTGCCGAGGTCGTTCGACAGGTCGCGGACAAGGCGCGGCAGCTTCTGCCAGGCGTTGCCGACCGGCTGCATCCGCGTCTGCATGACGGCGGACTGGAGCTCGGCGGTGACGGTGGACAGGCGCTGCAGGCTGACCTTGTACTCGTTGTCCTCCGAGCGGCGGGAGATCTCGAGCAGCTGGTTGCGCGTCAGCACCAGCTCCGAGATCGTCGTCATCAGGTGCTCGAGCGCGTCGACGTTGACGCGGATCGTCTGGCTCGACACCGAGCCCTGAGCGCCACCGTCGTCATTGGCGGCACCCGCGACGATCCCCTGGGCGGGCGCCTTCTCGGCTGCCTTCGCCGGCGCCGGCTTCGGCGCCTCGAACGGCGCCGGGGCGTTGGCCGCCTTGAGGGGCTCGATGGCCTTCGGCGGATCGACCGGCGTGTCGCGGAACATGCGCTCGAGCTCGTCGAGCGAAACCTCGCCGGGAAGCAGCGCGCGCTCCAGCGACTGCACCGGCGCCGGTGCCTCCACCGGCTTTGCCGGCGCGGCGGGCTTCGCCGGCTTCGCCTCGACCGCCTTCGTGGCCTTGGCGGGCTGCGCCTCGCCGGCCGCCATGGCGATCAGCTGGCTGGTCAGATCCTCGTCGGATCCGGTCGGCTCGATGCCCTCGCTGGCTTCCAGGCCCGCCAGGATCTCCTTGATGCGGTCGATCGTGCGGAGCACGAGACCGACGGCATCGGAGGTGACCGGCATGCCCTCGCGGAAGCGATCCATCAGGGTCTCGGCCGCGTGGGCGAGGCTCGCCAGCCGCGTCAGACCGATGAAGCCGCAGGTGCCTTTGATCGTGTGCACGAGGCGGAAGATGTTGTTCAGGATCTCGGCGTTGCTGGGGTCCTGCTCGAACTTGATCAGCTGCGTATCGGCGACGTCGATATTCTCGTTGGTCTCCGTCAGGAAGTCGCGCAAGAGGTCGTCCATGATCGTATCCCCGGCATTTCGCTCGTTGGTAGGGGTTCGGTGACCGGGCGGGGGCAGAGCGCCCCGCCCGGTCGGCGTAGGTCAGGCTGCCCGGACCCGCGCGATGAAGGTGTCGACCTGGGCGCGCAGGCTGCTCGCCTGGCTGGAGAGGTCGGCGGCGGCGTGGACGATCTCGGTGGAGACGCGGCCGGTGTCGTTGGCGGCCTTGTTGACGCCGACGATGGTGGTCGAGACTTCCTGGGTGCCGTAGGCCGCCTGCTGGACGTTCTGGGCGATCTCGCCCGTCGCCGCGCCCTGCTCCTCGACCGAGGAGGCGATCGCCGAGGAGATCTCGTCGATGCGCCGGATCGTGCCGGAGATCGCCTCGATCGCCTTGACGACCTCGTTCGTCGAGCTCTGCACGGCGGTGATCTGGGCGGAGATCTCGCCGGTGGCCTTGGAGGTCTGCTCGGCGAGCGTCTTCACTTCCATGGCGACCACCGCAAAGCCCTTGCCGGCCTCACCGGCCCGCGCCGCCTCGATGGTGGCGTTGAGCGCCAAGAGGTTGGTCTGCGAGGCGATGTCGGTGATCAGGTTGACGACCTGGCCGATGCGCTGGGCGCTGGCGGCGAGGCTGCGGACGGCTTCCGCCGTGCTGCTCGCCTGGCCGGTCGCCTCGCCGGCGACCGAGGCCGCCATGCTGACCTGCTGACCGATCTCGCGCACCGAGGCGGAGAGCTCCTCGGCGGCGGAGGCGACGGTCTGCACGTTGGTGGTGGCCTGCTCCGCCGCGGCGGCGACGACGGTCGACTGGCGCGACGTCTCGTCGGCCGAGTTGCTCATCACGCCGGCGCTCTGCTCGAGCTGCGACACGGCGGCCGCGACCGAGCGGACGATGCCGGAGACCTCGGAGTCGAAGCGGTCAGCGAGGTCGTTCATCGTCGCACGCTTCTCGACTTCCGCCCGCGCGGCGGCCGCCACCTGGTCCTGGCGCATCTGCTCGGCCGCCCGCAGCTCCTGGAGCAGCGTCTCGGTGGCGTTCCAGATGTCGCCGATCTCGTCCTTCGAGCGCTTGGCGTCGAGCGCGACGTCGAGCTTGCCGCCGGCGATCTCGGAGAGGGTCTGCGATGCCTTGACGAGCGGACGGCTCAGCATCCGCGTGCCGATCCAGACGGCGAGACCGATGCCGACCAGCAGGCCGAACAGGCCAGTCAGGATGATCGTCGTCTGCTCCTGCCGGACGGTCGCGACCATCTGCTCGCGGATCGGGCCGACCTCCGACTGAAGCTTGTCGGCGTAGGCATTGACGGAGACCTGCAGCGCCTTGCGGTTCGCCCGGTTCGCGTCGTTGTTGCCCTGGGTGTTGGCGGCCGCCGGTCCCTCGGTCGTCGCCAGACGCGCCGTCTCGGCGCGGAACTGGCGGAAGCCCGTGAGGTCGGTGACCATCTGCTCGAAGAGGCCGTCATCCGTCGGCGGCGTCAGCACGCGAAGGCGCTCGACGGTCTCGTCGATGCGGTCGAGGTTCTTGATGATGCCGTTGGCGAAGGGCTCGGCCTTCTCGGTGTTCGCGGACATGTAGGTGCCGCGCGATTCCATCACCACCGCGGTGATGTACTTGTCGATGCGCTCGACGAGGAAGGCGCGCTGGGCCGTCTGGTCGAGCAGGAAAGCCGTGTTGGCGGCGTGCTGCAGCGACCGGTAGGACGTCACGCCGACGGCGACCGTGGATGCTGCAAGCACCCCCACGATCAAGAATATCTTTCCGCTGATCTTCACGTCCAGTCTCCTATCCAAAGCGTCAATGCGCTGTTTCTTCGGCTTTCGCCGGTTTCGCTTCATCCTTCATCGCCTGCACGGCGACGCGCCGCATGTCGTCCTTCTCGATGTAGTTCAGCCCCTCGACGAGGATGTCCTGCACGACTTCGAAGGCGAGCCGCTTGTTGACGTGCTCTTTGACGGCGATGGTGATCTCGTTGATGTTGTATTTCGACAGCTTGCCGAACTGGACGACACCGTTTGTGTAGATTTCCCGGAATGCCTCGTCGGTGACGAACGAATCCGGCTCGACGCTCATCTCGTGGAGCAGGGCCGCGTCGGCGGTGTAGACGAGCTTGGCGACGACGTAGCCTTGCACGGCACCATCAGCGATCATCGGAACCGTGATGATCGGAAGCTTCCGGTACTCGAGCCCCTCGAGATAGAGCTCCTTCTCGGAGCCGGACTGGCCGACGGCCCAGTAGGCGGCCGCGTAGCTGGAGCCGAGCGTGATCAGGCAGACCCACAGCCCTATGATCAGGAGCTTCATCATCCCTTCGCTGCCGGGTCCGCGATGCGGCTGTCGTAGGTGCCGTCCCAGTCCTCGTCGCGCATCGCGCTCGACAGGATTTCAGAGACCTCACGCGACGCCTCGAGGTGGATCATGAGCAGGTCGCGGTCGCGCACGAGCTTCTCGCGGACCTGCCGCAGCCGGGCGGCGAGCGCCGGGTCGGCGGCGACGTCGACGTCGGTGACCTGGGCACGCACGAGCTCCAGCAGGGCGCGCGACTTCTGGCGACTGGCGGTGTCGTGGTCGTAGGGCCGGCGGGACGAGAGCGCGAAGATCTCGCCCTCGAGGAGCTCCTCGAGGCGGGTCAGCACGCTGGAGACGGCCTGTTGCGCGGGCGTCATCACGACGCCTCCCCGGCCAGTTCGCCGAAATCGAGCGACAGGTCGGCGGCACCGAGGACCGGCGCGGCGGAGCCCAGGCTGCGTGCCGCGGCGCTGTCCATGCCGGCGGCGTCGTCACCGCGCAGGGCGGCGGCCGCGCGCATCTGGTCGGCGATGCCGATGCCGCCGACCGACGCCATCTGGGCGGCGATCTTCTCGGCCATCATGCTCTTCCAGATGCGGCCGCTGGTGCCGGCGCCGAAGATCGAGTCGCCGCTCGCCGGCAGCATCGATTCGACGAAGCTGGTCAGCGCCATCGCCTCGAAGCGGCTGTAGACGTCGTCCGTCCGCTTGCCGCCCGACATCAGCGCCGCGTTCGTCTTGCGGGTGGCGAGATCGCCGGCGGCGTCGGTGAGGTGGCGCGGCCTGGCGCCGATCGCCGTCCGATCGAGAACGGCGTCGAAGGCGAGCGCGTCGACGGAGGCGCCGCGCGTCATCCGCCGGCTCGCCTCGGCGTACTGTGCGGGATCGGTGGCCCGAGCGACATCGAGGATGATGTCGGAAGGTGGACGAATGCTCATCGGTGGCACCAGGCTCGACGACTTCTGTTGCCGACACCCTGCCCCGGCTAGCTTACGGGAGGCTTGCACGCCGTGCGGGGGAGAGAGCGCAGCGCAAGTTCTTCGAGCGCCTTGCGCTCTTCTTGGCGCGCGTGCTCGACGACGAGCCGGTCCGAGGACGTTTCCGCCTGCTTCAGACGCAGGCCCGCCTCCCGCACGACGGTCCGCTCCGCCTCCGCCCGCCGCTGCGTCTCGCTCAGCCGGACGGCGACCTGGCGCAGGTGCCGGGCCGACTGATCGACGAACAGGCCGTGCAGGTGGCTGTCCTCGCCGAGCGCCTCGAGCAGCGAGCGCTCCTCGGCGCCGAGGCGCTGCTGCACCTCGAGCGTCGCCGCGAGCGATTGCTGTGCCCGCTTGTGCAGTTGCGACTGCACGGAGACGATGCGCTGCATGCGGCGAAGACGGAGCTCGGACATCGCGCTAGCCCGTCACCAGCCAGCTGCCGACCGCCCCGCCGAACACCGCCAGCAGCTCCTTGACCGTGAACAGAAGCAACAGCATGCCGCCCGCCAGGAAGAAGGGCACGGCGACGAAGAAGATCGGCACCGCGGGCGTCAGCTTGTTCACCAGGCCGGCCGCCAGGTTGACGATGATCGAGAAGACGATGAAGGGGCTCGCCACCCTGAGCGCGATCAGAAACGCGCCCGCCAGTTGGTCGGTGACGGCGACGAGGGCGAACTGCGGCAGGAAGCCCTGGGACGGCGGCATCGCGCCGTAGGAGGCGACGAGGCCGCGCAGCAGCTCCCAGTGCTGGTCGGTGACGAACAGCATGACGGTCGCCGTCGTCGTCAGAAGGGTGGACAGCGCCGGCAGTTGCTCGCCCTCGTCGACCATCGCGCCGGGCATGCCGCCGAGACCGATCGACTGGGCGATGACCACGGCGAACGACTGCAAGGCGAGGAAGAACAGCCGGCCGAGGAGCCCGATCAACAGCCCGATGGCGCTCTCCGAGGCGATCGCCGAGAACAGGCTCGCCGGCGTCGCCCCGACGGCGAGCGGCAGCACGCTCGGATAGAGCGTCGGCGTCAGCGCCAGCGAGACGGCGACGGCGATGTAGAGGCGGACCGTCGCCGGGATGCGGCTGCTGGAAAAGCCCGGCGCGATGAGAATGCAGCCCCCGACCCGGCAGAACACCAGGAACGCCGAGAGCAGCACGTCGGACGGCGCCGCCATCAGGAGATGCTGCCGAGCGACTTGATCTCGACGCCGCGGGCGATCTCGACGTGCGAGAGCACGGGAAGCGAGGGGAACATGCGCTCGACGATCATGCGCACGTAGGGGCGCGAATCCGGGGCGGTGACGACGACGAACGACTGGTTCAGCCGCATCCGCTCGCGGATCGCCGCCGAGGCCTCGGTGCCGAACTGCTCGACCAGCCGCGGGTCGATGTCGAACTCGACGACGTCGCCCTTGCCGTCGCGCTTCAGGCTCTGGTGGAAGGCGAGGTCCCAGCGGTTGCCGAGGCGCAGGACGTTGAGCACGCCGCCCTCGGCGAGGTCACCGCAGATCTGCTGGGCGATGCGCATCCGCACGTGCTCGGCGACCTGCTCGGACCGGCGCGCGTGCGGCACGATCTCGGCCACCGCCTCGAGGATTAGCTTGAGATTGCGGATGGAGATGCGCTCGGCGAGCAAGAGCTTGAGGACGGCCTGGAGGCCCGAGAACGAGATCTGCGCGGGGCAGATCTCCTCGACGAGCCGCTTGTATTCCGGCTCGAGGCGATCCACGAGGGCGCGCATGTCCTTGTAGGAGAGCAACTGCGGCAGGTTGTTGCGGATCACCTCGGCGAGGTGGGTCAGCACGACCGAGAGGTTGTCGACGGGCGCGAAGCCCTCCCGGCGCACTTCCGTGGCGAACGCGTCGGACACCCACACCGCCGGCAGGCCGAAGGCGGGCTCGCGCACCTCGTCGGAGGGGACATTCGGCTTGCGACCGTCGCCGGTGACGACCAGCAGCTCGCCGATCCGCAGCTCGTGGCCGGCCACCGTCGTCCCATACAGCCGGATCTGGTAGTTCTTGCCGGGCAGGCCGAGGTCGTCGGTGATCTTCACCTCGGGAATGACGAAGCCGTACTGCTCGGCGAACTTGCGGCGCATCTTGCCGACGCGGTGGGAGATCTCCGTCGGCGAGCGCAGGATGGTGGCGGCGAGCTGCTTGCCGACGACGAGCTCCAGCTCGGCGACACGCAGCGATTCCTTGACCGATTCCTTCGCTTCGCGCGTCTCCTTGTCCTGCTTCTGGCGCGCCACCTCGTCGCGCGCGGCCTGCTTGGCGGCCAGCTGCTTGGGGATGGTGTAGCCGACGAACGCCATGATGCAGCCGAGCACCAGGAACGGCAGGGCCGGCAACCCGGGGACGATGGCGAAGCCGATCATCAGCGCCGCGGCGACGAAGAGGGCGCGCGGATAGGCGCCGAGCTGGCCGAGGATCGCCTGCTCGGCGGAGCCGCGCGTGCCGCCCTTGGAGACCAGCAGGCCCGCCGCCAGGGAGACGATGAGGGCCGGGATCTGCGAGACGAGGCCGTCGCCGACCGACAGCCGCGTGAAAACGTCGGCGGCCTCGCCGAGCGGCATGTCGTGGCGCGTCGTGCCGATGATGATGCCGCCGAAGATGTTGACGGCGATGGTGATCAAGCTGGCGATCGCCTCGCCGCGGACGAACTTCGAGGCACCGTCCATCGAGCCGAAGAAGGCGCTCTCCTCCTCGAGCTCGCGGCGGCGATGCTGGGCCTCCTTGTCGTCGATCAGGCCGGCGGACAGGTCCGCGTCGATCGCCATCTGCTTGCCGGGGATGGCGTCGAGCGTGAAGCGCGCGCCCACCTCGGCGATGCGCGTCGCGCCCTTGGTGATGACGAGGAAGTTGACGGTGACGAGGATCAGGAAGACGACGATGCCGATGACGAAGTCGCCGCTCATGACGAACTGCGAGAAGCCGGCGATGACGTGGCCCGCCGCGGTGACGCCCTCGTCGCCGTGCGCCAGGATCAGGCGTGTGGTGGCGATCGACAGCGCCAGCCGAAGCAGCGTCGCGATCAAAAGGATGGTCGGGAACGACGAGAACTCGAGCGGCTTCTGGATCCACAGTGCCACCATCAGGATAAGCACGGAGATCGCCACCGACATCGCCAGACCGATATCGATGAGGAAGGTCGGGATCGGCAGGAACAGGATCGCGAGAATGCCGACGATGCCGAGCGCGAAGCCGACGTCGTGCAGCGACTTGCGTTCCACGGCCGGTTTATCGGCCAGGGCGGCGTTGGACGACTTCACTGCAGGCTCCCTCCCCCGGGACGACCGTCAGAAACCGGTGGCGATGCGGCCGTAGACTTCTTCCGTGAAGGAGAAGATCTGGGCGCCGATGAACGTGCCGGTCAGCGCCGTGACCACCAGGATCGTGATGATCTTGGGGATGAACGTCAGCGTGACTTCCTGGACCTGCGTCAGCGCCTGGAACAGCGCGATCGCGATGCCGACGACCATGGCCGCCGTGACGGCCGGGCCGGCCGCCAGGATGACGGTCCAGATCGTCGACTGGACGATGTCGAGGGCGTCGGATTCGTTCATGATCAGGCGATCACGACGCCGTCGTCGAGCATCAACGTCTTGCCGTCGGCAAGCGTGCACATCGGCCCTTCGTTGGTGATCTTCACCGACACCACTTCGCCGCTGATCTTGCCGTCGCCGGAGGTGACGGTGCGGCCGATCATGCTCTCGGCGAGGCCGATGGCCGAGGAGGTCAGCAGCGAATCGAGCTTGGTGTTGAGCTGGACGCTCTGCTCGACCTGCGAGAACGAGGCGAGCTGGGCCATGTACTCGGTGGATTCCATCGGCTTGGTGGGATCCTGGGTCTTCATCTGGGTGACGAGGAGCTGCAGAAAGGCATCCTGGTCCAGCGACGAGCCCTGCGGGCGCGGGGTCACCGCGTTGATCTGCTGGCTCGCGCCGAGCGCGCTCACGTCGGCCATGGCGTCTTCCTTTCCGGTGCGTCGCGTGTCGGTGGCGGGTCAGGCCGCGACCGCGACCGGGGCGGCGGCCGCGCGGGCGACGATCTCCGCCTCGACGGGCAGCAGCCTGCGGATCTCGCGCAGCGCGTCGAAGCGGCGACCGCCGTCGACCAGCGTCTCGACGTGCGCGAGGCCGTCCAGCACGGCGCTGCTCGAGAAGGCGGCGCGCGTCTGGTGCAAGAGCCCGTAGAACAGCTTCTCGGCGGCGAGCGCGTTGTGCGGGTCCATCAGGGCCGCCTGCAGCACGAAATAGAGCTGCCTGAGCGGCGTCGTCGTGTCCTCCGGCTGCAGCACGTGGCCCTCGAGCAGGAAGGTCGCGTCGTTCAGCAACTCGAGCGTCACCTTGCGGCTGGTGCGCAGCACCGCGCCGTTGATGAAGACGCGGTCGCCGGCCTTCAGCGTGAGTTGCATCGCCTTGCTCATCTCAGTCCATCCCTGACGGTCCGGTTGATGTCGATCAGCCCCTTGAAGCTCTCGCTCGCACCGCTGAGCAGGCGGTCGGCCTCGCGGATCACCCACAGCCCGATGGAGATCAGGTCCGTGCGCAGGGGGGCGGCGAGGCTGTTGCCGGGATCCGACAGGTCGGAGATGAGGAAGCCCCAGAGCTGCTGCACGTAGCGGACCGCCTCGCGTGCCTCCATGGAGCGGGGATCGCCGGCGGCGGCCCGGGTCAGCAGGTCGATGCCATGATCGAACGCAATCACCTCGCGGCTGCGGCGCTCGTGCGAATCGTCGTCCGCGATCTCGGCGTAGGACAGCCTGTACATGTTTAACCCCACGTCAGCGGTAGTTGAGGATACTGAGGTTCATGATCTTCGACGTCAGCGAGTAAGACATCTCGATCTGCGTGCTCAGCGTATCGATCTCGACTTTCTTCTCGGCCGGATCAACGCGCTCCTGCGAGCTGACCCGGTTGGCGACGATGTCGAGCTCCAGTGAGAGACGGTCGCTGGCGACCTTGATCTCCTGTTGCACGACGCCGAGGCGGGCCCTGAGGCCGGACGTCTCGGACATGCCGCCGTTCAGTATCTTCGCGGCGTGATCGACCAGCACCTGCCGCGTGTCGGCCCGCAACTCGTCGATCCCGAGGCGCGACAAGGCCGTGTATGCCTGGGCAAGCTTGCGCAGCCCTGCCTCGTTGGCGGTCGCCGACGTATCGGTCGTGCGGCTCGGCGAAATGCGGCTCTTCTGGGCGCTGTCGCTGGCCGACGACCAGTTCTCCTTCCAGCCGTCCTCCGAGAAGAGATCCGAGAACGCGCCCTCCAGAAAGGCCGTCATGTCCTCCGGCGAGATGTCGCCGACGAGCGGGCTCGACTGCGGATCGTCGGCGGGCAGGCCGAAGGCGGCGGAGAAGGCCGCGTCGACGCTCTGCAGCGGCGTGCCGTCGAGCTCGGCCATCGGCTTCACGCCGGTGTTGATGCCGGCGAAGAGGTAGGAGCGGCCGTCGCTGGCGTTGAGCGCGTTCTGCAGGGCCGAGAGGCTGATGGCGGCCTGGTCCTTCAGAAGCGTCACCGCCTGGGCGGAGCCTGGCAGCGCGAGCGTCGAGCGCAGCATCTCGTTGGCGGTGTCGGAGACGTTCTCCAGCGCCACCTGCGTCTGATCGAGGCGCGCGGTCGCGAAGGCGTTGCTGGCGCGCAGACCCTCCAGGCCGTCGAAGCTGCTGCGCAGCGAGACGAGGCGGCCGGTGGTGGCGCCGAGGGTGCCACCGACATCGGCGTGCCGACCCGTGACCACCTCTTCCGTCGCCTTCGCCAGTTGCTGCTGCAGGCTCGTGAAGTTGGTCCGCGACGCGGAGGCGAGAGACAGGCTCGAGATGAAGCTGGTCCGCATGGGACTATCCTACTGATGCGAGCAGTGTCTTGAACAACTCGTCGATGATGGAGATCAGCTTGGCCGATGCAGCGTAGGATCGCTCCAGCTGCATCTGGTCGGCATATTCTTCGTCGAGATTGACACCGGTGGCGTTGGACAACGCTTCGGAGGCGCGGGAGAGGACGGAGGTCTGGTAGTCGGTGCCCGTCGTCGTGGTCTGACGCAGGCCCTCGAGCCAGCCGGTCGATGCGGACGCGAAGTCCGACAGGCCGCTGGAGACGGCCAATCCCGTCTCCCCGTCGAACGGCTGTGCGGCCGTGGTGGCGACGGCGAGGGCGAGCAGGCGGTCCGGATAAGCCGCGGCCGAGGCGGCGTTGTAGCGATACGCCGCCCCGTTGATGCCGCCGTCGCGGATGAGCTCGACCGAGCCGCCCTGCGAGGGATCGACCGCCGGGTTGAGGCGGATGCGGCCGGCGATGCCCACCGCACCGATGTCGGGGACGGTCGCGTCGCCCGCGTCGAAGATGCCGGCGAGGGCGGCACCACCGGCGCCCGACTGGTCGGCCTCGGCGAACGCCGCGATGGCGCCGCGGGCGATCTCGTCGAGCTGCAGCTGATACGTCGCGGTGACGTCGTCGCGCAGCTGCGTCAGCGAGGCGATGCGGCCGTCCCGCAGCGGCATGCCGCCAGTGTCGCTCGTCACCGGCACGCCGTCGATCATCACCGACTGGCCGACGGTGTCGGCGAGGTAGAGCTGGGTCGGCGCGAACGTGACGGTTCGCGCCCGGCCCTCGAAGAGCGTCACGCCGCTATCGGTGTAGAGCGCGAGGTCGTTGTTCTCGCGCGTGATCGCGGTGATGCCGAGCTCTTCCGACAGCGCCGCGACGACGGCGTCGCGCTTGTCGAGGGAATCGGTGACGTCCGCCCCGGCCACCGTTCCCGCGACGACGGCGCTGTTGAGGCTCTCGAAGCGGCCGAGCAGGTCGTTGACGCGCGAGACGGAGTTGGCGATGTCGGCATCCGCCTGGCGGCGGACGTCGATCACGGCCAGCGCCGCGCGGTTGAGCGTGTCAGCGAGGTCGATGCCGGCGGTGACCACCGCCTGGCCGAACAGCGGGTCGTCGGGTGCGTTGGCGTATTGCGCCATCGCGGTGGCGAAGGTGCCGAGCTTGGCGGCCGGTGACTGCTTCAGCTCCGGGTCGCCGACGGTCTCGGCGAGCTGCTTCAGGCCGTCGAGCATCGCCTGCCCGCCCGCGGCCCGGGAGGTCGCGTCGAGCATGCGGTTGTAGAGCGGCGCGTCGGCCGACCGCGTCACCTGCGGGATGCGGGCGGCGCCGTCGGCCGTGGTGGTCGTCGTCGCGAGCTTGCGCGAGTAGGTCGGATCGCCCGCCCCGGCGATGTTGCGGCCGGAGACGGCGATCTGCGTCGACGTCGACTGCAGCGACGACCGTGCCGTGTGCAGCGCAGTGGTGAGGCTCATCGCCGCCCCCGATACCGGATCAGTGCCCTAGTCGCCCACGTCACCGCTTGAGGTTCATGAGGACGTCCAGCAGCTCGTTGCCGGTCTGGAAGCTCTTCGAGTTCGCCGTGTAGTCGCGCTGGGCGATGATCATGTCGGTGAGCTCGGACGCCATGTCGACGTTCGACTGCTCGAGCGCACCCGAGACGACGCCGCCGTAGCCGCCCTCGGTCGGGAAGCCCATCTGGACGTCGCCGGAGTCCGTCGTCGTCGCGAAGACGTTGCCGGGCATCGGCTGCAGGCTGTCCGGGCTCGACACGTCCGCGAGCGGGATGCGGAAGGCCGGCAGCTTGGCGCCGTTCTCGTAGACCGCGTAGACCGTGCCGTCGCCCTCAATGGCGATGTCGGAGACGACGCTGGGCGCGCTGCCGTTCACCGCCACGTTGATGGGCGTGTAGTCGGTGGCGAGCTGCGTCATCGAGCTGACGTCGAGAGCGAGGGTCTCGCCGCCGGGGATGTCGATCGACAGGAGGTCACCGCTGGTGAGGTTGCCGTTGTCGTCGAACTCGAGCGTCTGCGTGCCGATGGCGGCGTCGGCATAGGGGAAGCCACCGTCGGCGGCGGCACCGGCCTGGTCATAGACGGCCATTTCCCACGTCGCCGGGCTCTCCGACGTCTTCGTCATGTAGAGGTCGAGGGTCACCTCGTTGCCGAGCTTGTCGTAGGCGATCATCGACGACTTCACCGAATATTCGGCGTTGGCATTGTTCGAGGACGGCAGCGGCCCGGTCACGACGTCGTTGGTCGACGGCAGGTTGGCGGTGAAGACGCCCTCGGTCGAGGCCTTCGCCTGCAGGTTCATGTTGGAGAGGTTGATCGGCTCGAGGTTTCCGAAGCCGTTCAGCTCGACCGACTTCGGACCGTTGCTGATGTCGTAGCCCATCAGCGTATAGCCGCTGGAGTTGACGAGGTTGCCGGTGTTGCCGTCGATGACGAACGCGCCGGCGCGCGACAGGAACGGATTGCCGGTGGCGTCGGTCACCGCGAAGAAGCCGCGGCCCTGGATCGCCAGGTCGGTCGGCGAGGTCGTGTAGTCGAGCGCCCCCTGCTGCGACACCGAATAGCGCACGTTGGTGACGACGGCGCCGGAATTGTAGTTGTTCTTCCCGCTCTCGAGGATGAGGGACGAGAAATCCGTCCAAGCCCGCTTGTAACCGGTGGTGCCGGCATTGGCGATGTTGTCGGCGATGGTGCTCAGCTTGTTCGACTGTGCGTTCATGCCGGAGACGCCGGTGCGCAGGATGCCGTAGAGGCTCATCGTGGGAGTCCTTCAAGTGCCTGATGGTGATGAGGATGGAGCTGTTTGCTTGCGCGAGGCTGCCGCCGCGCCGGCCGCTATTGCGGCGTCAGCGCGTGGGCGAGATCGCTGAACACATCGCGGCAGAGCGGCGTGTCCGGGCCCTGGCGGAGGGCCTCGTAGAGGCGGGTCGTGATGGAGACGGCCTGGTCGAGCTCGGGATCGCTGCCGGGGTGGTAGCCGCCGAGGAGGCGGAGATCGCGGGTGTCCTCGAAGCGGGCGACGAGGCGGCGCAGCCGGACGACGAGCTCGCGCTGCTCCTTCGTCCAGACGATGTCGGACAGTCGCGAGATCGAGCCGAGGACGCTGACGGCCGGGAAGCGGCCCTGGTCGGCGATGGCGCGGTCGAGCACGATGTGGCCGTCGAGGGTGCCGCGGATGGCGTCGGCGACGGGGTCGTTGTGGTCGTCGCCGTCGACGAGGACCGAGAAGACGCCGGTGATGGTGCCGCCGGTCCCCTCGGGGCCGGGCCCGGCACGCTCGAGAAGCCGCGGCAGGTCGCTGAAGGTGCTCGGCGCATAGCCGCGCGCCACCGCCGGCTCGCCCGCCGCCAGCGCCACGTCGCGCGAGGCGTGGGCGTAGCGGGTGACCGAATCGATGATCAGCAGCACCGAGCGGCCGCGGTCGCGGAAGTACTCGGCGACGCACATCGCCGTCTGCGGCGCCAGCCGGCGCATCATCGGGCTCTCGTCGCCGGTGGAGACGACGACGACGGCGCGATGGCGATTGGCGGCGAGCGGCCCCTCGAGGAACTCGCGCACCTCGCGGCCGCGCTCGCCGACGAGGCCGATGACGACGACGTCGAACTGCTCGGCGCGCGCGAACATCGACAGCAGCGTCGACTTGCCGACGCCGGAGCCGGCGAAGATGCCGATGCGCTGGCCCTCGCAGATCGGCGTGAACAGGTCGACGACCTTGATGCCGGTGCGCAACGGCTTGCGGATGCGGCCGCGCGTCATCGCCGCCGGCGGCGGGGCCCCGGTCGGCAGGATGATGTCGCCCTGGGGCAGCGGTCCGCCGCCGTCGATCGGCTCGCCGAGGGCGTCGATGACGCGGCCGATCCAGGCCTCGGACGGTGCGAGGCCCTTGCGGCCGACGCGGAAGGCGAAGTCGCCGATGCCGACGGAGCTGTCGTTGTCGAACGACTTCACCGTCGCGGCGGCCTCGTCGATCTGCACGACCTCGCCGATCGACGGGCGCCCGGAGCCCTCGAAGCGGATGCGCTCGCCGAGCGAGACGAAGCGCGACAGGCCGGAGACGCGGTAGTGGCTGGGAGAGACCTCCCGGACGATGCCGCCGACCCGGACGATCGGCACGTTTCCGTGGCAATCGTCCACCGCGGCGGCGAGACGGGCGAGCGAGCTCATCGAGGGAAGCCTCCGGGTGCGGTTGGCGCGTTCACGACGGGCCGAGGGTGCGGACGGCCTGCGTCAGCGCGTCCTCGCCCTCGCGGATGGCGGAGGCGGCGCTGTCGAAGGTGCGCGAGATGGTGATGAGCTTCGTCATCTCCATGATCGGATCGACGTTGGCGCCCTCCAGAAAGCCCTGTCGGACGCCCTGGGCGGCGAGGTCCTCGATCGGCAGGCCGGCCTCGCTCGACGTCACGGCGGTGGCGCCGTAGCGCTCGAGCCGCGTCGTCTCGGGAAGGTTGAAGAGCCCGAGCGCCCCGACCTGGATGCCGCTCTGGACGATCGTGCCGTCGGCGCCGATGTGGACCGGCCCGCCGGTCGGATCGAGCGCGATCGGCGCACCGCCGCCGTCGAGGATCGGCTTGCCGTCGACGGAGACGAGATCGCCCGCCTCGGTCATCTGCAGGCGTCCGTCACGCGTGTAGGCGACGCCATCGGGCGTCGACACGCCGAACCAGGCGTCGCCGGTGATGGCGACGTCGAGCGGGTTGCCGGTCGGCGAGACGCTGCCGGAGCGCCGCGAGATGTAGCTCTGGCCGCTGTCGGAATAGGACACCTCGCGGGCGCCCATCTTCGACAGCACGGTCTCGAAGCGGACCTCCTCGGCCCGGAAGCCGGAGGTGTTGAGGTTGGCGACGTTGTTGGCGACGGTCTCCATGCGGCGCTGCAGCGCCATCTGCGCCGACAGCGACACGTAGATGCTGGACGTCATCAGTAACCACCACGCTTGAGGTTCTGCAGGGTCATCACGAGGTCGAGGCCGACCGACGGCGTCTGGGCGGTCTCGAAGAGGGTCAGCAACGGCGAGACGTTGCTGGTGTCCGCCGCATCCCACATCGCCGTGAAGCGCTTCAAAAGCTTGTCGACTTCCTTGGGATCCTGCAGCGAGGCGACGTCGAGGCGGGCCTCGATGGCCGCCGCCTGCCTGTCGATGTTGGCCGCCTTCATCTCGTCGGGAAAGCCGAGCGCGGTGAACACCACCTCGAGGAGGGCCTTGTCGGCGAGGATGCTGTACGTCGACGTGGCGGAGGCGGCGCTGCGCTGGAAGTAGAGGGCGAGGCGGACGCCCTCGTTGTCCTCTCCCGCCGAGATCTCGAGCGACTGGCGGACGTAGCGGTCGACGACGCCCTGGTGCGCCGCCTTGCCGACCACCGCCGCGGTGCCCTTGCCGGCGAAGTCGAAGACGGTGGCGAACTGCGTGAAGCGGTCATCGTCGAGCCGGTTGACGAAGGCGTCCTTGTCGACGACGCCCTCCGTCAGCACCTTCTTCATGTAGGCCTTGGCGTGCGACATGTCCTCGAGGCCGAAGGCCTTCATCGCGTACTTGAAAAGCCGCGTATCGGCGAGGAAGTCGTCGATCGTCTCGACGTTGTCGATGTGCTTCAGATAGTAGTCCGTCTCCAGCGCGACCTGCCTCTCCGACGCCTTCTGCGACAAGGAGCGATCGAGGTCACGCGTGATCAGCTGATAGCTGGTGTAGGTCGAGAGCATTATGGCCACCCGGTTGCGCGATCACCCTCGGTGGGCTGCCTTGCCCCAGCCTTGCAGCGGCGCGGCCGGCGGGATTCAGCCTCGCGCAAGCAACGCCCCCTAAGCCTCCGCCTCGATCTGGCGAAGGAGAGCGTTGGTGGGAATTCTGATCGGACTGGTCGTCGGGATCGCCTCGATGCTCGGTGGCTTCATGGCGATGGGTGGCCACATCGGAGTGATCTGGCAGCCCTTCGAGTACGTCATCATCCTCGGCATCGCGCTCGGCACCTTCATCATCGCCAACCCGATGTCGACCATCAAGGATTCCGGCAAGGCGATCATGGAGGCGGTGTCGAATACCGTGCCGAAGCGGGAGGACAACCTCGCGCTGCTCGGGCTCCTCTACACGCTGATGCGCGAACTGCGCAGCCGGCCGCGCAACGAGGTCGAGGCGCACATCGACGACCCCGAGAATTCGGAGATCTTCAAGCACTACCCGAAGATCCAGAAGGACAAGTACCTGACGCAGTTCGTCTGCGACTACGTGCGGCTGATCATCATCGGCAACGCTCGCTCCCACGAGATCGAGGGGCTGATGGAGCAGGAGATCAGCACCGTCAAGAAGTACAAGACCAAGCCGTACAGCGCGCTGTCGACGGTGGCTGAAGCGATGCCGGCGATCGGCATCTGCGCCGCCGTGCTCGGCATCGTCAAGGCGATGGGCGCCATCGACCAGTCACCGGAGATCCTCGGCCACTATATCGGATCGGCGCTGATCGGCACCTTCATCGGCATCTTCGCCTCCTACGCGATCCTCTCGCCGCTCGCCTCGAAGGTGAAGCTGACGCGGGAGAAGCAGTGCCAGCCCTACGTCATCGTGAAGCAGACGCTGATCGCCTACATGAACGGCGCGCTGCCGCAGATCGCCCTCGAACACGGCCGCAAGACGATCTCGGCGAGCGATCGCCCGAGCATCGACGAGGTCGAGAACGATGCCATCACCAACACGCCGGGTTCCGGCGCAGCGCTGAAGCAGGCAGCCTGACATGAGCGTTCCCGCCACCACCTCGCGCGGCGACATCCGCGACATGCTCCTCGACGCCGCCGGTCTGTCGCTCGACCGGCTGCCGATGCTCCACGTCATCTTCGACCGCCTGGCGACGATCTGCGCCGACGGCATGCGCACGCTCGCCGCCTCGCAGTGCTACTATTCGCTCAGCAACGTCGAGAGCGCCCGCGTCGGCGACGTGCTGGACACCTACGAAGGCACGGCGCTCGCCGCGGTCTTCCATGCCCCCGGCTGGGATTCCCACGTCATCGTCGGCTTCGACCGCGACTTCATCTTCACGATGGTGGAGGTGCTGCTCGGCGCCGACGGCTCCGAGCCGCCGGTCGAGGACGACCGCAACTTCTCGAGCATCGAGGTGCGGCTGGCGCAGTCGCTGTTCGAGCTCGTCGGCAAGGCGCTGCAGGCCTCGTTCGCGATGGTCTCGACGACGCAGTTCAAGCTGGAGCGCCTCGAGAGCCGCATGGACTTCGCCGTCATCGGCCGGCGCAACAACCTCGCGGTGATCGCGAAGTTCCTGCTGCAGGCGATCAACCGCGGCGGCGAGATGTTCGTCATCATCCCGCAGTCGGCGCTGACGCCGATGCGGCAGACGCTGTCGCGGGTCATCACCGGCGATTCGTCGGCGCGCGACCCGGCCTGGGTGAAGCAGATCCGCAGCGGCGTGCATCGCACCGAGGTGACGCTGCGCGCCGTGCTGGAGGAGCGCAGCTACCCGCTCGGCGAGATCGCCGACTTCACCGTCGGCCAGGTGCTGATGCTGCAGGCGACACCGCGCTCGCGCGTCAAGCTGGAGGGCAGCGATCAGCCCTTGTTCTGGTGCCACCTCGGCCAGGCCGAGGGCACCTACGTGCTGCGCGTCGACGAAGTCGTGGACCCGGAACAGGAATTCATCGATGACATCCTCCCTGTTTGAAGCCGCCCTGCTCGCGGCTCTCGTCGTCACCTGCATCTGCGTCGTCGCCATGTACGGGCGGCTGCGGCGGCTCGATCGGCACCAGGCGGAGTACGAGCGGACGTTCGCGCGCACCTCCGACGCCCTCGACGCCACCCGCATCGAGCTCGCCCGCTTCCGCCAGGACGGCCACGACCTCACCGCCGCGCTCGACGACCGCATCGCCGCGGCGCAGGCGCTGCTGCACGCCCTCGACCAGCGCACCGGCGACGACGAGCCCCGCTCGTTGCGCCAGGCGGGCTGACGCGACAGCCCCTTCCAACCGAGCTCCGAGAGGACATCATGTCGATCACCGACGATACCACGCCGCAGCCGGGCGTCAGCCACGACGGCGCCCTGTTCACCAAGACCGGCGCCGAGGGCAACGACCAGGCCTGGAACTTCGGCAACGCCCGCAACATCGATTCCATCCTGCGCATCCCGGTGCTGATGCAGGTCGTGCTGGGCTCGGCGACGATGCCCGTCGCCAACCTGATGAAGCTCGGCCGCGGCGCCACCGTGCCGCTAGACCACCGCGTCGGCGAGCCGGTCGACATCGTCGTCAATGGTCGCGTCATCGCCCGCGGCGAAGTCGTCGTCGTCGAGGACGACAACTCGCGCTTCGGCGTGTCGCTGACCGAGATCGTCGGCCCGGCCGGCGCCGACGGGGCCTGACGGAGCACGCCCCGATGGCAACCGCCACCGCCAAATCCATGCGCCCGATGCGCGGCCCCGACAAGGCGGCCGCGCTGCTGATGGCGATGGGCAACCAGCTGGCAGCGCGGGTGATGGCGCATTTCGAGCCGGACGAGATCCGGATCGTGACGCGCTCGCTGGCCGAGCTCAGACCGGTCGCCCCCGCCCAGCTGGAGACGATCGTCGAGGACTTCGCCACCCAGTTCGGCATCGGCGCGAACCTCGTCGGCACGGCGAGCGACGTCGAGAAGATGCTGGCCGGGGTGCTGCCGCCCGACCAGGTCAGCGAGATCATGGCCGACGTGCTCGGCAACGCCAACGCCTCGATCTGGGACCGCATCTCGACGGTCTCCGA
>Ga0209902_100867_pt1 | contig 21938 bp, 19 predicted proteins | sample FECB27metaG_FD_188304 | JGI IMG/M metagenome (GOLD analysis project Ga0209902, IMG submission 188304) | Cyanobacterial communities from the Joint Genome Institute, California, USA - FECB-27 (SPAdes) (version 2) | ecosystem: Environmental > Aquatic > Thermal springs > Hot (42-90C) > Microbial mats...
CGGGCCTGATGGCCCGGCAACCCCCTAACATGGTCAGCGGCCGGAGATTCCAGCCCGGGAGACCAATGATCGCGCTATCAGCGGCGCGTCCCCCGAACGGACTGAACCGACCTCACTGCTGAACCATGAGACATCGGATCACCTCCTTTCGCTTGTTGAAGCCCTTGTGCCGCTTGGCACGTCCAATGTGTGAATCATCGCGATTCTACACACAAGTCTTGTTTTGATTTTTTTTCTGGGCAAGAATTCGCGCTTCGCGCCGAGCGGACCGCTTCGCGTCAGCCGCGACAATCCTCCACCACCCGCGCAATCTCCGCCCAGCCGGGCAGAACCATGTCCTCCGCGCCGTCGGCGCGCACCAGGAAGCGGCCGCGCGTATAGACGAGCCGATCGAGGAACGTGTCGGTGACCGCGGTCGATGCCGCCACCTTCGGCGGCGTGCCGGGGGCGTTGGCAAGCGCGTAGCTGGCCGACCCTGCCGTGGACGTCAGCGTCAGCCGGGCGCTGCTTCCCGGATCGAGCACGCCCGATCGTTCGAAACGGATGCGTCGCGCGCCCTTTTCGCAGCGGACCGCGAAGCGCGTCGCCATGCCCGGCTGACCGAACAGCGCGGCGGATCCGCCGGCGTCTTCGCGATAGACCCAATCGCCGGGCGTCGCGGCCCGATCGGTCCAGTCGGCGGCCGGCGCAGGCGCGGGCGGCGGCGCGGGAGCGGGCGACGGCGGGGATGGCGGCGGCGCAGGCGGTGGCGGCGCGGGCTCGCTGGGGCGGACGCATCCGGCCAGCGCCGCCACGGCGATCACACATACGAGACTGGCCTTGCGCATTCCATTCCTTCCGAGACATCGAAATCGGACCGAGCATAGGCGCTCGACCGGTCGGCACAAGCCGCGCCCGTCGCGCCGTCGCGCTTGCCCGTCGCGAGCGGGCCGCACATAAGGAAAAAAATGTGAGGGGGCCTCATGCCGATCGAAGCGAAAAGACTGAAGTCCATCGTCGGCGGATCGGCCGGCAATCTCGTCGAATGGTACGACTGGTTCGCCTATGCGTCGCTCGCCATCTATTTCGCCCCGGCCTTTTTCCCGAAGGGCGATCCCACCGCGCAGTTGCTGAGCACCGCCGCGATCTTCGCGGTCGGGTTCCTGATGCGGCCGCTGGGCGCCTGGATCATGGGCATCTATGGCGACCGGCATGGCCGCAAGGCCGGCCTGGCGCTGTCGGTCGGGCTGATGTTCGCGGGATCGCTGATCATCGCGATCGCACCGACCTATGATCAGGCCGGCGCCTTCTCGCCGCTGATCCTGTTGTTCGCGCGCATGCTCCAGGGGCTCTCGGTCGGCGGCGAATATGGCGCCAGCGCGACCTATCTGTCCGAAATGGCGACCAGCGACCGGCGCGGCTTCTATTCGAGTTTCCAATATGTGACGCTGATCGGCGGCCAGTTGACCGCGCTCGCCGTGCTGCTGGCCATGCAGGCCGGGCTCGGCGAGGCGGCGATCACCGACTGGGCCTGGCGCATTCCCTTCGCGATCGGCGCGCTGCTGGCGCTGGCGGTCTATCTGCTTCGCCGCAACCTTGCCGAAACCGCGGCGTTCGAGGCGATCGACCGCAAGACCCTGCCCACCTCGTCCGCCCGGCATCTGATGAAGGCGCATCTGCGCCCGACCATATTGCTGGTGATGATGACCGCGGGCAGCTCGTCGGCGTTCTACGCCTATACCACCTATCTGCAGAAATTCCTGGTCAACACCAGCGGCTTCGGCCGCGATACGGCGACGCAGATCACCGCGTTGGCGCTGGTCGTGTTCATGCTGCTCCAGCCCATGCTCGGCCTGTTGTCCGACAGGATTGGGCGCAAGCCGCTGCTGCTATGGTTCGGCATAACGGGCATGCTGGTGACCGTGCCGGTGTTCACGATGCTGGCCGGGACAAGCGATCCCGTCACCGCATTCGTCCTCAGCCTGGTGCCGCTGGTCGCGATCGCGCCCTACACATCGATCGGCGCGATCGTGAAGGCGGAGATGTTCCCGGCGCATATCCGCACCCTGGGCGTCGCCCTGCCCTATGCGATCGGCAATGCGGCGTTCGGCGGGACCGCGGAGGCCGTGGCCCTGTGGTTCAAGCAACAGGGCGTCGAAGCCGCATTCTACTGGTACATCACCGCGCTGATCGGGATCGCCACGATCGCCTTCATACTGGTGCCCGACACGAAGCGGACGAGCATGATCGTGGAGGATTGAGGGCGCGCGATAGACGGCCGATGACCGTCATGCCGAAGCAAATTCGGCATGACGGTATGTGGCCAAAGGTCAGCCGGCTTCCTCTTCCTCGAACGTCACGGCGACGTCGGCATTCGCAGACAGGCGAACCTTGTCGCCTTCGACCCCGGCGATCAGGCCGGTCGAGATATAGTGGTGATGGCCTTCATGGCTGCCCTGCCCGCTGTCCTTCTTGGTCAGCTTGATGCGATGTCCCTCGACCTTGTCGACGGTGCCGACATGGACGCCGTCGGCGCCGATGACTTCCATATGCTCGCTGATCTGGCTGGTATCGGTCATGCGTCTTCTCCTGCTTGGGTGCCGCCCCTCAACGCACGGACGTACGCTTGGATGCACGTTGACCGCAGAGGTCCGCCGCGCGATGCGATTGCCAAAGGGAGACGCCACATGCGCCTGACGATCCTGCTGCTCGCAACCGCCGCCGCCGGCCCGGCCAATGCGAAGTCCGATGCGATCACGGATCCCGAAGCCGCGATCCGCGCCTGTTACGAGGCGCTGCAGCAGGATCGTTATGGCTGCGCCGAAAGCCTGCCGCATTCCGCCCGGCTCGACGCGCTGTTCGCGCTCGATGCGAAGGAGGCCGGCGGAGAGATCGGCCGGCTGGACGGCGATTATTTCATCAACGGCCAGGACGGGAAGATCACCGGCAGCAGCGTCGCATCCTTCCCGGTCCAGGGCGCACCGGAACGACGCATCGTCCGCGTCCGCTTCCGGAATTTCGAACAGCTGATGGAGAATCTCTTTTATTGGGAGCGCGACAGGACCGGACGGTGGCGGCTCGACGATGTATGGTCGGGCGGGCCGGACGGATTCCTGCTGTCGATCGCCCTCAAATATGGCTGGCCTGCCAGGGATTGAGCTTTCTGCATCGTGCCGCCCCGGGGTCGCCACGGTCCGACGCAAGATCCGGGGCAAGATGCCAAGCCCGGCCGTTGCCCCTTCCGCTGTCCAGTAACGGAAGGAGCATATCCATGCGCACCCCCATCATCGCGTTCGCGCTCAGCGCGGCGCTTGCGACACCCGCTTTCGCCCATGACAGCCCCGCGCCGGGCGATCCGGACAACAGCTACTGGCGGGATTACCAGACCGACATCAGCGAAGCGCGACGCGAGCTGAGCAGCGATCTGCGGCGCGCGAAGAAGCCGAGCGATCGCGAAGAGGCCTGGAGCGAATATCGCCGCGAACTTGCCGACGCGCGCAGCGACTATCGCAAGGAGATGATCGAAAAAGGCTATCGCGTCGGATCTGTCGAAGTTCTCGACGATCACGAGCAATGACGTTCAGGCCGCGCCGCCCTGCGACGGCGCGGCGCGTCATCAGTGGACGAAGCGCGCCACCACGTCGCGATAGGAACGGCTGACCTTCACCTGGGCGCCGGAATCGAGCACCAGGAAACATTCGCCGTTGGTGTGCGGCTTCACTTGTTTCACCAGGTCGAGATTGACGATGGTCGAGCGATGGACGCGCTGGAAGCGGCGCGGATCGAGGCGTTTCTCGAGATCCTTCATCGTCTCGCGCAGGATCAGCGTGTTGTCGCCGGTATAGATGCACATATAGTCGCCGGCGGCATCGATGCGCTCGATCGAGTCCACGTCGACCCGGAAGATCTGGCCGCGATCCTTGATGTTGATCAGCTTCTCGTAGCGGTTCGAGGCATGGCCGTCGGATTCCACCGCCATCTGGTCGACGGCATCGGGCGCGACCTCGGACAGCACTTCCTTCAGCCGCTCCACCTCTTCCTGGCCGCGCTTCTCGGCGAGGCGCTGGCGGACGCGGTCGAGCGTGTCGGCCAGGCGCTCCGGCTCGACGGGCTTCATCAGATAATCCATCGCCTGCGCCTCGAACGCGCGGATCGCATGGTCCGAATAGGCGGTGACGAACACGAAGAGCGGGGGTTCGACCTCCATCAGCCCCTGCACGACGGAGAAACCGTCAAATCCGGGCATCTGGATATCGAGGAAGACGAGATCGGGCTTGTGGGTCTTGATCGAGCGAATGGCCTCTCGGCCGTTCAGGCAGGTATCGACGATTTCGACATCGTCATGGGCTTCCAGTCTCAGCTTAAGCCCCTGGATCGCCAGGGATTCATCATCGACCAGAATGGTGCGTATCGTCATGCGGCCACTTTCGGCTGTTCGTCCAATATGAGCGGGAACTCCAGCATAACGCTGAAACCGCCGCTTGGTTTCGATCCCGCATCGAAACGATGCTCGGGTCCGAAAGCCTGGGCAAGGCGATCGCGGATATTTGCGAGGCCCACTCCAGTGGAATAGCTGGGCCTGATCGCGTTCTCCTTCAAGCCCGGGCCGGTGTCCGACACGGTGATCTGCACCCGATCTCCGGCCAACCGCGCCTCGACCGAGATATCCGCGCCCTCTTCCTGAGGCGTGACGGCGTATTTGATCGCGTTCTCGACCAGGGGCTGGAGCAGCAGCGACGGCAGCCTCGCCTTGGACGCGCCGTCCTCGATCGAGAAATGGGTGCGCAGCCGGTCCTCGAAGCGCATCTTCTCGATCTCGAGATAGAGTTTCAGCGTCTCCACCTCCTGCGCCAGCGTGACCTGCGCGGTCGGTTCGTTGGCCAGCGTGTAGCGCAGGAAGGACGACAGGCGCGACAGCATCATGTTCGCACGTTCAGTCTGTTTCAGCAGGACCAGCGTGGAGATCGAGTTCAGCGTGTTGAACAGGAAATGGGGATTGAGCTGATAACGCAGCATCGCGAGCTGAGCCGAGGTCGCCTGGACGTCCAGCTTGACGAGCTGATCGGCCTGTTCCTCGACGATCAGGTAGAAATTGATGGCGTAATAGAGCGCCGACCAGGCCGCGAGGATCGTGAAATCCAGCGTCAATGTGCCGAGCACCAGATTGGTCGCCAGCGGCGTATCGGGCTTGTTGATCGTCGAGAACACCCAGGCGTCGATCACCGCGAACAACAGGGTGGCGATCATGATCGCCGCGACGGTCACGCCCCAGGTCACGATGCGCGCCCGGCTGATCACCATGCGATAGATCACGCCCAGCACCAGGGTCAGCGAATAGCCGGTGACGACGTGGATCAGCAGCGGCACCAGGAATTCGAGCGGAAAGCCGTTCGAGAAGCCCGACAATGCGCGCAGCACGAGATAACCCGCCCAGCCCGCTGACTGGAGGTTCCAGAAGGCCCGGTTCTTGTCGTCGAAGAACGGCCGTTGGTTGAGCCCGATGCTCGCCATGCCGCCGCTGTATCGCGTCGGAACGGGAAGGTGAAGCGCATGCCATAGGGGCAAATGGCAATATATCGCCATATCGGTTAATTTATGGAAACTTGTAGGACAATATCGGTTATCCGATCTCGTCGCGGTCGCGATTGGCATCGACTATCCAACCGATCGGGCACGCGCTATTTTTGGGGAAAGGAGAGCAGCATGAACGACCAGACGCACGATCGCGCGACGTTCACCGCGATGACCGAAGGGACGCAGGCCGACTGGCAGGCGATCAGCAGCCATTTCATTCCCTTCGCCGCCAATGGCGGACGGCGGGTGCTGGATCATCTGAAGCTGCTCGACGGCGACTATGGCGGCTTTCCGGTCGACCGGCTGCAGCATTCGCTGCAGACCGCGACGCGCGCGCACCGCGACGGCCGGCCCGACGACTATGTGGTGATGGCGCTGATCCACGACATCGGCGACACGCTGGGCGCGTACAACCATCCCGACATCGGCGCCGCGATCATCAAGCCCTTCGTGTCTGAGGAACTGCACTGGATCACCGCGCAGCACGGCATCTTCCAGGGCTATTATTTCTTCCATTATATCGGCCTGGACCGCGACCTGCGCGAGAATTTTCGCGGACATCCCCATTTCGAGGCATGCGCGGAATTCTGCGAGAAATACGATCAGTCGGCGTTCGATCCCGCCTATGACAGCGCGCCGCTGGAGTTTTTCGAGCCGATGGTGATGAAGCTGTTCGAACGGCCGCGCCAGAGCGTCTACGCGAAACCCGTCAAAGCCGCTTAAACAAAAAACCGCCGCCCCTTTCGGGACGGCGGTCTTTTTCTTGTGCCTGTCGTCGCGATCAGAACGCGAAGACGAGCGAGCCCATCACCGTACGCGGCGGGCCGATCTGGACGAAGATCGGCGAGGTGTAGCCGGTCAGCGCGCCCGAGGCCGCATTGTACTGCGGCGACTGGTTGCCGCCGTCGAAGCTGCCGACATAGAGCTTGTCGAACAGGTTGGTCACGTTGAGCTGGAAGAAGGTCTTGTCGTTGAGACCCAGGAATTCCAGCGACAGGCGCGCATCGAGGTCGACCAGCGTATAGGCGGGCGCGGCAGCCGGGAACACGACGGTACCGACCTGGTTGGGCGCGGTGCCCAGGATCGGCGTCGCATAGACCGGCAGGTTCGAGTCGTTCACGTAACGCTTGCCGGTGCGCTTGGCCTGGATACCCAGTTCGAGCGGACCGAGATTGCCCTGGACGCGGCCACCCAGCGTGAAGACGGGCGAACCCGATTCGCGCTTGCCCTGGGTCGGCGAGAAGATCTGCGTGCCGTTGTTGAGCTCGGTGACGAGCAGGTCGTCCTTGATCTCCGACTTCATGTACGAACCGAAGAGATAGAAGGAGATCTCCTTGATCGGCTGGTACGAAACGCTGCCGTCGATACCGTATTTGTCGACCGTGCCGAGGTTACGGAAGATGCTGCGATCCAGATCGGGATCATAGGCTTCGGCCAGACGGTTCTTGTACTTGGTGAACCAGACCGAGAGCTGAGCGATCAGCGTCGACGACCGATAGCGGACGCCGAGGTCGTAGTTCGTCGTCGTCTCGGGGATCGGGTTGGCCTGATCCGTCGACGCCGGGAAGTAGAAGCTGTTGTACAGCGAGTCGGTGCGCGGCACCTGCAGGCCCTGCGAATAGTTGGCGAACACGCTGGCGCGATCCGTCACATCGTAGGTGAGTCCGAGGTTCGGCAGCAGCTTGTTGTACTTGAACGTGCGCGTCTGCGGCCCCTGCACCGGCGAGGTGGTCGCCGAAGCGCCCGCACCGACGGTGACGGTGGGGTTGTTGGCCAGCCACGCGGCCAGACCGGCCGAGTTGGTGCCGAAGCATTCGACGAAGCCCGACGCGCTCGAGGTGGCGCAATAGTTGGTCAGCTTGCGCTTGAAGAACGGCGCACGCAGGCCGACGTTGACCATCAGCTTTTCGTCGAAGAACTCGCCGCGATACTCGCCCGCGATCTGGTTGAGGATCGCATAGGACAAACGATCGCGCTTCTGCAGGATGTTGCCGGCGCCGTCCGCGAGCGGATCGTTGATCGGAAACACGTCGAGCGGCTTGCCGTTCGTGTTCAGGATCTGCGTCTCGCCGGTCTGGCGGTGACGCGCGCGATCCCAGGAATAGGCGACGCGGAAGGTGTTGTTGTCGTCGATGTCGTAACGCAGCGACGCGATCACGCCGAAGCGCTTGGTGATCGTCTGGCTGGGCGCCAGCACGCGGACCGAATCCAGTGCATCGCCGTCACCGTTGAGGTCGCGGCCGAAATAGGGAATGCCCGCGATATAACCGGTCTGGCAGCTCATGTTCGCGGCGGCCGGAAGCGTCTGACAGTTGGAGTTGCCGCCGACTGGATTGACGTCGCGACGCCCTTCCTGGCCGACCACGGAACCGCCGCCATTCGCCTTGGTGTACTGATAGCTCGGGTCGACCGTCAGCACGAGGCCGTCGGTCAGCGTGAACTTCGAAGCGCCGCGGATATTGCCGGTGTTCGACGGGTTGAAACGCTCGTCGAAGGTCGAGCCGCAGGTGTTGGCCGCATCGGGATCGACATAGCCGGCGGCGGAGATCTGGGCGACCGTCTCGGCGACGGGGGTTGCCGTCTGGCAACGCGCGATCGCGTAGTAGCGCTCGGCCTTGGTCAGCGGGAAACGATCGGTGACGACACGCGGATTGGCGCCGTTCAACAGATCGGTGCGCAGCGCGACCGAACCCAGGAAGTTGTTGCGGTTCTGGTTGTAGTGGCCGGCGACCGAGATGAAGTCTCCGTTCGAGCCGAGCGGCTGATAAATGCGGGCGTTATATTGCTGCTTGTCGATGCGGCCGACCGTACGACCGGGGCCGGTCAGGTTGAAGACGTTGTTGTTTTCGGCATGGCTGGCCGCGAAGAAGGCGCGCGTGCCCCAGGGGCCGATCTCGCCGGTGTCGACCGAGCCGAACACGCGGAAGAAGCCGTATTCGCCGACCGAGCCGACCATCTTCGCGCCAAAATCCTTGTAGGGATTGCGCGTACGATAGTTGACGGTCGAACCCGAAGCCGCGGCGGTCGGGCTGTCCACGTCGGTCGAGCCCAGGTTCACATTGACCTGTTCGATCAGTTCGGGATCGACCTGCTGGTTCGAATAGAGCGAATAGTTGCCCGAGTCGTTCAGCGGCACGCCGTCGAAGGTCTGGCTGATGCGGGTATTGTCGAAGCCGCGGATATAGAGCTTGCCGCCCGCCGAACCGAAGGGATCGTTGTTCTGGAAGGAGACGCCCGGAAGCTGGTTGATGATGTCGTTGATCGTCTGACCCGGTGCCTGGCGACCGATGAATTCCTGCGTCAGGACGGCCTTCGCCTTGCTCGTGTCGGGCGCGAGGACGCCGGCCACGCCATTGTCCGTACGCGCGCCGGTGACGATGATTTCCTGCTCGTCGAAGTCGATCGAACCGGTCGACTGGGCGAACACCGCGCCCGGAATGGAGAGCGCGGCAGCGGCCACACTCACGTAAAGCATGTTCTTCATGGATAGTCCCCTTGATGGGTTCGATCGTCTTCCCTCAAAGACGACTCGAAGCCCGAAGCCCTAGGTTGCACTGCAACAGCACGGCGGCCCCATAAAGGCCGAAATGTTGCACTGCGATGACGACGGGATCTTTATTTTCGAGAGTGGTGCATCGCTGCCACAGTGACGAAAAAATCGACGGGCAGGAAACGACGCAAATCGAGACTTGCTACAGTTGCGTTACAAACGGACCTGAGCTGAATATCCCAACCATTCTGGTTGCTTTACGGCCGCTTCGCTGTCCTGGCCGGACTTGGTATTTGCCGCGTAAACCGCTTTTCAGCGCAACTTCGATATTTTCAGGCCGTCGATCTTGGCGCGATCCTTGATTGACTCCTCGCTGCGGGTCAGCGCCTTGGCCATCGCCTTCAGCGGCATGCCCTTCTTCGCGAGCATGTGCAGCTTCTGCAGCTCTTCGCTGGTCCAGGGCTGGCGATGGCGTTCGAAGCGCTCGGCCATCAGGCGTCATCCCCCATGCGCAGCGCGGCGATGAACGCTTCCTGCGGGATCGAGACCGACCCATATTCGCGCATGCGCTTCTTGCCTTCCTTCTGCTTGTCCAGAAGCTTCTTCTTGCGGCTGATGTCGCCGCCATAGCATTTCGCGGTCACGTCCTTGCGCAGCGCCGCGATCGTCTCGCGCGCGATCACCTTGCCGCCGATCGCCGCCTGGATCGGGATCTTGAACAGATGGCGGGGGATCAGGTCCTTCAGCCGCTCGCACATATGGCGGCCGCGCGCTTCGGCGGCGCTGCGGTGGACGATCATGCTGAGCGCGTCGACCGGCTCGTTGTTCACCAGGATGTTCATCTTCACCAGGTCGCCCGCGCGGTGGCCGATCTGGTGATAGTCGAAGCTGGCATAGCCGCGGCTGATGCTCTTCAGCCGGTCGTAGAAGTCGAACACGACCTCGTTGAGCGGCAGTTCGTAGGTGATCTGCGCGCGGCCGCCGACATAGGTCAGGTTCTTCTGGATGCCGCGCCGGTCCTGGCAGAGCTTCAGGATCGGGCCGAGATATTCGTCGGGCACATAGATCACCGCCTCGATCCACGGTTCCTCGATCTCCTCGATCCTGTTGGGATCGGGCATGTCGGCCGGATTGTGCAGCTCCAGATGTCCGCCGCCATGGGTCAGCGTCAGATTATAGACCACCGACGGCGCGGTCGTGATCAGATCCAGATCATATTCGCGGGTCAGCCGTTCCTGGATGATCTCCAGATGAAGCAGGCCCAGGAAGCCGCAGCGGAAGCCGAAGCCGAGCGCGGCGCTCGTCTCCATCTCGAAGCTGAACGACGCGTCGTTCAGACGCAGCTTCGAGATGCTCTCGCGCAATTTCTCGAAATCGTTGGCGTCGGTCGGGAACAGGCCGCAGAAGACGACGGGCTGGACTTCCTTGAAGCCCGGCAGCGCTTCGGCGGCGGGCTTCTTCGCGTCGGTGATCGTGTCGCCGACCATGGTCTGCGCGACTTCCTTGATCTGCGCGGTGATGAAGCCGATCTCGCCCGGGCCCAGTTCGGGCAATTGCTCGATCTTGGGCCGCATGCAGCCGGTGCGGTCGACCAGATGGGTGGTGCCCGCCTGCATGAACTTGATCTGCTGCCCCTTTTTGAGCACGCCGTCGATCACGCGGACGAGGATGACGACGCCCAGATAGGGATCGTACCAGCTGTCGACGAGCATCGCCTTCAACGGCGCGTCGCGATCGCCCTTGGGCGGCGGGATCTTCGCGACGATCTGGTCGAGTATCTCCTCGATGCCGATGCCGGACTTGGCGCTGGCGAGCACCGCTTCCGACGCGTCGAGGCCGATGATGTCCTCGATCTCCGCGCGGACGCGCTCGGGCTCCGCCGCGGGCAGATCGATCTTGTTGATGACGGGCAGGATCTCGTGATCATGCTCGATCGACTGATAGACGTTGGCGAGGGTCTGCGCCTCGACGCCCTGCGCCGCGTCGACGACCAGCAGCGCGCCTTCGCAGGCGGCAAGCGAGCGCGAGACCTCGTACGCGAAGTCGACATGGCCCGGCGTGTCCATCAGGTTGAGGACATGCCCCTTCCAGTCCAAGCGCACGGTCTGCGCCTTGATGGTGATGCCGCGTTCCTTCTCGATATCCATGTTATCGAGGACCTGGGCGGACATTTCGCGCTCGGTCAGGCCGCCGGTACGCTGGATCAGCCGATCGGCCAGCGTCGACTTGCCATGGTCGATATGCGCGATGATGGAAAAGTTGCGGATCTTGTCGAGCGGAGTCATCGGGCGCGCCTAGCATCGCGGCCGCCGCATGTCATCTCATCCCCCGCCACGAGGCATCGGAATGCGTTGCAGCTGTGACGCAGAGCACTTACGCATGTACGGCTTTGGTGATATGGCGTCGTCACACCGTAACAAGCGGGTCGCACAGGAATTGCATCTCGGCTTCGGGGGGCGTGACGGATGTCACGCACATGACGCCGATTTTCATTGGGGAGAATATCGTGTCCGTTAAATTGACTTCCTTGCTCGTCGCGTCCTCGCTCTGCCTGGCCGCCTCGCCTGCGCTGGCGAAAGATACGAAGGGCTCGTCTGCTCGTCAGGAGCAGTCGAAGGGAACGCAGGAGATCCCGCGGTGCACCCGCAAGCTGGGCTCCGTCGCGATCGTCGAGCCCGACACCCAGTGGTGGCGCGATTACAATCTCGGCAGCCCCGAGGCGATCCTGAAGGTGTTCGTCCAGCAGTCCGGCTGCTTCACCATCGTCAATCGCGGCCGCGCGATGCAGAGCCGCGCGATGGAACGCGCCATGGCCGATTCGGGTGAGCTGCAGTCGGGCTCCAACCTCGGCAAGGGCCAGGTGAAGACGGCCGATTATTATCTCGAGCCCAACATCGTCGGCGCGAACGCCAATGGCGGCGGCGGTGGCGGCGGTGCCGCGCTCGGCGGCGCGCTGGGCGGCCTGTTCGGCGGCGCCGGTCGCGTGCTCGGCGGCATTGCCGGCGGCGTTTCGGTGAAGAAGAAGGAAGCGAACGTCACGCTTTCGATCGTCAACGGCCGCACGACCGAGGAAGAGGCGCTGACCGAGGGTTATGCCCGCAAGTCGGACGTCAGCTTCGGCGGCGGCGGCGGCGCGCTGTGGGGCGGCGGTCTCGCTGCGGCCGGCGGCGGCGGCTATCAGAACACCGAGATCGGCCAGGTGATCGTGCTCGCCTATCTCGACGCCTATACCAAGCTGGTCACCCAGCTCGGCGGCCTGCCCGAGAATGCGGCAGCCGCGGCGCCCGTCGCGAAGAAATAAGCGACGGCCAATGGCCTGAAGCAGGCGCCGTCCCGGTCCGCCGGGGCGGCGCTTTGCTTTTGTGCGGCCTTGTGCAAATCATCCGCGCAAAGGAGACTCCGATGCGCCGTTCCGTCCTGCCTGTCCTCAGCCTTGCCGCCCTGAGCCTTGCCATCGCCACGCCCGCCGCGGCCCAGACGCTGCTGATCGGCAACAAGGCGGAGGACACGGTCAGCTTCATCGACCTTGCCACCGGCAAGGAACGCGCGCGCGTCGAGACCGCGCACATGCCGCACGAGATCGCGATCTCCCCCGACGGCAAGCAGGCGGCGGTCGTCGCCTATGGCGGAACCACGGTCGACATCTTCGACGTCGCCGGCGCGACCCGCGTCAAGCGGATCGACCTGTCGCCCAATGTCGCGCCGCACGGCATCGCCTGGCTCAAGGACGGCCGGCTGGTCGCCACCACCGAGAAGAGCAAGTCGCTGACCCTGGTCGATCCGAAGACCGATGCGGTGAGCGCGGTCTCCACCGATCAGGAGGGATCGCACATGGTGGCGATCGCGCCGACCGGCGGGCGCGCCTATGTCGCCAATATCCGTTCGGGCACGGTCAGCGTGATCGACATCGACAAGCGCACGAAGATCGCGGACATCCCGGTCGGCGGACAGCCCGAGGGGATCGCGCTGACGCCCAACGGCAAGCAGCTCTGGGTCGGCGACCTGAGCGCCCCGCATGTCCGCGTGGTCGACACCGCGACGCTCAAGACCATCGCCACCCTGCCCGTCGATCCCGTCGCGATCCGCGTCGCGATCAGCCCGGACGGCAAGACCGCCGTCACGTCGAACATCCATTCGGGCACGCTGACGCTGATCGACGTCGCCAGCCGCAAGGTGCTGCGCTCCGTGCCGGTCAGCGGACAGAAGGAGGCCGGCCAGGTCACCATCCTGTTCACGCGCGACGGCAAGCGGCTCTACGCCGCCGAAACCTATCGCAACGAGATCGCCGAGATCGACATGAAGAGCGGCAAGGTGCTGCGCCGCCTGCCCGCGGGCAAGAATGGCGACGGGCTGGGCATCGCACCCTGAAATAAATCGTTTTAAAACAATTCTATAAGAATCCGTCATTCCGGCGAAAGCCGGAATCTCCCTGCCTGGTCACGGTTGCCAAGAACAAATGAGATCCCGGCTTTCGCCGGGATGACGAATAGAGAAAGTGTGGGCATCCTGACCTCAGGGCGGCCGCAGAGCAATTTTCAAATACGAAAATATCCGTCCTGATCGCGCCCGTTTCTTGACAATATGCACGATCGGGAGAACAACCTGCCGAACATATAAGGGGGAGATCGTCAGATGAAGCGCGCCGTCCTAGCCATGTCCGTGGCGCTTACGATCCACCTGCCCGTCGCCGCGCAGGACTATTCCAAATATTCGCCCGAAGCGCTGACGCGCGAGATGGCGCAGAGCGCGACCTCCGAAACCGCGGTGCTGGTGCCGATGCGCGACGGCGTCGGCCTGTCGACCAATATCTATCGCCCCAAGAACGCGACCGGCCCGCTGCCCACCATCCTGTGGAAGACGCCGTATAACGAGCATGTGCTGCGCGGGAACACACAGCAACTGGCGCTCGAGGCGGTCAAGCGCGGCTATGTCTTCATCGTCCAGAACGAGCGCGGCCGCTATTTCTCGGAAGGGAAGTACGAGATCCTCGGCTATCCGCAGACCGACGGCTACGACACGCTGAGCTGGATCGCGAAACAGCCCTGGTCGAACAAGAAGGTCGGCACGCTCGGCTGCTCCTCCTCCGCCGAATGGCAGCTCGCGCTGGCCGCGCAGAACCACCCGGCGCACGCCGCGATGGTGCCGATGGCGTCGGCCGCCGGCATCGGCAAGGTCGGCCGCTTCCAGGAACAGGGCAACTGGTACACCGGCGGCGTGCCGCGCAGCCTGTTCTTCGTGTGGCTCTATGGCGTCGACAATCCGCTGCGCGCCGAACTGCCCAAGGTGCTCGACCCCGAGATGCGCGCGCGGATCGCCAGCTACAACGATCTGGCGGCGACCAAGCCCAAGGTGGACTGGAACAAGCAGATCAAGCATCTGCCCGTGGCCGAGATGCTGTCCGACCTGGGCGAGCCGCCCGCGACCTTCGAGGAATTCATCAAGCGCAGCCCGGCGGATCCCGCCTGGCGCAAGGGCGGCCTGTATCACGACAATATGGGCTGGGGCGTTCCGGCGCTGTGGTTCAACAGCTGGTACGACGTGTCGATCGCGCCGAATCTCGAGATGTTCAACCATGCCCGTGCCGCGGGGACCGACAAGGAAGCGAGCGCCAACCAATATGTCGTGGTCGGCCCGATGCCGCACTGCCAGTTCTGGCGGCAGGGGCCCAAGACCGTCGTCGGCGATCGCGACATGGGCGATACCAGCTTCGACACGAACGGCACGATCTTCTCGTGGTTCGATCGCTGGCTGAAGGGCGACAATGCGGCCTGGTCGCCGGCGACGCCGCACGTCCAATATTATCAGATGGGCGCCAATCGCTGGCAGAGCGCCGAAAGCTGGCCGCCCAAGGGCACCGAGACGATGCGCCTGTATCTGCGCAGCGGCGGCGCCGCCAACAGCCTGAACGGCAATGGCCGGCTCGACGGTGCCGCGCCCCCCTCCGGAGAGGCTGCCGACCGCTATCGCTACGATCCGATGAACCCGGTCCAGACCGTGGGCGGCGGCGATTGCTGCAATGGCGGGATCGTCGTGCCCGGCGCGTTCGACCAGCGCGGCGTGGAGGCCCGCAACGACGTGCTCGTCTACACCAGCGAACCGCTGAAGGCGCCGCTCGACGTCAACGGCTTCGTCGATGCGGTGCTGAAGGTCTCGTCGAGCGCCAAGGACACCGACTATACGGTCAAGCTGGTCGACGTGGCGCCCGACGGCACCGCCTGGATCATCGCCGACACGATCTTCCGCGCGCGCTATCGCGACGGCTTCGACAAGCCGAAGATGATGGAGCCGGGCAAGGTCTATACGATCCGCCCGACGCCGATGGCGACGAGCATCCAGTTCGGCGCCGGCCACCGCATTCGCGTGGAAGTCAGCTCGTCCAGCTTCCCGAAATTCGTCCGCAACCTCAATACGGGCGGCCCGAACGAGCGCGAGAGCAAGGGCGTGGTGGCCGACAACGTCATCCACCATTCCGGTGAAGACGCGTCCTATATCGAACTGCCGGTGGGGCGCTGAGGCCCCTTCCCCGGCGGCCCCGCGAAGGCGGAGTGCTGTCGGGGATTTTGCCAGATGATTGAGCGTTGGGCGCCTTGGCGGCTCCGCGCGAACCTGTCGGCCTGTCGTATCGGCCGAGCCGGGATTGTTCGCGCGGAGACGGGGAGATGATTCTCTCACTCCGTTCGGGCTGAGCCTGTCGAAGCCCTGCCCTTTCTCTGATCGCCGAGGCAAAAAGAAGAACAGGGCTTCGACAGGCTCAGCCCGAGCGGGAATTGGACACTCCTTCAAACTACGTCTCGACACTGCGACAACAGGGCACTGCGCTCACCCGCCCCCTTGCGCCCCCCCCGCACCGCGCTACCATCCCTCTAAAATCAGAAGAGAGGGGCCTCATGCGGCATATCGCGGTGATCGGTTCGGGACCTGCCGGCTATTATACGGCCGAAGCGTGTCAGAAACTCTTCGGCGGAGAGGTCCGGATCGACGTGATCGACGGCCTGCCCGTTCCCTATGGACTGATCCGTTTCGGCGTCGCGCCCGATCATCAGTCGATCAAGGCGGTGTCGCGGCGATACGAGGCGGTGGCGCTCAGCGACAATGTCCGTTTCGTCGGCAATGTCTCGGTCGGGCGCGACATCTCCATCGCGGAACTGCAATCGCTGTACGACGCCGTGGTGCTCGCGACCGGCGCGCCGCATGACCGCAAGCTCGACATTCCCGGCGCCGACCTGCCCGGCGTGGTCGGATCGGCCGCTTTCGTCGGCTGGTATAACGGCCATCCCGATTTCGCCGCGCTGTCGCCGCCGCTCGACGTCGAGGGCGCGGTGGTCGTCGGCAACGGCAATGTCGCGCTGGACGTCTCGCGGATCCTGTCCAAGACTCCGGCCGAATTCTCCGGATCGGACATCGTCGATCATGCGCTCTCCGCGCTTGCCGAGTCGAGGATCCGGCACATTTCCATCCTCGGCCGGCGCGGGCCGCACCAGATCGCGATGACGCCGAAGGAGCTGGGCGAGCTCGGCCATCTCGAACGCGCCGCGCCGCATGTCGACCCCGCCGACCTGCCGCCGCCGGGCGACGATGCGCTGCTCGAACCCGGCATGCGCAAATCGGTGACGCACCTGCGCGATTTCGCGGCGACGAACGCGCAAAAGGCGATCGGGATCGATTTCGATTTCTTCGCGATGCCGGTCGCCATCGAAGGCGATGGCAAGGTGGAGCGAATCATCGTCGAACGCACGGTGCTCGATGCCGATCTGCGGTCGAGCGGCACCGGGGAACGCTATACGATAGACTGCGGGCTGGTGGTGAGCTGCATCGGCTATTCGACGCCGCAGATCGAGGGTGTTCCCTATGAACATGGCCGGGGCCGCTTCGCCAATGACGAGGGGCGCATCCTGCCCGGCCTCTACTGCGTCGGCTGGGCGCGGCGCGGCCCCACCGGCACGATCGGCACCAACCGGCCCGATGGACAGATGATCGCGGAGAAGATCGCGGAGGACCTGGCCGAACCGTCGCGCAAGGCCGGACGGCCGGGGCTGGACGCGCTGCTCGAGTCGCGGAACGTCGACGTCGTCACCTTCCGCGACTGGCAGAAGATCGAGGCGGCGGAGGTCGCGCGCGCCCGCGACGGCAGCCCGCGCGGCAAGTTCGTCAACGTCGCCGAGATGATCGCGGCACGCGGTGATTGAAGCGGGCTTGCGGAGCCGCAAACCGCTGCTATAAGCCGCCGCCTGCCTACCGGTCTTGCACCGGTTCCGCATCGGTCGGGGAGTAGCTCAGCCTGGTAGAGCACTGTCTTCGGGAGGCAGGGGCCGGAGGTTCGAATCCTCTCTCCCCGACCATTTTCTTCTGGATCGCGTAGCGCGGAGTGCCGGATGACCGACGACAAGCCCGAATCGAAAAAGGCCCCCGCGAAACGCGCGGCGCCCAAGCGCACAACGGCAAAAGCGCCGGCCAAGCCGAAGCCCGCTGCAAAGGCCAAGCCCGCCGCAAAGGGCGAAACCCGCGCGTCGCGCTGGTCGAACGCCGGCATGGGCGCCGCGATCGGATCGGCGGCGATCGTCGCCGCACTGCTTTATGTGAACCGCAACACCGGCAAGAAGAAGCCGGACTGAACCTTTCCACGTCATTCCCGCACCGCCGTCCGGGATTTTTCGCGTGAGGCCTACGCGGGCCTCGTAATTCTGCGGAATGTGACGACAAAGCCGGTGCTGAGACATGGCTCGCAGCCGCACCTCTCCTCCCTATCGAAGATGGGGAGGGGGACCGCCACGGCGTGAGCCGTGGGGGTGGAGGGGAAATGCGATGGCTCCTTCAGCGCCCTAGCTGGTGGAGATCCAGCGACAATCTGGTTCGAACGCCGCACCGAACGGAGAGATCGTACTTCCCCTCCACCACGCCGCTGCGCGTCGCGGTCCCCCTCCCCACGCTGCGCGTAGGGAGGAGAATTCTTACCGCCTTATGCCCCCGATCGAAATCCCGGACAGCAGTGCGCGAAAGCGGGAATGACGGTGCCGATCCGGCAAGTCCCGGACCTATCGAACCGCCACGCGCACCCCGAGCCACAATGTCCGCGGGCTCGCGCGTTCGATCACGCCGTCGTCGCCGCGCGCCGCGTCCACCCGCACATCGCCCAGATTCTCGCCGCGCGCCTCGATCGACAGGCCTGCCGTGAGCGGAACCAGCACGCGCGCATCCGCGGTCAGCGCGTCGCGCAGCGGCAATGTGTTGATATCGTCCTCATACTGGACCGAGACGTAGCGCAACGTCACCGACGCCGCCGGCCCCGCCGGGCGCTGCCAGCCCAATGTCGCCGACGCCATATGTTTGGGCGTCTGCGCGGGCCGCAGTCCGTCGAGCGGCGCCGCGAGTCCCGAAGCGCGCACGACGCTGTCGGTATAGGCATATGACGCCGCGAATCGCAGCTCGCCCGCTGAATAGGCCGCGTCCAGTTCGAAGCCGCGCGCGCGCACCGCATCCAGATTCTGCCGCCGCCGCGTCACCCCGGCAACGACGGTGACGTTGGCGATCGCGTCGTCCATCCGGTTGGAGAAGATTGTCGCGCCGATCCGCGTCGATGCGGTCGGGCGCCAGTCGATCCCCGCCTCCACGCCGGACAGCCGCTCCGGGCTGAGCGCCGCATTGGCCTGTGTCGTCTCCGTGCCCACGCGGAACGGGCGATACAGCTCGTTGAGCGTCGGCAGGCGCCAGCCGAGATAGGCGGCGGTGCGCAGCGTGACGGTGTCGGCGGGGCGAAAGGCGATGCCGCCGCGCGCGGTCGGTTCCCAGCCCTGCCGCGCGGCATAGACGGCATTGGTGATGAACGGCCCGCCCGACAGGTTGCGCTCACGCAGGAAGCCCTGGCCGATCCACCAGCGATCGATCCGCCCCGAACCCGTCAGCGTCAGCGCGTCGCCCAGATCGGCGCTCAGCTCGGCAAAGGCCCCGACGGTATCGCTATGCCCGCCCGCCTCTCGCCCGCGCTGCGGCGCGCCGGCCGCGCTGTAGAAGAAATACTCCTTGGTGACGCCGCTCGTCCGCCGCCAGTCCGCGCCCAGGCGGAGCTCGAGCGCGTCGCCCACCGGCGGCCGCAATTCGAAGCGCGCGCCAAGCCCGGTCGAGGGCACATTATATTGCTCCGCCACCGCGGTCGCCGTCGTCCGGCCGGGGCTGAGGCTGGCGAAGCCGCTGTAGAAATCGCGGACCTGAAGATAGGCGAGCGCCGAATAGCCCCAATGCCCGCGCCCGACCAGGCGCAGGCTTGCGTCCGCGCCGTCGCCGCCATTGCCGCTGAACGCGAAGCCGCGATCGCGATCGTCGGTGAAGGCCAGCATGTTCGCCTGAAGCTCGGTCTCCGCGCCAACCGGGATCACCGCGCGCGCCGCGACGCTCGCCTGTTCATAGGGTGCGCGCCGATCGGCGGGGCCGCGATTGCCCTCTGCGATCGGGATGAAGCCGTCGCTGCGCGCATAGTCCGCGCCGATCGTCACGAATCCGGCGCCCAGCCGCAATGCCGTCACCGCATCGGCCGCGATCGATTCGCGGCTGCCATAGGCAACGCCGCCGCCGAAACGCGCCAGCGTATCCGGTCCGGCGCTGGTCAGTTCGATCGTGCCGGCAAGCGCGCCGGCGCCGAGCACGCCGCTGCCGCCGCCGCGGGTGACGCGGACATGGTCGAGCCGGCCGGGCGCGAAGGACGGCCAGCTTATCCAGCCGCCGAACGGATCGGTCTGCGGCACGCCATCGAGCACCACCAGCGCGCGGCTCGACGCATTGCCGCCGAGCCCGCGCAACGTGACGCCCTGGCTGGTCGGATTGGCCGATCGCGCATCGGAACGGCGGAACTGCTGAAGCCCCGCGACATCCTTCAGCACATCCTCCAGCCGGCCGCTCGCGCTGCCGATCAGCCGGTCGCGATCGATCCGCACGATATCGTACACCGCATCGCCCTTTGCCTCGTCCAGCCCATGGCCGGTGACGACGATCTCCTGATCGCCCTCCGCAAGGGCGGGAGTCGCGACGCAGGCAAGCGCCAGTCCAAGGCGACGGATCATCATTTCGGCTCCACGCGATCGGGATGCGCCGCCGCGAACGGATCGAGCGCGGCGCAGGCGGCGTCGATGCGCACCAGCGTCGGATAATCGTCGAGCGGCAGGCTGAAGCGGCGGGCGTTGAACATCTGCGGCACCAGGCAGATATCGGCCAGGTCGGGCGCGTCCCCGCCCAGGAAGGTTCCGGCATCCGCCGCCATCGCCTCCAGCGCGCGGAACCCCTCCGCCACCCAATGGCGATACCAGGCGTCGCGGCCGGCCTGATCGACGCCGAGCACGTCGCGCAGATAGTTGAGCACGCGCAGATTATCGATCGGATGGATGTCCGCCGCGATCAGCAGCGCCTGTGCCAGCGTCTTCGAACGCGCCGCCGGATCGCGCGAGACCAGCGGCGGATCGGGATATTTCGCGTCGAGATAGTCGATGATGGCCAGGCTCTGCGTCAGCCTATGCCCGTCGATCTCCAGCGTCGGCACGAAGCCCTGCGGATTGCGCGCCAGATTGTCCGGCGCGCGCTGATCGCCATGGACCAGATGGACGGAGACGCTGTCATAGGCGACGCGCTTCAGGTTGAGCGCGATGCGGACGCGATAGCTGGCGGACGACCGGTAATAGTCGAACAGGGTCACGCCGCTCATTCGCCCTCTCCCGCGGTCATGGCCAGCAGCGCGAAGCTCGCCAGCCAATGCTCGCCCATATAATCGCCCGCGACATGCGGCAGGCTCGCGGCGAGATGCGCGTCGGCGGTGGCGAGCGCAAGTCCCTTCTCGCCCTCGCCCAGCGCCGGCACCAGCGATCGCCAGCACCAGGCGCGGCTGAGGTTGAACCCGTCGAGATGCGCGATCTTGCCGTCGCTGCGATCGGAGACGAAGGCCGGCGTGAACAGGCTGACCGGCTCCCCCGCCGCCAGCCCCGGCAGGAAGCCGGCGAACCATGCGCGGAAATCGGCGGCGGGCAGCACGCGGCGCATGCACAAGGCCTCGATCAGCGCGGAGGACAGGAATTCGTCGCCGCCCGGTTCCCAGCCGGGGCAGCCGCGATCCGCGCCGAAATAGTCGATAGCGCGGGCGCGGACGAGATCGGCGAGCGCCGCGTCATGCACCTCCGCCCAGTCGAGCGCCAGCACCAGCGCGAATGCGGTGCTGTAATGCGTGCCCGTGCGGATCGGATAGGTCTGCCGCGGCAGGAAGTCGCGGAAACGCTGCGCAAAAGCGCGCGCCAGCGGCTCCAGCGTCTCAGCCCATTCCGCATCCGCATGGCGCGCCGCCTCGCCATGCAGCGCCAACAGCCACGCCCAGCCATAGGGCCGCTCGAACGCGCCGGTATAGGCGCGATCGAGATAGGCGAGTTCGCCCGCCACCTTGTGCGGCACCAGCATCGCATCGGCGAGCGCACGCACCTCCGCGGCGAACGGCGCCCCGGGAAAGTGCCGCGCCAGCGTCAGCAGCAGCCAATAGCCATGGACGCAGCTATGCCAGTCGAAGCTGCCGAAGAAGATCGGATGCAGCGCCCGGGGGCCGAGCACATCCTCCGGCCCGTCCATGACGTGATCGAGCTTATGGGGATATTCGCGGCGCACATGGCCGAGCGCGAGCGCCGCGAACCGCGCGGCGATGTCCTGGGTGAGGGTGGTCATGGCGCGGGCTATAGCAGGTCGGGGGTGAAGCTGAATGGGGTGGGGGGGGCGAGGGACGATAGCGAGATGGGGAGACTGGCTTTTCAGCCTGACGTGATGGGGTGGACGACCCCTGCACAACATAGGTGTGCGATGATGTGGTCGTTGAGCCATGTGTGGACGACCCCTGCGGTGCAAGAGCATTTTTGCGGCGATGAGCACCGGTCGGGTG
>Ga0209902_100873_pt1 | contig 21512 bp, 25 predicted proteins | sample FECB27metaG_FD_188304 | JGI IMG/M metagenome (GOLD analysis project Ga0209902, IMG submission 188304) | Cyanobacterial communities from the Joint Genome Institute, California, USA - FECB-27 (SPAdes) (version 2) | ecosystem: Environmental > Aquatic > Thermal springs > Hot (42-90C) > Microbial mats...
AGCATCGCTTCGCGCATCAGCGTGATGTGACCCGCTGCGACGTGCCCGCAGGTTTCGATCAGCGATCGTCGATCCGCCGCGAGAACCGCCGAAAGCGATCCGAAGGTCGCGATCAGTCGGTGTGCGGCCGATGGCGCGTTTTCGCCAATGACGGGTGAGAGAAGCTGACCCAGGATCTGTCCGTCCCGAGCGTCTTCTGACGCCGATCGTGTCTCCAGGTCCCCAGCGCAAGCAACGCAAGTTGCGGATAGGCAAGTTTCCCGCTCGCCACTGCATAGGTCCATGCCACCAATGTCGGGTCGAACGCTTTCACGCCATGAACCGCCACGATGATCGATTGAAGGCTCGCTATCCATATTGGCCAATATCGATTTGCCGAGATCGCGAGCGCCACCAGACCGAAGAGCATCACCGTGTCGATCAGGAGCACGGTGATCTCGACGCTTTGATAGGCCTTCTCGGGCTGTGCCCAGAGCGCGACATATGTTGCCGGACCAGCACACAGAAAGATCGCGGCCACGATCCGTTCGGGTACGCCGCCTCGCAGAAGCGCGTAACCGCAGCACAGGATCAGAAGGCTGTTGAACAGCACGATATGCGACATCCCTTGACCCGACCAGTTTCGGTCGACCCGGTCAAGGGCGTCATGCAGATGTTGCGTTCAGCCGCCCTCGAAACCGGGCTTGGGGCCTTCATCGCCCCACGAGATCACGGGCAGGCCGGTCACTTCGCGTACCTTGTCGAGATGGCGGTGCGCGGCGACGGCGTGGCGGCGCGCGGCGATCGCCGCGTTCATGGCCTCGCCCATGGAGTCGAGCGCATGCTGTCCGACGATGGCGGGGAAATTGGCGTCCGCGCGGGCGCGGGGGAGGGCGGCGGTCAGGTCAGCGCCGGCGCTGACGACCTGGTCGATAAGCTGTTCGAATTTTACGAGACCTTCGGCGACTTTCATCGCGGCCGAGAGCTGCTTGTTGGGTGCTTGAGTCATGAATGGTCTCCTGCGCGCAAACGCATCCGTCGCGCGGCTCTGGATTGTCTTGATGTCAGCGAACGACCCGAACGATGGCTTGTGCCAGTTCCAGGAGGGTCCTGAGGCCGATGGCGAGCATTCCGAACGCCATCGCGAAGGCCAGGGGAAGCGCAAGCATCCAGCCCAGCCGCTGCTTCACTGTCAGGTCATTGATGATCCCCCGCCCCATGCGGATCGGGAGGCGATAGGATCGGCTGTGGGATCGTTCGAACGCCGTATCGAAAACCTGGCGCTCTTCCCGAACCACATTCCGTTCCGGGCGTCTCGTATCGACCCGTTCGTTGAATGATGCGGCAAGAGTGTCGGATCCGGCGTTCGGATCAATGTCGATTGGTTCGGATACGAGCCTTTCGTATGTCACCCCCTCGTGCTCGGCGAGCAATCTGGCGGCTTCGAAACGCGTGCTCGCGCCCAGCGTCCGGAGCGCCCGTTCCAGCCTTTTGTCGACGGTGTGGTGCGATATGCCGAGTTCGAGCGCGATCTCCTTGGAGTTGCGGCGAGACAGGACCTTGCGGAGGCAGATTCGCTGCGCTTCCGTTACTCGACTGAAATCCCGTTCCATCCCGCAGGATTAACATCGCTTAACCATGGATGACCAGCGGCGATCGTCGCACGATCGAACCGGCCATCGCCTGTGTCATTATGAATCACGTGCATCACTGCCACCGGACCCGGCCGCGACGTGCGTGCGGCACGGCTATCTCCGACGTCAATGAATCGGCGATAGCCATACCGCGATCCGGCTTCGCCGCGCCGAAAAATGCGATGCCTTGCGCGGGCTCCTGATGCGGTTGAGTCGGTTCGGCGATCCTCATCGTCCGTCAACGCATCGACGGGCGCCAGGTTTCCGAAGCTCAGAGTGTGCGGATCAGCCGTACTGCGCGAGCGATCCAGCCGGGGTCGGCGATGACCTGCTGCCGCGCACCCGCGCCCAGCGGCAGGATGTGCAGTTTCCCGTCGTCGCGACCGATCAATCGTCCGAACAGGAAGCGGCCGGCGGGGCGGGGGGCGAGTATGTCGCGATTGAGCGCGTTGCCGAACGCTTCGGGCGTCAGGCGCTCGCACCATATCTCGTCGCCGGCGCGATAGTCGCCCACGCCGGCCTCGACGATCACCGCCATCTGGTCCGCCGACCCAACGGGCGGCGTGATGCTGGTTTCGTGGCGCGGGGCGTGCACGCCATCGGCTGCGAGTATCGCGGCGACCGGCAGGTCGGCGCGCTCAGGCAGCCGGACCAGATCGGATGCGGCGACGCCCAACGCCGCAGCGATGCGGTTGAGCCATGCGACCGAGACGGTGCGCGTGCCGGTTTCCAGTCGACCGATGGTCTGCGCAGTGGTCGGCGGATCGCAGCGTGCGGCGACGTCGGCCAGCGTCAGCTTCCTCGCGCGGCGTACTTCGCGGATCGCCGTAATCATGCCTACAGCCCCGTTTAACCGTTCCGGTTTCTTCATCTCCTATAGTCCTGCCGCGCTGACAAGGATTTTCGTCCGGCTTTCCGGGAGCGGGGCGGGCGATGCCGAACCGTTTCGGCAAAGCCATCGCCTGGAAACGATGCGCGTTGCCGAACCGGCGCCATCGCGTGGCCCGCCAGTTGAGTTGCGAATGGAAACTGGAAGTGTCACAAACGGCATGCGTGATCAGGAAGGAAGCTGGCCGATGATTCTCTATGGCGCGTCGCTGTCGCCTTTCGTTCGAAAGGTGCTTGCCTATGCGGCGGAGAAAGGGATCGACCTCGAGCTGAAGCCGGGCGGCATGGGGCAGGGCGGCGCCGAGTTCGAGGAGGCCAGCCCGTTCCGGAAGATGCCCGCACTGCGCGACGAGGATTTCACCGTCTGCGATTCCAGCGCGATCATCGCCTATCTGGAAGCGAAATATCCCGAGCCCGCCCTGATACCGGCCGAGCCCAGGGCGCGGGCGCGGACCATATGGTATGATGAGTTCGGCGACACCATCGTCATGGGATGCGGCGGGAAGATGTTCTTCAACCGCGTCGTCGCGCCCCGCTTCCTGGGCCGGCCCGGTGACCTCGCGATGGCCGACGCGGCCGAGCGCGACGAATTGCCACCGATCCTGGACTATCTGGAGCGAACCATTCCGGACTCCGGGTATCTGGTGGAGGACCGGTTGACCCTGGCCGATCTCGCGGTGGCGAGCCCGTTTGCCAATCTGGCGCATATCGGCGTGTGCCCCGATCCATCCAGCCATCCGCGCACCGCCGCCTATGTCGAAGCGATCCTGGCCCGGCCCAGCTTCGACCACTGGGTCGCGCGGGAGAAAGCCTATTTCGCGCGGGAGCCATCGGCGACCTGAACCGGCGGTCGATTGACGCGCGTGTCCAGGCCGCCGGCGATCGCGCGCGCCTCCGGTTCGTTGCGCTGCGCCATTGAAGGCACGCAGCGCGCGTGTCCGATCGAACCGGCCTCTGCGTATATATATTGTGCATTGCGGCCACGCGCCGGGGGCATAAGCCGATGCTGCGATGCGAAAATAATTTCTTCGAGGCAACGATGCGCGGGAACCTTCGGCTTGCTCCTCGGTTTTGCGCGTGTCCGGTGCGGGGGATGTGCGGCCTTTTGGCAACACTGAGCCCAATTGTTTCGCTTGCGTGGAAACATGGCATTGGGTAGTGAGTTTTTGCTGTCCTAAGTGACAAACAAGAAAGGGGAATACCTATGCGGAAAGTCGCCATGGCGATGGCACTTGCCTCCACGGCCCTCGCATCGCCGGCTCTGGCCCGCGACGATGCCTGGTACATCGGAGTCGAGGGCGGCGCGATGATCGTCGAGGATCTCGATCTCGACATCGGCACCGTCAACAATGCCGGTAAGGTCGATCATGACTATGGTTATGATTTCGACGCCATCATCGGTTATGATTTCGGCGGTTTCCGCATTGAGGCCGAGGTCGGCTACAAGAGCGCGGATGTCGACGGCTACACCGCGACGGTGACGACGCCGTTCGGCGCAGGCTCTGCAGTCGCTCCGGCTCGTAGCTTCGACTATGCCGGCGGCAAGACCACCGCGCTGAGCTTCATGGTCAACGGTATGCTCGACTTCGGCGAGGATGACGGCCTCCAGGGCTTCATCGGCGCTGGTGCGGGTATCGCCCGCGTGAAGGCGGACAACTATTCGATCAACTCGACCGGCCCGGGCTTCCTGAATGACTCGGATACCGGCTTCGCGTGGCAGGCGATCGCGGGCGTTCGCGCTCCGCTGACCGACAATATCGACGTCGGTCTGAAGTATCGCTTCTTCAACGTGGCGAACGTCGATCTGGTCGATCGTCTCGGCCGCGATGTGCAGACGCGCTTCCGTTCGCACAGCTTGCTCGGATCGCTGATCTTCAACTTCGGTGAAGCTGCTCCGCCGCCGCCGCCGCCGCCGCCGCCGCCGCCGCCTCCCCCGCCGCCGCCTCCCCCGCCGCCGCCGCCGCCGCCTGTGGTGGCTTGCACGCCGGGACCGTACATCGTGTTCTTCGACTGGGATAAGTCGAACATCACGCCGGAAGCGGCTTCGATCCTCGACAACGCGGTCACCGCGTATCAGGATTGCGGCAACGCCCAGGTCATGCTTGCCGGCCACGCCGACAAGTCGGGTTCGGACAAGTACAATGTCGGCCTCTCGCAGCGCCGCAACGACTCGGTCCGTTCGTACCTGGAATCGAAGGGCATTCCTTCGGGTGTCGTCACGACCGAAGCGTTCGGCGAAAGCCGTCCGCGCGTCGAGACTGCCGACGGTGTCCGCGAACTGCAGAACCGCCGCGTGGAAATCACTTACGGACCCGGCTCGGGCATGTAAGCGAAGGGCGATCTCCGGATCGCCTCATGCGACAAAAAATCGGGAGGTCGGCCTTTGGGTCGGCCTCCCTTTTTTGTTCGATCGAACGGCTAGGCGATATGATTTGCGCCGCCGGTGGGGCTGACGGTTACACTAGCGCGAAACCGCGCTCCAAATGCCTGTGGCTGCGTCGTTTCAGGCGCAAAACCGGTTCCCACTTTTTCGCGTGATGCTCTAAGACGGCTGCGAACGACCATCGAGGAATGAGATGAAGATCACTATGATCGGCGCCGGTTATGTCGGCCTGGTGTCCGGGGCATGTTTTTCGGATTTCGGACACAGTGTGGTCTGCGTCGACAAGGATCCGGCGAAAATCGACGCCTTGGAAGCGGGGCGTATGCCGATCTTTGAACCCGGTTTGGACGCTCTGGTGGCGAAGAATGTCGCGGCAGGGCGGTTGTCGTTCACCACGGGCCTGGCCGATGCGGTCGCCGGTGCCGGCGCGATCTTCATTGCCGTCGGCACGCCGTCCCGGCGCGGCGACGGTCATGCCGATCTCACCTATGTCTACGAGGCCGCGAGTGAAATCGCCGCCGCGCTGACCGGCGACACCGTCATCGTCACCAAGTCGACCGTGCCGGTGGGGACGGGGGATCGCGTCGAGGAGATCATCCGCGAGATTCGCCCCGAGCTCAGGATCGAGGTCGTCTCCAATCCCGAATTCCTGCGTGAGGGGGCCGCGATCGGCGACTTCAAGCGGCCCGACCGCATCGTCGTCGGGACTGAAAGCGATTGGGCGAGTGATGTGATGCGGGAGATCTACCGTCCGCTCTATCTGAACCAGGCGCCGATGGTTTTCACGAGCCGGCGTAGCTCCGAACTGATCAAATACGCCGCCAACGCATTTCTCGCGACCAAGATCACCTTCATCAACGAGATCGCCGACCTCTGCGAAGCGGTGGGCGCGGATGTGCAGGATGTTTCGCGCGGTATCGGCCTGGACAATCGGATCGGCGCGAAGTTCCTGCATGCGGGCCCCGGCTATGGCGGATCCTGCTTCCCGAAGGATACGGTCGCACTGCTCAAGACCGCCGAGGATCATGCTACGCCGCTGCGCATCGTCGAGGCTACCGTGCAGGTCAATGACAGCCGCAAGCGCGCCATGGGACGGCGCATATTGCAGGCGATCGGGCCGGATGCACGCGGACGGACGGTGGGTTTGCTCGGCCTGACCTTCAAGCCCAACACCGATGATATGCGCGACGCGCCGTCGCTTGCCATCATCCGCAGCCTTCAGGACGCTGGCGTCCATATCAAGGCCTATGACCCAGAGGGCATGGAAGTTGCGCGCGACCTGATCGGCGATGTCGAGCTGGTTACCGGCCCTTATGAAGCCGCGCGCGATGTCGATGCGTTGGCGATCGTGACCGAATGGGATGCCTTCCGTGCGCTTGATCTCAACCGCATCGCATCGTCGATGCGCTCACCGGTCCTGGTCGATCTTCGCAACATTTACTCGCCGTCCGAAGCGGAGAGGGCGGGGCTGCGCTATCTTGGTGTCGGATCCCCCCAGGCGGACCAAGCCGGCGCTCAGTGATCAGGAGATCGGGCGCGATACGGTTTTGGTGTGAACCGGATCGCCTCCAGTTTCTTGTCTTGCTGGCGATGTAGAATCACGCCGTAGATCGACGTTCGCTCGGCCGACCATTGCATGATGGGCATGGAGCAGGGTGGGGGAATGCTCGCCCGTCGCGATCCGCCAAGAATATCCTGAAATGCATGCCGCCTTCGCGCGGCGAGCGGCGAATCAGTTCGATTCCAATCAGCTAGATGGCCGCTTGCACCATATTCTGGGTGCTCTCCCGGCAGAGAGGCGATTGTACCAAAAAAAATGGCGGCCAGCGGCCGCCATCTTTCTATCCTGAAATCCAGAAGAGATCAGGGGCTCTTCGGCTTGTTCTTGCCGCCGGTGGCGACGACGACGCCGAGGATGACCAGACCGATCGCGCCCGCAGCCAGGATCCAGCTGGAGCCGCGGCCATTGTTCTGGCCCTGAAGATCCGCACCGCTGCGAACCGACTTGGAGGCTGCGGCCGAAACCGAAAGCTTCGAAGCGGGGCTCGAGGTCTGAGCGAGAACGGGGGTGCCAGCCATGCTGAGCGCCACCATCACCGCCATAGAGATTTTACCCAAACGCATATTCTGGCTCCCTTTACAACAATCGGCCTTACTGATTTCCGTTGCGATGCCACATCGACTTGTTGATTACAAGTCTCAAAAACATCCGTACGCGCAAAAAACAATACAAACCAACTGCCTGAGCCATGCCCAATGCCGGCCCTCGCAAGCAAATCCCTAGTCGTCCGAAAAGTTCCAGAATGGAAATAAATTGATGTCAGTCGTTTAAGAACGTCGGCAGGGCGTTGCCGGTCGGCAACACCCGGCATCCAGTGGCTCGAATCCCGTCCTGGGTATCCGCCGCTTTGCCGAAGAACCGTAGATCGGACCCCGGGCGCTCCAGATCCGAAGAATCAGCGCTGTCGTTTCGGTGCCGATTCGGTTTTCGCGCGTTGGACCCGGAGCCGTGCTTTGCGCCCGGGGGCATGCCGGGCTATGGGGCGTGCTCCACTACATCTTCGGACCGCATGCTGTATTCGAAACTGAAGCAATGGACGCGCCGGCAAAAGCCGGCAGCAGCACGTGTGCCCGACGGCATGCGGGTCTATGCGATCGGCGACATTCATGGTCGCCTCGACCTTTTCGAAGCGCTGCTCGCCCTGATCGAAGCGGATAATGCCGATCGGCCGGCCGCCGACGTCCGGCTCGTCCTGCTCGGCGATCTCATCGATCGCGGCCCATCGTCCTATGGAGTCGTCGAAAAGGCCATGGCGCTCAAGCGCGGCAGTCCGGCGGTCAGCATCCTCATGGGCAACCATGAAGAGGTCTTCCTGCGCGCGATCGGTGGCGATACGCGGGCGACCCGATTGCTGGTCCGCGTCGGCGGCCGCGCGACGATGCTTAGCTACGGCTTCAGCGACCAGGAATATCAGGATCTCGATTACGACGAACTTACCGAGCGGCTCGCCGAGCGGGTACCGGCCGCTCATGTGACCTTCATCGAGGGTTTCGAAGACGTCATCGAATATGGCGACTATGCCTTCGTCCATGCCGGTGTCCGCCCCGGCGTGGGGCTGTCCGAACAGCGCGTGTCGGACCTACGCTGGATCCGGGACGAGTTCCTAAGCCACCCGGGGTCGCACGGGCGCGTGATCGTACATGGGCACAGCATCAGCGAAGATGTGGATCATCAGGTCAATCGTATCGGCATCGATACCGGTGCGTTCGCATCCGGCCGCCTGACCGCGCTCGCGCTGGAAGGCGAGGCGCGCTGGTTCCTCCAGACGGGCGAGGGGGCCGCCGCGGCCTGACGGGTCGGCGACGGCGACGTCAGCCGGCCAGGCGGAGATCCGGTTCCAGGCGACGGTTCTTCGGCTGGTCGGGCCAGATTCCGCGCGTGTCGTAGACCCATTTGTCGGCGCGTTCGTCTGCGGGCACCGATTTGAATACGTCATGGTCGACCAGCACGATGAACAGCGGGCAGGTGGCAAGCGCGGTGTCGATATCGACCAGTTCGGCGCCGGTGCCGTTGAATGCGGCCGGAAGCGTGCTGGCATGCGGCTCGACGATCTTGACGCGGGCGCCGTGCTTCTTCGCCAGCGCCTCGGCGACTTTCAGCGCCGGGCTTTCGCGGAAATCGTCGATATTCGGCTTGAAGGCGAGGCCGAGGCACGCGACCGCGGCACCGGGCAACGCTTCAACCAGCGCATCGGCCTTTTCGATCACATAGTCGGTCTTGCCGTCGTTCACTTCCCGTGCGGTACGGATCAGCGGCGTGTTCGCGGGATCGGCATTGACCAGGAACCAGGGATCGACCGCGATGCAATGGCCGCCGACGCCGGGTCCCGGCTGCAGGATGTTGACGCGGGGGTGGCGGTTGGCCAGTCCGATCACTTCCCATACGTCAAGCTCCATCGTGTCGGCGACGCGCGAGAGCTCGTTGGCGAAGGCGATGTTGACGTCCCGGAACGCATTCTCGGTCAGCTTCACCATCTCGGCCGCGCGCGCATTGGTGGTGATGCACTGGCCGCGCACGAAGCGGCGGTAGAATGTGAGCGCCTTGCGCGCGCAGCGCGGCGTGATGCCGCCGATGCAGCGGTCGTTGTCGATCAGCTCGACGAGGATGCGGCCGGGCAGCACGCGCTCGGGGCAATAGGCGATCGCGATATCCGCCGCTTCGCCCGCCTTGCCGGGCACGCGCAGGTCGGGACGAAGCTGGGCCAGCAGGTCGCGGACCTTCTCGGTCGTGCCGATCGGCGAGGTCGATTCGAGTATCACCGTATCGCCGCGCTTCAGCACCGTGGCGATATTGGTGGCGGCCTGGAGCACATAGCCGATATCGGGCACGTGATCCGGGCCGAACGGCGTCGGCACCGCGATCAGGAAAACGTCGGCGGGCTCGATCTGGGTGGAGGCGCGCAGCGCGCCGCGCGCGACGACGCCCTGGACCAGACCGTCGAGATCGACCTCCTCGATATGGACGCGGCCGGACGAGACCGTCTCCACCACATGCTCGCTGACGTCGATGCCGAGCACGGGGCAGCCCGACCGGGCGATCACCGCGGCCGTAGGCAGACCGATATATCCGAGACCAAGTACGACGACGCTAGGCGGGCAATCCGAGAGCATTTGCGACGATCCTCGCTATGCGCTGGCTGCTCTGCCCGTCCCCGAAAGGATTGTGGGCATGCGCCATCGCTGACCAGGATTCGTTATCGTCGAGCAGCGTAAACATTTCGGAAACGATGCGGTCTTCCGCGGTGCCGATCAGCTTCGCGGTGCCGGCCGTCACGCCCTCCGGACGTTCGGTGGTTTCGCGCATGACGAGCACCGGCTTGCCGAGCGCCGGCGCTTCTTCCTGCACGCCGCCACTGTCGGTCAGGGCGATGTGGCACGCGCCGAGCAGGCGGACGAAATGCGGATAGTCGAGCGGTTCGATCAGCGCGACATTGTCCTTGTCCGCCAGCAGGCCGTCCATCGCGGCGCGGACATTGGGATTGGGATGCACGGGAAAGACGATCGCGACATCCTCGCGCTCGGCGATCCGCCGGATCGCGCGCGCGATGTTCGCCATGCCCTCGCCGAAATTCTCGCGGCGATGCGTGGTCACCGCGATGATGCGCTTTCCAGCGAACGGCGCAAGCACCGGATCCAGCCCGGCCGCCAGGGCAGGGGTCTCGGCGATCTTCGCGACTGTCGCATGGAGGGCGTCGATCACTGTGTTGCCGGTGACGTGGATCGTGTCCGCGGGAACATTCTCGCGCGCCAGCGCCTGTGCCGCGGTGTCGGTCGGTGCGAAATGCTGATCCGCGATATTGCCGACGATCTTGCGGTTCACCTCTTCGGGCCAGGGCTGATAGATGTCGTAGCTGCGCAGGCCAGCCTCGACATGGCTGACCGGTATCTTGCGGTAATAGGCCGTCAGCGCGCCGACCATCGCGGTTGCGGTATCGCCCTGGACGATGACGCGATCGGGCTTCTCACGGTCATAGACCTCGCCCAGGCCCAGCAGCAGCCTCGCGCTCAACTGGTCGAGCGACTGGTTCGCCTGCATCAGGTCCAGGTCGATATCGGGGGTGATCCCGCTGATCTCGAGCACCTGATCCAGCAGGCCGCGATGCTGCGCGGTCACGCAGACGCGGGTTTCGATCCCCGGCACGGCGCGCAACGCCAGCACGACGGGAAACAGCTTGATGGCTTCGGGGCGGGTGCCGAACACCAGCATGACCTTGCGATTCTGGCTCATGCTGCGCCTGCTAGCAGAATCGTCTTACCAATCCCTGACACTCATCGATCGTTCGGGTGACCGATCAGATCCCGCGATACGCCTTGTACCAGTTTACGAAGGCCGGGATCCCGACATCGATCGGCGTGGTCGGGCGATAACCAAGGTCGCGTTCGATGGCGCTGATATCGGCATAGGTGTCCTTGACGTCGCCCGGCTGCATCGGAAGCATCTCGATCTCCGCCTTGCGGCCGATCGCATCCTCCAGCACCGATATCATCCGCATCAGCTCTTCCGAGCGGTTGTTGCCGATATTGTAGAGCCGATGGGGCGTGCGGCTGCCACCCGCCTTTTCCGCGCCGTCGTCGGGCGGCGGATTGTCGAGCGCCGCGATCACGCCCGCAACGATATCGTCGATGAAGGTAAAGTCGCGCCGCATGTCGCCATGGCCGAATACCTGGATCGGCCGGCCGGAGACGATCTTCTCGGTGAAACCCCACACCGCCATGTCGGGCCGCCCCCATGGGCCATAGACGGTGAAGAAGCGCAGGCCAGTCGTCGGCAGCCGATAGAGATGGGCGTAGGTCTCGCTCATCAACTCGTCCGACTTCTTGGTGGCGGCATAGAGCGACAGCGGATGGTCGACGCGATCCTCGACGCGGAAAGGCAGGCTGGTATTGCCGCCATAGACCGACGAGGAAGACGCATAGACGAAATGGCGGACACCGCCATGACGGGCGAGTTCGAGCAGGTTGAGGTGTCCGACCAGGTTGGAGCGCACATAGGCGCGCGGATTGTCGATCGAATAGCGCACGCCGGGCTGCGCCCCGAGATGGACGATCCGGTCGATCGCATGGCCGGCCAATGCCTTTTCAAGCACCGTCTCGTCGGCGAAATCGACACGGGCGAAGCGAAAACGGTCGCCCGCCTTTGCCTGCACATCGGCCAGGCGCGCTTCCTTGAGCGCCGGATCGTAATAGTCGTTGAGATTGTCGATGCCGACCACGGTTTCGCCGCGCGCGGTGAGGGCGCGTGACAGGCTGGAGCCGATGAAGCCGGCGGCGCCGGTGACGAGGATTGCCATGGTTCGCGTCCCGGTTGCGGCAGGAACGCGCGCTTATGCCGTTCGTATGGCAATGGCGCAACGATCGCTTCGCCAACGGAACAAAGCCTGTGCTACGCGCTTATTGCATCTGATTCTCATCGCAACGGAGGAACCTCCCATGATCCGCATGCCCAAGACCCTCGCACTCTCCGGCATGGCTGGCGCCGCGTTGCTCGGCGCATGCGCCGCCAGCGATTCGGCGACTGCCGGCGCGTCGAGCGCCGCGCCCGATGCGCGCGCGCCGCTCTATACCGCCGCCGGCGTCGCCGCGGGCGAGGGGCGGATCGTCGCGAGCACGACGGGGCTGAAGCTCGTCGTGACCGCGCAGGGCGTGCCTGCCGGCATCCACGGCATCCATGTCCACACCACCGGCAAGTGCGAAGGCCCCGATTTCGCATCCGCGGGCGGCCATTGGAACCCGACCGCGCGGCAGCATGGCCACGACAATCCGCAGGGTGCGCATAGCGGCGACCTGCCCAACATCACCGTCAGCGCCGACGGCACCGGCACGCTTACGATCGACCTGCCGGGCGCGAAGCTGAGCGGAGAGGGCGGCCTGCTCGACGCCGACGGCGCCGCGCTGGTCATCCACGCCGCGCCCGACGATATGAAGACCGATCCCTCGGGCAATAGCGGCGGCCGCATCGCCTGCGGCGTGTTCGCGGGGTAACGGAAAATCGCCCCGCCCATCCGGGCGGGGCATTTCCAGTCAGTCGCAGGCTCGGTGCAGTTTCTGCGCGAGCCAAGCCGAGATCAGGCACATGGCGGCGCTCAGCAGCAATTGATGCTCGATCGAGACGCCGATCGCGCTCAGGCCGAGTGCGATCAGCGATCCGACCACCATCGCGCCCGAATTCACGATATTGTTGGCCGCGACGGTGCGCGCCGCCTGGCTCTTGTCGACGCTGGTGGTGAGGAATGCGTAGAGCGGCACGACGAACATGCCGCCGGTCACCGCGATGCCGAGCAGGCTCAGCAGCAGCGGTATCACCATCTCGTGATGCAGGAATTCGCCGATATCGTAGAGCCTGCCGTCTGCCGCGCCCTGCCACTGATCGCTGACGAAATAAAAGGCGACGACGAACACCGCCATGGCGATGACCGAAGCGGGCGCATAGCGCGCCGATACCTTGCCCTTGAGCATGCGGTTGATCGCGACCGAACCGATTGCGATGCCGATCGAGAAGACCGCCAGGAACAGGCTGGCGACGGCCTTGTCGGCAGTGAGCACATTCTTCGCAAGCGGCGGGAACTGTATGAACAGCACCGCGCCGATCGTCCAGAAGAAGCTGATCGAGACGATCGCCAGATACAGATGGCGGATGTGCATCGTGCCGCGCACCAGCGCCACCGAAGCGCGGATCACGTGCCAGTCGATCGTATGATCCTCGTGAACCGGCGGGGCGGGGGGAACCTGCCTGCCCGCGAAATAGCCGATCACCGCGGTGACGACGACCCCGATCGCGGCGAACTCGACGGGAATCACGCCCGCCAGGATCGTTCCCGCCAGGATCGCGATATAGGTGCCGGCTTCGACCAGTCCTGTGCCGCCGAGCACATCGTCCTTGTCCAGATGCTGCGGCAGGATCGCGTATTTGATCGGGCCGAAGAAGGTGGAATGGATACCCATGGCGAACAGCGCGAGCAGCATCAGCGGTATGGCGAGCAGCTTTACGGCGTAACCCTGCCACGCCAGCACCAGCCCGGCGGCGCCGACGATCATGATCAGGATCTCGCAGAATTTCACGATGCGGATGATCCGCGCCTTGTCGATCGAATCGGCGAGCTGGCCGGACATGGCGGACAGCAGGAAGAAGGGCAGGATGAAGATACCCGTCGCGATCCCGCTGAAGATCGTCTCCGACGCGGCGTCGTTATAGACGCCGTAGACGACGAACAGGACCATCGCCTGCTTGAAGAGATTGTCGTTGAAGGCACCGAGGAGCTGCGTGACGAACAGCGGCAGGAATCGGCGGCGCGACAGGAGCCCGAGCGAGGTTTGCATGGATCGGCGAATTCGCTCCGAGGACTAATTGTGTCCGCTCCATAGCCGATCGCGCGCGGGCATCCAACGCAAACTCTCGATCGCCGACGCTTGGCTGCAATTCACGTCGCGCGCCCGCTTCCACCCCGGGCGTTCAACGACTATGGGAAGTGCAGGATGCTCACGCTGCCGAACCTTCTGACGTTGTCGCGGATCTTCGCGGTCCCACTGCTGGTGTTCCTGCTGTGGCCGACGCCCAGGCCGTTCGACTATCTGATCGCCTTTGCGCTCTATTGCCTGATGGGCATCACCGATTATTTCGATGGCTATCTGGCGCGCGCCAAGGGCACGGTTTCGCGGCTAGGCGTGTTCCTGGATCCGATCGCGGACAAGATCATGGTCGCCGCGGTGATCGTGATGCTCGTCTTCATCGACGACATCCGCGACTATCACATCATCGCCGCGATGGTGATCCTGCTTCGCGAAATCATGGTGTCCGGGCTCAGGGAATTCCTGGCCGGCCTGAGCGTTTCGATCCCGGTCAGCAAGCTCGCCAAATGGAAGACGACATTCCAGCTCATCTCGCTCGGCGCGCTCATCCTTGCCGGCGCGCTGCCGAAATGGCCCTGGGTGCTCGATGTCGGATTGTTCAGCCTGTGGGGGGCGGCGCTGCTGACGCTGCTGACGGGGTGGGATTATCTCCGCGTCGGCCTGAAGCACATGGACTGAGGCGCACACGCGCAGGCCATGGCAATCGACATCGTCTATTTCGCCTGGGTGCGCGAAGCCATCGGCATGGATGCCGAACGGATCGACGTGCCTGGCGACATCGCCACCGTCGCGGAGCTGATCGACTGGCTCTCCGCGCGCGGCGATGGCCATGCGCAGGCGTTCGCCGAGCGGTCGCGCATCCGCGCCGCGATCGACCAGGTGTTCGTGCCACTGGACGCGCCGATCGCCGATGCGCGCGAGATCGCCTTTTTCCCGCCGGTAACGGGGGGATGATCCGGATCGACGTCGGCGAGGCGGATTTCGATCCGGCCGGCCTGATCGCCGGGCTGGAGGGGCTGGGCGGCGGCGCGGTCGCCAGCTTCACCGGGCTCGTCCGCGACGATGGCGGGCTGGTGGCGCTGGAGCTCGAACATTATCCGGCGATGACGCGGGCGGCGCTCGCTCGGCTGGCGAAGGATGCGCAGGCGCGCTGGCCGCTGCTCGGGATCGTACTGATCCATCGCGTCGGCCGGTTGGCGCCGGGCGAACGAATCGTCTTCGTCGGCACGGCATCGTCGCATCGCACCGCGGCCCTCGATGCGTGTCATTTCCTGATCGACTGGCTGAAGACCGAGGCGCCCTTCTGGAAGAAGGAGCATCGCGCCGATGGCGGGGCCTGGGTGGAGGCGCGTGCGGCCGACGATGCGGCGCGCGATCGCTGGGGCCGCGGCTGAGCGGAAGATGGCGCCGCCCGGACCGGCCGGGCGGCTGGGTCACGATCGGATCAGCTTAGCTTGGGCAGCAGAACGCCGTTGACGACGTGGATCACGCCGTTGGACTGGGTGACGTCCGGTTGGGCGATATAGGATGGATTGCCGTTGGCATCGGTCAGTTTGACTACACCGCTTTCCTCGGCGGTCAGGGTCAGTGGGCTGCCCTCGACCGTGGTCAGCGTGATGGTGCCGCCGGCGTCCTTGGCCTGCTTCACCAGCGCTTCCAGCGAGAGCGCACCGGAAACGACCTGGTAATTGACGATCTTGGCAAGTGTCGCCTTGTGTTCGGGCTTCATCAGCGTGTCCATCGTGCCCGGGGCGAGGCGGCCGAACGCTTCATTGTTCGGCGCGAAGACGGTGAAAGGGCCGGCGCCGGACAGCGTCGCGTCTAGGCCCGTAGCCTTGATCGCTGCGACGAAGGTGGAATGCTCCGCGGAGGCGGACGCATTCTCGACGATGGTCTTGGTGGGAATCATCTCCGCGCCGCCGACGATCGGATTGGCTGCGGCCGGGGCTTCGGTTCCCGTCTGGGCGGTCACCGCGAAGGGGGCGGTCAGGCCGAGCAGGCATGCGGCAAGAACAAATACGCTGTTCCTGGTGGACGTCATCACGATCTCCATTTGAGCGAAAAGGGCGCTTTCGCGCGCCTTGGCTACAAAATGGTCATGGCCGCCCGCAAACCGGTTTCAGACGATTCGCCTCATCCGGGCGACCGGGCGCTTGCCGAGCGCAGGACATCGGCCAGCAAGCGGAAATCCTTCTCGCGCGGTGAGCCACGCCGCCAGACCAGCGCGATGCGCCGCGACGGAGAATCGGCGTCGAGTGCGCGTGCCTCGATATGCGTGCCCGCCAGGATGCCGGCGTCGAGCGCCATCTGCGGCAGCATGGTGACGCCCAGGCCATTGTCGACCATCTGGACCAGCGTGTGGAGCGACGTGCCGAGCATCGTCGCTTCCGCGCGCAGCTCGGGCCGGTTGCAGGCCGCCAGCGCATGATCCTTCAGGCAATGGCCGTCCTCGAGCAGCAACAGCCGGCTTTCGTCGATGCTGTCGGCGCGAACCTGTTCGGGAAGCGCCGCACCTTCGTCATGCGGAAAGGCGATGAACAGCCGGTCGTCGAACAGCGGCTCGGATTCGACGTCGCCACAGGCATAGGGCAGCGCCAGCAAGACGCAGTCGACCTGGCCGTGATGCAGCGATTCGCAGGCGGAGCGGCTGGTCTCTTCGCGCAGATACAGTTTCAGCTCCGGCCAGTCGGCACGGATGCGCGGCAGGATGCGGGGCAGCAGGAAGGGGGCGATGGTGGGAATCACCCCCATGCGGAGATCGCCCGACAGCGGCTTGCCCGCCGCGCGCGCCATGGCGGACAGTTCCTCCGCCTCGCGCAGCACGCGGATCGCCTTGTCGGTGATGCGCTCGCCCAGCGGGGTGAAGCGGACGACGCGGCGGGTCCGCTCGACCAGGGTGATGCCGATCAGCGATTCGAGTTCGCGCAGCCCGGCCGACAGGGTCGACTGGGTGACGAAGCACGCTTCTGCGGCGCGACCGAAATGGCCATGTTCGCGAAGCGCCACGAGATATTGCAGCTGCTTCAGCGTCGGTAAGTAAGTCGACATTGATTATCCCGTCCGATCAATGCGGGATATATCATTGAACATGTGACTGTTTGAAGACGATCAGAAAACCGCGCGATAGACGCTGTAGAGGCTGGTGACGGTCAACACCACGCCGACCATGACCAGCAATGTCTTGGCGGGGACGCGCTTTGCGATGATCGCTCCGAAGGGCGCCGCGACGATGCCGCCGATGAGCAATCCGATGACGGGCAGCCAGAATTCGCGCGAGAAACCCTCGGTTCCGATGCCGATCAGGAAGGTGATGGAGACGGTGATCGTCAGGAAGAATTCTACGCTGTTGACGGTGCCGATCGTCGTGCGCGGCTGCGCGCCCTGAACCAGCAGGTTCGATGTGACGACGGGCCCCCAGCCGCCGCCGCCCGCGGCGTCCAGAAATCCGCCGGCCAAGCCGAGCGGTTCGATCACTTTCGGTTCGCGGTGGGTGCGCGGCGGATAGCGCAGGCCGCGGATCAGCAGGTAGATGCCGATCCCGGCCAGATAGGTCATGACGAACGGCCGCGTGACCGCGGCGTCCAGCGACGTCAGCAGATACGCGCCCGCAATGCCGCCGAGCATTCCCGGCAACAACAGGCGAAAGAACAGTTTCCAGTTCACGTTCTTGTGAATGGCGTGGCTGATTCCCGACACACCCGTCGTGCAGCACTCGACCAGATGCACGCCGGCGGAGGCAGTTGCCGGCGGCACGCCGAGCACGCTGATCAGCAGAGTGGACGAAATCACGCCGAACGCCATGCCCAGCGCGCCATCGACCATCTGCGCTGCGAAGCCGACCGCAACGAAGGGCAGGATCACAAGCCAATTTTCTTGGATAAACTCGATCATTCGGCTACCGGTCCCTCACGTCGCAGGCTGTGCTGCACCAGCGTCGCGCGCCGCACAAGACAGATTCCCTATCAATCGACTAGACAAGGGCTTTCAGCCGGGGATTTGAAACGGCTCGTCTTTCTTCCTAGATTGTACCGAGTTCAGGGAGGGCCCGCATATGCTGGCAGAGTTGAAAGCCTATCTCGATTCGATCAAGGCGCGGGATCCCGCGCCCCGAACGCGATGGGAAATCCTGCTCTATCCGGGCGTTCTCGCGGTCGGCCTGCATCGGGTGGCCCATTGGCTGTACGAAGCGGAACTGTTCCTGGTGGCGCGCTTCGTCAATCACCTGTCGCGATTCCTGACCGCGATCGACATTCATCCGGGCGCCCAGATCGGCCGCAACCTGTTCATCGATCACGGCTTCACCGTCATCGGCGAAACCGCGGTGATCGGCGACAACGTCACCATCTATCAGTGCGTCACCCTGGGCGGCACCAATCCCGCAAACGGTGTCGCCGGAAAGCGCCATCCCACATTGCTCGACGGCGCGATCGTCGGTTCGGGCGCGCAGGTGCTGGGGCCGATCACCGTCGGGCCGCGCGCGCGCGTCGGTGCGAACGCGGTCGTTACCAAGGACGTGCCGGAGGGAGCGGTGATGGTCGGTATTCCCGCGCGCCAGACGCTGGTCGACGCAGTCGAGTATCAAAAGGGTTTCGTGCCCTATGGCACGCCGTGCAGCGACGTGTTCGATCCGGCGACTCAGAAGCTCGAGATCCTCAAATGCGAGCTGGAACGCATGCAGAAGCAGCTCGATGCGATGCTTGCGGAAAAGACCAGCAAGACGGACGGTGAACGCGAAAGCGCATGAGCGCGATCGTCACGCCTTTCCCGACCTCGCGCGGTGTACCGCTGCAGATCGGGTTCGAGCGGGTTGAACTCACGCGCATCCTGGACCTGTATGGCCGTATGGTGGCCGCGGGGCATTGGCGCGACTATGCGATCGACCTGGGCCGCGACGCGGCGGTCTTCTCCGCATTCCGTCGGACGGCGGAGCGCGCCGAATATCGAATCGAGAAACGTCCTGCGCTGCGCAATCGTCAGGGAATGTGGGCGCTGGTCAACGAAGCGGGCGCGACGCTGAAGCGCGGGCACGAACTGAGCTCGGTGCTGGCGCCGGTCGAGCGGAAGCTGCTCCGGCTCGTCGACGAATAATTCACGCGCAAAAAAATCCCCCCTGAAAAGGGGGGATAGTTTGGTGGACCGCACCACGGCGAGGCGCGGTCCTTATATTCTGGTTCAGGCGGTGACGGCCGGTCGGTCGAGAACCGGCAGCTTCGCGCGAAGATCGCCGGGCAGGGTGTTCACCACCATGCGACGAACGGGGTGCCAGAGAGCGGAAAGCATCAGCAGAGCCGATCCGATCACCAGCGCGGTGAGCGCGACGCTCAGGCTGACGGCGCCGAACTTCTCGAACAGCGAGCTCATCGCGAACAGCACATAGGCAAGCGACGAGACCAGCAGGGCGCGGCGGTCGACGGTCAGCGAGATCATGGCGAAGATGATATAAAGGGCGATGACGATCCCGGCCTGCGCGGTCCCGATCGTTCCGTCAAGCACGCCCAGAGCGTGGAAGATCGGGTGTGCGATCATCGGCGCGGCGGCGAGGTGCAGCCAGAAGGCGACATCGGAGCGGCGGGTCTGCCGGGTACGGTCCGACATGTCCCACCACATGGCGAAGGCGAAGGTGGCGATGCCGCCGACCAGCACCAGCCAGCTCGCATGTTCGCCAAGCTCGGGATTGACGGCGAGCGCCAGCGCGACGACCACGCCCACCAGCGCGACGGCGCCCGCGGCGACCGTGATCGGCACGCGGAAGCGCAACCAATGGCCAGCGGCGGCGAGGGCGGTGACGACCCCGATGCCGGCCAGGATCAGCGCGCTGGTGCGGTCGGAAAAGTCGGCCTGCATGTCGATGAGCGCACCGATCATCGTCGCGGCGATGCCGCCGGTGAAGCTCAGCAGCAGCAGGATGCTCGGCAGCGCCATGCGCCTGCGCTTCGTGAAATATTCGGCAAGGCCCCAGCTTGCGCCCGCGACCAGCGCGCCGGCCAGCGCGACCGATCTGTCGCCGCCGATCCAGGCAAGCGCCGTCAGCAGCAGCACCAGCGCGATCGACACGAAAATGTCGTTGAAACCTGTGAGGAGGCGAAAGCTTTCCTCGTCGACGATTGTCGTCGCGTTTCTGGTCGCGACATGGTTGCGAAACGCCTCGGCGGCGGCGGGGGTGAGAACCCCTGCCGCGACCGCTGCTTCGAGATCTGTCTCACTGTACATGCGGCTTCTCCTCCCTTGCCGGGGGAGTGTAACACCACCGTATTAATACAGCAATACACTATTGCCGCAGCCCGGACGGGCCGCGGGCCGGATCATTTTCCCTGCAGTTTCGACAGGATCGCCATTGACTGTTCGGCGCCCGACTGCGGCACGATCTCTCCGCTACGGTCGGTGATCTGCGCCCAGCGCGCGGCGACGCCTTCTGGCGTGCGTTCGTCCTCGGGGATCAGCACGCCGGGGGTCAGCGTGACATAGGATGCCTGGAACACGCCCGCGCCGGCGCCGACAATGGCATTGCTCGGCGCATCCTCGGAAACCAGGAACAATGCCGCGGGCGCGACATTCTCGGGCGCGAAGGCGGCATAGGCTTCTTCGGGGAAGATATCCGCGGTCATGCGCGTGCCGGCGACCGGCGCCAGCGTGTTGACCCGGATATTGTACTTGGCACCCTCCAGATAGAGTGTCTTGGTCAGGCCGGCGAGGCCGAGCTTGGCCGCGCCGTAATTGGCCTGGCCGAAATTGCCGAACAGGCCGGTCGACGACGCGGTCATCAGGATGCGGCCATAGGCTTGCTCGCGCATCGTATCCCAGACCGCCTTCGTGCAGTTGGCCGATCCGATCAGATGGACCTTCACGACCAGGTCGAAATCCTCAGGCTCCATCTTCACGAAGCTCTTGTCGCGCAGGATCCCGGCATTGTTGATCAGGATGTGGACGCCGCCCCAGGCCTCCTTGGCCTTTGCGACCATCTCGACCATCTGTTCATATTCTGTGACGCTTCCGCCGTTCGACATCGCGGTGCCGCCGGCGGCCTCGATTTCCTCGACCACCTTGAGCGCGGCATCGGAATGGCCGGTGCCGTCGCGGGAGCCACCCAGATCGTTGACGACGACCTTTGCTCCACGACGCGCCAATTCGAGCGCATAAGCCCGTCCCAATCCGCCGCCAGCACCCGTGACGATCGCGACGCGATCGGTGAAATCGATGGTCATATCCTGCTCCGAATGACGTTTACGCAAACGTCACCTAAAGCGTCGGCGCGCGGATTGAAAGATGGAACCGCCGGCCCCGTCGATCACCGGGGCCGGCAGCGGCGGATTACCTGCCGTAACCCGGATCGCGGCGCTGTTTGCAGCCGTCGGTCACGGTGCGCGAGCACCAGGGATACTCGGCCTTTGGCGGCGGCGGCGGGAAGGCCTGCTCGACCGGGGGCGACGGATTGACGATCTTGTTCTGCTGCATCGGCGCGGCGGAAGTATCGGTCGAAACCGGCATCGACGCGTCGGCCGGAGGCGCTTCGGCAGGGGGCTGGTCCTGCGCGATAGCGGTGGTGCTCATCGCCAGCGCGATGGTCAGGAACATGGATTTCATCGTCATCTCCTCATCCCGCCCCGCACACGGCGTTCTGCCGCGTCGGTGCGTGAACGAAACGAGGGGAGGAGGGTTCCTGACGCACGCTGGGTCTATGCCGTTTGCGCAGTTATACGCTGTCGCCCCAGCGCAGGCTGGGG
>Ga0209902_100875_pt1 | contig 21417 bp, 15 predicted proteins | sample FECB27metaG_FD_188304 | JGI IMG/M metagenome (GOLD analysis project Ga0209902, IMG submission 188304) | Cyanobacterial communities from the Joint Genome Institute, California, USA - FECB-27 (SPAdes) (version 2) | ecosystem: Environmental > Aquatic > Thermal springs > Hot (42-90C) > Microbial mats...
CGGGATGACGTCGGATGATCTCAAGGCTTCGGCGGGTCGCCCGCGCCGAGATTGTTCCAATTGAGGATCGCGTTGAAGCCCAGGAAATAGCTGCCCTGGGTCTGCCAGCGCCAGAAGGGCCGCAGGGCGTAGAGCACCATATGGCCCTTCCCGCTCGGCACATCGACGATCAGCGCCTTGTTGGTCAGCGCCTCCCCGCCGCTCAGCATGCCGCTCAGCAGGATATCCTCGGCCTTGGCAGGGAACTGCATGATCGTGCGCGGGCGCTGGGTGGGCTGGCGGGCGGCCTGACCGAAGCTTCCGGTGGCTGCTGGTGCCGCTTCCGCCACCTTGGCCGGCTCAGTGCCCCAGGGCGAAAGCTTCACGGGTTCGGCGTTGGGCGTGATATTCTGTACCAGCCGGCCGCCGGGCTGCGCCGGGAAGGATCGCGCGCCGACGCTGAGCACGGGCGCCTGCGAGAAATAGATGGGCAGTTCCTTGCCCTCATAGCCATAGGTCAGCGGACTCGTCTTGTCCGAGAAGATGCCGCGCATGATCGCGCCCTTGGTGTAGAGATCGGCGGGCCGCTGGACCGTGACGCCGGAAGCGACGCCGTAATCGGCCAGCGCCTCGACCGTCGATCCGTCGCCGATCAGCGTGCCGCCTTCCTCGACGAATTTCTTGAGTTCGGCGAGGCCATCGAGGCCCAGGCCACCGCGAATATCATCGGCCTCGTCGATGCCGCCCAGATTGGGGGTCATCTCGGTCCGCTTGTATGGGATCGGGTCAGCACCGTCCTTGGGCACGCCGGCCACCGCGTCCTGCGCGCTGCCGCCGACCGTCGGATAGATGATGACGTCGTATTTCTGGCGGAGCCCGCCGGCGCGCACCTTGATGTCCGCGAAATAGTCATAGGGAATGCCGTAGCGATCGAGCGCGGCGCGCCACCAGCCCTCGTCCTGCGTGCGCAGCCAGGAATGGAGATAGCCGATCCGCGGGACCGTCAACTCGTGCGACTTGACCGCCGGCGCGCGCGCCACGGCCTGCGCGCTGATGCCGAGATCCGCGACCGCCTTTTCCACCACGGCGCGGTCGGCATCGGGGATGATGAAGCTGCCCGCCGCATAGCTGCGGCCGCCGGCCTGGAACGACTGTTCCGCTGCCAGCATCTTCACGTCCTTCAACTTGAAGCGCAACGTGACGAGCTCGTTGTCGCCGCTATGGTTGATCAGGATGGTCGAGCCGGTGCCGGCGATCGTGCCACGCGGCGCAACATCGGCGGCAAGCAGCGTCATCGGCTTCTGCAGCACGGCGGGATCGCGCACCGACTTCAGATCGACATTGCGCATGAACTGCATCGTCCACCCGGTATCGTCATAGGGGCGCGGATTGGTGGCGGGGTAGTTCTGGACGCTGGTGTACATGTCGACCAGCGTCCGATAGGGCTGGTCGCCACGGATCACGTAATCGCCCGCCGCGACGCTGACGCCGCCGGCGGTGAACGCCGCATCGGCGCGGCTGATCTCGACACCCTGTCGGCGCAGCGTGTTGACCATGTCGACGACATTGAGCTTCGCGGTCTGCGCGGCCGGGATCACCCAGGCATTGATCGACCCTTCGGTTTTGCCCGCTTCGACCGCACGGCGGTTCTTGATCCAGTAATTCTCGAGATAGAGCTCGCGGTCGACCGCGACCTTGTTGAGCGCGAACAGCAGGCCCGACTGCGAGATATTGACATGGTTGCGTGGGCCCCAGTCGATCTTGGGCAGCGGCGGATTGGGACGATACCATTCGCGGCTGGTCGTCGTCGCCGGCAGGGTCAGTCCCTTGCGGATATCGGGACCATAGGTCTGCACTTCGTAGAAGCGGCCGAAGCTGTTGTGGGTCAGCGCGATCCAGAACAGGTAATTGGGCACCCAGCCGTCATAGAAGCCATAGGTCCACACGCCGGGGACGTTCCGCTTCGTCATCTCCATCACTTCGGTCTGGGCGAGCAGCCACCATTCCTGCGACTGGATGGGATCGAGCGAATTGTTGTACGGGCCGCTGCCGGTGGAGGTGTAGAGATAGGACTGCGCCTCGTGCAGGTCGTGCAGCACCGTCGGGTGCCATTCGAGCACGCCTTCGGTCAGATGCTGCGTCATCTTCAGAAATTGGCCGAGCCCGTCGCGGTTGTTGTCGTGCGCGACGTACTTGCCCCAATACATCATCGGTGGCTTCGGCTTGCCGGTCTTCTTGCCGTAATAGAATGTGTCGACCATCCGTTCGCGCCCGTCGACCTCGACCACCGGGGTGATGAAGGTGATGATGTTCTCGCGGATCTTCCGGATGAAGGGCGAGTCCTCCACGGCCAGGCGATAGGCGGTCTCGACCAGCGTCTCCGGTCCACCGGTCTCGGGCGAATGGACCCCGCTCGTCACCCAGTAGATCGGCTTGGCGGTCTTGATGATGCGCCGGGCATCGGCTTCGCTGGTCTTGCGCGAATCCGCGAGCGCGGCGAGCGCCGCCTTGTTCTGCTCCAGCCCGTCGAGCGTTGCCTTGTCGGCGATCGCGATCACGAACAGGTCGCGCCCCTCCTCGGTCTTGCCGATCGTCCAGAAGCGCGCATTGGGGGATGTCTTCGCCAGCTCCTGATAATAACGCTGGATATCCTTGGTATAGGTCAGCTCGTCCGGCGTGCCGGGGATGCGGCCGAAGAATTTAAGCGGCGACGGCACCGTATCCGACGCGGGCATATGATCGACCAGTTCGGTGCTGATCCGCTTGTCCTGAAGGTGCTTGGCGATCAGCGCACCATATTCGGCGTCCATCGGCTGGCCGCTGTCCTGCGCGACGGCGGGCGGGATCAGGCTGGTCGTGACCATCGCCAGTGCCAGCAATGCGGATGCGCTACGGATCTTCATCGAAATCCCCCCTTGCAGATCGAGCAGCCGTCGAGTCTCGGCGCTCTCCGGTCAATTCTCTGAATGAGATCGATATAGCCTAAATGGAAATTGTCGATCCATTGCGCGCGCGACGGGTGGCGAGCGACGAAATAATTCGCGGCGCGGCGATCGACGACGAAGTCGCATTAAGGAAATCGTGCGTTCGCGTGTCTTGAGAATGCAGGGCTCGAACGCCTGCACAGGGTGCGTGAAGCGGCGGCCCCGCCGCGGATCATAGCCGGCGCGTCGTCCCTTCGGCGCGCCGGCCGCCCGTTCAGGCGGCCTTGGCGATCTGCTGCGCCGCTTCGTCCTCTTCCTCGTCGTCGGTGGCCGCATCGGCCGCCCACGCCATGCGCAGCGCCCGCCAGCGCTCTCCGAACGCGCCATCGATCATCAGCAGCGTCTCGCTGCGCAGGATGATGCCGTCGACCCACCTGCTCCCGGCCAGTCGGCCAAGCGCGTCCATCAGCCGGAACAACGGATGCGACCGGATGTCCGCGCCGCCATCGGCGACGCTGGCCATCAGGATGCGCAGTTCGGCCAGGGCGTTCTCCACCACATCGTCGACGCCGCAATGACAGGCTTCCGGATCGTGGCGCAGCACCACGCAATCGGTCGCCAGCGCATCGATCGACAGGAAATGGCCGACCCGCCGCCGCCGCTGCAACGCGAAGCGCCGGAAAGAGCGGTCGAATTCGCGCATCAGGTCCGCGAACAGCCCGAGCGCTACGCGCCCGTTCGCGACGATGCCGACAGCGAGTTGCCCCCGATCGAGCTTGCGTTCCAATATTTCCATGTCCGCCCTCCCGAAGCCATATCGAAAAGGACGAACGGGAAAAGCAATTCCGCAGCGCCGCAAATCGATTTCGCCCGATCTGGTGCGTCGATGTCACACACGCCACCCCTGCCCGACTCCACTCGTCGAGCGCCATATGTCGTATGTCGAAAGTCGCCGTTGCCGAGCGACGTGCCGTTTGCCGGAGGAGCCGGCGGCCTCGTCCGCCGTTTCTGCCTTTGCGGCGAACGAGGCCGGTCCCCTGTCGATCCGCCTTCGGCATCGGCCATAGGGAGGGATCGGGCGGCAAAGCTCGGGATGGATGAGGTCGCCGCCCGCATCGTCGGACGTTCCGGCCGGGGGCTTGCGGGCCGGAACGTCCGATCGATGATCTCGTGTCACGGATGTTCCTGTCGATCAGCGCTCCGGACGACGCAGCGGCCGCGCGCCGCCGGGCAGCGGCAGCTTGTCCTCGTCGATCAGTGCGCCGTTCTTCATGACCAGCATGATGTTCTTGGCATTGTTGATGTCCACCGTCGGATCGGCATTGAGCAGCACCGCGTCGGCGATCTTGCCGGGCTCGATGCTGCCGAGATCCTTTTCGCGGCCGAGATGCTTCGCGCCGTTCAGCGTCGCGATGGTGATGATTTCCGCCGGCGTGACGCCCGCCGCCTGCAGCAGTTCCATCTCGCGGTGAACCGCCGGCCCGAGCGTCTGGTCGGTCGCGATCGCGATAATGCCGCCCGCAGCGTTGATCTTGCGCATATTCTCCTGCGCGATCGGAGTCATCAGCTTCATCCACCAGGTCCAGCCGCGCTCCTTCCACGCCGGCGCGGTGGTCGTCCGCATCTCGCCGATCTCCTTGGCGGTCAGTGCGGCCTGATAGAGCGGCTGGTCGAGAAATTCGGGATGTTCGACCAGTCGGCTATAGCCTTCGCCGATGGTCAGCGTCGTCGCCATCGGCGTCTTCTTCGCGCCCATCAGCTTCGCGAATTCGTCGGTGATCGGCCCCTGGATGACGGGATGCGCCAGGCTGTCGATACCGGCGTAGATGGCCTCGGTCGCGCGAAGCTCGCTCGACGTATGCGCGGTGGTGCGGATACCGTGACGGTTCACCTCCAGGATGATCTCCTGCATCAGGTCCAGCGGCAGCAGCGGGATCAGCGGGCGCGTGCCCCAGCCATGTTCCTCCAGGGTCAGCTTGACGACGTCGGGCTTCTGTTCCTCCAGATATTTGACGAGCGCGGGCTTGTCCTCGGGCCAGTTGTCGATCGGGATCGCATTGCCCGCGCCATGGCTGCCCGGATAAGTGACGAGATTACCCGTCGCCAGAATGCGCGGAGAGAGGATCTTGCCCGCGCGCTCCTCTGCGCGGAGCCGCAGGATATGGTCCGGATTGTTGCCCGCGTCATAGACGGTGGTGACACCCGAATAGAGATAGCCGGCAAGCGCGCCGATGCCGGCCGCGTGCCCCGCCTCGATCTGCTCCGGCGAGAAGCGCGGTTCGTCGTCCTTGGGTTGCGGTGCGGCCCCTTTCGGCGGCGTACCCACCATGCGGCGTCCATCACCGCCGCGCGGTCCCTTCAAATGGATATGAACATCCATGAAACCGGGGACGAGGAACTTGCCGCCGCCGTCGATCCGGCGCCCTGGCACCTTGGGCTCGGCAACGGTCGGCACGACGAAGGTGATGCGGCCCTTGTCGATGCCGACGCTCATATTCTGCTGCTTGGGCTGGCCGGTCCCGTCGATCAGCGTAACGTTGCGGATCACCAGATCCTCGGCGATGGCCGGCGCCGCGAAGCCCGCCAGCGCGGATGCAGCGAGCAGCGATCTGAACATGAGAGTCTTCATCGGCCAATTCCCCTTGTCTTGTGGCCGGGGCGATGCGTCTTCGCCCCGGCTGTCCCGTCGTTTCGAGCCGCCCTGCCGGGCCCGGACTATTCCTTCACCTCGGCACCCGCCTGCTTGAAGACGATGCCGTCGCGCATGACGAAGTTGACGCCCATCACCGCGCCGATATCGGCCAGCGGATCGGCATCGAGCGCGATCACGTCAGCGGCCATGCCGGGATCGAGCCGGCCGCGATCGGCCAGGCCGGCGGCGGCGGCGGCGTTGACCGTGCCGGTCTTCAGCGCTTCCATATTGGTCATGCCGGCATCGACATATTCCAGCATCTCCTGGGCGTTCGTGCCATGCGGAGAGATGCCGGAATCTGTGCCCAGCGCGATCGGCGTGCCGATCTTGATCGCCATGCGGACCAGCTTCTTCGGCTGGTCGCCAAGCTTGAGCAGCTTGGCCATCGAATTGGGATTGAGGTTCTTGAACGGACCCTGCTTCACTTTCTCGGCGGTGTCGCCGACATAGGTGATCGGCCAGACGGTCGGCACCAGATAGGTGCCGTGCGCCTTCATCAGCTTCAGGCTTTCCTCGTCGGCCCACATGCCGTGCTCGATCGAGTCGTAGCCCGCGCGAACCGCGGCATCGATGCCGCCCTTGCCATGTGCATGGGTGGTGACCTTCCGGCCCATGGAATGCGCCGCCTCGGCGATCGCCTTGACCTCCTCGTCGGTAAACTGCTGCTCGGTGCCTGCGTCGGAGGGATCGAGCACGCCGCCGGTCACATGGACCTTGATAACGTCCGCGCCATATTTGATCGCCGCGCGCGTGGCGCGGCGGCAGTCGTCGGCACCGTCGCAGACGCTGTCCCGCGGTTCGGCATCGAGAAACGCACGCTTCATATTGTGCGCGTCGCCATGGCCGTTAGTCGGGCTGATGCCTCGTCCGGCGGCGACGATCTTCGGTCCGGCGACCACGCCATAGTTGATCGCATCGCGCAGCGGGAAGATCGCCTCGTTCGACGCGCCGAGATCGCGGATCGTGGTGAAGCCCGCCATTAGCGTAGCGAGACCGTTGGTATAGCCGTTGAGCGCGAAAAACGCATCCTCCTCACGCATCTGCAGGCCCGAGAACCGGCCGGCGATGCCGCTGCTGGTGATGTGGACGTGCAGGTCGATGAAGCCCGGCAGTACGAATTTGGAGGACAGGTCGATCACCGGCGTATCCGCGGGCAGGCCGAGCGCCGCCGCGTCGAGGAAGCCGTCGCGGATCGACTGGACCTTGCCGCCCGTGGTGACGAGCGTCGCCTTTTGCTTCACCGCTTGCCCTGGAACCGCAAGCAGCTTGCCCGCATGAATGATCGTCGTCCTGGCGACGCGAGGACCGGGTTGCGGCGGCTGTCCGGCGGCCATGTTGCGCGTTCCCGGTGCCGGCACCTGCGCCGCCAGCGGCTGAACCGCGCACAGGGCGACCCCCGCCAACATCCCGAACTTCATCCAGCCACCCATTGCGCGCTCCCCCTTCGGACTATCCGCGGCAACGGTATTTCACATCTATAAAAGCATGTAAATGGATATAAAGCAGGATTTGTGCGCCACGGAATTTATGCCCAGCCCGGCGGCGGATCGACCCATTCGAGGAATTCGATCGTGTATCCGCCGGGATCGCGCACATGAAATTCGATGGCGCGCCCGTCGCAGCCCCAGTCCAGACCGATTCCCGTGAAATCGGCGCCGCACGCCAACAGCCTGTCATGCCAGGCCGCCAGATCGTCCGCCTCGATCGAAAGCGTGGCCCCCTTGTTGGTTCCGGCAATCGCCCTCTGGCTGCCCGCGTCGCCCTCCACCAGCGCCAGGAAGCAACCGTCCCGGATCCTGAAGATCACCACCCAGCCATGGTCGAGCACGCGCTCGAACCTCAGCAACCCCTCGTAGAACGGGACGATCGGCGCGATCGCGTCATAGTAGAAGATCGTCATCACCCCGCCGACTCGCGGGATGCGCCGGTCCGGCAGGGACTGAGCGGCGGCTGGATGAAGATCGGCGTCGGCCATCACGCCCTATTCGTCGAGGTCGATATTGGCTTCGATCCGCGCCAACAGCGATTTGAGCATGGCGATTTCCGCCCGGCTGAAGCCGTCCATCGCGCTTTCCTCGTGCCGGCGTGCGGCAGGAAAGATGCTGGCGAAAGCCTCGCCACCCTTGGCGGTGAGAGTGACGTCGGTAACGCGGGTGTCCTCGGCGCTCGGCTTGCGGCTGACAAGTCCATCCTGCTCGAGCTGGTTGACGACACGGCTGACGGTCGGCTGCTCCATGAGCGTACGATCGGTGATCCGCGAGATGCTGAGCGTGCCGCTGGATTTGAGCACGCTGAGCACGCGCCATTGCGACGCGTTGATTCCGATGGCGCGCAGCCGGCCAAGCAGGCGCGAATTGAGCCGGTTCGACACGCGATACAGTTGATAGGGAATGAAGCCGTCCAGCCAGTCGTCCCCGACATCGAAACTCTCACCCTTTTTTCTTGCCATCGCCCTCATGTCTCCGCTCCTTCGGTATGGTCGCCCGCGGCGCTTCGGTTCGTCAATAGGGCTTGACGCGCGCCCATTCTGCATCTCTATTCGATATGATATACATTTGAATGTATTTGGGGGCTATCGGGCAATGACGACAGAAGCGGAAGTGCGCGAAGCACATCAGGGCGATGTCTGGACGTCGAACGTGGCGTTCCTGTTCGCGACCGCGGCCGCCGCGATCGGCCTCGGTAGCCTGTGGCGTTTCCCCTATGTTGCGGGCGCCAATGGCGGCGGCGCGTTCGTCATCCTCTATATCGTCTTCGTCATCGCGATCTGCGTGCCCATCATGATCGGTGAGATGGCGATCGGCCGCAGCGGCGGCGGCAGCGCGCTCGCCAGCGTCCGCAATCTCGCGCGAGAGGCGGGCGCATCGAGCGCCTGGCGGGCGATTGGCTGGTTCAGCCTGCTCATCCCCTTTTTCGGCCTGAGCTATTACAGCGTCGTCGCCGGCTGGGCGCTGGACTATGCCCGGCTCGCGATCGGCATGGGTTTCGACGGCGTCGATGCGGCGGCCTCTTCGGCGATCTTCGACGATGCGATCGGTTCGCCGCTTCGCCAGGGCTTCCTCCAGTTCGCGTTCATCGCCGCCGCAGCCTTCGTGGTCGCCCGCGGGGTGCAGCGTGGGATCGAGGTGGTTTCGAAGATCAAGATGATCGCGCTGTTCGTCGTGATCGTCGGTCTGGTCCTCTACAATGCCGTCACCGTCGGTCTCGGTCCCAGCTTTCGCTTCCTGCTCGTTCCGGACTTCTCGGCACTGACGGGAGCCAGCGTGCTCACCGCATTCGGCCAGGCGCTGTTCTCCACCGCGATCGGTGTGGGCGTGCTGATGACCTATAGCGCCTATCTGCCCCGGGGCAGTTCGTTGTCGGGTTCCGCCTGCATCGTCTCGGGCTCGGTGATCTTCATCGCAATGATGGCCGGCCTCGCCATCTTCCCGACCGTTCTCCATTACGGCCTAACCCCCGCCGCCGGCCCCAATCTGATCTTCGTCACCCTGCCCGTCGCATTCGGCCAGATGATCGGCGGGCGGATCGTCAGCATCATCTTCTTCTGCCTGATCTCGCTCGCGGCCTTCACGACGGCGGTGGGCATGCTCGAGCCCGTGGTTTCCTGGGTGAAGGAGAAGACTGGCTGGGGGCGCGCGCCGGCCACCGCGCTGACCGCGACGCTGATCTGGCTGGTCGGCCTGCCCTCGCTGCTGTCGTTCAACATATTGAAGGACGTCCATCCGCTCGGCTGGTTCGGACCGTTCCGGAACAAGACCTTTTTCGACGTGCTCGATTTCGGCATCGCCGAACTGCTGTTGCCGGTGAACGCATTGCTGCTCGCGATCTTCATCGGCTGGGTGCTGCGCAAGCGTATCGCCGGGCCGGAACTCGACCTGTCCGGCGTCGCCTATCAGCTCTGGCGCTTCGCGATGTGCATCGTCGCGCCGGTCGCCATCGGCGTCCTGCTGATCGATATCCTGTTCTGATCATGGACATGATGACCAACGCGCAGCCGGATTTCGAGGCGCTCCGGCGACATTTCCCCACGCTCGGCACCACGGTCTATCTCAACAGCGGATCCTATGGGCTGCTTCACGATCGGGTTCAGGCGGCATTCGACACATATTTGCGCCTGCGCATCGATCTGGGCGCCGATTGGGACGAATGGGTGATCCGCAGCGAAGCGGTGCGTGGCCAGGTCGCGGCGCTGCTCAATGTCGATGCCGACGAGATCGCGATAACGGCATCGGCCTCGTCAGGCATGAACGCGGTCGCCAGCGCGCTCGACCTTTCCGGGGAGCGCAATCGGATCGTCGTCAGCAACTATGAGTTCCCCACCAGCGGCCAGATCTGGCATGCGCAGGAAAAGCGCGGCGCCAGGATCGTCCATGTCGACGAGGATCCGGGCGGCGTCATTCCGGTCGAGGCGATCGAGGCGGCCATCGACGATCGGACCGCGCTCGTGGTCCTGTCGCATGTCTGCTATCGCCACGGCGCGAAGTTTTCCGCAGACGCCATCCGCCGTGCCGCCGACGCCGCGCACCGCCACGGCGCGATGATCCTGCTCGACTGCTATCAGTCCGTCGGCAGCGAGAGCGTCGACCTGCGTGCGCTTGACGTCGATTTCGCCGCGGGCGGCATGCTGAAATACCTGCTCGGCACCGCCGGCATCGGTTTCCTCTACGCGCGACGCGCCGTCGCGGAGGCGCATGTCCCCACCATGACCGGATGGTTCGCCCAGGCCGGCGACAATATGCTCAACATCTTCGCCTATCGCCCGGGCGCATCGGCCATCCGCTTCCAGGGCGGCACCCCGCCCGTCCCGTCCTGCTACGCGGCGGAGGCAGGGCTCGGCGTCATCCTCGACATCGGGACCGGGGCGATCGGCACGCGCGTGCGTGAGGTCACCCGCTATGCGCTCGCCCGCCTGGCCGATGCCGGGATCGCCGTCGCCACGCCGGATGACGATCGCGTCCGCGGGCCGATGATCGCGGTGCGCGCGCACGACGATGCCGGCCTGGTCCAGAGGCTGCTCGACGAACGGATCGTCACTTCGTCACGCGACGGCAAGCTGCGCGCGGGCTTCCATTTCTACAACAACCATGCGGACGTTGATCGTTTCATCGACGCGCTGACCCGGAACGTGGATCTGATCGAGCGGGTGTAGACGACGCCGTTCGGCAGGCCCGAGCTGGGAGCCTCCCGGCCAGCCCCTAGAAATTGATCCCCGGATTGTCTCCGGGGTGGATCACGCCCACCACATCCATGCCGTCCGGGCCCAGGCTTTCCAGGGAATGGGCATGTTTGCGCGGCAGGAAAACGATATCGCCCGCGCCGACATGGGCACGGCTGCCGTCGTTCCACAATATGCCCTTGCCCGACATGATGATCAGCGCCTCTTCATAGAGGTGGCGATGCATCGCCGCGCGCGAAGGCGGGATATGGCCGATGAACTGCGCCGCGGTCGCTGATCCGACGCGCTTGTCCACGAGCATCTGGAAATAGCGCGGCCCGGTCGCACGGCGTTGTTCCGGATCCACGCAGCACACGCGATCGGGCCAGGACGCGTCGAAACCGTCCGGCATCGCGTCGAGCATGTCGAGCCGCTCGACAGCCGGGCATGCGGAAACGAACCCTTTCATCGTCAGCGTATCCGTGCGGGACAGGCGAAAGGCTTCGCCCGCGCGTACATAGACCCCCGATTCCGCCGAAACCGCCATGCGGCGGCCTGAAATCTCCACCTCGCCACGGCCCTCGACGATCCACAACAACTGGTCGCCTGCCTGGCTGGACAGGGTCGGAGAGGTCGCGTCGGCCAGTTCGAAATAGAATTGCGACTGATAGATGGCGCCCGTCGACGGCGCGACGATCGTCCGCCACCAGAAGCCGTCGGGAGCATCCGGACGGGTCGCGGTCGGCGAGACGACATAGCATTGCCCGTCCAGCCGGCTGATCCCTTCGTTATCCGCCGGATGCCAGGGCAGCGCCTCACGCTCCGCGTCGCTGCGCCGATCCTCGCTGTAACCGCCCGGAAGATTACTGTGCGTGCCATCGCAAAAGGGCGGCGTCCCCGTTTTCTTGCAGACGCAGAGCAGCAATTCCTCGTCGTCGCGCTCCACCGAGAAGGTTAAAGGCTCGATTCCGGTGCCGATATGCGAGCGACCATCGCAATATGGTTGGCGGCGGGAACGACCACAGGCGCACCATGCGTAATTGCGCCCCGCGCGAAGCGTGCAGAGATGCGGCTTGTGGCCGGCGATCACCGGCTCGATGGACTTTGTCTGGTCCAAGCTGTGCTCCTCCGTCATCGATCAGTTCGTTGCGCCGAGCGCGCCGGCATCGGCAAGCGACCGCTTAAGACTGTCCAGCAGGTCGAAAAGCTTCCGACTGTCCGCATCGCCAAGTCCCTCGAACATCTCGTCGATCCATTTATGATGCGCGGCGGACAGCGCCTCGAAATGCGCGCGACCTTCGCTGGTGCTCCGGACGATCCATACCCGGCCGTCATCCCGATCGCGATCCATGATCAGATAGCCCTGGCCCTGCAGCTGGCGAACCAGCGAGGTCAGGTTTCCGCCGGACACCAGCAATATGCGGGATAGCCGGCTCATCGTCACGCCATCGGGAAACCGGTGGAGTGCGGCCAGCACGTCGAAGCGCGGCAGCGTGGTATCGAACTGTTCGGTGAAGCGGCGACGCAGCCTTTTCTCCACCGTCGTCGAGCAAGTGAGGAGCCGCAGCCATAATCGGACCGCGGACGAACGCGACAATCCGCCAGCATGCTTGTCGAGCATCAGTTGGGTCGGCCGCTCGTCCAATTCCTGATCGCCCATATTGATCCCCCGAACGGCCGATGAAATGCCGCGAGCCAAATGGCCGTGCATCACCAGACAAAGCGTCCTAGGTTATAGGAATAATAACAGGACAGAATTTCGCAAGCGTGATGCGCAATCGCCAAGTGAAAATTGGGACAGAATGGACGCAATTCTAAGCGCGTGCGCCCTCGCGACTCGCGACACACGGGCGCCATGAGCTTGAGAATGAGCCGCCACAGCGCCCCATTAGAATGATAAAAACCATTCGATCTCATATGAATGAGGTGATCAATGGTTATGCGGAACGCCAGTGATAATGGATATAATACCCTATTATCAATATGATAGATCAGATGTCGCGACTCGCCCACCCTGTGGTCGTTTGAGATGATTTTGTTGCGAATGCACGAAAAATAGTTTATGCATAAAGCATCATTGGCGACAAAGGCTGGAGGTCGATCACACCGATTTCGACGAACAGAACGCCAAGTACAGGATTCAGCAATTCTGCGACATCACGATGATTTCGCCGATTGAAGTTCGTTGTACGGAGCATTTTCAGCAATAATAATCAGTCGCGTTCGGCGCATCTCGATACAAAAAATAGGGCGATTGTTTCGGCGTGTCCCGACATCGACCCCGAGGGCGGATCACAGGGAAAGAATGATGCGGCGCCGGCCAGAGCGGCGCGATCGAGGAACAAAGACAAAAACCGACAAAAAAGGGGGCTTGCTATGACTAGTTCGATCAATAACGGGAAAAGCCGCGCCGCAGCCTTCGGCTCCGCCGCCTCACTCCTGGTGCTGGCGCTCATGCTGCCGACGGCCGCCGCCGCTCAGGACAGCGCAGATGATCAGGCGCCCGCAGGCGGCGACATCGTCGTCACCGGATCGCGCATCGCCGGCCAGGCGCTGACCGCGCCCAATCCGATCGCGCAGGTGTCGGCCGAGGAATTCACGCTGTCGTCCAGCGCCACCGTCGAAAACCTGCTCAACACCCTGCCCCAGGTGGTTCCCGGTGAGTCCGCCTATACCAATAACGAAGGCACCGCCGCGGCAACGATCGACCTTCGCGGCCTCGGCATCCAGCGCAACCTGGTCCTGGTCAACGGCCGCCGCTACATCTTCTTCGACCTGCGGCAGGTGACCGACCTCAACACCGTACCGACCGCGCTGGTCGAACGCGTCGAGCTGATCACCGGCGGATCCTCCGCGGTCTACGGATCCGACGCCGTCTCCGGCGTGGTGAACTTCATCCTGAAAAAGGATTTCTCCGGACTGGAGGCCACGGCGCAGTACGACATCACCGGTCAGGGCGATGCCGCCAAATTCAACGCCGACCTGATCCTGGGCGGCAATTTCGACGACAATCGCGGCAACGCCACCCTCTACCTCAACTATTACGACCGCAAACCCACCTTCGCCGATGCGCGCGCCCGTTCGCAGTGCTTCCTCGAGGATACGACGGTGGCTGGTCAGCCTGCGCTGGCCTGCGGCGGATCGGCCGGCATCCCCAATGGCCGCATCGCCGGCATTCCGACGGGCGCGGCGCTGACCGCGCGACCGGCCGTGCAGCAGGCGCTGGCCAATCTCGGCCTGACCGGCATCGACGCCAACGGCTTCAAGTTCGACGATACCGGGCAGAATGTCAGCCGCTTCATCGTTCCGGGCGATCGCTACAACTTCAACCCCGACAATTACCTGCAGCTTCCGCAGAAGCGCCGGATGATCGGCGGCATGGCCAACTACAAGATCACCGACAATATCGAGGCCTATGTCGAGGGTATCTTCACGAACAACATCGTGAAGCAGGAATTCGCGGCGACGCCGATCAGCGGCAGCTACCTGATCCAGACCAACAGCCCCTTCCTGACGCCGGGGCTGCAGGCGCTGTTCCGCGCGCTCGACGCGACCGAAGGCACGGTTCAGACCACCGCGAACGGCACGCCGATCCTGGGGGCCGACGGGCTGCCCATCATCACGCCGGCGGCGACACGCAACGACGGCTACACCACCGTCAGCATCGGACGGCGCATCGAGGAAGGCGGCACCCGCAAATCCAATTTCGAGCGCAACGCCTATCGCATCGTCACGGGCCTGCGCGGCGATATCGGGTCGCTCAGCGAGAACTTCCTGACGGATCTGAGCTGGGACACCTATTATTCCTATGCGCGGACCAAGAATGTCCGCACCTCCGAAGGCGTCATCCTGGCCGCGGCCTTCACGCAGGGCGTGACGACGCGGTTCGACGCGGCGGGCAATCTGGTCTGCACGAACACGGCCAACAATTGCGTACCGCTCAACATCTTCGGCCCCAAGATCTCGCAGGCCGGCATCAACTTCATCACCACGCGCACTACCAGCAGCGAAGAAGCGACGATGCAGGTCGCGTCGGGCGTGATCACCGGCAAGCTCTTCAAGCTGCCCGCCGGTCCGGTCGGCTTCGCCGCGGGCTTCGAATGGCGTGATGTATCCGCCTTCTCCATTCCGTCGCAGGGCGGTGTCGGCGATGTCGGCGTGATCTCCGGCGGCAGCTACAATGTGAAGGAGATCTTCGGCGAAGTCCGCGTGCCGATCTTCTCCACACTCGAACTGAACGGCGCCTTCCGCTATTCCGACTATTCGTTGGGCAACGTCAACGGCGTCTGGACCTATGGCGGCGGCGCCACCTGGCAGGCGCTGCCCGAACTGATGCTGCGCGCCCAGTATCAGCGCGCCGTGCGCGCACCCAACGTCGCCGAACTCTTCTCCGCGCAATCCGGCGTGTCGGAGGCGGCGACCGATCCCTGCGCATTGGCGTCGGCGGCCACCAACCAAGTCATTCGCGGGCTTTGTGTCGCCAGCGGCGTCGCCCAGTCCGATGTCGGCAACAGCGGTGTCCAGCCCAGCTTCCAGATGCGCGGCCTGACCGGCGGCAACCCGGACCTGGAGGAAGAGACGACCGACACCTTCACCGTCGGCGCGGTGCTGCGCCCGATGTCGGGCATGGCGATCACCGTCGATTACTACAACATCACCATCGACGACGCGATCTCGCGCCTCGGCGGGTCGATCAACAACGTGCTCGATCTCTGCTACAATCAGGTCCAGGACATCAACAGCCCCTATTGCCAGGCGATCGTCCGTCTTCCCGACGGCACCATCGGCACCGGGACCGGCACGAACGGCCGACCGAGCGGCGTGAGCGTGCTCAACGCCAATATCGGCAAGATCAAGACCGACGGTCTGGACGTCAGCCTGTCCTATCGCATGGACCTGGGCCAGATGTTCGGCGAGACGGCCCGGCTGAACTTCTCGACGGCCGGCAACTGGCTGCGCAACTTCGACGTGACCTCGGTCGCAGCGCTGCCCGATCGGGTCAATCGCTGCGCCGGCGCCTTCGGCCTCACCTGCAGCGAGCCGAAGCCGGAATACAAGGTCACCACCCGTCTCACGCTGGATGTCGGCGACTTCACGGGCAGCGTTCGCTGGCAATATATCGGCAAGGTCACCGACGATCGCGTGACGAGCGGGTTGCGCGATCCGGCGACGCTGCCGGTGCCCAATATCAAGCCCGAGAATTACTTCGATCTGTCGCTGAGCTACGACCTGAAGGTGCTCAAGCTCTTCGGCGGCGTCATCAATATGTTCGACAATCACCAGCAGCTCATCGGCAGCTCGCAGGAGCAGCTCAACACCTTCCCGAGCACCTATGATCCGCTCGGCCGGCGCTTCTACATGGGTGCCACGATCAAGTTCTGATCGCTCGAAGCTGAACACGATCGCGGGCGGCGGACAGCAATGTCCGTCGCCCGTTCGTGTTTACGGAGATGCGAATTGACGATCCGGCGGAAGCTTCCTTCAGCCTGATCAGCCCTTGATCATGCCATGCCGGACAGCCCCATTCGCCCCGAGCGAAGTCGAGGGGCGCGGTGCAAAGAGTGGAAATCGGACGGAGCGGAGCTCAGCGCAGCGTCTTCAGCGCCTCGGCGAAGCGGGCGATATCGTCCGGCCGGTTATAATGCACCATCGACAGGCGGGCGCAGCCGCTGTCCATGGACAGACCGAGCCGCGCCATCAGCCGCGGGGCGTACATATGGCCGTCGCGGATGCCGATGCCTGCCGCCGCCATGTGGCGGACCAGCTCCGCCGGCGCGACGCCTTCGATATTGAAACAGATGGTGGGCACCCGTTCTGTGACGCGGTCGGATGTCGGGACGCCATAGATGGTCGCGCCGTTCGCGTTGAGTATGTCGAGCATCTGGCGAGAAAGGCCGGCCTCATAGCCGCGGATCGCTTCCATCGCATGGACCAGCGCACACCGCGTGTCGCCGTTCGCGCCGAGATGCGTCCCGAGCCCGGCGAGATAGTCGACCGCAGCGGCCATGCCGGCGACATTCTCGTAGACGAAGGTGCCGGCCTCGATCTTGTAGGGCGGTTCGTCCGGAATGAAATCCTCACGGAAGGTCGGCAACGCGCAGAGCCGATCGCGCTTGCCCCACAGAAATCCCATATGGGGCGAGAAGGCCTTGTAGCCCGAGCAGACCAGATAGTCGCAATCCCATGCCTGGACGTCGATCGGCGCATGCGGCGAGTAATGGACGCAGTCGACGAACAACTCGGCGCCGACGCCATGCGCCGCGCGCGCGACCGCGGGTATGTCGACAAGGCTGCCCAGCGAGTGCGAAGCGGCCGTGCAGGCGACGAGCCGCGTCTTCTCGGAAAGCAGGGGTAGAAGATCCTCGACATGCAGTGTGCCGTCTTCGCGCATCCGCCACCAAGCGAAGCTCAACCCCGGCGCCTTGAGCGCCAGCCAGGTGGCGATATTGGCATCGTGGTCGAGGTCGGTGATGACGATCTCCGCCCGGTCCGGGGTGATCGTCTGCGCGACGGCGAGGCTGACGAGGCGGATGAACGAGGTCGCGTTCATGCCGAAGCAGACTTCGCCGGGGTCGGCGGCGTTAAGCCAGGTGGCCACCGTGGCGCGGGCGGAAGCGACCATCTGGTCCACTTCGACGCTGCGCGAATAGCGGCCGCCGCGCTGGACGTTGCGATTCAGCAGATGATCGTTGACCGCGTCGAAAACGGACTGGGGCACCTGCGCGCCGGCAGCATTGTCGAGAAAGACGAACGGATCGGCGCGGACGAGTGCAGGAAACTGCGCGCGGACCCAATCGATCGGGAAATCGGCTGCTGCGGACATGCCTGTCGTCCGATCCAGAATTGCGCCTTGCTGCGACATGTTTCCTCCCCTTCGCACGGCCGCGACATGCGACGCGCCAGCGGGATTCGCCCTAGCGATTTTACATTCATATTCATAGGAAAATATAAGCCAAGGCGACGGATTCCGTCGCTAGAAGGGCTAAAATCGGGCGCTACAGAGCGCCCGCCCCCTTCAGCGCGTCAATGTCGCCGGCCGTCAGCCCCCAATCGGCCAGCGCCTCGTCATTATGCTGACCGGTCGCCGGCGGCGACCATTGGATCGCGCCGGGCGTCGCCGAAAAGCGGGGCGCGGGCGCCGGCTGGATCACGCCATCGAGTTCGACGAACGTGCCCCGCGCCGCATTGTGCGCGTTGAGCGGCGCCTCGCTCATGTCCAGCACCGGCGCGAAACATGCGTCGCTGCCCTCGAATATCGCGCACCATTCCGCCTGGCTGCGCTCGGCGATCTTCTTTTCGACCGCCTCCCGCAAGGCAGGCCACGCCGCCCGATCCATCTGCGCGTCGAACGCCGGATCGTCGATGCCCGTGCGCTTGCGGAACTCGGCGTAGAATTGCGGCTCGATCGGACCGAGCGAGATCCACTTGCCGTCGGCGCAGCGGTAGGTGCCATAGAAATGCGCGCCGCCATCGAGCAGATTGTCTTGCCGCCCGCCCGGCCACATGCCCTTGGCGCGCATGCCGTAGAACATCGCCATCAGCGATGCGGCGCCGTCGCTCATCGCGCAATCGATCACCTGGCCCGTGCCGGTCTCGCGCGCGTGGAGCACGCCGGCCAGCAGGCCGAAAGCGAGATAGAGTGCGCCGCCGCCGAAATCGCCGACCAGGTTGAGCGGCGGTATCGGCTTATCCTCCAGCCCGATCGCGTCGAGCGCGCCGCTGATCGAGATATAGTTGATGTCGTGCCCGGCAAGCTGCGCATAGGGGCCGGTCTGACCCCAGCCGGTCATGCGGCCGTAGACGAGCCTGGGATTGCGCGCGAGCGCGACGTCCGGACCCAGGCCGAGCCGCTCCATCACGCCGGGGCGGAACCCTTCGAACGCGGCATCGGCGCGCTCCATCAGCTTCAGGCAGGTCTCGATCGCTTCCGGGCGCTTCAGGTCGAGCGCGACGGAGCGCCGCCCGCGTTCGGTGACGGCCTCGGGGCTGCCGGTGATGCCGGTTCCGCCGCGGTTGGGCACCTTCCGGTCGATGCGGACGACATCCGCGCCCAGGTCGGACAACAGCATGCCGCAGAACGGCCCCGGCCCGATCCCAGCGAACTCCACGACCTTCAGGCCATCCAGCGGCCCCTTCACCATTTTCGACGTCACCCTGAGCCCTCCGGTTCGCAGCATGCGATCGTCCCATGCTGTGTCGGCGCGGCCGGGTCCAGCCCGAACGCGTGACGGGCGTTCAGCCGAAGCCCTGCGTGCAACTCTTGAGCAGCGCCGAAACCGCCTCGATCCGGGCCAGCCCGCGCGTGTCGCTGTGCGTCACCAGCCAGAAGCTGCGGCGGATCTCCTTTTCGTCGGCGAGCAATTCTACGATGTTGGGATCGCGATCGCCGATGAAGGTCGGCAGCATGCCGATGCCGGCGCCGCCGGTGATCAACCGGTGCTGGATGTTGATGCTGGTGCTGCGCAGCTTCGGTTCCAGCCCCACGCCGATCTCGCCCAGATAGTCGAGCTCCGGCGCGAAGATGAGTTCGGGGACATAGCTGATCAGCGTGTGGCGTTTCAGTTCCTCGGCACGGCCCGGCAGGCCGTGGAGATCGAGATAGGCGCGCGACGCGTAGAGCCGCAGGCGATAGTCGCCAAGCTTGCTCGCCACCAGCCGGCCACTGCGCGGGCGCGCCAGCATCACCGCCATGTCCGCCTCGCGCTTCGACGGATTGAGGAAGCCGGACGCGGTGACGAGGTCGATCTGGATATCGGGATGCGTTCTGTGAAATGCGGGAAGCGCGGGCGCGAGTATCCAGGTGCCGAACCCTTCCGCCACCGACAGCCGGACCTGGCCAGACAGGCTGCGCGAATCCCCCGTCACTTCGCCCATCGCGGCGAGCGCGGCGCTTTCGATCGCCTCGGCATGGCGAAACAGCGCCTGGCCGCGATCGGTGAGCAGCTTTTCCGAGCTTCCCGATTCGAACAGCTCGGATCCCAATGCGTCGGACAGCCGCGTCAGCCGTCGTCCGATCGTCGTGACGTCGACGTTCAGCGTGCGGGCCGCGGGCGCCATCCGCCGCGCACGCGCAACCGCAAGGAACACGCGCAGATCATCCCAGTCGAACATGCCAACTCCATCGGTCGAGCGACGACGTTAGCCTGTCCGTGGCGCGACACGCCATGCCTTTGGGACTGGAAAGCGCGCGCCGGCACTGGCATCACGACCGCACAAGCCGCGCAAGCGGCCCAAGGGGGGAATGAGATTGCCGTCCGTGCTGCCGCGTCTGCTTGCGTGCCTTGCCCTGATCGGCGCTGCGGCGCCCGCCCTCCAGGCCCAGCCGCGCGCCGAAAAGCCCCTGCCCTTCGCCCCCGCACCCGCGGCGCAGCGCGTCGTCTATCTTGGCGCCTCGCTGATCGACGGCAATGGCGGGCCGGTCAGGCGCGACATGGCGGTGGTGACGGCCGGCCCGCGGATCGAGGCGGTGGTAGAGAATCGCGCGCTGACGCCGGAGATGATGGCGGGCGCCGAGGTAGTCGAACTGGCCGGCGCCTATCTTTTGCCCGGGCTGATCGACGACCATCAACACCTCGCCACACCGCCCGACGCGCGTGCGGCCCGGGCGCAGATGCGCCGCGACGTCTATAGCGGGATCACCGCAGTCCGGATCATGGCCGATGACTTGCGCTCGATCGCCGAGCTCAACCGCGAAGCGTCGCTGGGCGAGATCCCCGGCCCGGACCTCTATTTCGCGGCGCTGATGGCGGGGCAGAGCTTCTTCGACGACCCCCGGACCTCCGCGGCGGCACGGGGATTCACGCCCGGCACGGTGCCGTGGATGCAGGTGATCACCGACAAGACCGATATCCGCACTGCAGTGTCCATCGCCCGCGGTACGGGCGCGATGGCGATCAAGATCTATGCGAACCTGCCGCCAGCACTGGTCCGGAAGATCGCGGCCGAGGCGCATCGGCAAGGCATGCGCGTCTGGGCGCACGGCATGGTCTTTCCGACCCCGCCCGCACAGGTTGTCGCGGCCGGCCCCGATGTGATCTCGCACACCTGCTATCTCGCCTATCAACTCTCCGACCCACGCCCGCAAAGCTATCAGGACCGCTTCCCGGTCGACTATGCGAAGTTCGCGAACGGCGACAATGCCGAGATGGCAAAGCTGTTTGCCGAGATGAAGCGGCGGGACATCATCCTCGATCCGACGCTCAGAGTGTATCGCGAAAGCGACGATCGCGCCGCGAAGAGCCCGGGCGGCAAACCATATCACTGCACGCTCGACCTTGCCGCCCGACTGACCGATCAGGCGCGGCGCGCGGGGGTGCGGATCGCGACGGGCACCGACGGGTTCACGGCCTGGGATGCGCCCTATCCCGCGCTCTATGACGAATTGGAGCTGCTCGCGACGCGCGCGAACATGCCGCCGGCCGAGGTGATCCGCGCCGCGACGCTTATCGGCGCGCAGACGATCGGCCGGGAAAGGGACATGGGCAGCGTCGAGCCCGGCAAGCTCGCGAACCTGCTGGTGGTCGATCGCAACCCGCTCGACTCGCTGTCCAACCTGCGCAGCGTGCGCTTTGCGGTGAAACAGGGCCGGCGCTACGACCGCGCCGATTACCGCCCGATCGCGCGCGACGAACTCCCCGCAAAGGACTGAGGACCATCATGACGGACAT
>Ga0209902_100876_pt1 | contig 21344 bp, 20 predicted proteins | sample FECB27metaG_FD_188304 | JGI IMG/M metagenome (GOLD analysis project Ga0209902, IMG submission 188304) | Cyanobacterial communities from the Joint Genome Institute, California, USA - FECB-27 (SPAdes) (version 2) | ecosystem: Environmental > Aquatic > Thermal springs > Hot (42-90C) > Microbial mats...
CCGGCCCAGCCTGCGCCGCCTGCGCAAGTTGCTGCGCCGGATGCATCATGCCGGCGGACGGCTGCAATGGCTGCTCGGCGGGCCGACGCGGCGGCTGAGCGCCTGGGCGCGCTCGGTGAAGCGCGATCTGGAACATGCCCGTTCGGCCGACATGATCGAGGCCTATTTCTCGCCGGGCCGCTCGATGCTGAAACGGATCAAGCGGGTGGTGCGGCGTGGCGGACGGTCACGGATCGTGACCGCGCGGATCTCCGACAATGGCGCGACGGTCGGCGCGGCGCGATTCCTCTATGGCGGGCTGCTGCGCCGCAATGTCGAGGTGTACGAATATGTGCCCGCGAAGCTTCACATGAAGCTGATCGTGATCGACGACGTCACCTATATCGGATCGGCCAATTTCGACATGCGCAGCCTGTTCCTGAATCTGGAACTGATGCTGCGCATCGATGACGCGGATTTCGCCGCGCGGATGCGCGCATTTTTCGAAACCGAGCTGGCCGATTGCGAACGTATCACGCCGGAGATCCACAAGGCCAATGGCGGCTTCCTCAACCGGCTGAAATGGGCGCTATCCTATCTGGTCGTCGGCGTGGCCGACTACACCGTCACGCGCCGGCTCAATTTCGGGCTGGATTGAGGTTCTCGCCGATGCTCGCTCCGCGCCTGTTCGATCCGGATGCCGAGCCGCTCTTCCGAGAAATCGCGATCCTGGTCGATGATTCGATGCTCCGTGACATTGCGGAGGCGGACCATGGCGCTTGGTCCGCGGAGAATTACGCGATCCTCTGCCGCATGCGCGACGTTCATTTCGTTCCGTGCGCCGATTGGGTGCCCAAGGAGGTCCTCGAACTCGTTCGCTGGTCGGAACCGGACGATCCAGGCTGGCGGCCGGGCGGCCAAGGGCGCCGAGGCCATTTGATGAGGGCGTTCTGCTGTGCGTCGCTGCTACGGATGGCAGGCACGCGTGACATCGATGCCTATCTCAGTTTCAACGAGACGATCGCGGGTCTGCTGGAGAGCCTGGACGCGTTGGATATCGGCCTGTGGTCCCAAGCGGGATCGCTGCTGATGTGGTTTCTTGACAGGTCTGCGTCGGCCGATCGGCACGAGGAAGATGCCTTTCTGGGCGTTGCGCTTCTCCTGTGCGGTATTCGCATCGCGAAACCCGACGATGCATCGCTTGAGAATCTGTCGGTCTGGATATGGGAAAGCGAAAGCCGGGTGGTCGTTGATGGGGTTCGTGAGCCCGCCGAAGAAAACTGGCTTCACCGCATCTCCGCCCACGATATGCGTCGACAGACTTGGCAAGCGCTCGCGCGGAAATGGATCGAGATCGACCCGAAAGAGCGTGCTTCCCAACTTGGATATCGGGTTCGATCGACCCTGGAAGCCTTGGCGGGAAATCGCGGCAGCAGCTATCCCGCCTGACCCAGGCTCAGTCTTTCCAGGCCCAGTAGAGCTGCGCCGGCGGGATGTTCCACCATTCGATCTGATGGTCGATCCGCTCGAAATGCGGCGCGATGAAGTCGTGGACCTTGGGCGAGAACTGATAGACGAGGAATGTGCCGCCGGGGCGGATCGCTTTGGCGGTCTCTTCCGCGATCTGCGGCCCGATGCCCGAGGGCAGGGTGGAGAAGGGCAGGCCGGAAAGGACATAATCGGCATATTCGCCGCCATGTTCGGCGATGATGCGCCGGACGTCCGTTGCCGAGCCGAGCACCGGGAAGAAGCGCGGGTCCGGGATCTCCTCGGTCAGATAGGCGATGAAATCCGGGTTGGTATCGATCGAGATCAGCTTGGCGTCGTTGGACAGCTTCTTCAGGATCGGGCGACAGAAGGTGCCGACGCCGGGGCCGTATTCGACGAAGATCTTGGTGTTCGCCCAGTCGACCTGGCCGAGCATCTTGGCGATCAGCGCATCCGAAGACGGGATGATCGATCCGACCATGACCGGGTGTTTGAGGAAGCCCTTGAAGAACATCGCCAGCGGGCCGGTTCGTCGGGTTACATGCCGCATCCAGGCGGGAAGCTTGCGCCTGGTCTTAGCGGAAGATGCAGTCATGTAGTCCCCTTCGAGGATATCGAAACGTTGGCAGTCGCAAATAAACCCGCCTTGTACAAGCATCTCTAAACGTTCGTCCCGCGAAGCCCATCCTTCCGCCCGCCGGTTAGGCGCACTATCAGGCCGCATGGGCGCGAATCGGACAGGGGATGCCGCAGCGACCGAGGAAACCGATCGCGGCCGCCGCCGCGATTTCGGATTGCTCTTCGTCGTGATGCTGACGGTGGCCGCGGGCAACACCGCGATGCAGTCGGTCCTGCCCGCGCTCGGCCGGTCGCTGGGCGTGATGGACAGCGCGGTCGCCGCCGCCTTTTCGGTGTCGGCGGCGGTCTGGGTGTTCGCGGCGCCCTTCTGGGCGAAACGCCTCGATCGCTATGGACAGCGCCGGCTGGTAATCACCGGCATGATCGGCTTTTCGGTCTCGACCTTCGCCTGCGGCGTCTTTCTCGCCGCCGGGATATTGGGCTGGATCGGACCGACGGCAGCGTTCGTCGCCTTCATCTTCGGGCGGCTGATCTATGGCGCGTTCGGATCGGCGACGCCGCCGGCCGCTCAGGCGATGGTCGCGGTACGCACCAGCCGTGCCGAGCGGACCAAGGCGCTGACCATGCTTGCCTCCGCCTTCGGGCTCGGAACGATCCTGGGGCCGGCGCTCTCGCCCTATCTGCTGCTCCCGGTGGTGACGATGGCTGGCCCGGCGTTCGTCTTCACGGTCATCGGCATCGTCGTGGTCGTCGCCGCGACGAAGCTGCTGCCCGACGATCGGGCGGGCGAGGACGACGATGCGCGGGGCGCCGCCGTCGCCTATCCGACGATCGGCGGTCAATCCTCCGGCGCCAGCGTCAACGCGGCGATGGCGGGGCCGTCGCGCGACGTTCGGCTGCGCGATCCGCGGATCTGGCCCTGGATGTTCGCCGGCCTGATCATGGGCCATGCCCAGGCGATGACCGGGCAGACCATCGGATTCCTGCTGATCGACCGGCTGGACGGCAGCCTGAGCGACGCGCTCGGATCGACCGGGCTGGTGTTGATGATGGGGGCCGGCGCCGCGCTGCTCGCGCAATGGGGGCTGATCCCGATCCTGAACCTGGCGCCGCGCGCGCTGATCCTGGTCGGGCTGGGCCTGTCCGCGGTGGGCTGCGTGATGCTCGCCTTCGCGGATTCGCTCCATGCCATCGCCACGGCATATGCGCTCGCCTCGCTCGGCTTCGGCTTCACCCGGCCCGGCTTCACCGCCGGATCGTCGCTCGCGGTGGGCGCCAACGAACAGGGTTCGGTCGCGGGCAAGACCACCGCGATCAACGGCGCGGCCTTCGTGTTCGGTCCGTCGCTCGGCGTCGGCCTGTACGAGATCTGGCGGCCGCTACCCTATGGGATTGCGGCCGCCGCACTCGTGCTGCTGATGGCCTATGGCTGGTTCAGTCTACGCCCTTCGGCCCCCGAGGCGTAAGCATCCCCGGCGAGATGAAGCCGATCGGATCGAGCTTCATCGCATTCTGCTTCAGCTTCGACGCGATGGTCTCGTACTCCTGTTCCATCTCCGGCGTGACCGACGCCCGCGTCTCGTCCAGCGCCTTCTCGAAATGGGCCATCGTCACCTGGCCGACATCGACCGATTGGCGCAGCGCCGAAAGGCCGGCCCGGCGGACCAGATCCTCCAGATCGGCGCCGGTGAAGCGCTCGGTGCGCTCTGCCAGCAGGTCGAGATCGACATCGTCGGCCAGCGGCATGCGGGCGGTGTGAATCGCCAGGATGCGGCGCCGACCGCCCTCTTCGGGCACGGGCACATAGATCAACTCGTCGAACCGGCCGGGCCGGAGCAGCGCCGGGTCGACCAGGTTGGGCCGGTTGGTCGCGCCGATCACGACGACCGATTGCAATTCTTCCAGCCCGTCCATCTCCGCCAGGATGGTGTTCACCACCCGTTCGGTCACCTGCGGTTCGCCGAGCCCGCCGCCACGTGCGGGGACCAGGCTGTCGAGCTCGTCGAAGAAGATGACGGTCGGCGCCACCTGCCGCGCACGCGCGAACAGGCGGGCAATCTGCTGCTCGCTCTCGCCATACCATTTGCTGAGCAGGTCCGACGATTTGGTCGCGATGAAATTGGCCTGCGCTTCGCGTGCGACCGCTTTTGCGAGCAAAGTCTTGCCGGTACCCGGCGGGCCGTAGAGCAGGAAGCCCTTGGCCGGACGGATGCCGAGACGACGGAACGCGTCGGGATTCTTGAGCGGAAGCTCGACGCCTTCCTTCAGCCGATCCTGCGCGGTGTCCAGCCCGCCGATATCCTCCCAGCGCGTGGTCGGGGTCTGCACCATCACTTCGCGCATCGCCGAAGGCTGCACGCGCTTGATCGCGGCCATGAAGTCCTCCCAGGTGACCGACAATGTGTCGAGCACCTCGGCGGGGATCGATCCTTCGGACAGGTCGATCTTCGGCATGATCCGGCGGACCGCCTCGATCGCGGCCTCCCGCGCAAGGGCGGCGAGGTCGGCACCGACGAAGCCGTAGGTCATCCGCGCCAGCTCGCCCAGATCGACCTTGTCGCCCAGCGGCATGCCGCGGGTATGGATGCCCATGATCTCGCGGCGGCCGCGTTCGTCGGGCACGCCGACCACGATCTCGCGGTCGAAACGGCCGGGACGGCGCAGTGCCTCGTCGATCGCCTCGGGCCGGTTGGTCGCGGCGATGACGACCAAGTTCACCCGCGCCTCCAGCCCGTCCATCAGCGTCAGCAACTGTGCGACGAGCCGTTTTTCGGTCTCGCCCTGGACCTGGCCGCGCTTGGGCGCGATCGAATCGATCTCGTCGATGAACAGGATCGACGGCGCGGCCTTGGTGGCCTGCTCGAACACGTCGCGCAGCCGCTTCTCGCTCTCGCCATAGGCGGAGCCCATGATCTCCGGTCCGTTGATCAGGAAGAATTCGGCGTCGCTTTCGTTCGCGACGGCGCGCGCGAGCCGCGTCTTGCCGGTACCCGGCGGGCCGTGCAGCAGCACGCCGCGCGGCGGATCGACGCCCAGCCGCTGGAACAGCTCGGGATAGCGCAGCGGCAGCTCCACCATCTCGCGCAACTGGTCGATCGTGCCCGCCATGCCGCCGATATCGTCATAGGTGACGTCGGCGCGGCGCGATTCCTTGGGCTCGGTATATTCGGGAAGCAGCTCGACCTCGGTTTCGGGATCGATATGGACGACGCCCTTGGGTACGGTGGAGATCACCGCGAGGCGGATCTCCTGCAGTGCGTAGGCCGGCGCCGCGAGCATCTGGCGGAGCTGTGGGGGCATACCGCCCTGATCCACCTGCTGCTGGCCGGCGGTGGCGACGATGTCTCCGGCGGCCAGCGGGCGGCCGATGAAGCTGCGTTTCAGCGCATGGGAAGAACCGTGCAGCCGAAGATTCTGTTGTGCAGGTGCGAACACCACACGCTGCGCGGCGCGCGATTCGCCCTTGCGGATCTCGACGAAGTCGCCCGATCCGACGCCGGCATTGGCGCGCTGAAGACCGTCCAGGCGGATCAGGTCCAGACCTTCATCCTCGCGGTACGGCCCGACCGCGCGCGCCGGCGTTACCCGCTTGCCGGCGATCTCGATCACATCGCCTTCCGACAGGCCCAGCGCCTGCATCGCCGCACGCGACAGGCGGGCGAGTCCGCGACCGCTGTCTTCCGGGCGCGCATTGGCGACCTGGATGCGATGCGCGGTGTCTGTATCGGCCATGATCACGCTTTCCCCTCGATCGGTTCGAAACCGGAAAGATAGGGGCGCGGTTCCGGCCTTGCGAGCCCGGACATAAAAAAAGGGCCGATCCCGAGGGACCGGCCTTTGAAAGTTTTAGGAGAGGATGCCTGAAAGGCAGGGTGAATTTGCGTTGCAGAAAAAAATTGTGCAAGTGCGAAATAATAATTGCCGATTGCAAAGATTGCACTCATGAATTGCTGATATACACGCGCTACTAAGCACGGACGGATTGGACAGGCCTGGGATCGAGAATGCGACGGTTGCCGCCATTGACCGCGCTCGAAGCGTTTCTGCAAGTGGCTCGCCTGGGCTCGATCAAGGCTGCCGCCGAGGATCTCTCGCTGTCGTCTCCCGCGCTCAGCCGACGCGTCCAGGCGCTGGAGCGCTTCCTGGGCAAGCCGCTGTTCCATCGCCGGCATCAGTCGCTCGCCTTGACCGAGGATGGCGAAAAGCTGCTTCATCAGGTCGCGCCGGCGATCGACATGCTGTCGCTCGCGATCGAGGGCATGTCGAACAGTGCCGATGTGATGCGTCTGCGTCTGGGCATCCTGCCGCTGTTCGCGTCGCAGAAGCTGATGCCGCATCTGCCCGACCTGCGTGCGCAGCATCCCGGGCTCCATCTCGATATCGACACCGCCGCGCACAGCCTGTCGCGACTGGGCGAGGGGCTGGACGTCGCGATCCCGCTGGCGCGCGAGATTGATCCGATGCTCTATGCGCGCAGACTCGGCCGCAACCTCATCTGCCCGATCGCCGGCCGCGCCGCGACCGAGGGGTCCGACGCGATCCGGACGCCGGCCGACCTGGCGCGGACCACCGTGCTGATCCACCGCGACATGGCGGAGACGTTCGAGGTCTATCGCGCGGCGATCGGCATGCCCGATCTGACGCCGCTGTCGATCGACCAGTATGATTCGGGGCAATTGATCCTAGAGGCCGCCGCGGCCGGTCTCGGCGTCGCGTTCATGCTCGAAAGCCATCTGGCGGACGCGCAGGACGACCGGCTGGTCCGGCTGTTCGACCATGTGGTGGAAAGCCCGTACAGCTATTGGTTCGCGTGCCGGCCCCGCGCATTGGAAATGCGCCCGGTGCGGATCTTCCACGACTGGCTGGTCCGCCTGTTCGGCGGCGATGTCGAGCGCGCAGGCGCCTGACCGCCGCCCCGGCTTCGGCCGGGGCGGTGGGAACTCAAATCAGGCCGTCGTCGCCTTGACGATCTTGCCGGGCGTGCGCGGCGGCTCGCCCTTGGGCAGCGCGTCGACATGCTCCATGCCTTCGATCACCTCGCCCCAGACGGTGTACTGACCGTCGAGGAAGGTCGCGTCGTCGAAGCAGATGAAGAACTGGCTGTTCGCGCTGTTCGGATTCTGCGCACGCGCCATCGAACACACGCCGCGGACATGCGGCTCGCGGCTGAACTCGGCGGCCAGATCGGGCAGCTTGGATCCGCTCATGCCGGTGCCGGTGGGATCGCCGCCCTGCGCCATGAAGCCGGGGATCACGCGGTGGAAGACCACACCGTCGTAGAAACCTTCGTCGGCGAGGGTGACGATGCGCTCGACATGGCCGGGGGCGAGGTCGGGGCGAAGCTTGATGACGACGTCGCCGCTATCGAGCGTGAGGGTAAGCGTTTCGGCCATGGGTTAAGGCTCCATCTGGGCGGAAAGAAGCGTCCATATAGGGCTATCGCGGAGAAGCGGAAGGGGCGGCGGTTGCCTGAGCGGGCCGGACGTCCTAGGGCACGGGAATCGCGGCACGATTGGGCGGAGGACCGCATGAGCCTTGACGAGCTGAACCCGCCGCCCCGGCACGACCAGGACGATGTCGTCGCCGAGACCAGCCTGGACGCCGACGACCGGCTGAAGCCCGAATTCGTCCGTGCCGTGCTGGAGCGCGTCGACGAGGACGATTCAGAAGGCGCGCGCGCGCTCGTCCAGCCGCTCCACCCCGCCGACATCGCCGACCTGTTCGAGCTGACGCCGGCCGAGGAACGCCGCGCGCTTGCCGCCGCGATCGCCGACCTTCTCGACGCCGACGTGTTCGCCGAGATGAACGACTGGGTCCGCGAGGACCTGATCGACGCGCTCGATGCGCATCAGGTCGCCGAGATCGCGGGCGAACTCGATACCGACGACGCCGTCGCGATCATCGAGGATCTGGAAGAGGACGAGCAGCGCGCGGTGCTGCGCGCACTGGCGCCCGACGATCGCGCCGCGATCGAGGAAGCGCTCAGCTATCCCGAGGAAACCGCGGGCCGCCTGATGCAGCGCGAGCTGATCGCGGTGCCCGAACATTGGGCTGTCGGCGACGTGCTCGACTATCTGCGCACCAACGAGGATCTGACCACCGATTTCTGGGAGATCTTCGTCGTCGATGCCGGCCACAAGCCGATCGGCGCCTGCGCGCTGAGCTGGATCCTGCGTACGCCGCGCAGCATTGCCATCGCGGATGTGATGAAGCGCGAACAGACGCTGATCCCCGCGGACATGGACCAGGAAGAGGTTGCGCTCCGCTTTCAGAAATACGCGCTGATCTCCGCCGCGGTCGTCGACGACTCGGGCCGGCTGGTCGGTATGATCACCGTCGACGACATCGTCCACATCATCCAGGAGGAAGCGGGCGAGGATATCCTGAAGCTCTCCGGTGCGGGCGATGGCGACATCAACGAGCCGCTGCGCGACAGCTATGCCAGCCGTGTGCGCTGGCTGGTCGCGAATCTCGGCACCGCACTCGTCGGATCCAGCATCATCGCGATGTTCGGCGCCGCGATCGAACATATGGTCGCGCTCGCCGTGCTGATGCCGATCGTCGCGTCGATCGGCGGCAATGCAGGCACCCAGACCATGGCCGTCGCGGTCCGAGCGCTCGCGATGAACCAGCTCACCCAGACCAATACGATCCGGACGATCCGTCGCGAGATCATGGTCGCAGCGCTCAACGGACTGACCGTCGCGGTGCTGATCGGCGCCGGCGCTGCTCTGGTCTTCCAGAATCACCTGCTGGGCTTCGTCATTGCCGCAGCGATGCTGATCAACGTGATCGTCGCGGGGCTTGCCGGGGTGCTGGTGCCCGTGCTGCTCGAACGCATGGATCAGGATCCGGCGGTCGCATCGTCGGTGTTCGTGACCATGATCACCGATTCGATGGGCTTTTTCTGCTTCCTTGGCCTGGCGGTGGTAAGCGGCCTCGTTCCCCTGACTTGATCGCGGGTCGGACAGCGCCCAATTTGGCGACATGGCTCCGCTCAACATCACCAAGGTCGCCGTCGGCTGCGCCTCGCTCGAGATCCTGACCGAACGAATCGCCGCGCGCGCCGAGAACGAGGTCGCGGTGGTGACGACGCGCTATCGCCCCACCCGGCATGAAGAGCTGATCGGCGGATCGCTCTACTGGATCATCAAGCACCGGCTCGTCGCACGGCAGGAGATATTGGGTTTCGCCGAAATGGAAGGCGAGCGGCGCTGGCAGATCCTGGTCGGCGCGCGGCTGATTCCCGTGCTCGAACGGCCGCGCCGCGCCCACCAGGGCTGGCGCTACCTGACCGGTCCCGACGCGCCGGCCGATATCGATGGCTCGCACGGTTCGTTGGGCGAGCTGCCGCCGGCGCTGCGCGGAGAACTTTCGGCGCTTGCGCTGATCTGACCGCCCACGGGGTTCCCGCTTCGTTAACCAATTCGTGACCGCTGGCGCGTTATGCGTTGGGCATGAACGGAGCATCGACCACTGCGACCGGCCTGCCCGGCAATCGCGACATTCTTGTCGTCGACGAAGATCGCGCCAGCCGCGAGGCGCTCGGCCGCAAGCTCATCCAGGGCGGATATCGTGCGTCGCTGTGCGCCAGCGGTCGCGAAGCGCTCGATCGGGTCCAGGGGCGCAGCTTCGATCTGATCCTGCTCGATATGGAACTGCGCGGCATGGCCGGCTTTTCGGTGCTCAGCGAAATCCGGTCCAGCCATGCGACCGCGCATGTGCCGGTGATGATGATCAGCGCGCGTATCGATCCCGGTGCGGTGATCGAGGCGCTGAACGCCGGCGCCGACGATCATCTCGCCAAGCCCTTTTCGTTCGAGGTGCTGATCGCCCGTATGGAGCGGCTGGTCGAGCGCGCGCGCAACATCGCCGATCTTCGTCGTTCCAACAGCGCGCTGGACGAACGTATCGCGCATCGCGCCATCGAGATCGGCGAGCTGCGCGAACGCATCGCGTCGATGCAGGCGGAACGCCAGCAGCTTCAGCAGCAGCTCGACCGGCTGCGCGCCTGAACCCGAGCGCCGTCGCGCTTCGCGCTCAGCGCAGCCAGTGCCGCGCCGCGAACCATCCGCTGATGGCCAGGCCGATGGCCAGGCAGATGCCGACCACGCCCCAGAATGCCCATGGCGCCTCGGCAAAGGGAATCCCCTTCACGTTCATGCCAAGCAGGCCGGTGATGAAGGTCAGCGGCAGGAACACCAGCGCGACGATCGAGATCATCAGCGCGCGCGAATCCATCAGTTCCGCGCGCAGGTCGGTCAATTCCTCGTGCATCAGCGCGGCGCGTTCGCGCACCGCCTCCAGCTCTTCGGCCATGCGCGCGCAGCGGTCCGCCGCCTCGCGCAGGTGCATCCGGTCCTGTTCCTCCAGCCAGTCGGCGGGCAGCGCCGACAGCCGTTCGAGCGCCTGGCGCTGCGGCACCAGGAAGCGGCGATAAGCGATCGCCTTGGCGCGCGCATGCGCGATCAGGCGACGCATCCGGTAGACGCCATTGGCCTCGATCGAGGTCTCGCAATCGTCCAGCGTGTCGCCCAACTCGGCGACCTGCGGATCGAGCTCACGCGAGATCGCGGTGGCGATCTCGGAGATCAGGTCGCCGGGATCGCGCACAGCGCCCGCGGCGACCGCGCGGCAGACCGTGTCGATGGCGGACGGCGTGCGGAAACACACCGATATCACGCTGCCGCGCTGCGCCCACATCCGGATCGAGACCAGTGCGTCGGGATCGTCCTCCGGCGTCTTGCCGAGCGCGCGCAGGTTGATCAGCGCGCCCTCGCCCATCGGCTCGCTGCGCGGGCGCGTCTCTTCGGCCACCAGCGCGCCGCGTGCGATCTCGGGAATCTCTCCGCGCGCCGCCAGCCAGTCCAGCGCCGCCTGTTGCCGCCCGTCGAGATGGAACCAGACGAAGTCGGCCGATCCGTTGGCCGCCGCGGCCTGGGCCAGCGGCACCTGGCGCCCGCCATTCGCGTCGACGATCCAGGCATGGCTCATGGCGCGGCCTTTCCGAGCAGATAGAGCGACAATCCAGGCGGCGGCGATGCCGGCGGTGCGCTGACGCGGACACGCACGGCATCGGCGCGCGCACGGGTCAGGATATCGGGATGGACCGCCGCACTGTGAAAGACGTGGTCGGCGCGGCCGAGCAGGCGCGCTTCCGCCAGGGTGAGGTCGTCGGGATCGTCGGAGCGGACGACGATCGCGATCAGCCCGCCCGGCGGCGCTTCTTCGGGCGCTGCCAGCCAGCCCGCGACCTCGTCCGCCTCGTGGTGACGCAACGGGTCGAGCGGGCCGTCCAGCGCCAGGTCGATCGCGCGGCGCCGGTCGGCGTCGCCCGGCCATCGCCCGCGGATCGCGGCGCGCGCATCCGACAGCGAAAGGGCGAGCCGGCCGAGCGATGCGGGCAGCATCGCCTCCAGTCGCTGGCGCAGAGTCTTGGCGAGACCGGCGGACGCGCCGCCGGTGCCGATGGCGATCAGCACGGGATCGCGGTCGACGATCGCGGGCAGCGTGAAATCACAGAGCCGTGGCCGGTCGGGCACATTGACCAATATGCCGCGCGCCTTCAGGCGCGCAGCGGCAGCTTCGGCATCAGCTTCATCCTCGATCGCGACGATTGCGAGCGATGCCTCCGCGTCCTCGGCCGACGCGATCGCGCCGGCGCGTTCCAGCAGGCGCCGTTTGGCGGCGGCGGCATCGCCATCGCCCAGCAGGATCACCGGGCGACCTTGCAGCTTCAGGAAGACGGGCAGGCTGTGCATCGGCTGCTTGTCGCGCGGCGCGGGGCGATTGCCAAGTGCGCGCGCTTCGCGATCAGGCCTTCAGCCAGTCGGGGATCGTCTCCGCCTCGATCAGCGCCTCCAGCGGCGGACGCGGGCGGACAACCGCCCATCTGTCGCCCGAAACCATCACCTCGGGCACCAGCGCGCGGCTGTTATAGGTGCCCGCCATCGTCGCGCCATAGGCGCCCGCCGTGTCGAACACGACCAGATCGTCCGCCGCCACCGCATCCATTTCGCGCGCCATGGCGAAAGTATCGCCGCTTTCGCAGACCGGACCGACGATGTTGGCGACGACGCGTTCGCCGGTCGGCGCGACCGCGCGAATGCCGTGCCAGGCGTCGTACAGGCTCGGGCGCAGCAGGTCGTTCATCGCGGCATCGACGATCACCCAGCGATGCGCGGCCCCTTCCTTCACGCGAACGACGCGCGACAGCAGGATGCCGGCATTGGCGACGATCAGGCGGCCGGGTTCGAACGCCAGGCGCACGCCCCAGCCAGCGGTCGCGCGCTTGACCATCGCGCCATAATCGGCGGGGCTGGGCGGCAGCGGCAGCGACGGATCATAGGGCACGCCCAGTCCCCCGCCGAGATCCGCGAGGGTGATCGCATGGCCTGCGCCACGCAGTTCGGCGATCAGCGCACCGACCTTTGCGAAGGCGGCTTCCAGCGGCGCGAGATCGGTGAGCTGGCTGCCGATATGGACCGCCACCGCCTGCGCGCGCAGGCCGGGCAATTCGGCCAGCCGGGCATAGGCGGCAGGGGCGGTGTCGATCGGAATGCCGAACTTGTTCTCCGACTTGCCGGTGGAGATCTTGGCGTGCGTGCCGGCATCGACATCGGGGTTCACGCGATAGGCGACGGCGGCCTCGCGACCCATTTCGGCCGCCACGGCCGAGAGCATCTCGGCCTCGGGCTCCGATTCCAGGTTGAACTGGCCGATGCCGTGCGACAGCGCGATCGCCATCTCGTCGCGCGTCTTGCCGACGCCCGAGAACACGATCTTCTCAGGCGCGATGCCGGCCGCGATCGCGCGCAGCAGCTCGCCTGCGGAGACGACGTCGGCGCCCAGCCCGGCGCGCGCCATCGCCGCCAGCACCGCCCCGTTGGGATTGGCCTTCACCGCAAAGGCGATCAGCGGCTCACCCTCGCCCGCGCCGGCCAACGCATCGCGGAAAACGCGGATATGACGATCGATCGTGCCCGCCGAATAGACATAGACGGGCGTGCCGACATCGTCCGCGATCGCGGTCAGCGGAACACCCTCGGCGTGAAGCGCGCCGTCGCGGAATTCGAAATGGTCCATGGGTCAATCCGTTGGGGGCAGGTCGAAACGGTCTTCGCCGCGCCGCTGCGAGCGTTTGAGCACTTCGTCGCTGCGATCGGGACGCGCCTGCGAATCGGGGGTGACGAGCGCATCCGAATCGGGCGCGGTCTCCGCGGCGGCGGGTTTTGGGGGCACGGGATCGCCGGACGGGCGCGACAGCGCCTTCTTGCTGCCGCAGCCGCCGAGCGCGGCTGCGAGCATCAACATGGTCAGAACGGCGAACGGCTTTCTCATGCGGTCATTCCCAGCGCGCCCCGCGCCTCCGCGATGCGCTTGCGGACCTCGGACGGTGCGGTCCCGCCATGGCTGGCGCGGCTCGCGACCGAGGCATCGACGCTCAATAGCGCGAAACAGCTCTCGCCGATACGCGGATCGACCGCCTGCAACGCATCGAGCGGCAACTGGTCGAGCCGGCAGCCGCGATCCTCGGCCAGCTTGACCGCGCGGCCGGTGACGTGATGCGCCTCGCGGAACGGAAGCCCCGCCTCGCGCACCAGCCAGTCGGCCAGGTCGGTGGCGGTCGCATAGCCGCTTTCCGCCAGGCCGCGCATGCGATCGGTGCGGAATGTCGCGCTCTCGACCATGCCGGTCATCGCCGCGATCGACAGGCCGAGCAGGTCGTGCGCCTCGAACACGGGCGGCTTGTCGTCCTGCATGTCCTTCGAATAGGCGAGCGGCAGGCCCTTCATCGTGATGACCAGCGCGGTCATGCAGCCCGTGATGCGCCCGGCATGGCCGCGCACCAGTTCCGCCGCGTCGGGATTGCGCTTTTGCGGCATGATCGACGATCCGGTCGACCATTGGTCGGACAGCGCGACGAAGCCGAAGGGCTGGCTGGCCCAGATGATGAATTCCTCGGCCAGCCGCGACAGATGCAGGCTGCACTGGGTCGCGGCCATCAGATAGTCGAGCGCGAAATCGCGGTCCGACACCGAATCGAGCGAATTGTCGGTCGGCGCGGAAAAGCCCAGCGCCGTCGCGGTCGCGTGGCGGTCGATCGGATAGCCGGTGCCCGCCAAGGCCGCGGCACCCAGCGGGCAGCGATCGAGCCGCGCGCGCGCATCGGCGAAGCGTGAGCGGTCGCGTGACGTCATCTCGTAATAGGCCATCAGGTGATGGCCCAGCGTGACCGGCTGCGCGGACTGGAGATGCGTGAAGCCGGGCATGACGCTGTCGGCATGTTCGCCGGCGCGCGTCACCAGCGCGCGCTGAAGCGCGGCGAGCGCATCCTCCACCTGGTCGATCGCGTCGCGCACCCATAGCCGGAAATCGGTCGCGACCTGGTCGTTGCGCGAGCGCGCGGTGTGCAGCCGTCCTGCGGCGGGTCCGATCAGTTCGGCCAGCCGGCTCTCGGTCACCATGTGGATGTCCTCGAGCGCCAGATCCTCGGGCACGCCGTTCGCTTCATACTCCGCGGCGATGGTGTCGAGTCCGCCGGCGATCGCCGCGGCGTCGTCCGCGCCGACGATGCCCTGTTTCGCCAGCATCGCGACATGCGCCTTCGATCCCGCTATGTCCTGTCGCCACAGGCGCTTGTCGAACGGGATCGAAGCGTTAATCTCACGCATCACTGCTGCCGGGCCTTCGCTGAAGCGCCCACCCCACATGCTGTTGGAGGATTTGTTGCGATCGTTGATCTTGCTTCTCCCGCTCGGCTGCCTCGCGCTCGGCGGATGCGATAGGCAATCGCAAACGACCCCGCAAGCGAACGCGAGCGCCGAACAGCCATCGGCGAACGCGACCGAAAACGCGGCCGAACCCGCCGAGGAGGAACTGACCGGCACGCTCGACATCGAGAATCGCGGCAAGGCGATGCCCTCCGACGCGTTCGAGGCGCCCGACGGCAAGACCGTCCGCCTGGCGGATTTCAAGGGCAAGCCGGTGCTGGTCAACCTCTGGGCCACATGGTGCGGCCCCTGCGTGAAGGAGATGCCGACGCTCGATGCGCTGGCGCAGCGCACCCGCGACAAGCTGGTCGTGCTGACCGTCGCGCAGGACAGCAAGGGCGGCGACGTCGTCGATCCCTGGTTCGAGAAAAAGGGTTTCGCGATGCTCCAGCCCTATCTGGATCCGGAGAACAAGCTGGGCATCAACTATGGCAGCGGCATGCTGCCGACGACGATCCTCTACGATGCGGCGGGCAAGGAGGTCTGGCGCGTCGTGGGCGGCATGGACTGGAACGGGCCGCGCGCGAACACCCTGCTTGCCGAGACGATCGGCTAGTCCGATGGCAGGCGACAGGATCGACGCGCTCGTCCAGGAAACCGGCGACAGCGACTTCGCGGTCCGCATCGTCGTGTCCGGACATATCATCACCGGCGACGAGCCGGAGGCGGTGGGTGGGCGCGACCTGGGCCCCGCCCCCTACGACCTGCTGCTTGCCGCGCTGGGCGAATGCACCGCGATGACCATCCGCCTCTATGCCCGGCAAAAGGGCTGGCCGCTCGACGAGGTCGAAGTCGGCCTGACCCATCGCAAGGGCGATATCGAGGGGCGCCCCGCCTGGACCGACCATTTCACCAAGGTGATCCGCCTGCACGGCCCGGCGCTGTCGGACGAACAGCGCGCCAGGCTGCTCGAGGTCGCGGCGAAATGCCCGGTCCAGCGCACGCTGTTGGGCGATCCGGTGATCGAGACCAGCCTCGCCACCGGTTGACGTTCAGGCGGCCAGACCCAGCATTTCCAGTTCCGCCAGCTCGTCCGGCGTCAGCGTCGGCCGTGCCGCATGCTCGAACACCGCGGCATAGGCTTCGGCCGGGGCATTCGCCTTCATCCGGCCCAGCAGCGCGGCGCGTTCGGCGGGATTGATCGCGGGGATCATCAGCTGCATGCAGTGCATCGCGGTTTCGGGCGGCAGGCTGGCGACGATCGCAGCCTCGATCCCCGCCATTTCGGCGTCGCTGAACAGCGCGCAGAGCCGCGGCCAGACCGCTTCCTCTTCGTCCGCCATATGGACCAGATCCTCCGCAACGAAGCGCGAGAAGAGCAGGTGCAGTCTGCGTCCGCACGCATCGGCGGCATCCGGCGATATGGCCGATTCGAGCATCGCGATCGCCGCCTCGATCTCGACGAAGCGGGCGCGGTGATGCTTATGGTCGCGCTCGAGCGCGGCGGCGGCGCCCGGCTCGCGTTGTTCGAGCGCGCTGTGGATGAAGCCCTCCTCGTCGGCCAGATGCGTCGCGCCGAACGCCAGATGCGCGCGCAGATCGGCGATCAGCACGGATGAGTCGCGCGTGAAATCGGCGGTGGCCAGGCGCTGGAGCAGCGCGCAATGGCCGCGCCGCAGTCCCTTGTGGATGGGGCCGTACAGGTCCCAGCGGTTGGCGGTGACGGGAAGCTCGGTTGTGGTGGTGGTCAGCATGATCGGCCCTTTCGGTCTTGCGGCATGGGCCGCATGGATGGCCGGCGCATAGGCGGGGCGGGTTCGTCGCTCATCCTAAATGGTTGCTAACGGCATGATTCCGTCCCGCGCTGCGATCGGTTAGAAACAGGCCGGATCGAGGGCAGGCGGCATGATTTATTCGACTCTCCGCGCGTTTCTGGAGCAGCCGGTGATGATGATCGTCGCGGCGGATGGCGGTGGCGGCACTGCGCTCGGCCGCTGCCTGGGTGCGCGCCTGCCAGGCGATTCCGGGCCGGTCGAGATCCTGTTCTCGCGCCTGCAATGGCCGGATCTGGCGCTGGCGATCGCGCCCGGCCGGCCCGTGGCGCTGACGCTGGTGCATCCGGCGACCTATCGCACCTATCAGCTCAAGGGGTGCATCGGCGCGATCGCCGATGCCGATGCCGGCGATCTCGCGCTTGCGCACGACTATGTCGCGCGGGTGCACGAGATGCTGGGTGGCCTGGGGGTCGATCGCGCGGCGATCGACTATTGGTGCGTCGTGCGCGACATGACGCGCGTCGTCATCGCCGCCGAACAGCTTTTCGACCAGACGCCGGGGCCACGCGCCGGCGCGGAGGTCATGGCGTGACCATCGCGCTCACCGACATACTGGATTGCTTCGAAGGGGTGATCCCCGCGGTGATCGCGACCTCGGATGCCGATGGCCGACCCAACATCTCCTATCTGTCGCAGGTCTTCCATGTCGACGAAGCGCATGTCGCGCTCTCCAACCAGTTCTTCTCGAAGACCGCGGCCAATATCGGCCGCTCCGGCCGGGCCACGCTGCTGGTCGTCGATGGGCGGACGGGCGAGCAATATCTGCTCGACATCGCCTTTGTGCGGGCGGAGCGGGACGGCGCCCTGTTCCGGCGCATGTCCGCGCATCTGGATGCGATCAGCACGCAGCATGGCATGGCCTCGATCATGGCGCTGCGCAGCGCCGATCTGTTCCGCGTCGAACGGTCCCGGAAAGTGCCCTCGCCGGATCTGGCGCCGTCGCCGCGTGCGGACCGGCCCGCGCAGCCCGACCGGCTGGCCTTCGGTGCGGCGCTCGCCGCCGAACTGGCTGCGGAAAGCGACGCGGACCGGATGCTCGATATCCTGCTCGACCGGCTGTCGACGCTTCCAGGATTCGCCAATCTGATGATCCTCGCGCCTGACGGCGCGACCGGCCGGCTGACCACGCTTGCCAGCCGTGGCTATGGCAGCGCCGGCGTCGGGTCCGAGATCGGCCTGAACGAAGGGGTGATCGGTATCGCCGCAGCCAATGGCGAGGCGGTCCGGATCAGCGACATGAGCCGCGGCCGTCGCATGTCCCAGGCGGCGCACGCAATGTCGGGCATGGCGGCGGAGCGGCACATACCCGTGCCGGGGCTGGCCGAGCCGCAAAGCCAGCTCGGCGTGCCCATGGTCTCGCGCGGGCGGCTGGTCGGCGTGCTCTTCGCCGAATCGGAGGGCCGATTCGCCTTCACGCGCGAAGACGAGCGGATGCTTGTCAGGCTCGGCGGGCAGCTGGCCGCGCATCTCGGCGCGGTCGAGGCGGAGGAAGGGCCGGGTCCGGGAATCGAGACCGATATCGCACATGTGGCGGGGCGGCCGTTCCAGGTCCGCTATTTCGCGTTCGACGACAGCCTGTTCATCGACGACGCCTATGTGATCAAGGGCGTTTCCGGCCGGCTGCTTTTTCATTTCCTCTCGCTCCACGCCGAACAGGGGAGGACGGACTTCACCAATCGCGAGTTGCGGCTGGATCCGCGGCTGCGCCTGCCCGATTTCAAGGACAATCTGGAAACCCGGCTGATCCTGTTGCGTCGCCGGCTCGACGAGCGCGGCGCCCCGGTGCGCCTGGTCCGTCCCGAGCGCGGACGTATCCGGCTGGTACTCGACGGCCCGCCCGTTCTCGACGCGGTGGCCGAGCCGGACTGAGCCCCGGCATTGCCGACACAGGCCTGAAAGCCCGCGATCTTTACATTGACCCCAGCTTATGACACCGGTAGCAAACCATGATCTTCGCGGCCGAACCGGACGGACGATCCGGACGCCGCGAATGGGGAGGACCGAATGAACGCCATCTCGACATCATGACGGACGCGCCGGCCCTTCTGACCGACGATCGCGATTCGGTCGCGACCGCGCTGCGCGATCTCGGCGCGGGCGAGCATGTCGTGGTGGGCGGGCATGACGTGACGGTGTCGGCGCCCGTAGCGCGGGGTCACAAGCTGGCGGTGGCGCCGGTCGTCCGGGGCGCGCCGGTCTTCAAGTTCGGGTTTCCGATCGGCGTCGCATCGTGCGACATCGGCGTCGGAGAGCATGTCCATAGTCACAATCTGTCGACCGCGCTCGCCGCGGACGGCATCTATGATTGGGCTGGCGGCGCGGCCGCCATGGCGATTGCGCGCACCATCGCGCCACGCAGCTTCCAGGGCTATCGCCGGGCCGACGGCCGCGCCGCGACCCGCAACGAGATCTGGGTGCTGCCGACGGTGGGCTGCGTCGCGCGCACCGCGCAGAAGATCGCCGCGCTCGCCGATGCGCGCCATGCCGGCACGGTCGATGGTGTCCATGCCTTTGCCCATCCGTTCGGCTGTTCGCAGCTTGGCGACGACCTGGACGCGACGCGCGGGCTGATCGCCGCGCTTGCCAATCACCCCAATGCCGGCGGTGTATTGATCGTCGGTCTCGGATGCGAATCCAACCAGATCGCCGCGCTGATGGACATGATTCCGGCGGCGCGGCGGCCCTGCGTCCGTCATCTGATCGCGCAGCAGGCCGGCGACGAGATCGCGGACGGGCTTGCCGCGATCGATGCGCTGGTCGCGCAGGCGAGGACCGCGCGGCGCGAGCCGCTGCCGCTTTCCGAACTGGTGTTCGGCGTCAAATGCGGCGGATCCGACGGGCTGAGCGGTCTCACCGCCAATCCGCTGGTCGGCCGGATCAGCGATGCAGTCACCTGCGCCGGCGGGTCTTCCATCCTGACCGAGATTCCCGAGATCTTCGGCGCCGAGCATCTGCTGATGGCGCGCGCGGCGGATCGTGCGACCTTCGACGGCATCGTCGCGCTGGTGAACGGCTTCAAGCGCCATTTCACCGATCATGGCGAGCCGGTGTCAGAGAATCCGTCGCCCGGCAACATCGCTGGCGGCATCACGACGCTGGAGGAAAAGTCCCTGGGCGCGGTGCAGAAGGGCGGCCATGCCGTCGTCACCGATGTGATCGATTATGGCGGCCAGGTCCGGCGCCGGGGCCTGACCCTGCTCGAAGCGCCCGGCAACGACGCGGTCTCGTCGACCGCGCTTGCCGCCGCCGGTGCGACGATCATCGCCTTCACCACCGGGCGCGGCACGCCGCTCGGTTTTCCGGTGCCGACGATCAAGATCGCGTCGAACAGCGACCTTGCCGCGCGCAAGCCGGGCTGGATCGATTTCGACGCGGGATGCGTGCTCGACGACGGGATGGACGCGGCTGCCGACGCGTTGCTGGATTGCGTCGTCGCGATCGCGTCGGGCGCGACCACCGCGGCGGAACGCAACGACGAGCGCGAGATCGCGATCTGGAAACGGGGCGTGACGCTGTGACCGCGCTGTCGCTCGCGACGCTCGATCGATTGCCGGCGGGCGTAACGCGGCCGGGCTATGATCCGCGCGCGATAACGACGGGCATCGTGCATTTCGGCCCCGGCGCCTTCCATCGCGCGCATCAGGCGGCCTATTTCGATACGCTGCTCGCGCATGATCCGCGCTGGGGCATTGCCGCGGTCTCGCTGCGGTCTCCGGCTACGGTCGCTGCGCTGGCCGCCCAGGACGGACTCTACAGCCTGGGCATCCTGGATGCGGATTCCGAATTCCGCGTGATCGGCGCGCATCGCGACTGGATCGGGCCGGGCGCGGAAGGCCGGCTCGTTGCGCGGCTGCGCGATCCCGCCACGCGGCTGGTCACGACGACGGTGACGGAAAAGGGCTATTGCCTGGGCGGCGACGGCACGCTCGATCTGGCCCATCCCGATATCGTCCATGACTCTGCCTGGCAGGGGCATATGAACAGCGTGGTCGGCTGGCTGGCCGCCGGGCTGGCCGCCCGCCGCGCAGACGGCACGCCGCCCTTCGCCATATTATGCTGCGACAACATGCCCCGGAACGGCGCGAAGCTCCGCCGCGCGGTGCAGGATTTCGCGCGGCCGGGCGATCCTGCGCTGGCCGACTGGATCGGCGAGACCGTCGCCTTTCCCGATTCAATGGTCGATTCGATCACGCCCGCGACCGATGACGCTCATCGGCGGCGTGTCGGCGCCGCGCTGGGCCTGGCCGACGCGGCGCCCGTCCAGCGCGAGCGCTTCACCCAATGGGTCGTGGAGGACATGGCACTGCCGGGCGCGCCCGACCTTGCCCGTGCCGGCGTCGTCCGTACCGACGACGTCGTGGGCTATGAGCAGGCGAAGCTGCGCATCCTCAACGGGGCGCACAGCAGCCTGGCCTATCTCGGCCTCGCGCTGGGGCACGAAACCGTCGCCGACGCGATGGCCGATACCGAGCTGGCCGGTTTTGTCGACCGGATGATCCGTCATGACGTCATCCCCTCGCTCACGCCCGTCGCAGGGCTCGATCTCGACGGCTATGCGGATCAGGTCATGGCGCGTTTCCGCAATCCCGCGATCCGCCATCTCCTGTCGCAGATCGCGTGGGACGGGTCTCAGAAGCTCCCCTATCGCCTGCTCGACACGGTGGACGATGCGCTGGCGCGCGGGCGTCCGCTCGATCGGCTGGCGGTGCCCGTGGCGGGCTGGATCGGCTTCGTCCGGGATTCGCTGCGG